>Ga0208080_1000211_pt1 | contig 28597 bp, 30 predicted proteins | sample NGESurdeep092012_3_FD_184476 | JGI IMG/M metagenome (GOLD analysis project Ga0208080, IMG submission 184476) | Arctic peat soil microbial communities from Barrow, Alaska - NGEE Surface sample 210-3 deep-092012 (SPAdes) | ecosystem: Environmental > Terrestrial > Soil > Wetlands > Peat ...
CCTGGCGGCCCGGGTTCCGGGGGCCACGAGCGGGGCATACCCCACAGGAAGGAGTCGAACGGCCATGCGCCGCTACGAACTCATGCTCGTGATCCGGCCCGACGCGCCGGACGACCGCATCCAGGCGCTCCTGGAGAAGGTCACCCGGCAGATTGCCGAAAGTGGCGGCCAGATCGTGAAGGCCGCCCCCTGGGGCCGTCGTCGCCTTGCATACCAGATCGACCGGTACCGCGAGGCGTCGTACCACATCATCCACTTCGACGCACCCGCAGATTCCATCGGCGACCTGGAGCGAACGCTCCTGATCACGGAGGATGTGATCCGGCACCTTGTCATCCGCGTGGAGCGACCGCTCAAGGCAGCTCGCGGCAAGGCGGACGACGTGGGCGACCTCGTCCCGGCCCCGGACATCGAGGACGACGAGGAGCTGGTCGGCGAGCAGATCGACGAGTCCGAGAGCGAAGCCGCTCCGGCCGCCGTCGACTGATCGCGGCCCCGGCAGGTCCCAGGAGGACGTTCCCGTGTCCCTGAACAAGGTCATGATCATCGGGAATCTCGGGCGTGATCCCGAGATGCGGTATACGCCGGGCGGGCAGGCCGTGACCCAGTTCACGGTTGCCGTGAACCGCAACTACAAGGGCCAGGATGGCGCCTGGCAGGAAGAGACGGAGTGGTTCCGGGTGGTTGCCTGGGCGCAGCTGGCCGAGCGCTCCGCCGAGCATCTCCGCAAGGGGATGAAGGTCTACATCGAGGGCCGCCTCCAGACCCGGCAATGGGAAGACCAGCAGGGCCAGAAGCGCTACACGACGGAGCTGATCGCCAACCAGGTCACGAACCTCGACCGCCGGCCCCGTGAAGAAGGCGCCGACGCTGCTCCGTTCCCCGGAGAGTCCCGCCCGACCGGCGCGACGATCTCGCCGATCCGTCGCACCGAGGCTGCCGGCCCGGACGACGCCCCCTCCGACATCGACGACCTCCCGTTCTGACGCACGTATCGGGCGCCCGCCTCATCGGCGCCGCCTTCGACCACAGGAGCTGACACGATGCCCCCCGCACCCCGCAGCAAGAAGCGCGACGACTACTACCGCGACCGCCGCCGCCGGAAGGTCTGCGCGTTCTGCGCCGACAAGACGGTGCAGATCGACTACAAGGAGGTCAGCCGCCTCCGCCGGTACCTCTCGGAGCGCGCCAAGATCGAGCCTCGCCGGAAGACCGGCACCTGTGCCGCGCACCAGCGCGAGCTGTCGGTGGCGCTCAAGCGCGCCCGGCTGGTTGCACTGCTGCCGTACGCCCCGCAGCATCTCCGCCCCTGACCCCGCCGCGGTGGTGGAGACAGGAGCTGGCACCGCGCGGTGACGATCCTGCTCGTTCTCGCCGCGGCAGGCTTCGGGGCGGGCGTCTTCGGCTCCCTCCTCGGCCTCGGCGGCGGGGTCCTGATCGTCCCGCTGCTCACGTTTGGCTTCGGGTTGCCCTTCCGGGAAGCCGTCGGGGTGAGCCTGGTCTGCGTGATCGTGACGAGCAGCGCCGCTGCGGGCGTCTACCTGGAGCGCCACCTCGCCAACATGCGCCTGGGGATGCTCCTCGAGGTGTTCACCGTGTCGGGCGCGCTCGTCGGCGGGCTGGTCGCGTTCCTCCTCCCGGACCGCGTGCTCGCGGGCCTCTTTGCGATCCTGCTCGTCTACACGGGCGTCACGATGATGCTGCGGGGCGCGACAGCCCGCGGCGACGCTGGGCCCGTCGTGGCCGCGGAAGGCCCAGCCGGCCCAGCCGAGGCGGCCGGCGCGTTCCGAGCGGCACTCGGCGGCCCCGGGTATCGTCCGGCCCGGCTGGGCGTGGGGATCGCGGGCAGCCTCTTCGCAGGCATGGTCTCCGCGCTGCTCGGCGTGGGTGGCGGGATCGTCAAGGTTCCGCTGATGCACCTCGTCATGGGCATCCCGCTCAAGGTCGCCACGGCGACGAGCAACTTCATGATCGGGGTGACGGGCGCGGCGTCCGCGATCGTCTACCTCATGCGCGGCGGGATCGATCCGCTCGTCGTGGGCCCGACGGCGGTGGGCGTGTTCGCCGGTGCCATGGTCGGCTCGCGCGTCGCACAGCGAATCGAGCTGCGCTTCCTGCGACTCCTGTTCGCGGCGGTCATGGCACTGACGGCCCTCCAGATGGCGCTCCGGGCCCTCGGATGACCGTTCCCGCGCCCGTGGGTGCAGGCTCGCTCACGGCCCGGGCCGCGCGGGTCGACTCCCGGATTGCCCGCATCCTGCGGGTCGGGACGCTGGTGAGCATCGGGCTGCTCACGATCGGCGTCGCCTTCATGGCCGCCGCGGGCCGGTCGCCGCTCGACGGAAGCTGGCCCGCCCTGGATCTCGGGCGCATCCCCGGGGACCTCCTGGCGCTCAGACCCGAAGGGTTCCTCTGGCTGGGCCTGATCACGATGCTGGCGACCCCGCTCGTGCGGGTTGCCGCCGCCGTCATCGAGTTCATCGCCGGGGGCGAGCGGCGGATGGCGGGACTGGGGACCGCCGTCCTCGTTCTCATCGCCATTGCCGTGATCGTGGCGCAGCGCACGGCGGCGGCCTGACGCGTGGATGTCGTCGTCCTCGCGGTGGCGCTCGTCGTGATTCTCGTCGGCGCCGAGCTGTTCACGAACGGCATCGAATGGTTCGGCCGCCACCTCGACCTCGCGGAAGGCGCCGTGGGCTCCGTCCTGGCCGCGGTCGGGACCGCCCTGCCCGAGACCATGATCCCGCTCGTCGCGATCGTGATCGCCGGCGGGGCTGCGTCGACGGAGGTGGGCGTCGGCGCAATCCTGGGTGCCCCGTTCATGCTCGGGACGCTTGCCATGTTCGTGACCGGGGTGGCCATCCTTGCGTTCCGCAGGCGTCGGCGGCAGGGTGTCGAGCTCGTCGTCGACCAGGCGGTGCTGCTCCACGACCTCCGGTGGTTCGTGCTCAGCTACGGCCTCGCGATCGGGGCCGCGTTCCTGCCGCCCGGCTCCGAGATTGCCAAGGCTGGCGTCGCGATCGTCCTGCTGGCGCTCTATGCGTGGTACGTCCGCGGGCACCTGGTCGCCGAGCCGGGGGAGCACGACGAGGCCCTCGGGCCGCTCCGGCTTGGGCGTCTCGATCGCGGACGCGGGCTCCACCCCGTGCCTCGACTGCGGGTGGTGGGCGTCCAGGTGATCCTCGCCCTTGCCTGCATCCTCCTCGGCGCCGTCTTCTTCGTGGGCGCCATCGAGCATCTCGCCGCGTCCCTGGGGGTCGGTTCCGCGCTCCTGGCGCTGGTCGTCGCGCCGTTCGCGACCGAGCTCCCCGAGAAGCTCAACAGCGTGATCTGGGTCCGCCAGGGCAAGGACACGCTCGCGATCGGGAACATCACCGGCGCGATGGTCTTCCAGAGCGCGATCCCGACCTCGGTCGCGCTCCTCTTCGCGCCGGCGGCCTGGTCGGTCGGCACCGGCTCGGCGCTGAGCTTCCTCTCGGCCGCGATCGCGGTGGCCTCGCTCGCGGCGATCTTCGTGCCGCTGCGCATTCGGGGGAGGCTCACCGGGCGCGGCCTCGCCATCGGGGGGATCTTCTACCTGGCCTACCTCGCCCTCGTGATCGTGACACTGGCCGGCGCGGCCGCCTGACCGCGGCGCGGCCGACCCCGCGGGACGGACGGTATACTCGGGCCAGTCCGCCGGCCCGTCGGGTCGCTGCGGGAACCTGCTGCAGGAGCCCATCGGATGCTCACCGAGAATCCCGCCGCCGCGGCCGCGCCGGCCGGACGAGCCGCCGGCGCCCAGGCCGGCCCCGCCACCCCGGTCTGCCTTTTCGAGGGTCGCTACATCCCGCTCGCCCAGGCGAACGTGAACATCATGACCCACGCCTTCATGTACGGGACCGCGGTCTTCGAAGGGATCCGGGCGTACTGGAACGCGGAGCATGGTCAGCTCTACGCGCTCAGGGTCCGGGAGCACATGGAGCGGATCCGGAACTCCTGCAAGATCATGCTGATGGACGACGTCCCGTCGGTGGACCAGCTCACCTCGGAAGTCGTCGAGGTCCTGCGTCGCAACGGGTTCCGCGAGGACGCCTACGTCCGGCCGTCGTTCTACAAGAGCACGCAGGCCATCGGCGTCAAGCTCCATGGCCTCGAGCACCGCTACTACATCCTCGCGATCCCGTTCGGCGACTACGTCGACACGAACGTCGGCGTCAAGGTCGGGACCGTCTCCTGGCGGCGGACGTCGGACCCCGCCATCCCGTCGCGGGCGAAGATCGTCGGCTCGTACGTCAACCCGGCGTTCAGCAAGAGCGAGGCGATGCTCAACGGCTTCGACGAGGCGCTGGTCCTGTCCGACGACGGCCACGTCTCGGAAGGCTCGGCGGAGAACATCTTCGTCATCCGCGACGGGATCCTTGCCACGCCACCGGTCTCGGACGACATCCTCGAGGGGATCACGCGGGCCGGGATCATGGAGATCTGCGACGAGCTGGGGCTGCGCGTCGTGGAGCGCTCCATCGACCGGTCGGAGATCTACATCGCGGACGAGGCGTTCTTCTGCGGGACCGGCGCCCAGATCAGCCCGATCATCGAGGTCGACCATCGGCCCGTGGGGTCCGGGGGCGCCGGCCCGATCACGAAGCGCATCAAGGACCGCTACTTCGAGATCGTGCGCGGAAACGTTCCCGCCTACGGGCACTGGGTCACGCCGATCTATCCGGCCTGACCCGGCGTCGGACCGACCGGCGGGCGCCTCGTCAGGGGACGGCGGGCGCCTGGAGGACGGGCGTGCTCGTGCCGGTGGTCACGATCACGTCCACGCGGACGGTCGGGTCGGTCACGGACTGGGCCTTGACCCCGAACACCTGTTGGAGCAGCGCGATCGTCAAGGGGAGCTTCGCGGCCGCGCCGTTGTAGACCCGGATGATCGTGTTGGCGGGGACGCCGCCGGCCGGCGGCCGCTGGTTGGGCGCCGACGCCGCGACACCCCGGAAGTCCAGGTAGCCTGCGACATCCGCCCCGGAACCGAGCGCGCCCGTCCCGTTGAGGACCCAGACCTGTGCGCCCTCCTGGGCGATGGCCTGACGCTGCGCCTCGGCGCGCGGGTCGAAGTTGAACGCCCCGGCAACGGCGGCCCGGATGCGCGGCACGTTCGGGGTCAGCTCGTAGATGCCGCCGGGGTAGCCCTCGACCCCGTAGTAGGGGGGCGCGAACACGAAGGACCGGATGTTCGCGATGTCGATCCGGCTGGCCAGGTCGATCAGCTGGGGGAGCTTGTCGATCGGGTAATCGGTCTTCACCGCGCTCGAGGTGCTCTGGACGAGCTCGGGAAGGCGCTGGATCAGGGTCGCGAAGTCGGTTTGCTGGCGGAGCGACAGGAGGACGCGCTGCTGGCGTGACGCGCGGTCGAAGTCATTGGAGCCGTGGCGCGAGCGGGCGTAGATGAGCGCCTGGCTGCCGGTCATGTGCTGGACCCCGGTCTGGATGTAGACGCGGATGGTCCCGTTGTCGCCGGGATAGTAGTCGTCGACCACCGGGACCTGGACGTTGATCGTCACGCCGCCCAGCGCGTCGACCACGGTCTTGAAGCCCGTGAAGTCCACCTCGACGAAGTAGTTGATCGGGATCCCGTAGAGGTAACCCAGGGTGTCCTTGAGCGCCTCGTACCCGCCGCCGGGGAAGAGGTCCGGCCGCGCGCGCGCCTGCAGGAAGAGGGAGTTGATCTTGGATCCGTAGGTCAGCCCGAAGACGGACCGCGCCGGGATCGGCGGGAGCGGCACCCCCACCGTGTCGCGGGGAAGGCTGAACATGGCGACCTGCCGGGAGGCGGGATCGATGCTCGCGACGATCAGCGTGTCGGTATTCCAGGTGCCCTCGTTGGGCCGCTTGTCCGTGCCGATGAGCAGGATGTTGAGACGGCCGGTCCCGTCCCACGGGACAAGCGACGGCGCCGCCGTCGCCGCGCCCGCCGCGGGCGACGGAAGCGATGGCTCGGGGCTGGCCGTGGCAGCGGAGGCTCCCGGCGAGCCGGCGGGGGCGGATGCGGCCGCACCCGTATCGGTCGGGTTGAAGATGTTCTGGACCGCCGTAAGGGCCTGAAGGTCGTAGTAGGCAACCGCCGCGTGCGCGCCGCCCATCACAAGGACGACGGACAGGAGGCCGGCAAGCGAGATGGGGGCGAGGCTCGCCCGGGCGGGCCCGAGCCTCCCGGCGCCGCCGTCCGCGACCCGGTTGAGGTACCGGATGACCCGGTAGGCGTCGACGGCGGCGACGATGCGGTAGAGGTACGCCACGACGTTCCCGACCAGGATCGCGAGCAGCACCGGCGGCTGCAGGGCGACTCCCAGGATCTCGAGCTTGTAGCTCAGGGCCGCGCCTGCGAGGAGAGCGAGCAGCAGGAAGGGCGCCGCTGCGAAGGCTACGGCCCGGTACCAGGCTCGCGCGTAGGCATGACCGAGCCCGGGAAAGAGCAGGCTGAGGAACGCCGCGGTGAAGGCCGAGCGTGCTCGCGAGCGTGGTTCCTGCGGCTGCTGCATCGCGGGTAGGATACGGGGAACGTCCGGGGGATGCGTCCGGGAGTCCGTGACGGCCGACGTGGCCGGAATGGGGCGATCGTGGACCCGCCGGCGCACCAGGCCCAACCGCACTCGAGGCCCGATGTTCGCACCCGTCTCCAGCAAGCCCGACCTGATCGCCCAGGAGCACGAGATCCTGGCCCTCTGGCGCGAGCGCCGGACGTTCGCCCGCCTGCGTGCCCAGAATGCGGGAGGGCCTCGGTGGAGCTTCCTTGACGGGCCGATCACGGCCAACAACCCGATGGGCGTCCACCACGCCTGGGGTCGCACCTACAAGGACGTCTTCCAGCGCTTCCACGCCATGCGCGGCGAGGACCAGCGCTGGCAGAACGGCTTCGACTGCCAGGGCCTCTGGGTCGAGGTCAACGTGGAGCGCGACCTCGGCTTCACCTCGAAGCGTGACATCGAGGAGCACGGGATCGCCGAGTTCGTGCGCCTGTGCAAGCAGCGGGTTCTCACGTTCGCCGCCCGCCAGACGGAGCAGTCGATCCGGCTTGGCTACTGGATGGACTGGAACGACCCCGACGAGCTCCGCCGCCTGCGTGACCTGCTGGGCGCGGACCCGGCCGCCACGGCCACCCTGGTCGGGCCGGGCGGGCCGGTCACCGACCGGGTGGAGATGCTCGTGGGCCGGCTGGGGATGCCGGAGCTCGGCGGCTCGTACTTCACGTTCAGCAACGAGAACAACGACCTCATCTGGGGCTTCCTGGCGGAGTGCAACCGGCGCGGCTGGCTCTACAAGGGCCACGACACGATGCCGTGGTGCGCCCGCTGCGGGACCGGGATCAGCCAGCACGAGATGACCGAGGGGTACGCCGACCGCACGGACCCGGGGCTGACGGTCCGCTTCCCGCTGCTCGATCGACCTGGCGAGGCGCTCCTCGCCTGGACCACCACGCCCTGGACGCTGACCTCGAACGTGGTGGCCGCGGTCGGGGCCGGGCTCCGCTACGTGAAGGTGCGCCAGGGCGACGATGTCTTCTGGCTGGGCAAGGGGACGCTGGCGCAGGCGCTGGTCGGGCCGTTCGAGGTCCTCGAGGAACTCCCCGGCTCCGAGCTGGCCGGCTGGCGCTACCGCGGCCCCTTCGACGAGCTGCCCGCCGTCAGGACCGCTTTCGCGGGACCAGGCGACGACGGCCGGCCCTTCGAGCACCGGGTCGTCACCTGGGACCAGGTCGGCGAGGGCGAGGGGACCGGGATCGTCCATGTCGCGCCGGGCTGCGGCGCCGAGGACTTCGCGCTGGGGAAGGCCCTCGGCCTGCCGATGCTCGCCCCGCTGGACGAGGGTGGGATCTTCATCGAGGGGTTCGGCTTCCTGGCCGGGCGCGACGTCCGGGACAGCGCCGACCCGGTCGTGGAGCACCTGCGGCATCACGGGCTGTTCTACCGGCTGGAGCCGATCGTCCACCGCTACCCGCACTGCTGGCGCTGCGGCACGCCGCTCGTCTTCCGCCTGGTCGACGAGTGGTTCGTGAGCATGGGCCCCGTCTACGAGCGCCCGCGGGCGGAGCTGACGCCCGCGGAGGTCGATGCATCGCTGCGCTACCAGATCATGGAGGTCGTGGACGGCATCCGCTGGCTGCCCTCCTTCGGGTACGAGCGCGAGCTCGACTGGCTCCTCAACATGCACGACTGGATGATCAGCAAGAAGCGCTACTGGGGGCTGGCGCTGCCGATCTACGACTGCGCGGCCTGCGGCAGCTTCGACGTCGTCAGCGATCGCGAGGATCTGCGCGCTCGGGCGGTGGAGGGCTGGGACCAGCTGGAGGGGCACACCTCGCACCGGCCGTACGTGGACGCGGTGAAGATCGCCTGCCGGACATGCGGGGCCCCCGTCGCGCGCATCCCGGACGTCGGGAACCCCTGGCTCGACGCGGGAATCGTCCCGTTCTCGACGCTCCACTACCGGGAGGACCCGGCCCACTGGCAGCAGTGGTTCCCCGCCGACTTCGTGACGGAGAGCTTCCCGGGCCAGTTCCGGAACTGGTTCTACTCGATGCTGGCGATGAGCACGGTCCTGCGCCGGGAGGCGCCGTTCAAGGCGATCTTCGGCTACGCGACGCTCTTCGGCGAGGACGGCCGTCCCATGCACAAGAGCTGGGGGAACGCGATCGAGTTCGACGAGGCGGCCGAGCGGATGGGCGTCGATGTCATGCGCTGGATGTACGCCAACGCGCGTCCCGACGACAACATCCTGTTCGGCTGGCACGCGGCCGACGAGGCTCGCCGGGAGCTGCTCGTGCTCTGGAACGTCTACGCGTTCTTCGTCACCTACGCCCGGCTGGCGGGCTGGTCACCCGGCGCGGCCGCGGCGACCGCCCCGGGGCCGGCGACCGTCGCGAATCGCCCGCCGCTGGACCGCTGGATCCTCTCGCGCCTGGCCGGCCTCGCCGCGCAGGTCGAGGATCGCCTGGCCAACTACGACCCTGACGCCGCGGCGGGCACGATCTCCGGCTTCATCGACGAGCTCTCCACCTGGTACCTGCGCCGGAGCCGGAAGCGCTTCTCGCGCTCCGACGATCCCGCAGACCGCGACGCGGCGTTCGCCACGCTCCACGCGGCCCTCGCGGGGCTCGCGCGGGTGATGGCGCCGCTGCTCCCGTTCCTCACCGAGGCGATGCACCAGAACCTTGTCGTGGCGGCGGGCCTTCCCGCACCGGACAGCGTCCACCTGACGCGCTGGCCGACCGACGAGCTCGCCCCCCTGCGCGATGCGGCGCTCGAAGCTGTGACTGCCCGTGCCATGCGCGCCGTGGAGCTGGCGCGGACGCTCCGCTCGCAGGCCGGCCTGAAGACGCGCCAGCCGCTGGCACGGCTCTGGATCGCGCTCCCCGGCGCCGAGCACGCCGACCTCGACGCCCTCCTGGGTGTCGTCGCCGAGGAAGTCAACGTCAAGGAGGTCATCCGGATCGGGGACGAGTCGGAGCTCGTAGAGCGCCGCATCAAGCCGCTCCTGCCGAAGATCGGCCGGAAGCTGGGAGCCGCGATCCCGGCCGTGATGGCGGCGGCGCGCGACGGCGCGTTCGAGCTGCGCGCCGACGGGAGCGTGGCCCTCGCGGGCGTCGTGCTCGCGCCGGACGAGGTCGAGATCCTGGCGTCGCCCCGCCCGGGGACCGCGGTCGCCCACGACGAGGGGCTCGTCGTGGTCATCGACACGGAGCTGACCGATGCCCTGCGTGCGGAGGGTGATGCGAGGGAGCTCCAGCGGGCGGTCCAGGACCTCCGCCGCGACGCCGGCCTGGAGCTCGACGATCGCATCGACCTCGTCGCCGACCTCGGCGTGGACGGGGCGCGCATCGCCCCCTACCTGGAGGCGGTGGCGGCCGAGACGCTCGCGGACGCCGTCACGATGAGCGCCCCGCCCGCGGGCTGGGCCCAGGCGAGCGTGAAGCTGTCCGGGGGCGAGAGGCACGTCGCGCTGCGCCGGACAGTCCCGGGCGTCGGGACGGGGCCAACGCATGGATGACCCGGTGGACCCGGTGGACCCGGTGGACGAGGCTCCAGTGCGGGCCGGGGCGCCGGTCAGCGCCTCCCGCCACTGGATCGCGTTCTTCATGCTTGCCACGGGCATCGTGATCGCCGACCAGGTCGCCAAGGCCTGGGTCGTGTCCACCATCTCCTTCGGCTCGGTCGTGCAGGTCGTCGGCGACTACGTCCGGATCTGGCCCGTCCACAACACCGGTGCCCTCTTCGGGCTCTTCCCTGACCAGGCGATCCTGTTCGCCGCGCTCAGCATCGGCGTCGTGGCGCTCATCGTCTGGTTCCACGGGCAGTCGGTCGTCACGAATGGCTGGTTCGCGACGCTGGCGCTCGGCCTCCTGCTCGGGGGCGCCATCGGCAACCTCGCCGATCGCCTGCGGCTGGGTTACGTCGTGGACTTCGTCGACATGGGCGTCGGAGACCTGCGCTTCTACACGTACAACGTGGCCGACGCGGCGATCAGCGCCTCGCTCGTCCTGCTGATCCTGATGGCCTTCTGGCCCTCCCGCAAGCGACCCTGGATTGCCGCATGACGGAGCTCCGCCTGGTGGTCCCGGAAGGCTCTGACGGACGCGTCGACCGCGTCGCTTCGGATCTCTCCGGCCTCTCGCGGAGCCGGATCCAGCACCTCATCACGGAAGGCCACCTCACCGTCGACGGAGCGCCGCTCAAGGCGCGCTCGATCGTGCGGGCCGGGACCGTGCTCCTGCTGCAGGTGCCGCCGGCCGAGCCGGCCGACATCGAGCCCGAGGCGATCCCGCTCGAAGTCATGTACGAGGATCCCGACGTCCTGGTGGTCAACAAGCCGGCCGGGCTCGTCGTCCACCCGTCGCCCGGGCACTGGAGCGGGACGATGGTCAATGCGCTCTTGGCCCGCGACACGACGTACGGCGGCATCGCGGGCGTCGCCCGGCCGGGGATCGTGCATCGCCTCGACCGCGACACCTCGGGGCTTATCATGGTCGCCAAGACGGACGTGGCCCAGGCCAGCCTGATGGCGCAGCTCAAGGCGCGGCGGGTGAAGAAGACGTACCTCGCCCTGGTCCAGGGGGGCGTCGAGGCGGCCGCCGGCCGGATCGAGGCGCCGATCGGGCGCGATCCGCGCCAGCGGACCAGGATGGCCGTCGTCCCGGACGGGCGGGCGTCCGTCACGGGCTACCGGGTTCGCGAGCGCTTTCGGGGCTGGACGCTCCTCGAGGTCGACCTCGTCACCGGCCGGACTCACCAGATCCGGGTCCACCTGGCCGCCCTCGGGCACGCCGTCGCGGGCGATCCCGTCTACGGCACCGGAACGTCGCGGCGCGGGCCCGACGGCCTGGAGCGGCTCTTCCTGCATGCCTGGCGGATCGTCTTCGCCTCACCTGCGACCGGCGACCTCGTCCGGGTTGAGGCGCCGCTCCCGGAGGCCCTCGAGTCGGTTCTCGGACCGCTGCGCGCGATCGCGACCGGGGCGCCGGGCACGGCCGGCCCCGACGAGGGCCGCGCGCGATGACCGGGCGGCCGCTCGGTTCGGCGCCCGCCACCGACGACCCCCTGTTCGGGGCGCCGAGCGCCGGGGCGCCGGGTGCGCTTCTCGTCGTGGTCTCGGGTCCGTCCGGGGTTGGCAAGGACACGATCATCGACGCGCTCCGGGCCCGGCCACGTAACCCGGACTACCACTACGTCGTGACCTGCACGACGCGAGATTCGCGGCCGGGAGAGGAGGCCGGACGGAGCTACCACTTCCTGACCCGCGAGCGATTCAAGACGCTCCGCGACGCCGGGGCATTCCTCGAGTGGGCCGAGGTGCACGGGAACCTCTACGCGACGCCGCGCGCCGAGGTGCGCCGCGCCCTGGCGGCCGGCCACGACGTCATCCTCAAGATCGACGTGCAGGGAGCGGCGGCGGTCAAGGCCAGCGTCCCCGACGCCCTCCTCATCTTCGTCGTGCCGCCGTCGCTCGAGGCGCTCTTCCTGCGCCTGCGCTCGCGCGCCACCGAGTCGGCCGGGGAGCTGGAGATCCGCCAGCGAAACGCCGCGATCGAGCTCGCCCGGCAGGGTGACTACGACGAGGTGGTGCTCAACGCGGACGGCCAGGTGGAGCGGACGGCGGAGCAGATCGACGCCATCATCCGCTCGGAACGACTGAAGCACCCCCACCGCCGGGTCGTCGTCTAGGCCGATGGCGGAGGGCGCGCCGCCCCTCGAGGTTCCCGGCCGCGATGACCTCGGCCTGGTCGAAGCGGTGCCGGCCGCGCGGCACGTCGAGGTCGCCGTGGACGCTGCCGGCGTCGCCGGGAGCCGGACGTGGACCTACGTTGTCCCCGAGGCGCTTGCTGACGTCGCGGCGGGCGAGGCGATTCTCGTGGAATGGGGCCGCCGGCGGGCGGTGGGAATCATCCTGGGCGAGGCGCCGGCGCCGGATGGCGTCACGGCCCGGCCGCTTGGGGCACGAGTGCGCGCCGACGGGCCGCTGCTTCCACCGCTGGCGCTGGCGCTGGCGCGGGAGATCGCTGCGCACTACCTGGCCCCGCCGGCGCTCGCCGTCCGGGCCATGCTCCCGCCAGGGCTCCTCGAGAAGCTCGAGCTGGTGGCCACGCCGCTCGATCCTTCCGCATCGGCCTCCGCTGCCGGATCCGGACCGCCGGTCCCTGGTGCCGATCCCGCGACAAACGACCTGCTCCTCGCCCTCGCCGGGGGACCGCGAGCCGTCAGGGACCTGGACGCGCGCGACGGCCGCGCAGGGCTCCTCCGGCGGCTTCACGGGCTCGAGGCCGACGGCAGGGTCCACCTGGAGTGGACGCTCACGGCGGCCGGCGCTGGACCCCGCCACGAGCGGATCGCCCGTCTCACCGAGGCCGGCCGAGCCGTCGCCGGCGGGTCGCGCGCCCCGGATGGCCGGCCGCTCGGGCCGCGCCAGCAGGCGCTGCTCCGGGAGCTCGCCGGGCTCGCCGTCGCCGATGCCGGCATCCCTGTCCAAGGGCTCGCGGAGCGCCACGGCCAGGGGACGGCGGCGACGCTCGCGCGGCGCGGCCTCGTGGCACTCGCCACCCGCGAAGTGATCCGGGACCCGCTCGCCGCGCGTCGGCGATCCGGCCGCCGCGGCGCGCGCCCGGCAGGATCCGACCTGACCTCGACGCAGGCAGATGCCCTCCGGATCGTGCGCGCCGCGATCACCGCCCGCGATTCGACGCCGCTCCTGGTGGACGGGCCGACGGGCTCGGGGAGGACCGCCGTCTACGCCGAGGCGATCGCGTCGACGCTCGAGGCGGGCCGCCCGGCGCTGGTCCTCGTGCCCGAGATCGCGCTCGCGCTCCCGCTGGTGGACCGGCTGCGCGCCGAGCTTGGGGCGGAGGTGGTGCTGCTCCATTCGGGGCTCGGCGAGGGTGAGCGCGCCGACGCGTGGCGGCGCATCCGGGCCGGCGCGGCCGAGGTGGTGGTCGGAACCCGCCTCGCGGTCCTCGCACCCCTGCCCGACGTGGGCCTCGTGATCGTCGACGAGGAGCACGACGCCGCCTTCAAGAGCGACCGGACGCCGCGGATCCAGGCCCGCGACCTGGCCGTGACGCTCGGCCGGCTGGCCGGGGCGGCCGTGATCCTGGGAAGCGCCACGCCGTCCGTCGAGACGTACGGGCTGGCACGCGCCGGCGCATATCGCCGGTGCACCCTGACGGACCGCGCGGCCGGCGCGGCGCCGGCCGTGGAGCTGGTGGACCTGCGGGCGGAGCTCGCCGCGGGCAATCGAGGCCTGCTTTCCGACCGGCTGGCGGCGTTGATCGCCGCCCTGGACCCCGCGGCGGGTGACCGGGCGATCCTCGTGATAAACCGGCGCGGTGCGGCGTCGGCGGTCCTCTGTCGTGACTGCGGGCACGTCCTGGTCTGCCCGGAGTGTACCCGCCCGCTCGTCTTCCACCAGGCCGGCATGACGCTTCGCTGTCACCACTGCGGGGCGGCGGCGCCGATGGTCGCTCGCTGCCCGGCATGCGGCTCGCCCCGCATCCGCTTCCTGGGTGGCGGGACGGAACGGCTCGAGAGCGAGGTGCGGGCGCGCTTCCCGGCCCTGCGGGTCGGCCGGCTGGATCGAGACGTGGTGGAGCGCCGCGGAGCCGCCGAGCGCCTGATTGACGCGTTCACGGAGGGCCGGCTCGACATCCTGGTCGGGACCAGCCTCGTGACGAAGGGCCTGGACGTGCCCGAGGTGACGCTGGTCGGCGTCGTCTCCGCCGACATCGCGCTGACGCTGCCCGACGAGCGTGCCGCCGAGCGGACCTACCAGCTCCTTGTCCAGGCGATCGGGCGTGCGGGCCGGGGTGACCGGCGCGGCCGGGCCGTCATCCAGACGTACCAGCCGGACCACCCGGCGATCCAGGCGGTCGTGGCGGGCGACGCGGGTGCGTTCTACGCCGCCGAGCTGGCGCTTCGCGAGCGGTTCGGCGCACCTCCGTTCGGGCGCACCGTGAAGCTCACCGTCGGCGCCGAGGACCGCGAGGCTGCCCGGGCTGAGGCTGGTGCCATGGCGGAGCGGCTGCGGGCCCGCGCCGCCGCCATGCCCGGATCCGCCACCGTCGCGGGGCCGGCTCCCGCCTACGTTCCCCGACGGGGGGGCCGGTGGCGCTTCACGCTCGTGTTGCGCGGCGCCGATCCGATCGGCGTCCTGGGCGGCGATCCCGGCCCGCCGTGGTCCGTCGACGTCGACCCGGAGAGCCTGCTGTGACCCGCAGGCCAGGGCGCAGCCGGCACGAAAGTACCGACGGCACTTGGCCGGTGGGGCGGCCGGACGGAGAATGCGCACATCACCCGGAAGGAGACCCCAGATGACGACAGACGACGAGCAGCTTCCGCCCGCCGAGCCCGCACCCGACCAGCCGCCGGCAGGTCAGGCCGCAACCCCGGATGCGCCCCCCGCGTCGTCGCAGGCCCGCGAATGGCTTGTGCAGCTCCAGCAGATGATCGACCAGATCGCGGCGCACGCCGCGCCCGTGGCCCGGGATGTCGCAGCCAAGGCGGCCGAGCTTGCCGCCGTTGCGGGCGAGAAGGCCGGGCCGCTGGCCAAACGGGCCGCGGAGAGGACCGAGGCGGTCGGCGCCCGGGTGGCCGACCGGTCGCGCCGCTTCGCCGAGGAGATCCGGAACAGGGCGGAGGGCGCCGAGCCAGCGGAATCGGCCGGGGCCGCCGAGCCGCCCGCCGAGCCGGCAGGTCCGTCGGACGACGAGACCGCGGGCGCCTGACACGCCGCCGGACGGGGCGACCGGGGCGAAGGCGCCGGTCGCCCCGCGACCGATCAGGGACGCCGCGGCTGGGCCAGCCTGAACCTCTCGTATACTCGCGGTCATGAGCGTCCTTCCGATCCTCACTCTCGGCGATCCGCGGCTCCGCCTGCGGGGCCAGCCGGTCGAGAGCTTCAACAAGTTCCTGCACGGGTTGATCGACGACCTGACCGACACGATGCGCCACGCCCCTGGCGTCGGCCTTGCCGCGCCCCAGCTCGGCGAGGCGCTGAACGTGGCGGTCGTCGAGGTCGAGGATCGCCTGTTCGAGCTCGTGAACCCGCGGATCGTGCGCGCCGACGGGGAGGACCGCGATCTTGAGGGGTGCCTCTCGATCCCCGGGTACGTGGCCTACGTCACGCGGAGGGAGCGGGTCTGGGTGGTCGCCCAGAACCGCGTGGGCAAGAAGTTCAAGGTCGCCGGGTCCGGCTTCCTCGGTCGCGCCTTCCAGCACGAGCTTGATCACCTGCAGGGGAAGCTGTACGTGGATTACCTGTCGTCGCCGGACGAGCTGATCCCCGTGGGTCGAGCCGGCATGGACGACGAGGAGGACCAGGCCGCGGATGCGGCGCTGGAGCGCCGCGGGATCGACCCCGAGAAGGCCAAGGCGGCCTCCCGCGGCTGAGCCCGCGCGGGCCATCTTCTTCGGCTCCGGGGCGTTCGCGGTCCCGGTCCTCGTTTCGCTTGCCACCGCGCCGGACGTCGTGCTCATCGCGGTCGTGACCGCACCGCCGCGACCCGTCGGTCGAAGCGGCAGCCTCGGCCGCACGCCGGTGGGGGAGCGGGCCGCCGCGCTCGGCATCCCCGTCCTGGCCCCGGAACGGCTGCGGGACCCCACCGTCGTCGCGGGCATCGCGGCGCTCCGTCCGGAGATCGGCGTCCTCGCCGACTACGGCAAGCTGCTCCCGGACGCGATCCTGGACATCCCGCCGCACGGCATCCTCAACCTCCATCCATCCCTGCTGCCGCGCCATCGCGGAGCGACGCCGATCCCGGCAGCCATCTTCGAGGGGGACGCGGAGACCGGGGTGAGCCTGTTCCGGATGGACGCCGGGATGGATACGGGCCCCATCGTGGCAACCGAGTCCGTCGCGCTTGCCGGCGACGAGGACACGCCGGGGCTGGAGGGGCGCCTCGCGTCCGTCGCGGCGGCCCTGCTCGGGCGATCGCTGGGTCCGTGGCTCCGCGGCGACCTTCCCGCGATCGAGCAGTCCCGGGAACGGGTGAGCATCACGCGGCCGTTCCGCCGCGAGGACGGGCGCCTGGATCCGGCGCTGCCCGCGGCGATCCTCGAACGGCAGGTTCGGGCCTGCCGGCCGTGGCCCGGGACCTTCATCGAGACGCCGGCCGGTCGCGTCGCCGTGCTGCGGGCCGAGGTGGCTCGCGCACGGGCGGGCGACGTGCCGGGCGGTCTCGAGCGCGACGGCGATGCGGGCCTTGCCCTCGCGACGGCCGCCGGGCGCCTCCGGCTGCTGGAGGTCCAGCCGGCCGGCGGCCGGCGCATGGATTCGGCCGCGCTCGTGCGCGGGCGCCCGGGGCTCGTCGGCGCCCGGGTGGGATAATCCGGCCTCGATGATCGAGCCATCCAATCCATCCCCGGCGCGGCCCTTGCCCGCGGCCGCGCGCGACCCGCGACCCGGCGTAGCCGGCGTCGAGCTCGCGGAGCTCGCGATGCTTCTTGCCGACATGGGCGAACCGGCCTTTCGCGCGCGGCAGGTCGCGGATGCGGTCTGGCGCTCGGATGCCGCGTCGTGGGAGGCGGTGACCACCCTCGGCATGCGGCTCCGGGCGGGCCTCGCCGAGCGACTCCGCTTCGACACCGTGGGCGACACGGAGCTGCGGCTCGCGGATGACGACGCCACGGAGAAGGCGCTCCATCGGCTGTCCGACGGGCGCCTCGTGGAGAGCGTCCTCATGCACTACCCGGCGCGCGGCGAGCGACGCGAGCGGAACACGCTGTGCATCAGCAGCCAGGCCGGCTGCGCGGTCGGCTGTCCGTTCTGCGCCACCGGGGAACTGGGGTTCGAGCGCGACCTGGATGTGGCGGAGATCGTGGACCAGGTCCGCCATGCGCGACGCCGCCTCGCGTCGCGGGGTCGCCATCTCACCAACCTCGTCTTCATGGGCATGGGCGAGCCGCTGCTCAACCTCGACGCGGTGATCGGGGCGGCCCGCGTCCTGACCGATCCGGACCGCTTCGGGCTCGGCGCCCGCCACGTGACGATCTCCACGTCCGGGGTCGTGCCCGGCATCGAGCGGCTGGCCGCGCTCCGCCCGCAATGGACGCTCGCGGTGAGCCTCCACGCGGCGCGGGACGCGCTCCGGGACCTCCTGGTCCCGCTCAACCGACGCTGGCCCGTCCGCGCCGTGGTCGCGGCGGCAGCCGGCTACGCGGCGGCGACCGGGCGCCGGGTGAGCTACGAGTACGTGATGATCGACGGCCTCAACGACACACCCGCTGACGCCGAGGCGCTGGCCCGGCTCGTTGCCGGGACCGGGAGCCACGTCAACTGCATCCCCATGAACCCGGTCGCCCACACGCCATGGCAGGCAAGCTCGCCCGAGCGCATCGAGGCGTTCGCCGGCCGGCTGCGCGCCGCCGGGATCGGGGTGACGATCCGGCGCAACCGCGGCCAGGAAGTGGGAGCGGCCTGCGGACAGCTTGCCGCGGAGATGTCCGCGGGTCCCGCGCCCGCCGCCGTGGCGCGACGCCAGGAACGCCTCGTGGCGGCTTCCGCGGCCGCGCTGGCGGGCGAGCGGAGCGTCGACCTGGCCCCGTCCGGCCTTCCGGCAGGTTCCACGGTCCCGGCGTTCGCCCGGCCCGCCCCACGAGCCCGGGCCGTGATCTCGGGCCCGGACCGCCGGCCCGCCGCTGGTCGACGGCCGCCCGGAACGCCACGGCGGGGCAGCCGCTGATGGGCGAGGGCCGCGCGCGCATCGCCGCGAGCATCCTGAACGCGAATCTCGCGAACCTCGCCTACGAGGCACGACGCGCGATCCGGGCCGGCGCGGACCGGATCCATCTCGACGTGATGGACGCGCACTTCGTCCCGAACCTGACGTTCGGCGCGGGCACCATCCGGGCGCTCCGCCCGGCGACGAAGGCGCCGTTCGACGCCCACCTCATGATCGAGGAGCCGGGTCGCTGGCTCGACGACTTCCTGCAGGCGGGCTGCGACTCGATCACCATCCACGTCGAGATCACGGAGCCGATCGAGCCGGTCCTGCGCCGGATCCGGGCCGCCGGCCGGGCCGCCGGCCTGGCGCTGCGCCCGGGGACGCCGCTGGCCGCGCTGGAGCCGTACCGCGAGCTGCTGGATATCGTCATGGTGATGACGGTGGAGCCAGGCTTCGGTGGCCAGGCCTTCATGCGCGAGATCGCCGAGGCCAAGATCCTGCCGGCACGCGACCTCCTCTCCCACAAGCCGTGGGGCGGCGAGGTACACGTGGACGGCGGCGTGAACCGCGAGACGGCCGAGGTTGTCGGCGGCCTGGGAGCGGACGTGCTCGTCGTGGGGACCGCCCTCTTCACCAAGGGCCGCGACCAGGCCCGCGAGGTGCGCCTCGTGCGTGCGCTCGCCGATGAGGGGTTCGCCAACGAGCGCAACGGCGGCGTGCCGCCACATTCCCGCGACGAGATGGTCCGCTTCGCGCAGCTCCCGCGCCATCTCGCTGGCCCGCTCCGGGACGCGATCGAGCACGAGGGCGTGCCGGTGGTCATGCTCCGCTCGGACGGCCAGGTGAACCCGGACGGCGTGCGCGACTACGACCTGCTGATCCCCTGGAGCGCCGACGGCTGGGCGCGCGACCGTTTCTCCGCGGCTCGCGCCGCGGCCACGGCCGAGGCCGAGGCATGGCGCGCACGCCTCGTCGCCGCCGGCCGCACCCCGCCCGACCCGGCCACCTGAATCCGTGCGTGCGCTCCTCCAGCGCGTCAGCCGCGCCGAGGTCCGCGTCGGCGGCGAACGCGTCGGCTCGATCGGCCGCGGCCTCCTGGTCCTGCTGGGCGTGGGGCCGCAGGACGACGAGGCAACCGCGGACGCGCTCGCCCGGCGGATCGTTGAGCTCCGCATCCACGAGGATGCCCAGGGCCGGACGAACCTTGCCCTGGGTGACGTGGGCGGCGCCGTGCTCGCCGTCAGCCAGTTCACGCTCTATGCGGACACCAGGCGCGGGCGCCGGCCGGGTTTCACCGGGGCGGCTCCGTCGGCCCTCGCGGACGCTCTCTACCGGCGCTTCTGCGCGTCGCTCGAGGCGACCGGGACGCACGTAGAGCGCGGGCAGTTCGGGGCGCCGATGGCGGTGGAGCTCGTCAACGACGGGCCGTTCACGATCTGGCTCGACAGCGCGGACGGGTGAGCCCGCGGCCGGACGTGCAGCGACCCGGCGCTGGGCCGGGTCGGGCGGGCGGCGGACCGGGGCGACGCAGCCCCGGGGCAGGGATCAGCGGCTCTTCTTGGTCTGCGTGCGCCGGCAGCGGGTGCAGGCGAGGGTGCGGGTCGCGGTTCCGCCCGTCACGACCACCATCGGCTGCAGGTTCGGCTGGTAGCGGCGGTGGGCTCGCACGCGGTTCATCCCGCTCGACTGCGGGTTGAAGCCGCCCATCGAGACCTTGCCGCAGATCGCGCAACTCCGGGCCATCGGGTTCCTCAGTGCGGTGCATCCTGTCGGCGGGGAACCCGCCTGTCCCGATCATCCTTCGCGGCACGCCGAAGCGCCACCGGGAAGGGGTCCGGGGAGGCTGTATGCTAGCACATCGTCCGCATCCAGCTGTCCAACCGCGAGGTTATCTCCCGATGCCCGAGCAGCCGACGGGTGCCGTGCCAGGCAGGGCCGTCGTGGCTCGCCGGGCGCTGGGCGAGATCGTCCGCGACGCCGCCCTGGGAAGCTACGGGGTCACCGGGCTCGCCGAGCCCACGCTGCTCGCGAAGGTCCGGGCCAGGCTGGGCCTTGGAAGCCGCGCGATCCGCGTGACCCTCCACCCGACCGTCACGGCGGAGGTCTGGCTGACGGTCGCGTACGGGGTCCCGGTCGCGGAGGTGGCGCGGCAGGTCGACTCCGCGGTGCGCTACGGCCTGCAGAGAGCGCTCGCGCGGGAGGTTGGACCGGTCACGGTCCACGTCCAGGGCCTGGGCGGCCGGCCGATCGCCTCCGGGACGCCCTCGACGGCGGCGCCGTCGACACCCGGCGCGCTCCGGGTCGACCCACCCCCGGTTCCCTCGCCGTCGCCCGACGACGCGGCCGCGACTGCGGAGGGCGGCAGGACGAGCTCCGCAGTCGGGGCTGCCTAGCGTGGTCCGACTCGCCTGCAACGGCTCCGGGCTGCTGGATGCGGTCCGGGCCGCGGTCGCGAACCTCGAGCGCCACGTCGACGAGATCAACGCCCTCAACGTCTTCCCGGTCCCGGATGGCGACACCGGCTCGAACATGTTCGCCACCTGCACGGAGATGCTCCGCTACGTCCGCGACGAGTCCAGCGTGGCGGGTGTTGCAGACCGGCTCAGGGAAGGCGCGCTCTTCGGGGCCCGCGGCAACTCCGGGGTGATCCTGAGCCAGGTCGTGCGAGGGATGGCCGAGGCCTTCGCCGGCATGCGGCGTTTCAACGGCCTCGACCTCGCCCACGCGCTCGCGTCGGCCAGCACGGCGGCGTACGGCGCCGTGCCGCGCCCGGTCGAAGGGACGATGCTCACGGTGATCCGGGAGGCTGCCGCGGCGGCGGTGGCGACGGCCGAGCGCGAGAACGACATCGGCGCCGTCCTGGCAGCCGCGACGGACGGGGCCGAGAAGGCGCTCGCGAAGACGCCCAGCCTCCTGCCGGTGCTGCGGGACGCGGGCGTGGTGGATTCTGGCGGCGCGGGCCTGCTGCGGCTCTTCGAGGGAGCGCTGCGATTCCTGCGGGGCGATGCGCTCGCACCCGCCGCGCGCGCGCCGGCCATTCCCAGCCCGGTCCCGGCCGGCGTCGCGACCGTCGAGACCGGCCACGGGTACGAGACGGTCTACCTGATCCACCCGTTTCCCGGCCAGCTCCTGGACCTCGACCGGATCAGCGCCTATCTCGTGCGGACCGGCGAGTCCGTGAACGTGGCGGGCGACGCGAAGGTGGCCAAGATCCACGTCCACAACGGACGCCCTGACCTGGTCATGCGCCATGCGTTGCGGCTGGGCAGGATCGTCAACGCGACGGTCCTCGACCTCGACCACCAGGTTGAGGAGGCTCGGGACGGGCGGACCGCCACCGCCGGCGCGAGCACCGACGGTGGAGAGACGCCCGATCTCGCCGGCCCGGACGCCGGGGTCCTGCGCGTGCCGCTCGGGATCATCGCGGTGGTCCCCGGCGACGGGTTCACCCCCTACTTCGAGGAGGTCGCGCTGAGCGGCGAGGTCGCCGTGGCGATCGTGCACGGCGGGCAGGCGGAGAACCCGAGCGCCGGCGAGATCCTCGAGGCGATCAGCCGCTCGCCTGCCGAGGAGCTCCTGATCCTGCCCAACAACCCGAACGTGAAGCTGGCGGCCGGGCAGGCCGCGGAGATGTCCGACCGCCCGACCCGGGTCATCCCGACGCGGAACGCGGCCGAGGGGCTCGCGGCGCTGCTCGCGCTGCAGGTGGCCGACGGCGCCAGCGGCAACGCGGAGCGGATGCTGCGCGCAAGCCGCGAGGTCCAGACGATGCTCGTCACGGCGGCGGTCCGCGACGCCCGGGTGGGGGGCCGGCAGGTCCGCCAGGGGCAGACCATGGCGCTCGACCCGGACGACGGGTTGCTGGCAGCGGGCGACGATCGCGACGCGGTGATCCTCGAGGGGATGGGCTTCTTCGCGCCCGGGTTCGGCCTCGTGACCCTCTGGTACGGACACGACGCCAGCCTGGGCGAGGCGGAGGGACTCGCGCGACGGATCCACGCGCAGTGGCCCGCGCTCGACGACGTCGAGGTCCGGGCGGGCCTCCAGCCGCACTACCGCTACCTGATCAGCGCGGAGTAGGGAAGGCGTGGGGACCGCCAAGTCGACACCCCTGCCGGAGGACCCATTCGACCTGCCCCTGCCGGCAAGCGGGCTGCCCGGTGCCAGCGTCCTCAAGCGCGTCGGGCCCCGGGTCGGTCTCCGCACCGTCCGCGACCTTCTCCTGTGGCTGCCCCGGCGGTACGACGACCTGCGGGTCCTCCATGAGCTCCAGGCGCTGCACTTCGTGGCGCCCGAGACGTTGGTGAGCGCACGTGCCCGGGTCGGCAGGATCCGGGCCGGCCGCACCGCGCGGCGCGGAACCTGGGTCGTGACGGCCGAGCTCCTCGACGGGACCGGCACGGCGGAAGCCCAGTGGTACGGGAGGCAGTTCGTGGAGCGGCGTCTCCACGAGGGCGAGGAGCTGCTCTTCTCGGGCAAGCTCAAGAAGCGCGGCGCGACCGTGATCCTTGACAACCCCGCCTTCCAGCCGCCCGACGGCGACCTCCTCCACGTCGGCCGCATCGTGCCCGTCTACCGGCTGACGGCCGGGTTGCCGATCCGGACGCTGCGCGCTGCGATCCGCGCGGCCCTCGATCGTGGCCCTGCCTATCCCGAGTACCTGCCCGCCCCAATCCGGAGCGAGATGGGGCTGGTCGGGATCGCGGAAGCGCTCGACCAGGCCCACTTCCCGGGCGACTTCGATCGGCGCGACGCCGCGCTGCGACGGCTCGCCTTCGACGAGCTGCTGGCGCTGCAGGTCGGGATGGTCGGGCGCCGCCGCGAACGAGCCGTCGCGGCTTCGGTGTCGATCGCCACCCCGGCGGAGCGCGACGCCGAGATCCGGGCCGTGCTGGCGGCGGCGCTCGAGCGCCGGCTCGGCCGCGACGTGGAGCTCACGGGCGACCAGGGCCGCGCGATGGACGCGGTCCGCGACGACGTCCAGGGCCCGCATCCCATGCTCCGCCTGCTCCAGGGCGACGTCGGATCGGGCAAGACCGCGGTCGCGGCCTACGCCCTTGCCCTCGCGGCGGGAGCCGGTGTCCAGGGCGCCCTGCTCGCCCCGACCGATCTCCTGGCCCGCCAGCACGCGGCCACGCTCGACGACCTCCTCCGTCCGCTCGGGATCGCGGTGGAGCTGCTCACCGGCTCGCTGGCCGGCCCCGAATCGCGCCGGGTGCTGGAGGCGCTCGCCGACGGGCGGGCGGGCGTGGTCGTGGGGACCCACGCCCTCTTCTCGGACCGTGTCGCCTACGCCCGCCTCGGCCTCGTGGTCGTGGACGAGCAGCACCGCTTCGGCGTGGAGCAGCGGGGCGCGCTGGAGGCCAAGACGCGGGGTGGGGCCGCCCACGTCCTCCTGATGACCGCGACGCCGATCCCGCGCACCATCGGGCAGGTCCTCTACGCCGACCTGGACGTCACCGACCTTCGGACCGCTCCCACGGGGCGCCTTCCGATCCGCACGGGTCTCCGCCACCCGGCCAATCTCGACCGGCTCTGGACCTTCGTCGCGCGCGAAGCTGCCGCGGGCCGGCAGACGTTCGTGGTCGTGCCGCACATCGACGAATCGGACGGCGAGGCGAGCGACGAGCCCGACGACGTGGCCGGGGCCGAGGCGGAGGTGATGCGCCTGCGAGCGCTCCTCAACGAGCCCGACCGGCTTGCGGCCGCCGGCCTCGAGCGCGAGCTGGTGGTGGACCTGGTCCACGGCCGCCTGCGACCCGCAGACCGGGATGCCGCGATGGCGCGCTTCCGGGACGGTGCGGCCGACGTGCTGGTCGGGACAACGGTCATCGAGGTCGGCGTGGACGTCCCGGCCGCCAGCGTCATGGTGATCGAGGGAGCGGACCGCTTCGGCCTGGCCCAGCTCCACCAGCTCCGCGGCCGGGTCGGGCGCTCGAACGACCAGGGATGGTGCGTCCTCGTCAGCGACCGGCTGCCCGCGGACGAACGGCGCGTCACGGCCCTGGAGCGTGGCGAGATCGAGCCGGTTGGGCCGGAGCAGGTCCGGCTGTCCGCCGTCGCCCGGCTCGACGACGGCTTCGCGCTCGCGGAGGTCGACTTCGAGCAGCGCCGCGAGGGCGACGTTCTCGGTTACGCGCAGCACGGGCTGCCGCGCCTCCGGGTCGCCACGCTGGCACGGGCCGATCACCGCGAGCTCGCGGTGGCCGCCCGGCGCCACGCGGAGTCGCTGCTGCTGGCCGGGGGCGGCGTGGCCCGGGCGGGCGCGGCATTCGCGGCCGAGCTGGAGCGCGGCTGGCTGCGCGACGTCGCGGCCGGGGAACCGGCGACGGGCGCCTAGGCGATGGCCGACGCCGGACGCGTGATCGCCGGCTCGGCGCGCGGGGTCCGGCTGGCTGCCCCGGGCGCGGGGACCCGGCCGCTGGCCGACCGCGTGAAGCAGGCGGTCTTCGGGGCGCTGGAGCCCGTCCTCGCGGACGCGGCCATCCTGGACCTCTGCGCGGGGAGCGGTGCGGCCGCGATCGAGGCGCTCTCGCGCGGGGCCAGCCGCGCGGTCCTCGTTGAGCGCGACCCGGGCACGTGCCGCGTGATCCTCGAGAACCTCCGGCGGGCGGGCGTTTCCGACCGCGCCCGGGTGGTTCGGGCCGATGCGCTCGCGTACGTGCGTGGTCGCGCCGCCGCCGACGGCCCCTTCGACGTCGTCGTCCTGGACCCGCCGTACGCGGAGGCCCAGCTTCGCGAAGCGTGCCTCCTCGGGCTCGGCGCGCCCGATGGGCCGCTCGGGCCGGACGCCGTCGTCGTCGCCACGGGCTTCGGGAAGCTGCCGCCGCCGCAGTCGGCCGGGCTGCTACGATCGACGCGGGAGCGCCGGTTCGGCGAGACCCTGGTCGTCTTCTACCGGCGCGCCGCCGCGGAGGACGTCCCTCCGTTGTCCGGCGCCTGAGGCGGAGCGAGCCATGCGTGTCGCGATCTACCCCGGCTCGTTCGACCCGATCACGTTCGGCCACGTGGACGTGCTCCGACGGTCGCTGGGCGTCTTCGATCGCGTCGTGGTGGCCGTCCTGGTCAACCCGAAGAAGGCACCCATGCTCGACGTGGAGGCGCGCGTCGCCTCGATCATCTCCGGGGTCGGGGAGGCGCTCCCCGACCTTGCCGACCGCGTCGACGTCCGCCCCTTCTCGGGCCTGACCGTGGACGCCTGCCGCGAGCTCGGCGCACGCTACATCGTGCGGGGGCTGCGGGCCGTGAGCGATTTCGAGGCGGAGCTGCAGATGGCCCACATGAACCATCGGCTTGCTCCCGGGATCGACACGGTGTTCTTCATGACTGCGCTCGAATACGGCTACCTCTCGTCCAGCCTGGTCAGGGAGATCGTCCGTTTCGGCGGCGATCCGGCGGGGATGGTTCCGCCCTCGGTCGCGGCCCGCGTGGCCGCCGTCGCGGCGGCCGAAGTGGCGCCCGTCCGCGTGCGATAATCCGGCCCAAACCGGGCTATCTCGACGCCCGCGCGCGGAGGGCGGTCCCATCGACATCATGTTCTTCGTCGAGCGCCTGGAGGCGATGATCGCCAACGGGAGAAAGCTCCCCCTGACGTCGAACGTCGTCGTGGACCAGGCTGCGGCGCTCGACCTCATCGATGAGTTGCGCCACGCCGTGCCCGAGGAGATCCAGTCCGCCCGGCGCATCAACGCGGAAGGCGAGCGGATCCTCGAGCGGGCCCAGCAGGAGTCCGAGCGGATCGTCGCGAAGGCTCAGGAGCAGGCGGCGTTCCTCATCGACGAACGGGGCCTGACCGAGACTGCCGAAGCCGAGGGGCGCCAGATCGTGGCGGAAGCCAGCGCCGAGGCCGACGATGTCCGGCGCGGCTCGGACGAGTATGCGGCCGAGGTCCTCGTCAACCTGGAGGGCGAGGTCGTCAAGGCGCTCCAGAGCATCCGGCGCGGGATCGAGCTGCTCAACGAGCGGCGTGCCACGGCGGAGGACGTCGCCGCCGGTGAGCCCCCTGACGAGGACCCGGACGTCGTCGCACTCGGCCGCGGTTCGGCGCGGTGACGGTCGGTCGCGACGACCAGCCGCTCCTGTTCAACGTCGCCGGCCTCCTGGGAGAGGCGCCGGGCTCGTTCCGGGACCTCGCCTTCGATGACGTCAGGATCTCCCTCGGAGAGGATCTCGTCCTTGCCGAGCCGGTGGCCGGCGGCGCGCACGTCCGGCGCACGAATCGCGGCCTCATCGTGACGGGGCACGTCACGACGGCGCTCGCGGACACCTGCGGGCGCTGTCTCGTGCCGGTCCGCCTGCCGCTCGACCTCGAGCTCGCCGAGGAGTACCTGCCGAGCCTCGACATCACGACCGGCAAGCCGCTGGACCGGACCCTCGAGCCCGAAGTCCCGCGGCTCTCGGACCACCACGAGATGGACCTCGAGACGCTCGTGCGCGAGGCGATCCAGCTGGCCGCTCCGATCGTCCCGCTCTGCCGCCCCGATTGCCTGGGGCTCTGCCCGCTGTGTGGCACTGACCGGAACACCGGCCCGCACGTCCACCCGGACGGGTCGATCGATCCCCGCCTGGAGGCACTCCGCGAATTCCGCCCCGACGCCGACGCCTGAAACCCGCTACACTCCGCCTTCGGCCCGTCACGCTGTTCGCGGGGACGCGCCCCGGACCCGATGACCCGGCGGCTCTCACCACCGCCTGCCGCCCGACACCAGAGGAGCGACCACCCCGATGGGTCTCCCGAAGCGCAAGGTCTCGCACGCCCGACAGGGCGACCGCCGCGCGCACCTGGCGCTGACCGCGCCCAGCCTCGTCGAGTGCTCGCACTGTCACCAGATGCGGCGCTCCCACCACGCCTGCCCGAACTGCGGCTACTATCGCGGCCGGGCCGTCGTGGAGCTCAAGAAGAAGGGCGGCGAGGCCGCCTCCTGACGGCCGGGCAGGCGTCGCGCTCCCGGCGCCCCCACCACGGAGCCCGCCGATGGATCTCACGACCGTCCGCAGCGTCGAACACGCTCGGAAGGTTCGCCTGGCGATCGACGCGATGGGCGGCGATCATGCGCCCGAGGAGGTCGTGGCCGGCGCCCTGCTCTATGCCGCGGAGCGCCCCGACGACGACCTGATCCTCGTCGGCGACGTGGACCGCATCCGCGCTCTCGCCGGGGCGGCGCTGCCGGCCAATGTCTCGCTGGAGCCGGCCAGCCAGGTCATCGAGATGCACGAGCACCCCGCCCTCGCGCTGCGAGAGAAGCGCGACGCGTCCATCCTCGTCGCCTGCGACCTGGTGAAGCGCGGCAGGGCGGACGCCGTGATCACGGCCGGCCACACCGGCGCCGGCATGGCGGCCGCGGTCCTGCGGCTGGGACGTGTCGCGGGCGTCGACCGGCCGGCGCTGGCGGTCCAGCTGATCACCGATTCCGGCCCGTTCGTCCTGCTCGACATCGGCGCCAACCCGGATTCGACCGCCGAGAACCTGCTCCAGTACGCGCACATGGGATCGCTCTTCGCCGAGCGGGCCCTCGGGGTTCCGCGTCCCCGCGTGGCGCTCCTCTCCATCGGCGAGGAGAAGGGAAAGGGCGATGCCCGGATCCAGGGCGCGACCGAGCTCCTCGACCGGTCCGGCCTCAATTTCACCGGCAACGTGGAGGGCAAGGACCTGGTCCATCACCCCGCGGACGTGGTGGTCTGCGACGCCGTCCTCGGCAACGTGACGATCAAGTTCTTCGAGGGCCTGTCCGCGTTCATCTTCGACCTCTGGCGGAAGGAGTTCGCCGCGGGGTTGCGAGGCCGCCTTGCCTACCTCCTCATGCGGCCGGGGATCGACCGGATCCGCACCACCTTCGACTACGAGGTCCTGGGCGGGTCGCCGCTCCTGGGCGTGCGCGGCACCGTGATCATCACCCACGGCCGCGCGAAGCGGCGGATGCTGAAGCACGCGATCGCCGTGGGCGCGGCCGCGGCCAGGGCGCGCCTGCCGGAGCTGATCGGCGAGACGTTCCGGCCGTCCGCGACTCATGCGACGGTGCCGGACGCCGGCGTGGCGGACCCGGATGCCTCTCCGACGCCGCCATCCGCCGCGGGGGCACCCGCGTGACCGCGCCCGGCCTCGCCGTCAGCCACCCCGTCATCCGCGACGTGGTACGGCGGGCGGCCCTGGAGGTGCCCGGCGTGCTGCGGGTCGGCCGGGGCGGCCCGGCCTGGCGACGGGCGCTCTCCGGATCGGCCGTGGCGATCCGCCTGCGGGATGGCGCCGTCGAGGCTCGCGTCGTCGTCGTCGCCCGGGCTGCCCAGCCGCTGCCCCGGCTTGCTGCGGAGGTGCGGATCGCGGTCGGGACGGCGATCGAGCGCCTGCTCGGCCTGGAGCTCGGCGCCGTCAGCGTCATCGTCGACGGCGTCGGTGCCTGAGCCGCGGGCCGATCG
>Ga0208080_1000223_pt1 | contig 28169 bp, 22 predicted proteins | sample NGESurdeep092012_3_FD_184476 | JGI IMG/M metagenome (GOLD analysis project Ga0208080, IMG submission 184476) | Arctic peat soil microbial communities from Barrow, Alaska - NGEE Surface sample 210-3 deep-092012 (SPAdes) | ecosystem: Environmental > Terrestrial > Soil > Wetlands > Peat ...
CCGTCGGCGTCGTGGCCAATCAGCCACTCGTGCTTGCCGGCTGCCTCGACGTGCGCTCGGCCGTCAAGGCGGCGGGCTTCGTCCGCTTCTGCGATGCGTTCGGCATCCCCGTTGTGACGTTCGTCGACGTGCCCGGTTTCATGCCCGGCAGCGAGCAGGAGCACGGCGGCATCATCAAAGACGGCGCGAAGCTCCTCTTCGCCTATGCGGAGTGCACCGTGCCGAAGATCACGGTCATCACGCGCAAGGCCTACGGAGGCGCGTACGATGTCATGAGCTCCAAGCATCTTCGCGGCGACGTCAACTTCGCCTGGCCGTCGGCCGAGATCGCGGTGATGGGACCAAAGGGCGCGGTGGAGGTCATCTTCAGGGCCGACCTCGACGACGCTCAGCGGATCTCAGAACGCGCGGAGGAGTACGCGACGAAGTTCGCCAACCCGTTCGTCGCCGGCCACCGTGGTTTCATCGACGACGTCATCATGCCGCGCGCGACGCGCAAGCGGATCTGCCGATCCCTGTCCATGCTCCGTGACAAGCGACTGGAGAACCCGTGGCGGAAGCACAACACCATGCCCCTCTAAGCATCACCTCGGCCGCCACACCGCGATGTTCAACAAGATCCTGATCGCCAACCGGGGTGAGATTGCCTGCCGAGTGATGCGCACGGCTCGGCGGCTCGGCATCGCTACCGTGGCCGTGTTCTCGGAAGCGGACCGGAACGCCCTGCATCTTCAGTTCGCTGATGAGGTCGTAGGCATCGGGCCGGCCCCGTCCCGAGAGTCGTATCTCGCCATGGACAATATCGTCGACGCTTGCCTCAAGACCGGGGCCACTGCGGTGCACCCCGGCTACGGCTTTCTCGCCGAGAACGCCGACTTCTGCGAGCGGCTGGAGAGTGAAGGCATCACCTTCATCGGCCCCAAGGCAGAGTCGATCCGCGCGATGGGCGACAAGATCGCTGCCAAAAAGCTGGCGCAGGAGGCCGGCGTCAACGTCATCCCCGGATCGGACATCATCCCCGAGAACGAGGACGCCGCCTGCCGCGTCGCCGCAGAGGTCGGCTATCCCGTGATGCTCAAAGCCGCCGCCGGAGGCGGGGGCAAGGGCATGCGCGTGGCTTGCGACGACGCCCAGCTTCGCGAGGGCTACGCCGCATGTCGCAACGAAGCGCAAGGCAGCTTCGGCGATGACCGGGTCTTCGTCGAGAAGTTCATCGAGGAGCCGCGTCACATCGAGTTCCAGGTGCTGGGCGATGCCTTCGGCCACGTGGTCCACTTGTGGGAACGCGACTGCTCGATCCAGCGACGCCATCAGAAGGTGATCGAAGAGGCGCCGTCGCCGCTCCTCGACCAGCAGTCTCGCGACGCCATGGGAGCTCAGTCCGTAGCGCTGGCGAAGGCGGCGCGCTACCAGTCGGCCGGGACCGTCGAGTTCGTCGTCGACAAGGATGGATCGTTCTACTTCCTGGAGATGAACACCCGGATCCAGGTCGAGCACCCGGTCACCGAGATGATCACAGGGTTAGACCTGATCGAAGCCATGATACGGGTCGCGGCCGGCGAGCCGCTGCCCTTCTCCCAAGCGGACGTCCGCTGTGACGGCTGGGCCATCGAATGTCGCATCAACGCGGAGGACCCCTTCCACAACTTCCTTCCATCGATAGGACGATTGGTGCGGTACATCCCGCCGGCCGAGAGCGAGGGCAAGGTGCGCGTGGAGACAGCCGTTGCGGAAGGCGGGCGGATCTCGCCGCACTACGACTCCATGATCGCCAAGCTGATCACCCACGATGCGACGCGAGGAGGGGCGATCGCGATGATGCGTCTGGCGCTCGACCAATTCGTGGTGAGAGGCGTCGAGACGAACATCGCGTTCCACGCTGCGCTGCTGAGGCACGCGCGATTCATCGCTGGAGATTTCCACACTGGGTTCATGGCCGAGGAGTACCCGACCGGATTCAACGCCGCCGATATGCCTCACGTAGACAAATCGCTCCTCGTGGCCGTCGCCGCCTTCGTGCACCGTTCGCGCATCGACCGGCAGGCCTCAGTCAGCGGTCAGCTGCCGGGACACGAGCTCAAGGTCGCCGAGGAGTGGACTGTCGTCCTCAGCGGTGAGCGAAACCCCGTGACCGTGAGACCGGTGACCGGCGGATATGTGGTTCTGGATGCTGAGCAGAGCAGGGAGATCGTGTCGGGGTGGCGACTCGGCCAGCCGCTGCTTCGTGGCACGTGCAACGGTAAGCCGTTCTGCGTCCAGGTCGAGCACATCGGCCAGATGTACCGACTGACCCACGGCGGTACACAGGCCGACGTCAGAGTCATGACCGCTCGGACGACCGAGCTGCTTCTGCGCATGCCCGTGAAGCCTGAGCGCGACCTGTCCCGATTCCTGCTTTCTCCCATGCCGGGTCTCGTGACGCGGCTCGAGGTCGATGAGGGTCAGTCGGTGAGGGTCGGCGAGCCGCTCCTTGTGATCGAAGCAATGAAGATGGAAAATGTTCTGAGAGCCGACCACGACTGCGTGGTCGACCGGCTGCTGGTCAAGCCCGGCGACAGTGTCGCGGTCGGCCAGCGCGTCATGGAGTTCAGATGACCGACGAGCAGAGCCGAGACGCCGTGAACGAGCCCGTCGGCCCGCCTCTTCGCACCTCCGACGACCTGGCCGACTGGTGCGGCGCCGCCCGTTCGGCGCCCGGGGACGCAGGCGACAGGTTGGCCCGAATCACTCCGGACGGCCTCGCGGTCAAGGTTCTCTACACCGCGAAGGACGTCGAGGATCTGGCGTACTCCGATACTCTGCCGGGTTTCGAGCCCTTCCTGAGAGGGCCGCATGCAACGATGTACACGGGGCGTCCGTGGACGATCCGCCAGTACGCCGGGTTCTCGACGGCGGAGGAGTCGAACGCTTTCTACCGTGAGGCTCTCGCCGCGGGCGCTCACGGCGTCTCGGTGGCCTTCGATCTCGCAACGCACAGGGGCTACGACTCCGACGACCCGCGGGTGGCAGGCGACGTGGGAATGGCAGGCGTAGCCGTGGACACGGTCGAGGACATGAAGCTTCTGTTCGCGGACATTCCCCTGGGCAAGGTCTCGGTCTCCATGACCATGAACGGCGCGGTCCTCCCCGTGCTCGCCGGCTACATCGTCGCGGCCGAAGAGCAAGGCGTGGCGCAAGACGAGCTTACCGGGACGATCCAGAACGACATCCTCAAAGAGTTCATGGTGCGCAACACGTACATCTACCCGCCCGAAGAATCCATGCGCATCGTGTCCGACATCATCGCGTACACGGCGCAGCACATGCCGCGATTCAACTCCGTCTCCATCTCCGGTTACCACCTGCACGAGGCCGGAGCGCCTCCAGCACTTGAGCTCGCGCTCACGCTCGCCGACGGCAAGGAGTACGTGAAGGCGGCTTTGGCGCGCGGCATGGATGTGGACGAGTTCGCGGGGAGGCTCTCTTTCTTCTTCGGGATAGGCATGGACTTCTATGTGGAGATCGCCAAGCTTAGGGCTGCGCGCCTGCTCTGGTGGCGCATCATGAAAGACATGGGCGCCCAAAAGCCCGCGTCGCTCATGCTGCGCACCCATTGCCAGACATCGGGCTGGTCACTGTCCGCACAGGACCCCCACAACAACATCGTGCGTACCGCCATCGAGGCCCTGGCCGCCGTATTCGGCGGGACGCAGAGTCTGCACACAAACGCTTTCGACGAAGCGCTGGCGTTGCCGAGCGATTTCGCGGCGCGCGTCGCCCGCAACACGCAGCTCATGATCCAGGAGGAAACGCACATCACCGGCGTGATCGACCCATGGGCAGGCTCCTACATGATGGAGCGTCTCACTCAGGACATGGCCGATCGCGCCTGGGAGATCATCGAGCAAGCCGACAGCCTGGGAGGCATGACTCGCGCCGCCGAGTCTGGCTGGGCGAAGCTCCAGATCGAACGCTGCGCGGCCGAGCAGCAGGCGCGGGTGGACGCGGGTACCGACGTCGTCGTCGGGGTGAACAAGTACCTCGCTTCCGAGGACGAGCCGGTGCAGATCAGAACCATAGACAACAGTGCCGTGCTCGAGACCCAGAAGGCACGGCTGCGTCAGGTCCGGGCCGCACGTGACGAGGAAGCTGTCCGGGCCGCCCTGAGGGCCTTGACTGACGGAGCCCGCTCCGGGCGCGACAATCTGCTTTCCCTGACGATCGCCGCCGTGAGGCTGCGGGCCACGGTCGGAGAGTGCTCGGACGCGCTCGAGGAGGTGTGGGGTCGTTACCGGGCCGCGGCCGACGGAGTGACCGGTGTGTACGGCGCCCTCTGGGAGGGAGACGAGGCCTGGCGGCGGGCGCGGGCCGCCGTGGACGAGTTCGCCAGTCTGGAGGGCCGCAGACCGCGTGTGCTCGTGGCCAAGCTCGGGCAGGACGGACATGACCGCGGCGCCAGAGTGGTGGCGTCCGGACTGGCTGACCTCGGGTTCGACGTGGACGTCGGCCCTCTCTTCCAGACCCCGGAGGACGTCGCTCGGCAAGCGGTCGAGAACGATGTCCACGCGGTTGGCGTCTCAACGCTGGCGGGTGGCCACAGCACGCTCCTGCCGGCACTCATCGAGGAGCTTCGCCGTCAAGGCGCCGCGGATGTCGCGGTGTTCGCCGGGGGTGTCGTCCCGCCGCTGGACGTCGAAGCACTCCATGAGGCTGGGGTCAAGGCTGTCCTCGGGCCCGGCACGACTATTATCGACTGCGCGCGGACTCTGCTCGCAGGTATCCATGCGCCCCGGACTTGAACGCACCCACGTCGGAGCCAGAGAGGCGGTCGCTTCAAGACGAGCTCTTTGAGGGCGTCCGAGGCGGGAGCCGTCGCGCGCTGGCGAGAGCCATCACCTTGGTCGAGTCCACGCGTCCGGACGATCTTCCCTCGGCCATGGCCCTCCTTGAGGCGCTGCATTCCTTCACAGGGGGCTCACTCCGCATCGGGCTTTCCGGTGCGCCGGGAGTCGGCAAGTCAACGCTTGTCGAGGCCCTCGGTCTCCACGTCGTCGGACTCGGCCACAGGCCTGCCGTCCTTGCCGTCGATCCGTCATCAGCAGTCTCGGGAGGGTCGGTGCTTGGCGACAAGACGCGCATGAAGGACCTGGCCCGTTCAGAGGCTGCCTTCATTCGGCCGTCACCGTCCGCGGGCGCCCGCGGGGGCGTGACGGCTCGCACTCCGGAAGCCATCGAGTTGTGCGAGGCCGCCGGGTTCGACGTCGTGATCGTCGAGACGGTGGGCGTCGGCCAGGCCGAGATCGAGGTCGCCGGGATGACCGACGCGTTCGTGTTGCTGGAGCTTCCGTTTGCAGGTGATGGCTTGCAGGCGATCAAGAGAGGGAGCACGGAGCTTGCAGATGTCATCGTCTACGCGAAGGCAGACCTTGACGCGGTCGCTGCGGCAGGGGCGTGCGAGCGTATGAACGACGCTCTCAGCCTGCTGCGTCCGGTCTCATCAGCCTGGCGGCCGCGCGTCGTGACTGTGAGCGCCCTCACTGGGCAGGGCGTCGCTGAGCTTTGGTCGGAGCTGGAACACTTTCAGGAGGCACTGGCGGCCGTCGGCGCTATCGTGGCCCGGCGGCAGCGTCAGAGCGTGAAGCGCATGTGGCGTCTCATCGACGCCGAGCTGCGCAGCAGTTTCCTGGGCGACAGCGCGGTGCGAGAGCAGCTCGCCGCGATAGAGGAGGCGGTCGCGCGCGGCGACATGACTCCGTCGATGGCCGCCAACGCGCTCATGGTGCTTGCCGGACGAGGACCGGGGTAGGCAGAGCAGGTGGCCCGGCCCTGACAAGCGGAGCGGCCGCAGTGGCCGCGTCTAGTCGACGCGGCCCAAAGCGTCGACTACTGCTGCAGGCGCCTGCACCAGCTCGATAAGCACGCCCTCGCCCCCGATGGGAGACTGCTCGTCGCCCTTGGGGTGGACAAAGCAGACATCGTGCCCGGCGGCTCCCTTCCGGATGCCGCCCGCCGCAAGGCGCACGCCCCTCGCGCTCAGCCATTCATAGGCTGCGGCCAGATCGTCCACCCACAGCCCGATGTGATTGAGGGGCGGCTCGGTGACGCGAGGCTTCGCGTCCGCGTCGACAGGCTGCATCAAGTCGATCTCGCAATGCTGTCGCCCGGTACCCAACGACACGATGTCTTCGTCAACGTTCTCCGCCGCGGACCGGTAGCTGCCAGTGGGCACGAGACCCAAGATCTCGACCCACAGCCGCGTGAGGCGGTGCTTGTCGGCCGCGCCTATGGCGACCTGCTGTATCCCCAGAACCATGAACGGCCGCTCGAACATCGTCACGCTCCCATCGTCGGTCATCTATGCGCGAGCCCCGGGAGCATTCCGCGGGGCTGACTCCGGGTCGGGCCGCGCGCGAGAGATTCTACCCTCAGCTGGTCTACCAGCACATGTCTGAGTCCCGGCCGCGTTCCTGCACGGAGAGAGATTCTGCTGGGCGGGCACGCAAGTTCGTGGAGGGCGAGTCCTGTTCGGGAGGCGAGGGGATGCTGCGAGCGGCCCGCCGCGGCGCTTCCACGCAGCCGAGGTCATCATTGCGAGACTAGCAGACGGTGTAACAGACGGCAAAGGCGGCAAAGGAAAAGCCGCCCGAGAAAGGCGGCTTTTGCTGGTACTTTTTGGAGCCGACGCTCGGAATCGAACCGAGGACCCCATCATTACGAGTGATGTGCTCTGCCAGCTGAGCTACGTCGGCTCTGAAGACGCTTTGGGATTCTAGGGCAAGCAGGCCGCGCGCGCAAAATCGTCGCCCTCGGGCGGTTGGATGTAATCACCGCCGCCTCACTGGGCTCCGGGCCTCGTCTGCCCCATGGGACTCCGCATTTCATTGACCGTTTCTCACTGGCCGCAGTCGTCGTCGCGGGCGCCGTGATGCTGTTCGCGGGCGTCACCGCGCCTCGGACGAACGCGACGCCCGCCCTGTGCCGCAGCACGAAGCTGTGGATCACCGCACCCACGTCCGCGACCGCCGGCACGACCGTCACGGTGCGCGGCTCTGAGGCGAGGACGCCGGCGCACACCGTGAAGGCTACGCCGCAAAGTCGGCTCTCCACGTCGAAGAAATGGGTCAACAGGGCTTCCGGCAACCTCTCCGGCGTCAGCTCCTCGCTGAAGTGGAAGGCCCCCACCAAGAAGGGGAAGTACAAGATCCGCGTCCGCGTCACCCATCTGTCAGCGTCGAGCACGTCCGCCGTGAAGACCGTCGTGGTGAAGTAGTTCGACGGACCGCCGCTGAGGGCTCTTGGGACGGGCCGGGGCGCCGAGGGGCGCCCCGGCCGTCGCGCTTTGCTCTCGTGGCGCCTCCGGAGGGGCGGGCGTCCCCGCACCGCCCGCGGCGCGTCGCCGTCCTGTCCCGGCCTCGGCGCTCCGCTCGGCCCAAACGGACACTGCAGGCCGTTGCCCTGCCTGGGGCAAAACCCCTAGAATCCAGGTGTCAGGAACATCAGCGCCGCGTAGGGCAGCCACACCGGCCGCGGCGCCATCCGGAGGGGAAGCGTGAACGGCCTGGGAGCCGTCATCCGCATTCTGCTGGTCGACGACCACGCCATCGAGCGTCAGGGCGTACGCGCCCTGCTCGACGTCCAGCCGGACATGACCGTCGTGGGCGAAGCGCGCGACGGTCTCGAGGCGCTCCCCCTGGTCGGCTCGACGTCCCCCGACGTCATCGTTACCGAGACGATCATGCCGCGCATGAACGGGCTCGAGCTCACCGGCCAGGTCCTACGGCGCTATCCGCGGCTCAAGGTCCTCGCCCTCACTCGCAACGACCGTAAGGACTGCGTGCTGCGGCTCGTCCAGGCCGGGGCCACCGGCTACCTGCTCAAGACGGTGACCTCCGACGAGCTGGTCGCCGCCGTGCGCGCCGTCGTCGGCGGCAGCCAGGTGCTCCAGCCCATCGCCCTCGAGGCGGTGCTGCACGACTACCTGCAGCGCGTGCACGAGCCCGCCGCGCACAGACCCGCCGACGAGCTCACGGCACGAGAGCGCGAGGTCCTCAAGCTCATCGCCGAGGGCAACACCAACCAGGACATCGCCCGGCTGCTCTGCCTCAGCCGCAAGACCGTAGAGACGCACCGCGGCAACATCATGGACAAGCTGAACCTGCACAAGGTCGCCGACCTCGTGAAGTACGCCATCCGGGAGGGTCTGACCGGCCTCGAGTGAGGCGCGGCTCGCCGGCGCGGCGCTTTGGCCATTCCGGCGCGCCGCCTCACGGCGTGCCTGGGACAACTGGGACTGTGGCCTACCACTTTTTGTACAGAAGGGGAGAGGCCGCGGCGTGTGCCCCGCGGTACCTTGGAGATTGTGAAAGTAGTCGCGCGGGGGATTGCCTGCGGCCGCTGTGGAGTTTTTCCGTGGCTTTGCTACAATTCTCACAAGGGGAAGCCACGAGAGCGCAGCCCAACCGTCCACCTTGGCGTCGTGTCTGACTTCAGCGGCGTCAAGCACTCGCAGTACGTCTTCACGCTCCGACTCCTTGGGGGATGCGGGGCTCGTGCATCGACCAGGCAGTTGACGAACTGGAGAGGAGAATGATTGAGCTAGCGACCATATCGGAGGCTAAGAAGCTTTACAGGCAGTTCTACGAGGACGTCATGAGCATGCCCGGGGGCGAGAAGATCAAGATCTGCCAGCAGTGCGGCACCTGCACTGGCTCCTGCCCCACGGGCTACCTGATGGACTGGGGTCCGCGCGAGATCATCGCCGCCTTCCGCGCCGGCATGATCGACCGGGTCGTCAAGAGCAACACCATCTGGCTGTGCACCTCGTGCTACTCGTGCACGGTGCGCTGCCCGGCCGGCATCAAGATCACCGACCTCATGTACGAGCTCAAGCGCATAGCCATCAAATACGACCTCGCGCCCAAGGACGGCAAGTCGCCGGCCATGACCAAGTACTTCGTCGACAGCGTGCATAAGCACGGCCGCAACCACGAGGTCGAGCTCATGGCCAAGTTCATGCTCACCAAAGACTGGGGCCTGCCCTTCAAGTTCGCCGGCACCGGTCTCAAGCTGTTCACGGCCGGGCGTCTGCCCCTGTTCGCCAAGAACATCAAGGGCAAGGACGAGCTCGACAAGATCAGCGCCTACCTCGAGGCTCAGGAGGCGAAGGCCCAATGAGGTACCTGTACTATCCCGGCTGCTCGTCCGAGGCGACGGGCAAGGCCTACGACATCTCCACCCGGGCGATGATGGGCAAGCTCGGCGTCGAGCTCGTGGAGCTCGACGACTGGAACTGCTGCGGCGCCACCAGCTACTTCAACGTGCGCGAGCTCGACTCGTTTGCCATCGCGGCGCGCAACCTCGCCATCGCCCAGAAGCAGGGCGACGAGGACCTCTGCGTCATCTGCAACGCCTGCTACACCACGCTGGCCAAGACCAACCGCTATATGGCCGAGAGCCCCGAGGTGCACGAGGCCGTCAACGGCGCCCTGGGCGCCGTGGGCCGCGCCTACGACGGCACCAAAGCCGTGCGTCACGTCATGGACGTGCTCATCAACGACATCGGGCTCGAGGCCCTCGGCGAGAAGGTCACCCGCCGGCTCACCGGCCTCAAGGTCGCCTGCTACTACGGCTGCCAGTACTCGCGGCCGATGGGCGCCTTCGACGACACCGAGTTCCCGGTCACCATGGACCAGTTCTTCCAGGCACTGGGCGCCGAGACCGTCGATTTCGCCGGCAAGGCCAAGTGCTGCGGCGGCATGATGATGCTCACCAAAGAAGAGGGCGCCTTGCGCCTGTGCCACGAGCTGCTCAAGGGCGCCCAGGACGGGGGCGCCGACGTCATCGTCTGCGCCTGCCCGCTCTGCGAGATGAACCTCGAGGGCTATCAGCCGCGCGTCAACAAGACCTTCGGGACCAGCTACGACATCCCGGTGATGTACTTAACGCAGCTCGCCGGCCTGGCCTTCGGCGCCAGCCCCAAGGAGCTCGCCCTCGACAAGCAAGTCGTCCCCTGCGACCGCGTCGTCGCGGCGATCCCGGCATGAGCGGCGAGGAGGAGACGAAGATGGCTGAAGACAAGATCGCGGTCTATTTGTGCCACTGCGGCACCAACATCGCCGGCAAGGTCGACGTCGACAAGGTCGTCGCCTGGGCCGCCGAGCAGCCCAACGTGGCCATCGCCCGCGAGTACAAGTACATGTGCTCGGACCCGGGCCAGGACCTCATCAAAGAAGACATCCAGCAGCACGGCATCAACCGCGTCGTGGTCGCCGCCTGTTCGCCGACCATGCACGAGCCGACCTTCCGCAAGGCCGCAGCGGACGCCGGCCTCAATCCGTACCTGCTCCAGATGGCCAACGTGCGCGAGCACTGTTCCTGGGTCACCGTGGACAAGGACGAGGCCACCGAGAAGGCCAAGCGCATCCTCAATGCCCAGATCCACCGCCTGCCGTTCAACGAGGCGCTGGAGCCGATCGAGGTGCCGGTCAATCCCGCCGTCATGGTGGTGGGCGGCGGCATCGCCGGCATCGAGGCGGCGCTCAAACTCGCCGCTACCGGCAAGAAGGTCTACCTCGTCGAGAAGAACCCGTCGATCGGCGGCCACATGGCCATGTTCGACAAGACCTTCCCGACGCTCGACTGCGCCGCCTGCATCCTCACCCCCAAGATGTCGGCCGCCGGCAAAGACCCCAACATCGAGCTGATGGCCTACAGCGAGGTCGTCGAGGTCGACGGCTACGTGGGCAACTTCAAGGTCAAGGTCAACAAGAAGGCACGCTACGTCAACACCGACACGTGTACCGGCTGCGCCGCCTGCCTGGACGCCTGCGTGGTGCGCAAGGTGCTCAGCGAGTTCGATCAGGGGCTCGGCAAGCGCAGCGCCATCTACATCCCGTTCCCGCAGGCCGTGCCGCTGCGCGCCACCATCGACGCCGAGAAGTGCCTCACGCTCAAGGGCAAGAAGTGCAAGCAGCCCTGCACCACGGCCTGCGGTCCCGGCGCGATCGATTTTGAGCAGCAGGACGAGCTGGTCGAGCTCGAGGTGGGCGCCATCATCATGGCGACCGGGTTCGAGCTCTGGGACCCCGGCCAGGACGCGCGTTACGGCTACGGGCGCCTCGACAACGTGATCACCAGCCTCGAGTTCGAGCGCATCTCCAACGCCTCGGGGCCGACCGGCGGCGAGATCGTCTGCAAGAACGGCGAGCCGCCCAAGTCGGTCGCGATCCTGCACTGCATCGGCAGCCGCGACCAGAACTACCAGGAGCACTGCTCGCGGGTCTGCTGCATGTACTCGCTGAAGTTCTCGCACCTCATCAAGGAGCACCTGCCCGAGACCGAGGTGTACGAGCTCTACATCGACATGCGCTGCTACGGCAAGGGCTACGAGGAGTTCTACCGGCGCGTCATGGACGAGGGCGTGCACATGGTGCGCGGCCGCGCCGCCGAGGTCACCGACCTCGCGATGTCGCCCGAAGAAGAGGGGCGCCTCATCGTCAAGACCGAGGATACGCTGCTCGGCATCGTGCGGCGCATCCCGGCCGACATGGTGATCCTCTCCAGCGGCCTTGCCCCGGCCAAAGACGCCAAGGCCGTCAGCCAGACCTTCGGCTTCGGCTGCTCGGCCGACGGCTTCTTCCTCGAGCGGCATCCCAAGCTCGAGCCCGTCAGCACGATCACCGACGGCATCTTCATCGCCGGCTGCTGCCAGTACCCCAAGGACATCCCCGACACGGTCGCCCAGGCGGGCGCCGCCGCCGCAGGCGCGTTGGCGCTGGTCGACAACGCGACGGTCAAGGTCGAGCCCACGATCTCGTACATCGATCCCGAGAAGTGCTGCGGCTGTCACATCTGCGTCGGCCTCTGCCCGCATGTGGCCATCCAGTACAACGAAGAGCTGAAGGTCGCCGAGGTCATCACGGCCGCCTGCAAGGGCTGCGGCGTGTGCGTCGCCGCCTGCGGCAGCAACGTGCCGCAGCAGCATGGCTACCTCGACGACCAGATCTTCGCCGAGATCGAAGGCGCGATGGCCTTCTAGGCCGGCCTTGTGAAGGAGATGACAGTGAGTACTAACGGATCCAACGGGTTCGAGCCACGGCTCATCGGGTTCCTCTGCCGCTGGTGCAGCTACAACGGCGCCGACCTGGCCGGCACGTCGCGGCTCAAGTACCCGCCGAACATGGTGCCCATCAAGACCAACTGCTCGGGGCGCATCGACGCGACGCACATCCTGAAGGCCTTCAAAGAAGGCGCCGACGGCGTGCTCATCGCCGGCTGCCACCCGGGCGACTGCCACTACATCAACGGCAATTACCGCACCGCCGGGCGCTTCCCGCTCACCGAGAAGCTCCTCGAGCAGCTCGGTCTTGAGCACGGGCGCGTGCGCCTCGAGTGGGTCTCGGCCGCCGAGGGCGACAAGTTCGCTCGCGTGGTCACAGAGTTCACCGAGCAGATCCGCGCTCTCGGCCCGCTCGGCTGGAACGCCCAGTTCAGGGACGAGAGCGCCGAGGCCGACACGGCCGAGGCCGCAAAGGAGGCGGTGCCGGCATGAGCAAGTTCAAGTTCGCCATGTACTGGGCCGGCAGCTGCGGCGGCTGCGAGATCGCCCTCCTCGAGATCAAGGACAAGATCATCGAGGTCGACCAGAACTACGAAGTGGTCTTTTGGCCGGCGGCCACCGACTTCAAATACAAGGACGTCGAGGGCTACGACGACGGCTTCATCGACGTCTGCCTGTTCAACGGCTGCATCCGCAACAGCGAGAACGAGCACCTCGCCAAGCTGCTGCGCGACAAGAGCAAAGTGCTCGTTGCGTTCGGCGCCTGCGCGACGATGGGCGGCATCCCCGGCCTCGCCAACGTGGCCAGCGCCCAGGAGATCAAGGACCTCGTGTATCGCGACAATCCGTCGGTCGACAATCCCGACGGCGTGTATCCGCAGGAGCGGTACGCGGTGCCCGAGGGCGAGCTCGTGCTGCCGCATATGTACGACACCGTGAAGACCCTCGCGCAGACCGTCGACGTGGACTACTTCATGCCTGGTTGCCCTCCCGAGGCGCACCAGATCGCGGCGGTGCTCGACGTCGTGACCGCCGCGCTCAAGGGCGAGGGCGAGCTGCCGCCGAAGGGCGCCACCGTCGGCGTCTCCCCCAAGACCTGCTGCGAGGAGTGCAAGCGGGTCAAGGAAGAGAAAAAGATCAGCAGCTTCCGGCGCATCTGGGAGTTCATCCCCGACGCAGAGCAGTGCCTGCTCGAACAGGGCCTGATCTGCATGGGACCTGCCACGCAGGCAGGCTGCGGCGCGCGCTGCACCACCGTGGGCATGCCCTGCCGCGGCTGCTACGGCGCCCCCGAGGGCGTTATCGACCAGGGCGCCAAGATGCTCAGCACCGTGGCCTCCATCATCGATGCGCCGACGCCCGAGGAGATCGCCGAGATCGCGGCGTCCGTGCCGGACCCGGTGGGTACCTTCTACCGCTTCGGGCTCGCCGATTCGCTGCTCAGGAGGGCGAGGGTCTAAATGAAAAAGGTAACAGTCGATCCCATCACCCGGCTCGAGGGCCACGGTAAGATCGAGATCTTCGTGAACGACGCCGGCGAGGTGGCCAACGTCTACTTCCAGATCCCCGAGCTGCGCGGCTTCGAACGCTTCTGCGTCGGCCGCCCGGTAGAGGAGCTGGCGCGCATCACGCCGCGCATCTGCGGCGTGTGCCCGGAAGCTCACCATATGGCGGCCACCAAGGCCATCGACGCAGTGTTCGGCGTCGAGGTCGCGCCCACCGGCCGCATGCTGCGCGAGCTGCTCTACAACGCGTTCTACGTGACCGACCACACCACCCACTTCTACATCCTCGCCGGCCCGGACTTCATCATGGGCCCCGAGTCCGACCCGGCGACGCGCAACATCCTCGGCGTGATCAACAAGGTCGGTCTCGAGACCGGCGGCGCCGTGATCAACCTGCGCGCCGAGGCCGCCGAGCTCATCAGCATGATCGGCGGCAAGCAGATCCACCCGGTCTGTGGCCTGCCCGGCGGCGTCAGCACGGCGATCACCGCTGAGCAGCGCGACCGCATGGTGCAGATCACCACCGGCATGGTGGAGTTCGCCAAGTTCAGCCTGCAGCTCTTCGACGACGTGGTGCTCGCCAACAACGACTACGTCGACCTCATCAAGAGCGACGCCTTCACGCATGCCACCTACTACATGGGCATGGTCGACGAGAACAACAAGGTGAACTTCTACGACGGCCAGATCCGTGTCACCGGCCCGGACGGCGCCGAACTCGAGAAGTTCGACGGCAGCGACTACCTGGCGCACATCGCCGAGCACGTCGAGCCGTACAGCTACCTCGTGTACCCGTACCTCAAGAGCGTCGGCTGGAAAGGCTTCGTCGACGGCAAGGACTCCGGCGTCTACCGCGCCTCGCCGCTCAGCCGCCTCAACGCTGCCGACGGCATGGCCACCCCGCTCGCTCAGCAGGAGTACGAGCGTTACTTCTCCACGCTGGGCGGCAAGCCGGTGCACGCCACCCTGGCGACGCACTGGGCGCGCCTTGTGGAGCTGCTGTACGCAGCCGAGCGCGCCCACGAGCTGGCCACTGACCCCGAGATCATCAACCCCGACGTGCGCAACATCCCCACGGGCATCGTGGGCGAGGGCGTCGGTGTGGTCGAGGCGCCGCGCGGCACGCTCTACCACCACTACAAGACCGACGAGAAGGGCATGGTCACCAACGTCAACCTCATCGTCGGCACCACCAACAACAACGCCGCCATCTCGATGTCCCTGAAGAAGGCCGCCGAAGGCCTGATCAAGGGCGGCACCGAGATCAGTGAGGGTACGCTGAACATGATCGAGATGGCGTTCCGTGCCTACGACCCCTGCTTCGGCTGCGCCACGCACACCCTGCCCGGCGACATGCCGCTCGAGGTCACGGTCAAGAGCGAGACCACCCGTGAGGTCATCACCAGCGTCAAGAGGAACATGTGACGTGATCTCCACGCTCGTCCTCGGCATGGGCAACCCGATCCTGTCTGACGACGGGGTCGGGCTGCTCGTCGCCGAGCGGCTGCGGAGCACCCCGCTGCCGGACGGCGTGGAGGTGCTTCAGAGCGAGGTCGCCGGGCTTCGCTTGCTCGAACTTGTGCGCGGATTCACCCGCGTCATCATTATCGACGCGCTCAAGAGCCCGGCCGAGGTCGGGCGGGAGCCCGGCGAGGTCGTGCGCTACGAGGCCAAGGACTTCAAGGGCGGGCACCGCTACGGGTCCGCCCACTCGATCGGCCTCGACACGGCTCTGGAGCTCGGGCACAAGCTCGGCTACGACATGCCCGAGGACGTCACCGTCTTCGCCATCGAGGCCGTGGACGTCGAGACCTTCGGCGAGGAGCTTTCGCCGGCGGTGGCCGAGGCGGCGGAGCGCGTCCTCGGCATGATCGCCGCCGAACTGGCGGCCGGCGCGGACGCGGCGTGAGCGGCGCCGGCATCGTCGTCTTCACGAGCCACGGGGTGCCGGCGCTGCGCGCCGTGCTGCGCGGCATCCGCGACACCGTGGCCGACCCGTGGGATCTCGCGGTGTACGCCAACGACTGTCCCGAACAGGCGGCCACCTACCTCGTGCGCCAGTACCTGCGCGGCCGCATCAGTGGTTTCCAGCTTGAGAGCGGTGACCGCCACGGCGCACACTGCGGCCTCGACTGCGCCGTCCACCTCGTGCAAGGCGACTACCTGGTGCGTGTCGACGACACCCTCGAGTTCCAACCGGGCTGGCTCGAGCGGTCAGTCGCGGCCCTTGAGGCCGATCCCGACATCGGCTGCCTCTCGCTGGTACAACCGCCCGACTACCACCGCGGCCGCGGGCGGCCGCGTACGGTGCACGTGGAGCCGCTGCCCGCGGAACGCCTCGACATGCGCTGCTACGTCACGCGGCGCGAGCTCGTGGCGCGTGACGAGTGCGAGCTCATCGGCGAGGAAGAGGGCGGCGGGTGCCGCTTCCAGCAGTACCTGCACGCTCACGGCAAGAAGCTGGCGTACCTGCCCGGCGTCGTCACGGCGCTCGCGCTCTGCGAGGCGCCGAGCGCCCAGGACGCGTGTGCCCACGAGGCCGAGCTGCCGGCGCACGAAGGCGCCTCGGGCGCCATGCAGCACCTTGAGCAGGCCTACGACCTCGGCGACGACGTGCTGCTCACGTGCATGGCGTGCGGGAGCAGCGAGCTCGAGGTGCTGGCGGCCCGCATCGGGTTCTGCGAGTCGCACCAGGTGGCCATCGGCTACCGGTACGAACTGCGCTGCCCGGAGTGTAACGATCTCCACTACAAGGACGACTACCAGTTCAGCTGCCCGGGGTGACAGGGGGCAGCTGCCCGCCATGAGCCCCTCGCAGTCAGACCGCGGCGGGCGCGCGGCCGTGCGCCTCAGCGTGCGCGGCGTGATGCAGGGCGTCGGCTTCAGGCCCTTCGTCTACTCCCTGGCGCAGCGGCACGCGCTGACCGGCTGGGTGCGCAACACGTCGGCCCGCGTGGAGATCCTCGCGGAAGGCGCGCCGGCCGGCGTCGACGCCTGCGAGCGCACCGTCGCCGAACCCGAAGGCGCTGCGGCGTTCCTCATCCTCGGCAGCGCCGTCGACCCCGACGCCTACCAGCTCGTGTCCCCGGACATCGCGACCTGCGACGACTGCCACGCCGAGCTCCTCGACCCGCGCGACAGGCGCTACGAGTACCCCTTCACCAACTGCACCAACTGCGGCCCGGGCTCCACGATCATCGAGGACCTGCCCTACGACAGGCAGCGCACCACGATGCGGCGCTTCCCGCTGTGTCCTGCCTGCCGCGCGGAGTACGAAGATCCTGCCGACCGGCGCTTTCACGCCGAGCCCAACGCCTGCTCCGTGTGCGGGCCGCGGGTGCGGCTGGTGCGGCGGGAGGCGAAGCCGGACGCGGGACGCCCGGACGCGGGCGAGGGACGCGCGTGGGATGCGAACGCGAGTGCGGGCGGGGCGGGGGAGGGCGGCCGAGTCGTGGAGCTAGCCGAAGGCACGCCGCACGACCCCGCCGCGCCCATCGCTCCCTCGGCTCACTGCGGCGCAAGCCGGTGACGACCCTGGAACCACAGGTTGACCCATTCGGGTCGTAGTCCGAACGTCGTCGCTCGATTGATCGAGGACTCTCATGGTATAAACAGGCCGTAGTGCGTCGCTGCGCTCCATTCACCGAAAACAAGGACTCCCCCATGGCCCCCATGGCCTTGCGCCACGAGTTCGAAGCCCTCACTGGGCACGACGTCAACCTATGCTTCCAGTGCGGCAAATGTTCGGCCGGGTGCCCCATGGCCGAGAGGATGGATCTCAAGCCGGCCCAAGTGGTGCACTACATACGCTTGGGACGCTCAGAAGAGGTTGTGCTCAACAGCAAAGCGATCTGGCTGTGCCTCGGTTGCGAGACCTGCTCGTCACGCTGCCCGCAGCAAGTGGAACCGGCGGCTGCGATGAATGCCGCTCGTATCCTGGCGCTGCGGCGCGGTCGCAAGCCCGCCGTCAAAGAAGTCGGCATCTACTATCGGGCCTTCGTAAACAATATGCGCTTGAACGGCGAGATCCATGATGCTTCAGTCGTCGCCATCACGCACTTGCGGACCGGCCACCCCTTCCACGATCTGCCGCTGGCGTGGAAGTTGTTTACGCGCGGACGAGTCAAGCCGCCACCGCTGCCACTGCACGGTGGCGGCTTCCGCAAGCTGTATCGCCGCGCACTCGATCGGGATCTTGACACCGGCGGCTGAAACTCCATGTTGGCCTGAAGCCGACTTTCACCAGCAGCCATGGCATTCATTGGAGGCCATGCCCGACGATGAAGAGAGATAATTGCTCATGAGATACGGCTACTATCCCGGCTGTTCCCTTGAAGGTATCAGCGCCGAATACGATGATTCTATTCGCGGCTTGTTGGCGCACTTGAACGTGGCGATTGAGGAAGTGCCCGACTGGATCTGCTGTGGCACTTTGGCGGCCTCTTCGCTATCGCGATTGATGGGACCGGCGACGGCGTTGTGGAATGTGGCGCGCGCCAAGCACGCCGGTTACGATCAGTTGATCGCGCCATGCAGCGCCTGCCTGTATCACTTCAAACATGCTACCAAGCGTGTGGCCGAGAATCCTGCCCTTCGCGCAGAAATTGAAGCACTGCTCGAACTGCCGCTGGCCGCACCACCCCCCACCATTCACCCGCTGGAGCTTCTCACCGCCGATGGCTTTGAAGCGCGCATCAGAGGATTGGTCCAGCGCGATCTCTCTGATCTAAAAGTCGTGTGCTACTACGGCTGCCACATTTCGCGCCCAGCGGCGGTGATGCAGTTCGACGATCCTGAGAATCCGCAAAGCATGGATCGCCTGTTGAGCTGGGTCGGGGTAAAGGCGTTGGACTGGTCGGGCAAGGTGGACTGCTGTGGCGCGCACTACAGTTTGATCAGGCCCGACATCGTCGTGGATTTGTGTCAAGGTCTGTTTGAGTCTGCGTTGGAAGTCGGCGCGGAGGCGATCGTCGCCGCCTGCCCGATGTGTCACGCGAACCTCGATACGCGACAAGGTGAGATCGGAGCTCGCCTGGGTCGATCGCTAGACATGCCTGTACTCTATTTCTCGCAAGTGTTGGGTTACGCGCTGGGTCTGCCGATCAAATCGTTGGGTCTCAAACGCCACATCGTCGATCCCCTGCCGCTGATGCTGGCGAAATGTGCCCAGGCGGGAAGTGCGAAGGGGGAAGTGCCAAGTGCCTAGCAGCTTTCCTTCACCGCTCAGCCAAGATGGCAAGACCGTCGGCGCCGTGCTGGTCGTCGGTGGCGGGATCGCCGGGATGCAGGCCAGCCTCGATCTGGCGGATGCCGGTTTCAAAGTGTATCTCGTCGAGAAAGAACCAGCGATCGGCGGGCACATGGCCGCGCTCGACAAGACCTTTCCCACCAACGATTGCGCGATGTGCACCATCAGTCCGCGCCTGGGGGCGACGGCCGGTCATCGCAACATCGAGGTGTTGACGAGTACCGAGCTGCTCAAGCTCGACGGCGATGCCGGACACTTCTCGGCCACAGTGCGCCGCAACCCGCGCTACATCGATGCGACGAAATGCACGGCTTGCGGCGATTGCGCGCCGGTTTGCCCGATCGTGATCACCGATCAGTTCAACGGCGGCCTCAGTGACCGCAAGGCTGCCTTCAAGCTCTATCCTCAAGCGGTGCCCAATGCCTACGCCATCGAGAAGAAAGGCATCGCCCCTTGCCGCGATGCCTGTCCGGCGGGTCAGCGGGCGCAAGGCTACATCGCGCTCATCCGCGAGGGCCGCTACGCCGATGCGTTGCGCGTGATCAAAGAAGACAACCCTTTCCCCGGCATCTGCGGACGCATCTGCAATCATCGCTGCGAGACGGAGTGCAATCGCAATCTCGTCGACGAGCCGATCTCGATCGCCGCGCTCAAGCGGTTCGTGGCCGATCAAGTCTACGCCGAACCTTACGTGCCACCGCAACCCACGCCGCGCACATTCGTCGAGCGTGTGGCGATCATCGGCGCGGGGCCGTGCGGACTGACGGCCGCCAAGGACTTGGCATTGGCCGGCTATGGCGTCACGGTGTTTGAGGCACTGCCGGTCGCTGGCGGTATGTTGCGCGTGGGTGTGCCTGAGTATCGGCTGCCGGCGTGGATCGTCGATCGTGAAGTGCAGGAGATCGTCGATCTCGGCGTCGAGCTGCGGTTGAACGCGCCGGTCGAGAACCTGGACGATGTCTTTGCGCAAGGCTTCAGCGCGACGCTGCTCGCCGTCGGCGCGCACGAAGGCAAGCGTTTGTCGATCGCCGGAGCCGATCATCCGGATGTGTTGGTCAACACGAGCTTCCTGCGCGATGTGCGTCTGGGGAATGGTCACGCGTTGAACGGCCGCCACGTGTTGGTGCTGGGCGGCGGGAATGTGGCGATGGACGTCGCGCGCACCGCCGTCAGACTCGGCGCGAAGCAGGTCGATATGGCCTGCCTCGAAGCACGCGAGACGATGCCCGCGCACGCAGAGGAGATCGTCGAAGCCGAAGAAGAAGGTATCGGGCTCTATCCGGCCCGATCGTTCACACGCATCATCAGCAACGACGGGCGCATCAGCGGCGTTGAAGCCGTGACCGTCTCATCCATGGGCTTCGAGCCGGATGGATCGTTGACGTTGGAGACTGTTCCGAACAGCGCACACGTGCTCGCCTGTGACACGGTGATACTCGCGATCGGGCAGCACGCGGGATTGGCATTCATTCCAGCAGACGGCGGCGTCGGCATCACACATCAAAGGACGATCGCGGTCGATCCCAATACCCTCGCCACGAGCCGATCGGGGGTGTTCGCGGCAGGCGACGCGACGACCAGCACTTCGTTCGTGATCGAGGCGGTCGCTGCCGGGCACAAGGCTGCCGACAGCATCCGCAGGTATCTTCGCGGCGAGAATCTCGAATCGCGAGATGATGCCGATCTGCCGGTCGTGAAGCTGAATCCCACCGAGATTGCTGCGCGCGTTCGCGAGGGTGAGATCGAGCTGAAGCCGCGCGTGCCCATGGCCGCGCTCGAAGCTGCCTCGCGGCGCCGATCGTTTGAAGAGGTCAACCTTGGCTACACCGAACGAGAAGCCCGCGCCGAAGCGGCCCGCTGTCTTCAGTGCGGCGTGTGCTCCGAGTGTCTTGCATGCTACTACGAGTGTGCGGCCGGAGCGATCGAGCACGGCGCCACCGCGCGCACCGAGCAGCTTGACGTCGGCGCGGTGATCCTGGCCGCCGGCTTCGAACTGTACGACGCGCATCTTTCCGGCGAATACGGCTGGGGGCGATTCGCCAACGTCGTCACCAGCCAGCAGTACGAGCGCATCCTGTCGCCCACCGGCCCGTATGACGGCCACCTCAAACGGCCCTCCGACGGGCACGAACCGAAGCGCATCGCCTGGATTCAGTGCGTTGGATCGCGCCGCGCCGATCGGAACTGGTGCTCGGCGGTGTGCTGCATGTATGCAACCAAGCAGACGCTGATCACGCGGGAGCATGCTCCCGGGACCGATTGCACCGTCTTCTACATCGACTTTCGCGCGCATGGCAAAGGCTTCGACGCCTACTACGAGCGGGCACAAGAGGCTGGCGTGCGCTATGTGCGCGCGATGCCATCTGCGATCAAACAGGACCTGGCGACTGAGGATCTCAAGATTCAGTATGCGCTGCCCGATGGGCGAGTCGTCACCGAGACGTTCGACATGGTGGTCCTCTCGATTGGCTTGCAGGCGCCGAGTGGCATGGCCGGACTGGCCGACGAGCTCGGCGTCGATCTCACCGCCGACGGGTTCTGCCGCGTCGGCGGTTCATCGCCAGTGGACACGACGCGCGAGGGCGTGTTCGTCTGCGGACCGTTGGCCGAGCCAAAGGACATTCCTGAAACGGTGATGTCGGCCAGCGCGGCCGCCGCCCGCGCGATGACCTTGCTGGCTGCTGCGCGTCACACGCTCGTCCGACCCAAGGAATACCCACCTGAGATCGACGTGGCGGGCCAGCCGCCGCGCATCGGCGTGTTCGTCTGTCACTGCGGGTCGAACATCGCCGGCGTGGTGGACGTGGCCGCGGTGACCGAATACGCGCGCACGCTGCCGGATGTCGTCCTCGCCGATCACAACCTGTTCACCTGCTCGACCGACTCGCAGGCAAAGATCCGCGACGCGATCAAGGAGCATAGCCTCAACCGCGTGGTGGTGGCCTCCTGCACGCCGCGCACGCACGAGCCGCTGTTCCAGAACACCATCCGCGAGGCGGGACTCAACTTCTATCTGTTCGAGCTGGCGAACATCCGTGATCAGTGCTCGTGGGTTCACCGCGAGCATCCCGAAGCGGCGACGCGCAAAGCTGAGGACCTGGTGCGGATGGCCGTTGCGAAGGTACGGCTGGTCGAGCCGCTTCAACGCAAGTCGCTCGAATTCAACCACGATGCGCTCGTCATCGGCGGCGGACTGGCCGGAATGACAGCCGCGCTCGAACTGGCCGATCAGGGCTTCACGGTTTCGTTGGTCGAACGGCAGGCGGAGCTGGGCGGCAACGTGCACCATCTGCGCTTCCTGCTCAACCACGCCGATCCGTCGGGTCTGCTCAAGGACCTGATCGAGCGCACGCTCAACCATCCCAATATCCAGACTTTTCCCGGCGCCGAGATCTCATCGTTCGAAGGCAGCCTCGGTAGTTTCAAGTCAACGCTTCGAAAGGCGGAGGGCGGAAGGCAGAAGGATCAAGAGGCCGGCGAGATTCCTCGTCCTTTATCTCACATCCCACAGCCTCCTGAAGAAATCGCACAGCCGCCTGAAGAGATCGTCATCCAGCATGGTGTGGTGATAGTCGCCTCAGGAGCTCAACCCTATGACCCGACCGAGTTTCTCTACGGTCAAGACGAACGCGTTGTGACACAGGTAGAACTTGAAGCGACGATCGCCGATCGGCCGGACGACATCAGGCAGTTGAGATCCATCGTCATGATCCAGTGTGTCGGCTCGCGCACGCGCGAGCGCCCCTACTGCAGTCGACTCTGCTGCGGGCAGGCCGTCAAGAATGCCTTGGAGATCAAGAGAGTCAGCCCTGAGACCGAAGTGTTCGTTCTCTATCGCGACATGCGCACGTACGGATTGCTTGAGCCGTTCTATCGAGAGGCGCGTGAGGCGGGCGTGCTGTTCATCCGCTTCGAAGCCGATCGCCCACCGCAAGTGAGTGCGAATGGCTCGCTTCAAGTCGTTGTGCATGATGCGCTGCTCGACGACGATAGCCTGCTGGACGCCGATCGACTGGTGCTGTCAGTTGCGACCGTGCCGCAACCAGATGCGGCTGAGCTGGCCCAACTCCTGAAAGTGCCGCTGACTGAAGACGGATTCTTCCAGGAAGCGCACCTGAAGCTGCGTCCGGTCGATTTCGCCAGCGATGGCATCTTCTTGTGCGGCATGGCGCACTATCCCAAGAAAGCCGTCACCGAAAGCGCGACGCAGGCTTTGGCGGCGGCCGGTCGCGCGGCGACGATCTTGGCGAATCGCGTCATCGAGATCGAGCCGACGATTTCGCATGTGGTCGAGGAGAAGTGCGACGGCTGCGCCTACTGTGTCGATCCGTGTCCGTTCCAGGCGATCAGCTTGATCGAGTACCAGAATGAAGCCGGCCAGACCAAGAAGCTCGTGGCCGTCGACGAGACCGCCTGCAAAGGCTGCGGCACGTGCCAGGCCACCTGCCCGAAAGCGGCGATCTTCGTCTGGCACTTCAAGACAGAGCAGCTTCGCGCGATGACGATGGCCGGGTTGGGGAAATAGCCATGGCCGGCGACGACTTTGAGCCTCTGATCATTGTCTACACCTGCTACTGGTGCTCATACACCGCCGCTGATCTGGCGGGCACGTCACGCATTCAGTATCCGCCCAACATTCGCATCATTCGCGTGCAGTGCAGCGGTATGGTGCATCCCAATCTGGTGATCGATGCGCTGACCAATGGCGCCGACGGTGTGCTAATGTGCGGCTGTCACGAAGGCGACTGCCACTATCGCGAAGGCAACCTACGGGCCAAAGCTCGCGCTGATGCGATCTCGCTGATGCTCGAGGATTTCGACCTGGAACCGGAGCGCTATCGGCTCGAATGGGTCGCCGCCTCAGAAGGGCCACGCTTCGCAGAGGTCGTGACTGAGATGGTCGACCGAGTCAAGGAGGTAGGCCCGAGCCCGTACGGCTGACCGTTCGCAAGACTTTTTGCTCCGATACGTCATCAGGTAACGGAAGAGGAGGAGTAATGGCAGTGAGAGTAGCCCAAGAATGGTTCGCCATCTGTGGCGGCTGCGAAGTCACCATCCTCGATGTCGGCGAACCTTTGCTCGACGTGCTGCCGGAATTGGAGTTCGTGCACATGCCGGTGATCATGGACCACAAGCTCTATGGGCAGACCGGCGAGCAGACAGCGATGGAGATCCCCGAAGCGGATGTCGGGATCATCAGCGGCGGCGTGCGCAACGAAGAGAACAGGGAACTGGCGGAGCTCATGCGGTCGCGGGTGAACACGCTCATCGCGATGGGCTCGTGTGCGAGCTTCGGCGGCGTCCCGGCTTTGGCGAACCAGTACGTGCTCGAAGATCTCTACGAGCGTGTGTATCGCGGCAACTCGACCACCGATGCCGGCGCGACGCCGTCCGGGGACGTGCCCGCGCTGCTGGATCGGGTGTACGCGCTGCACGAGGTCGTGAACGTCGACATCCACCTTCCCGGCTGCCCGACCACGCCGGACATGTTCGTCGCGGCGCTCATGCACCTGCTCAAGGGCACGCCGTTCGCGGTCGCCGAGAAGAGCGTCTGTGACACGTGCCCGACGATCCGCGAGAAGAAGGCGGTGTCCACGCTCAAACGCCCCCTGGAGTCGGTCGAAGGTGTCGGCGAGCCACTGTCCCAGGCGCGCTGCTTCATGGAGCAGGGCTTCCTCTGCAACGGTCCGGCGACCCGTGCCGGGTGCGGCGGCATGGACGAAGGTGTGCCGCGCTGCATCCGCGCGTACATGCCCTGCCGTGGCTGCTTCGGGCCGTTGAGCTTGAGCGCGAATCCGATGGTCGACATGATGGGCGCGCTCTCGACGATCGGGCTAGACCCGAAAGAGATTCCCGATCGGGCGGCGACGTTCAATCGGTTCGCCGGAGCCGGGCGCCTGCAACCGAAGCGGGTCAGGGGGTAATCGACATGGGCAAAACGCTGACAATCCAGCCGGTAAGCCGCATCGAAGGTCATGCCAAGGTCACCATCGAGCTCGACGACTCCGGCAACGTGGCCGATGCGCGCGTCAACGTGATCGAGCTGCGTGGCTTCGAGAAGTTCTGTGTGGGCCGTCCCGTCGAGGAGATGCCGCGCATCACCACGCGCATCTGCGGCGTCTGCCCGTGGTCGCATCATCTGGCCTCGGCCAAGGCCACCGACGCCGTCTTCGGCGTCGAGCCGGCGCCGGCCGGCAGGCAGCTGCGACGGCTCTGCAACAGCATCGCCTATATGGAGGAACACATCCTCCATTTCTACATCCTCAGCGGTCCGGACTTTGTGCTTGGACCCGGCGCCGAGTATCCGGTGCGCAACGTGATCGGCCTCATCGGTGCCGTGCCCGACGTCGCCAAACAAGTCGTTCGCGTGCGGCACATGTGCGCGAAGATGCTGGAGATGATCGCGGGCAAGTCGATCCATCCCGACGCGGCTGTGCCGGGCGGGTTCAGCAAGCCGCTTCAGCCGGAGGAGCGCGATGCCCTGGTGCCGATGGCGCAGGAGTGCCTCGAGCTCGCCAAGTTCAGCATGGCCTTCGCCAAGGAGAACATCTTCCCCAAGTACATGGACGCGGTGAAGACAATCGGCACGATGACCAGCGGCTTCCTCGGCACGGTCGCCGACGACGGCGCGCTCGATCTCTACGACGGCAAGCTGCGCATGATGTACAGCGACGGCGCCTACGAGGACTTCGCGTCGGCCGACTACGCCGACTACATCGGCGAGCACGTCGAGCCGTGGACGTATCTCAAGTTCCCCTACGCCAAGAAGAGAGGACCATGGGCGCTCGAGGACGATGCGCCCAGCCTGTACCGCGTGAACACCCTTGCGCGGATGAACGTGGCCGACTACATCCCGACGCCTCTGGCTCAGAAGGAACTGGAAGAGTTCCGCGCCAACTTCGGTCGTCCGGCCCAGCTCACCCTGCTGTATCACTGGGCTCGGCTGATCGAGCTGCTCCACAACGCGGAGCTGACCGTCGAGCTGCTCGCCGACCCCGAGATCACCAGCCGTGAGACGCGAGTCAAAGTGACTCCGCGGGCGGCGCGTGGCGTGGGCGTGACCGAAGCCCCGCGCGGGACGCTGATCCACGACTACACGACCGACGACGACGGCATGCTGACGCACGTCAATCTGATCGTCGGCACATGCCAGAACAACTCGGCCATCAACTTGTCTGTCCAGCAAGCGGCGAAGGCGTTGATCAAGGACGGCGCCTACGATCAGGGCACGCTCAACACGGTGGAGATGGCGATCCGCGCATACGACCCGTGCCTCTCATGCGCGACGCACGCGCTGGATGGCGCACTGGCCGTCAAGATCGACATCGTGGGGCCAGACGGGACTGTGGTCGACACGTTGAGCAACTGACCCCCGTCCATACCTGGCGATGAAGGATGAAGGCCGCTTCCCTACGTCTTGCGGCCTTCATCCTTCATCCGTAGTCGAGGAGAACGTTGACCGAGAACGCCTCGAATGTCGCTGATCTGCCCGCCTTCTCCCGCGCGCGCACCCTGGTGCTCGGCGTGGGCAACATCCTGTTTGGCGACGATGGCTTCGGGCCCGAAGTGGTGCGGCGCCTGACCGATCAGTACCGCATCCCCGACGACATCTACGTGATGGACGTGGGCACCGGCGCACGCAAGATCCTCTTCACCGTGACCCTGAGCGAGGAGCGACCGGAGGAGATCGTCATCGTGGATGCGGTGGACTGGGGGCGCAGCACCGGTCAGGTGCTCGAGATCCCGGTCGAGGAGCTGCCGGTGACCAAGATCGACGACTTCTCGCTGCATCAGGTCCCCACATCGAACATGCTGCGTGAGCTGCAAGACCAGTGCGGTGTCAAGGTGATCGTCGTCGCCTGCGATGTCGGCGCCATTCCCCAGGTGATCGAGCCAGGTCTGTCGCAGCCGATCCGGGACGCGGTCCTGGCCGCCGCACAGCAGATCGCCGAGCGCTACGCGCTGGCCTTGCTCCCCGCGGTCGAGCAAACGAGGCCCCACTGAACCCGGGGCGGTACAGCCAGTCCCGCCGCCCGGGATGACGAGCCGCCTTGGCTGATCGGGGGCAGCCGCCCGCCATGAGCCCCACACGGCCAGATCCCGGCGGCCGCGCCGCCGCGCGTCTCAGCGTGCGCGGCGTGGTGCAGGGCGTCGGCTTTCGCCCCTTCGTCTACTCGCTGGCGCAGAGGCATGCGCTGAGCGGCTGGGTGCGCAACACGTCGGCCGGCGTGGAGATCCTGGCGGAAGGCGCGGCCGCCGACGTCGACGCTTTCGTCGACGCCCTGCCGCGCGAGGCGCCGCCGCGCTCGCACATCGCCGCGTACGAACGGGCCAGCGCCGAGCTCGAAGGCGGCACGGCGTTTCGCATCCTCGACAGCGCCGTCGATCCGCACGCCTACCAACTCGTCTCACCGGACATCTCGACCTGCGACGACTGCCGCGCCGAGCTCCTCGATGCGCGCGACAGGCGCTTCCAGTATCCCTTCACCAACTGCACCAACTGCGGCCCCCGGTTCACGATCATCGAAGATTTGCCGTACGACCGCGAGCGCACCACGATGAGCAGCTTCCCCCTGTGCCCGGCCTGCCGCGCGGAGTACGAAGACCCGACCGACCGCCGCTTTCACGCCGAGCCCAACGCCTGCCCGGTGTGCGGGCCGCGGGTGCGGCTGCTGCGGCTTTCGAAGGTCGGCGGGGTCGTGGAGCTTGCCGAAGGCACGCCGCACGACCCCGCCGCCCCCGTCCGCGCGGCCGCCGAGCTGCTGCGCCGCGGCGAGATCCTCGCCGTGAAGGGGCTCGGCGGCCTTCACCTGGCCTGTGACGCCACGGGTGGCGATGTGGTGCGCCGCCTCAAGGAGCGCAAGCGTCGGCCGCACAAAGCCTTGGCGGTCATGTTCGGCGACCTCGAGCAGCTGCGCGCCCACTGCCGGGTGAGCATCGCGGAGGAGGAGCTGCTGACCTCGCCGGAACACCCGATCGTGCTGCTCGAGTGGCGCGACATCGGCGCGCGCGGGGAGGAGGGGCCGGAGCTGGGGGGAGCGGGCGGCCCGCAGGGCCCCGTGCCCCGTGCGCCGGCCGACGATGCGGCGCCGGCCGCCGGAGTCCGGCCGGCTGCCGCCGTCGACCCCGAGGTTGCGACCGGCCAGCGGTACCTGGGCGCGATGCTCCCGTACACGCCGCTGCACATACTGCTGCTCAGAGAAGCCGGGTGGCCGCTGGTCATGACCAGCGGCAACCTCGCCGAGGAGCCCATCGTGAAGGGCTGGGAGGAGATCGAGCGGCTGGCGCCCATCGCCGACGCCTACCTGGTGCACGACCGCGAGATCGCCGTGCGCTACGACGACTCCGTGGCGCTCGTGCGTGGCGGGCGGCCGCGGCT
>Ga0208080_1000225_pt1 | contig 28006 bp, 26 predicted proteins | sample NGESurdeep092012_3_FD_184476 | JGI IMG/M metagenome (GOLD analysis project Ga0208080, IMG submission 184476) | Arctic peat soil microbial communities from Barrow, Alaska - NGEE Surface sample 210-3 deep-092012 (SPAdes) | ecosystem: Environmental > Terrestrial > Soil > Wetlands > Peat ...
CACTCGAGCTGTCGCCCACGCTGACCACGGAACTGGAACCGCTGTTTGCCGTCTTCGCCCCGCTCAACGCGCAGATCGCCGTGGCGGATGCGCGCATCGCGGCATTCGCGAAAGCGGATCCGATCGCGACGCGCCTCACCACGACGCCCGGCGTGGGGCCGGTGACGGCGAGCGCGTTCGTGGCCACGATCGACGACATCACGCGGTTTCGCACGGCGCACGAGATTGAGGCGTACCTCGGCCTGGTGCCGAGCGAGCGGAGCTCGGGCGAGAAGCGGCAGCTCGGGCACATCACCAAAGCGGGCAACGGCCGGCTGCGGTGGCTCTTGGTAGAGGCCGCGTGGCAGATTCTGCGGTCGAGGTCCGCCGAGACCGCGGCGTTGCGCGCGTGGACACGGACGATCGCCCAGCGGCGCGGCAAACGGATCGCGGCGGTCGCGCTGGCGCGGTGGTTGGCCGGGGTGCTCTACGCGATGTGGCGGGACGGCGTCCCGTACGACGCGCAGCAGCTTCGGCCCCGGGCAACCACGGCACAGCAACGCGCGGGATAGGCAGGGCACGGCCGTGCGTGAATCGAGATGACTGAATCTGGAGCGGCGAGCGCGAGAAATTCCTTGACTCAGGACGCAGGTCGACGACGTCGTTCGATAGTTGGCGCCGTCCGCCCCTTCGTACCACCCAAATGCGCCGGGACCATCGGCTCCCATCCAAGAGCGCGAACAGAAGGCTGAGCAGCACCTCGAGGGTCGCACGGACAACCGACAAGGACCGAACAGCAAGCGCAGAAACACACCACTGGGCTTGACACGGAGTGTCGCTTCACAGAAGGAATTTCGATCGAGGAGCGACGCGCGCCGAAAAAGGCGGCCAGCGGACGATCCGCCACAGGAAAGCGGACGACCGCGAAGAAAGTGCCCTCCGCCGCGCGTGCTTCAACGAGGAAGAAGCCAACGCGCAAAACAGCTCGACGCAAGCGATGAGGTCTGTGGGCTGGGAGCTCGGTTCTACTCCGTCCCTTCCGCCTCAGTCGGCACCGTCTCCGGATACTCCGTCTCCATCTCGGCGTCCTCCTTCGCCTCGAGCTCCTTCTCACGCCGCGTCGTCTCGTCCCGCTCCGCGCGATACTGCTCGTACCATTCACGCGTCACCTGGCCGGCCAAATCGCGATTGCCGAGCCCGAACGAAAGTGCCATGGCAAGCGCGATCGCACCAAAGAGAATCGCGAATGCCGTGGTGACGATGTCCGTGGCGATGCCGAGTTCCTGCAACGCCATGAAGATCGCCAGCAGGATCACGCCGCCCCGTCCGACCCGTGCCAGCGCGCGACCCCCGTGCAGCGCTCCCGCCGACGCCGAGATGAGTCCGCCCACGAAGCCGCCGAGCACGATGCCGACGAGGATGATCACGATGGCCGCGATCACGCTCGGGATGTAGCTCACCAGCTCGGAGAAGACGTTCGCCAACGACTCGAGACCCAGCGCATTGGCCGCGACGAGAATCACGGCGAACATCACGAGCCAGAAAACCAGATTCGCGAGCACGCGAATCGGATTCAGATGCGATCCCGACCGCTCGACGGCCTGCATCACGCCGCCACGCTCGAGCATCTTGTTCAGCCGGATGCGCCTCAGGAATCGCTCCACGAGCTTCTCGAGCACCTTGGCCAGCAGGTAGCCCGCGAAGAGGATGACCAAGGCGCCGAGGAGTGCCGGCACGATGTCGCCGAATACCTGGGCGACGCTCGATTGCAGGTGGTCGCCGAAGTTCACGCTGCGTTCCTGAGAGACGGGAGATGGGAGGGAAAAAGCGTTGGTGAAAAGCTAGTCTCGCTACAGGGAGGCGCTAGTCGTTCAGCGGCCGGGCGAGATGCTGTCAATTCCTCGTCCCACGCTTGATGTCGAAAATCAGGCTCCGCCGGCAGGCAGGGCAGATGAGCCACTCACGCTTGCGAGAGTAGCCCAGCCCGAACGACCCGCCGCCGATCGAGCGCTTCGTCATCGGCGTCCAATCGCGCGGACAAAGTGGCTTCTCGCCCGCCGCCACCTGCGCGACGATCGCCTTCTGTTCCTCCGGCCCGAATTGCGCATGCGTGTCGGTCATGCTCGACGTCTCGATCCTATGTGATGCTCACCACGATCTTCCCGAACTGCTCCCCAGCCTCGAGTCGCTCGAAGGCGGCTCGCCCCTGCGACAGCGGATACACACGATCGACCGGCGGCCGAAGCAGGCCCGCCGAGAACCGTTCGACAATGGCCGCAAACTCGGCATCGTTACCCATCGTCGATCCCAGAATGCTCCACTGATTCCAGAACAGCTTTCGCACGTCGGTCGTCACCATCGGCCCCGACGTTCCTCCGCAGGTGACCAGCCGGCCCGCACGCCCGAGCGCGCCGAGCGACTGCGCCCACGTTGCCTCGCCAACGGAATCAACGACCACGTTGACGCCCTTCTTCCCGGTGCGAGCGCGCATCTCACGACCGACGTCGACGCCGCGATGGTTGATCGTGTCGTCGGCGCCGAGAGAGCGCGCGCGGGCGAGCTTCTCGTCGCTGCCGGAGGTCACGGTCACATGCGCGCCGATCAGCTTGGCGATTTGCAGGCACGCGATGGCGACGCCGCCGCCAATGCCCCAGATGAGCACATGCTCCCCCGCCTCGAGCCGCGCTCGCGTCACGAGCATGCGGTACGCGGTGAGCGTCGCCAGCGTGAACGCGGCAGACTCGGCCAGATCACTGTTTGCGGGAATCGCAAGAACATTCGTCGCCGGCACGACGACGAACTCCGCCATCGTACCGGGTTGATGTTCGCCGAGAATGCCGAAGCGCGGACAGAGCGGCTGCTCACCGGCGAGGCAGTACTCGCAGATTCGGTCGCTGATCCCGGGGTTGATCACCACCGTGTCGCCCACCGCGACCGACCGCACCGCGTCACCGACCGACTCCACGACGCCGGTGCCGTCGGCGCCGAGCACCCAGGGCGGCGTGATAGTGAGGCCGGGAAGCCCTTTCAATAGAAACAGATCGAGGTGGTTGAGCGCCGCGGCGCGCATGCGGATGCGCACGTCGGTGTCGCGGCGCAGCGCCGGCGCCGGAAGATCGTCGCGGTATTCGATCTGTTCCGCGCCGCCGTGAGCGGAGATGGTGAGTCCTCGCATGCCTCTCCGCTGGGGTTATATTGGACGCGGAATGTTATGCGACGGAATGCGCGTGCGAAAGCCGCCGCGGCCGTCGTCAATTCGCTCCCAGACGGCGCACTCATGACTGCTATCAAGGTTCCACCGCTCGGCGAGTCGATCGTCGAGGCGACGGTGTCCCGCTGGCTCAAGAAGGAAGGCGAGGCGGTCGCCGCAGGCGATACTCTTGTCGAGCTCGAGACGGACAAGATCACTGTCGAAGTGCCGGCGTTGAGCGCGGGCGTGCTCACCAGACGCGCGGTGGATGAAGGCGCGGTGGTGAAGGTGGACCAGTTGCTCGGTGAGTTGGAGGAAGGCGCGACGGCGCCGGCGTCTGCTTCACCTGCTCCCGCCGCTGCACCCGCGGCAAAGGCTGACGTGAGGGCTTCACCCGCAGCGCAGCGCGTGGCGGCGGATCAAGGCGTCGATCTCGGCGCGGTCACTGGTACCGGGCGCGGCGGGGTGGTCAGCAAGCCGGATGTCATCGAGCACGTCGCGGCGAAGGCAGAGCGAACGGGCGCGACAGCAGGTGCAGGTCCTTCGGTCGCTGCCGCTCCCTCAGGACGACAGGCGGCTACTGCCGCGCCCGCAGCGCCAAGGCCTTCTTCTCCAGCCGGCGAAGCCCGCGAGACGCGAGAGACGATGACGACGCGGCGCAAGCGCATCGCGGAGAACCTGCTGCTCGCGCAGCATTCGACGGCGCATCTCACGACGTTCAACGAGATCGACATGTCCGCCGTGAGCGCACTGCGCGAACGGCTCAAGGAGCGGGTCGAAAAGGAGCACGGCGTGAAGCTCAGCTTCATGCCCTTCTTCGTGAAGGCGACGTGCATGGCGCTCAAGTCCCATCCCGTCGTGAACGCGCAGATCGACGGCGACTCAATCATCTACAAGCACTACGTCAACATGGGGATCGCCGTCGCGTCGGACGCGGGGCTCGTCGTCCCCAACCTGAAGGACGCACACGCCAAGGGGATGCTCGACATCGCGCGCGATATCGTGGCCGTGGCGAAGAAGGCGCGCGACGGCAAGCTGACGATGGACGACCTTACCGGCGGCACGTTCACCATCACCAACGGGGGCGTGTTCGGGTCGCTCGTCTCCACGCCGATCATCAACTTTCCGCAGGCCGGCATCCTCGGGCTGCACAAGACGCAGGACCGTCCGATCGCGGTTGGTGGACAGGTCGTCATCCGGCCGATGATGTACGTCGCGCTCTCGTACGATCATCGCGTGATCGACGGGCAGCAGGCGGTGTTGTTCCTCGTGCGGGTGAAGGAGCTCATGGAAGATCCGGCGATGATGCTCGTGGAGTGAGCGGTCACGGAGAATCTGCCTCTATGAAGGGCGCCCGACGCGGAGCCCTTCGTCGCGTCGATCCGGGTGACCGGCGGATGACTGACAACTGACCGCGCCGGCACAGTTTGCCCTCGCGATGTCCGGCGACTCACGTCCCCCTTCCGAGAACACCTCCATGAAATCTCGAACGCTCAGGCTCACCATGCTTTCCGCCGCAATGGCGGCCCTGCTTGGCGCCACCGCTCTCCATGCACAGGCCCCGGCGCCGACCGCGACAATGGTCCGGGCCGGCGTCGATCCCGGCCAGCGAATGCGTGTGACGTTGCGCGTGTCGGCCGACAGCGAACTCACCGTGGTAAACCCACGTCAGATCGAGGGAACGCTGATCAATCTCGATTCCGCCGGCGTGACCCTGCGCCTCGAAGACGGCTCGGAACGGCGAATTACTCGAAGCGAGGCGGAGGAACTCAGTGCCTATGTGGGGGTGTCACGCTGGCTTGGAGTGCTTGCCGGATGGTTGGCGTCCGCTCCCGTGGCGTACTTCGAGTGCCAGAACCAGAAATACGAGTGCGGCGAAGGCTCGTTGATCAGTCTCGGCGGCATGATTCTCGGCGCCATCATCGGTTGGCCACGATGGAAGGAAGTGCATTTTCCGTAGCGGCGCCCCTGCGTCGCCCCGCCCGACCCGACCGGCTAGCTTTCGTTCACACTCACTCTACGCACACCCGCCTCTCTCATGGCTGATTCTTCAATCTCTGCCGACGTCGTCATCCTTGGCGGCGGACCGGGCGGATACGTCGCCGCGATTCGCGCCGCGCAGCTTGGGCAAACTACCGTTTGCGTCGAGATGGACAAGACCCTCGGCGGCACCTGCGTCAACGTCGGTTGCATCCCGTCGAAGGCACTGCTGAGCTCGAGCGAGCACTACGAGTTCATGAGTCAGCACGCCGCCGAACATGGCATCGGCGTCGATGGAATCCGGCTCGACCTCGCGAAGATGCTCAAGCGCAAGGACGACGTCGTGGGCCAGAACACCAAGGGGATCGAGTTTCTCTTTCGGAAGAACAAGATCACCTGGGCGAAGGGACGCGGCGCGTTGCGCGCGAACAACGTCGTCGAAGTGACGGCGGCTGACGGGACCGTGACGACGTATCAGGCGAAGAACGTCATCATCGCGACCGGATCCCTTCCGATCGAGTTGCCATTCCTCAAGTTCGACGAAGAGCGTGTGCTCTCGAACACCGGCGCCTTGAAGATCCCCGAGGTGCCGAAGCATCTCATCGTCATCGGCGGCGGGGTGATCGGGCTCGAGCTTGGCAGCGTGTGGCGTCGCCTTGGCGCGAAGGTCACCGTCGTCGAGTTCATGCCGACGATTCTGCCGGGGATGGACGAGGCGATCGTCAAGGAAGCGGAGAAGGTTTTCAAGAAGCAGGGGCTCGTGTTGCGTACGGGCTCGAAGGTCACCGGTGCGCGACGTGAGGGCGCTGCGGTCTTCATCGACGTCGAGAAGGACGGCGCGACGGAGACGCTCGAGGCCGACTACGTGTTGCTCTCAGTCGGGCGAAAGCCTTCACTGACGGGCGTCGATGCGTCCGCGCTCGGCCTGTCGGTCGGCGCGCGCGGAGAGATCGTCGTCGACGACCAGATGCGAACGAATCTGCCGAATGTGTACGCGATCGGCGATTGCATCGGCGGGAAGCTGCTCGCGCACAAGGCCGAGGAGGAAGGTGTCGTCGCTGCCGAGGTGATCGCCGGGAAGCGGGTGCACATGCACTATCGCTCGATTCCCTCGGTCGTCTACACGTGGCCGGAGATCGCGTCGGTGGGGCTCGCCGAGCATGAGGTGAGGGCGTCTGGCCGCGAGTACAAGGTTGGCAAGTTTCCGTTCTCGGCGAACGGGCGTGCTCGGACATCTGGCGATACGTCAGGCTTCGTGAAGTTCATTGCCGATGCGGCGACGGATGAGCTGCTTGGTGCGCATCTCATTGGGCCGAATGTGTCGGAGCTCATCGCCGAGGTGGTGTTGGCGTTCGAGTATCGTGGATCGTCCGAAGACATCGGGGTGACCGTGCATGCGCATCCGACGTTGTCGGAAGCGACGAAGGAGGCGGCGTTGGCGGTGCTGGGGCGAGCGATACACATCTGAGCCGGCTCGCGTGAGCTCGCTTCGAGTGCGCGAGCTGGAGGCGTCGGACGCAGCCTCGGCGCGTGCGGTCGTTCTTGCCCAGTTTGGCGACACGCCGTATTGCGCGCGGATGCTGGAGCAGCTCGATATCGCGCTGACACGCCAGGATCCGGAGTACGCCGGATGCGTCGCGGCGGACGACGTTGGGCCGAGCGTGCGTGGCGTGCTGCTGTATGGCCCTGTCGCGGGAGCACGCGGTGTCGTCAAATTGTACGCGCTCGTCGGAGCTGACGTCGAGGTGCTGATGGTGCTTCTAAACTCCCTGCTCGCCGAAAGTGCTGAGCGAGCGGAGCGCATGATCGTGTGCGAGATTGGGGACGACACACCCTATGCGCTTGCCTACGACGCACTGATCGGTCGCGCATTCACGCGTGAAGGACGCGTCGCGGACTATTTCCGGGATTGCATCGCGCTCGATGTTCTGGTGTGGCGAGACCAAGCAACTGTGCGACCAGTGGATCCAACATGTTCTCCGGCACCGAGATAGCAGCGCTGTTCACGTCGATGGGCATCACCCATGTGGTGTCCGTCCCAGACAGCACGATCGGCGTCTGGTACCCCGCCCTCGAGCGCTCAACTGACCTACGCCTCGTGCGCGTCTGCCGCGAAGGCGAAGCATGGGCCGTCGCCGCCGGCCTCTACCTCGGCGGAGCGACACCACTCGTCATGATCCAGTGCACCGGACTCTTCGAGTCGGGCGACGCATTGAGGAACGTCCTGCACGATTGGAAGCTGCCGATCTTCGCCATCATCGGCTATCGCAGCTATCTCAATCAGGACACGCTTCCAGGCGACACCTGCCTCGTCTTCACCGAGCCGCTTCTCGACGCGTGGCGCATCGACTATCGCCTGATTACCGCGCCGTCTCAGCTCGATGAGATTCGCGATCATTATCTCGCATGCCGCGACGCCGGGAAGCCCGGTGCCGCGCTGATCGCCGAAGGCAAGGCATGAGCGACGAACAGGAGCGGATGTCGCTTCGCGATGCCATGCTCGCCTTGCACGGTGCCCGGCGCGAGGATGACGTGGTCGTCACCAGCATGTGCGCCGCACGGGAGTGGATGGCGCTCGGCACGCACCCGCTCGACCTCGTGTACGTGCCGTCGAGCATGGGACAGGCGACGTCGGTGGGCCTCGGACTCGCGCTCGCGCAGCCACACCGCCGCGTGATCGTCGTCAACGGCGACGGCTCGATGCTGATGAACCTCGGCTCGCTCGTGACGATCACCGCGGCCGCACCGCAGAATCTCATCCTGATCGTCGCGGACAATGGTGTGTATGAGGTCACAGGATCGCAGCCCACGCCTGGGGCCGCCGCAGGACGCGCGGATGGGAAGAGCGTGGATTTCGAGGCCATGGCACGGGCGTGCGGCTTCCGTTCGATCTTTCAATTCTCGAACGCCGCGCAGTGGGCACAAGATCTCGAGCGCGTCTTGCGCGCAATGGGGCCGACTTTCGTTTTGCTCGACATCAGCAGCGTGCCGGGTATGCCAGGGCCGCGCTCGCCAGGTCCGGCTGGGGCACGCGCGCTCGAGCTGCGCCGCAATCTGTCGCCCGGCACCGCGTGATCCTATCTTTGGGCGCCGCACGTCATCGCCACTTTGTCTGTCCCGCGCGCCTCTTCCCTCTCGACTCGCCCCATGCATCCCGTCATTCGCTCGACGTACATCGCCATGTCGGCGCTCGCGCTCCCCTCCCTTTCCGCGACACTCCACGCGCAGACCCCCGCCTCGGCCGACGTCGCCACATACGATCCGGCGCGATTGAACGGGATGCGTTACAGAATGATCGGGCCGGCGCGTGGTGGCCGAGTCACTGCGGTGACCGGCGTGAACCAGGAGCCGATGACCTTCTACTTCGGCTCCACTGGCGGCGGCGTCTGGAAGACGACGGATGCCGGAGTGAACTGGCGCGACATCTCTGCGCAGGCATTTGCGTCGTCGTCCATCGGCGCGCTCGACGTCGCCGACTCGGACCCGAATGTCATCTACGTCGGCACGGGCTCGGAGGCGATTCGCAGCAACGTCTCCATCGGAAAAGGCATCTATAAGTCCAGCGACGCCGGGCGCACCTGGAAGTTCGTCGGCCTGCGCGACGCGGGACAGATCGGCGCGATCGTCGTTCATCCCACCGATCCGAGCACGGCGTTCGCTGCCGTGGTCGGCAATCCTTTCGCGCACACGAAGACGCGCGGCGTCTATCGCACCAGGGACGGCGGCGCGACATGGGCGCAGGTGCTCTTCCTCTCGGACAGCACCGGCGCGGCGGATATCGAGCTGCAGCCCGGCAACCCGAACGTCGTCTACGCGTCGATGTGGCACGGTCAGCGCCGCCCATGGACGATCATCAGTGGCGGCGGCGAAGACGGCATCTTCAAGAGCGTGGACGGCGGCGATCACTGGACGCGTCTCGCCGGCGGCCTCCCCTCCGGCGTGGTCGGCAAGAGTGATCTCGCCGTCTCGGCGGCCGCACCGCTGCGCGTCTATGCGCTCGTCGAGGCCAAGGTGGGTGGCGGACTGTATCGCAGCGACGATGCCGGTGAGCACTGGACGCTCATGAACACGACGCCTGGCCTCATCACCCGTCCGTTCTACTACGACAACGTCGACGCCGATCCGACCAACGCGGACGTCGTGTACGTCGGCACGGAAGGGTTCTACAAGTCCACCGACGGCGGCAAGACTTTCCGCACGATGCGCACGCCTCACGGCGACAATCACGACATGTGGATCAACCCGAAGAACGGGCAGATCTTCATTCAGTCGAACGACGGGGGCGCGAACGTCTCGTTGAACGGCGGCCAGAGCTGGAGCACGCAGGAGAATCAGCCGACCGCAGAGATCTATCAGGTGGCCGTTGACAACCAGTATCCGTATCGCGTCTACGGCGCGCAGCAGGACAACAGCACGCTCATCGTGCCGAGTCTTCCCGTCGGCGCTTCCGGTCTCGACGACCCGATCCAGAGCTGGCAGCGCGGACCGGGATGCGAGACCGGTCCGATCATTCCGAACCGCACCAATCCAGATACGGTGTATGGGGGCTGCAAGGGACAGTGGAGCCGCATGAGCCTCCGCGTCGGCCAGGAGCAGCAGTACTGGGTCGGCGCGCAGTCGCTGTACGGCAATGCGAATCAGGATCTGCGCTATCGCTTTCAGCGCGTTTCGCCGATGGAGGTCTCACCGCACGAGCCGCACACCGCCTACTACGGCTCACAGTACGTTCATCGCACGCGCGACGAAGGGGTGACCTGGGAGCGCATCAGCCCCGATCTCACCGCGAACGACCCGCGCTATCGCGCCGTGTACGCCGGAACTCCCATCACGGTGGACGCGACCGGCGAAGAGATGTACGCGACGCTCTACGCGATTCGCGAATCGCCGCTCAAGGCTGGTCTGATCTGGGCCGGCGCGAACGACGGACCAATCCACGTGACGCGCGATGACGGAAAGACCTGGACCAACGTCACACCGAAGGACCTGCCGCCCGGCGGCCGAGTGCAGAACATCGAGCCGTCTCCGCACCGCGCCGGCGCGGCGTACGTCGCCGTGCTTCGCTATCTGCTTGGTGATTTCCAGCCCTACATCTACAAGACGGAAGACTACGGAAAGACGTGGACTCGCCTCACGACGGGCAGCAACGGCATTCCTGCCGATTATCCGACGCGGGTCGTTCGCGAAGATCCGTCGCGTCCCGGTCTGCTCTACGCCGGCACCGAGTTCGGCATGTTCGTCTCCTTCGACGACGGCGCACACTGGCGGCCGATGCAGCTCAACCTGCCCGTCACGCCCGTGACCGATATCGCCGTGCATCGGCAGGATCTCGTCATCTCCACGCAAGGCCGCTCGTTCTGGATCCTCGATGATCTCACGCCACTGCATCAGCTCAGCGATGCGGTCCTCGCCAAGTCCGCGCATCTCTTTGCACCTCGCACTGCGTTTCGCTATCGCTACCGCGCAGGATTTGGCGGAGCGGAAGCCGACCGCGGTGTGTCTGACGACGCGCCGCAATATCCGCCGGCCGGCGCGATGATCGACTACTGGCTCGCGTCTCCCGGTTCGAGCCCGAAGCTCGAGATTCTCGACGCGAAGGGTGGCGTGATCAAGACCTTCGCCGTCGACAGCGTGCGTAGCGCGGCCCGCCGCGGCGGCGCCAGCGGTCTCTCGGCAGTGGCTGGACTGAACCGCTTCATCTGGGACATGACGTATCCGAGCCCCTCGAGCGCAAATGCCGCTCAGGGTGGCCGCGGCGGCGGGCCGATGGCGGCGCCAGGCACGTTTACCGTTCGCCTCACCGTCAACGGAACAACGATGACGCAGCCGCTCGTGCTTCGCGCCGACCCGCGCGTCACGCGCGACGGCATCACGCAGTCGGTGCTCGCGACGCAACTCGCATTCAATCTCAAGGTGCGCGATCTCGTGAGCGACGCGAATCGCGTCGCCGAGCGTTTGCGGGCGGCGAAGGTACCGGCGCTCGACGCGGAGTTCTTCACGCCGCCGGTTCGCTACAGCAAGCCGGGCCTCCAGGCGCACATCACCTACCTCTACGGCATGACGACGGGCGCGGATCAGCGCGTGGGACGTGACGCCATCGAGCGGTATGCCGAGTTGCGCAAGGCACTCGACGCACTCACGAGCCGTCTTCCGGCGGCATCCGGTGCTCAGAGCACGCCGCCCGAATGACTCCCAGCAAGCACCGAAGCGTTGTTGGGCACACAAGTACAGCATGCACGTCGTAGAACTCGGTACCGAGTTCTACGACGTACATGAGCTACTTGAGTGCATGCGGTTTGTACCGCCCTACTGCCAGCTTGCGTCCAAGTTGTAGTGCCCGTAGCCCGCCTGCGGATCGGAAATCCGAATGATCCCGGTATAGCCGTTCTGCGCGCTTGGCTGCTGAATCACCTCGACCCGGCCTCGGCCCTCGCGCACGTTCAGCGTGATATTCCCAGGCAGTTGATTCCTCACCGCGCCGCTGACGGTGGAGCGTACGCGCTGCGGAGCGACACCGCTTCCCTGCTGCACTCGCACGACACCATTGCGCCAAACGAGCTGGATTTCACCGTCGACGTCGCCGCTCCACTGGAGCAGCGAAACGTTGTCGCGGTTGATTCTGTTGTCGCGGTTGTCTCGATTGTTTTGATCGTTGTTCGCATTGCCGCGTCCGTATCCGCGGCCGCGATTGCCGCGGCCGTCGTCGGTCGGCGTCCAGTAGGCGGTCACTTGATAGTTGTCCGCGCCGCCATCGTTGTCGGCGATCTGAATCACGGCAGCATAGCCGTTCTCCGCCATCGGCTGCTGAATGACGTTCACGCTGCCGCGTCCCATGTTCGTGACGACGCGCACCGTGCCCGCACGCTGCGGAAGGGCCGACGACACGTTGAACCGGGCACGCGACCGAATAGAGCTCTCGGTGGTATTGCTCACGCCTCCAGCGCGTACGTCGAGGCGGACCTCTCGGTCAACGCGGCCAGACCATGTGAAAAGTTTGGTTTCCTGCGCTCGTGCGGCGAGCGGCACGAGAACCGAGAAGAGTGCCGGAAGCAGCACGGCCCGCGCTGACCTGATAGTGAACATGAGACGCTCCGAACTAGGGTGACTGCGGTTTATTTCCCGTTCGACTGTCCGACGGTCGGACTGTCAGACGCCTGCAATTCTAGTACCCCGTGACGCAGAACCGGTGCCCGTGACTCGAAACGCTGAGAAAACTCGATCTACCGGCCGGTGTGGATGTGGCGAGCACGGCCACTCACAGGCACTGCGTTCTCGGTTTACGCTCCCCTCATCCAAAACACAGAGCGTCTCCCGCCAACGCACGCGTCTGGTCGCCGAGCAGGCGTCGCACCGACGCGCCGCGATAGCTGAAGATCCGGCGCAGCTGCAGGCGAACGAACGGATGGCCGATGTTGCCGAGCACTCCGAGCGGCAGGCGATAGAGCACCTTGCAGACGCAAAAACGACCGGCGCTCGTAGAGAGCCCGGCCGTTCTATTCCTGTCTTCCTGTCTTCCTCTATTCCTGGCAGTTCAATGCGTCCGTAGCACCAACGCCGTCGCCGCCACCGACGCCGCCATCAGCGTCGCCATCGCCACCAACGCACTCGACGGCGTCACCACGAACTCGCGACGCCACCATGGCGTGATCACCTGCGGCGTATGCTGCGGAATCGCGTTCATGATGCGCGCATTCAGGTGCGCCGGCGTGCGCATGCGGCGACGACGCACCAGATCGTCTTCCATCCGCTTCCAGAAGTCCACGTCCTTCGACCACTCGCCGCGACGAGCGTCACGTTCTGGAGTGTTGCCATCGAGCCACGCGTGCACAGCCTGCGAAATCGTCGTACTCGGCGGACCGAGCGGCACCTCGCGATCGGCCAGCGGACGCTCGGGCTTGCTCGAGCGCTCGCGCTTCCGGCCGTCGCCGAGAACGTCAGAGTGAAGGTCGTCGAACATGTTAGGCGTATTTTTCCTCGAGTAAGGCCTGCAACGCTTCCCGTGCGCGGTGCACGCGCATCTTCAGGGCACCGACGGTCGTCCCAAGTAGATCCGCCATCTCCTCGTACGAGCGTCCTTCGACATGCTTCATCACGAACGCTTCGCGCAGCGATGGCGGCAGTGACGACAGCGCGACGTCGAGATCCGAGCGAAGCTCCGTCCGATCGAGCTCCTCCTCCGGCGTCGCATGGCCCGAGGGCTGGTCGTCCTCGTCGTAGCTGAGATGCGAGCGACGGATGTTCTTGAGCCAATCCTTGCACCCGTTCGCTACGATCCGAAACACCCAGGCGTCAAACCGCCCGCGGACTTCCACGAGATGCTGGTACGCCTTGATGAATGAGAGCTGCAGGATGTCTTCCGCGACGTCCGGGCTTCCGGTCATGCACAGCGCGTGACGATACAGTGGATCACTGTATCGAGTGATCAACACGGTAAATTCGTCGCGGTGTCCCGCGATCACGCGCTGAATGATGCGCTGATCAGAGTCGTCCTGATCAACGAGCAGTTCTGGCTCCGTCGTCCTCACGACGATAGAGTAACGCAGAATTCGCGCTCGGGACAGGGGAGCAGTCCCATCGTGTGCCGCATATCGGGTCGCCACGTAGTCAGGACGAATCGGCGGCGGAGGCCGTAACACTGCATGCCTCGCCCCGGGGGATGGGGCAGCGGCGCAGAATCTAGGCGTGGGTAGTTGACTGACGACTTGGCGCGGAAAACGCCCCCCACCCCAACTCCCTGACCACCCTCGTGTGCTCTCCGAGTGTGGGCGGCCCGAGCCTCACCCGCCCCGGCACACTCGGCGGCATCCCGCTCCCAGCCGACGCCTCGCTCTCCGCCAGCACCTCCAGCACCGAGCGCACCACGCCGTTCGGCACTCCTGCCATGTCCAGCCGCTCGCGCCATTCCGCCGCCGAACGCTCGCGCACCTTCGCACGAATCGCATCGACGACACGCTCCCGCTGAGCCAAACGGCCGGCGTTCGTGCGCAGGTTGTCATCGTCTGCCAACGCGCCCAGTTCCAGGGCGCGCGCGCAAGCCAGCCACTGCGCATCGCTTCCGGCGGCGATGACGATCGCGCGATCCGACGCGTCGAACAGTTCGTACGGCACCAGGTTCGCGTGCGCATTCCCCCATCGACGCGGTGCGGCTCCCGACACCAGCGCGTTCTGCGCGACGTTCACCAACGCCGCCTCGGCGCTTCCGGCAAGCGTCACGGTGAGCGTCGAGCCGGCTCCCGTGCTCGCTCGGCTGACGAGCGCGCCGAGGATCGCGATGGCCGCGTCCTTCCCCGCCAAGACGTCGGCGAGGGCGATGCCATGCTTCAGTGGAGCGCCATCCGGCTCGCCGGTGATCGACATCCAGCCGCTCTCCGCCTGGACGACGAAATCATAGCCGGGCCGTCCCGAATCGTCGGCAAATCCGCCGATGGTGCACCACACGAGCCGAGGATGTTTCGCGCGCACCGACTTGGCGTCGAGCCCCCGCCGCGCCAGCGCACCCGGCCGAAAGTTTTCGACGACTACGTCCGCCTTCGCCAAAAGCGTCTCGAGAAGCGCGCGGTCTGCCGGATCGTCGAGGTCGAGCGCTGCGCTGAGCTTGTTGCGATTGACGCTCAAATAGTATGCGCTCTCGCCATTTTCGCTGAAGGGAGGCCCCCATCCGCGCGTCTCGTCGCCCCCCTCTGGTCGTTCGACTTTGAGCACGTCGGCCCCCATGTCTCCCAACATCATCGTACACAGGGGTCCCGCCAGCACTCGGCTCAGATCGAGTATTTTTATGTTTTTGAGCATAAGATGTCGCTATAGTGTTGCGATAAAGTTGGCTATAAGAAAGGCGAACAGCGGGCTTTATACCGAAAAACAGAGACATTTGAGCACGAAAAAGGTTCGCGCGGCTTGTCAGGAAACCTTGCGTAGCTGTCGAAAAATCATATACTTGCCGCGAGAATCCAGGCCCGCCGTTCGGTGCGGCGAAGTTAACGCCACACTGCGCGGCCTTCAATGAAACGGGGAGCCACTCCCCTGAGCACGGAATCGGTCGGCCACATGACGGATACGGATATGGACGAGGAAAAGGCGCCTGTGCCGCCGGCAGCCCCACGTCGCGGGCCCGGACATCGTGGCGCGGACATGCGCGACACTGTCGCCGAAATGGCGGAGCGCGCCCAGCTCATCAGCCAGGAGGCGGGCAGCAAGGTCTCCTCCGCCATGAAGGATGTGATCAGCGCGGCAGCCGGCCTCGCCGGATTCGCCATCGAGAGCGCGCGTGACCTCGTGCAGTATATGGTCCGCCGGGGACAGATGACGCAGGAAGAAGCGGACAAGCTGATTCGCGAAGCCGAGGAAGCGCACGGAAAGAAGCCGGCGAGCGAGAAAGGTCGCCCGACGGCGACAAAGATCGCGGCCGACAAGGCGGCGGTGGACAAGGCAGCGCGCGACGCGGCGAACGTGGCGGCGATGCTCAACGCACCGCCGCAGCGCCCCGGTGCGTTCTCCCTGCGCACGGGCGGTCCCCGTCCCGTGGTGAAGCCAGCTGCTCCTCCGGCGCCGCCTGCCGCTCCAGCGAAGCCATCCGCTTCCGTGAAGGCAGCCGCGCCGGCAAAGCCTGTCGCGAAGGCCGCACCAGCGAAGCCCGCTCCCAAGCCCGCTCGTAAGCCCGCCGCGAAGCCAGCTGCGAAGCCAGCTGCGAAGCCAGCTGCGAAGCCGGCTAGGAAGGCAGCTGCCAAGGCGCCCGCAAAGGCTGCCGCGAAGCCGAGCAAGGCTCCGGCGAAGGGTTCCGCATCCAAGCCGGCCGCGAAGTCTGGCAAGTCGGCGAAGTCCGGCTCCAAGCCGGCCGCGAAGTCTGGCAAGTCGGCGAAATCCGGCTCCAAGGCGGTGTCCAAGTCGAAGCCGGCTGGCAAGAGCGCGAAGGCGCCGGCCAAGAAGAAGCGGTAGCATCGTGCGGCGCGCAGCCGCACGGTGAGTCGCGCCCTCGTCGCGCGCGCTCCGACGCGACTCGATTTCGGCGGCGGATGGACCGACGTGCCGCCCTACTCCGATCGTGAAGGCGGCGCGGTGTGCAACCTTGCCATCGCTCGCTACGCGACCGTCACGGTGGCGAGTGGCGGACACATCGCCGCACGCACCGGCTCGTCGAACGCCGCAGACGACAGGCTGCTTCGCGCCGCTCTGCGCCGCTCGCTGAACTCCAACGTCGAGGCTCGGCTCTCGAACGACTTTCCCGTCGGCGCCGGCCTCGGCGGCTCGTCGGCCGCTGGCGTCGCACTCGCTGGCGCACTCGCGGAGTTCGCCGGATCACCGCTGGCCCCGCACGCGCTCGCAACGCTGAGCCGCGAAACGGAGGTCGAGGAGCTCGGCATGCCCGGCGGTTACCAGGATCACTTCGCCGCGGCGTTTGGCGGTGCACTCCTGCTCACCTTCGAGAACGGCGGCGTCGGCGTCGAGCAGATCGCGCTCTCTGCTGACGTCGGCGCCACGCTCGCGCGACGGAGTGTTCTCGTCTACACGGGCGAGTCGCGAATCTCCGGCGACACGATCACCGCGGTGCGCGACGCCTATCTCGCCGGCGAGCGACACGTGGTCGACGCACTCGCGCGCATGAAAGCACTCGCGCGCGAGATGGCTACAGCACTCCGCGCGGAAGATCTCGATACACTCGGCGCGCTCGTCGGCGAGCACTGGACGCACCAGCGCGCGCTGCATTCCGCGATCCCGACGGCGCGCATCGATGCCATCGTCGGCGCCGCGGCTCGTTCCGGGGCGCTCGGCACCAAGGCGCTCGGCGCGTCAGGAGGCGGATGCGTGCTCGCGTTCGCGGAGGATGGGCGTGAAGATGAACTCACGCGAGCCCTCGCTCCGCTTGGTGAACGACTTACCTTCACTGTCGACACGAAGGGGTTCGATGTGCTCGCGGTATTCGAGGGCCAGGACAGCTTCCAGGGTGAGCACGAATGACTGAACCAATCGCTGCCGGCGACGCGCGCGCGCTCACACGCGCCCTGGTGCGCATCGACTCGCGCAATCCGACGTTGGCCGCGGACGCACCAGGCGAGTGCACGTGCGCCCACTTTCTCCGCGACGTCCTGCATGCGTGGGGATTCCACACCGAGCTGCAGGACGCGGCTGTCGGGCGGCCGAACCTCGTCGCGCGCATCGGGAGCCCGAGAGGTGGACGCTCGCTGATATTCAACGGACATCTCGACGTCGTCGGCGTCGAGGGGATGGTGCACGCGCCCTTCGCCGCAGAGGAGCGTGACGGGCGCATGTACGGCCGCGGCTCGGCGGACATGAAGGGCGGCATCGCGGCGATGTGTGCTGGCGCATGGCGCGCCGCACAGGCTGGTACTCGCGGCGAGATCATCATCGCCGCCGTTGCCGACGAGGAGTACGAGAGCCTCGGTACGCGCGCCTTGCTCGCGCGCGGAATTCGCGCCGATGGCGCGATCGTCACCGAACCGACGCGTCTTGCAATCATGCCCGCGCACCGCGGCTTCGTGTGGATCGAAGTCGAGATCACCGGCCGCGCCGCGCACGGAAGCCGGTGGGACATTGGCGTTGACGCGATTCGCCACGCGGGACTGCTCCTCGCCGAGTTGGATCGCGTTGACGCCGAGGTGCTGCCGCTGGCGACACATCCACTGCTTGGCCGCGGCTCGCTGCACGCCTCGCTCATTGAGGGAGGGATCGGCATGTCCACCTATCCCGATCGATGCGTGCTCAAGCTCGAGCGGCGGTCGATACCCGGAGAGACAGCAGCCGACGTCATCGATGAAGTGGAGCGTGCGTGCGCCACCGTGCACGCTCGCCGCCCGAGCTTCGTTGCCGATGTCCGGCTCCTCGTGACGCAGGGGCCGAGCGATGTAGCGGTCGACGCGCCGCTGGTGCGCGAGCTCGCGCACGCGCTGCAGGGAAAGGGCGAGTCGGTGCGGATCGAAGGGATGTCCGCCTGGACCGATGCGGCGCTCCTCAACGAGGCGGGAATTCCTGCCATCTGCTTCGGTCCCGGCGACATCTCCCTCGCGCATGCGGCTGAGGAGTACATTCCGCTCAGCGAGATCGACCGGGCGACGGACGTGTTGGCGGCGTTCGCGCAGCGATGGGGATACTGAGCGCTCGAGTTGACAGTGGTGAGTCGGGAAGTAACCTGCAGTTCTTGGTTCAAGTTCTCGAGTCGTGAGTTGAGTTTCACTGCGTCAAACGCACCAAACTTCACTCTCAACTCGAGAACCTGAACTACCAACTGCCGTTTACTGTCCGACTCGACACTGGAAACTCTCGTTTGATGCCTCGCCGTAGCAGACTAACTCAATTGAATTCGCAGCAGTACGATGCTCTCGAGCGCGCGATCAGCGATGGTCGCCGATTGTCCGTGTGGCGTAACGGGACCGAGTTCATGGTCGTCGTGGACCGTCTACGCGTGACTGGCGGACGTGAGGCGCTCGAGGCGCATCATCCAACGACGGGCGACAAGCTCACCCTGTACATCGATGAGCTCGAAGCGATCGAGGTGGTGCGTTGACCGCCGAGAATTCGAACGAGCTGCCGCTCGTCGCCATCTATGCCGACGAGTCGTGCCTCGGCAATGGGCGCGAGGGTGACAATCCCGGCGGCGCGGCCGGCGTCATCGAGCACCTAAGCCCGGCGACTGAGCGGCTGACGCGCTGGGACTACTGGATCTCGGAGCCCGCGACGACCAACAATCGGATGGCGCTTCGCAGCGCGATCGAGGCCTTTCGCGTCGTCGGCCGAAAGGGCGGGCTCTTCCGGGTGGTGTTCACGAGCGATTCCCAATATCTGGTGAAGGGAATGACCGAGTGGGTACACGGATGGGCCGGTCGCGGGTGGCGACGGAGTGGTGGCGAGATCGAGAATCTCGCGCTCTGGACGGAGCTGGTGGATGAGGCGACGCCGCATCGCGTGCAATGGCAGTGGGTGCGCGGTCACGCGGGCCATCCGCAGAACGAATATGCGAACGATCTCGCGGTTGACGCCGCCAGGACACAGTCGAGCTCCGACGGCGCACGAACGTCAGAGTTCGACGCGTGGCTCGAGGTGCAGCGCGCGAAGAAACGGGTGAAAGTGGATCCGGCGCCATTTCCAATCGGCAAGCCATTCTCCGCGGCCCGGGCATTGCCACGTACCGCGTCTCGAGGCTGACAACCGGCGATCCACCGTTCCCGCGCACCGCAGTAGCACCTTCGGAGGAGCATCGATGGACGACGTCGAACGGATGTATCGCCATCTCGTGGGCACGATCCGCGCGAGCTTTCCGCAATACCTCTCGCAGCCGTTCGAGGTGGGCGAGCTCTATCAGACGATTCTCCCCTATCGCCTGCATCGGCGCGAGCTCGGCCTCGAGACGAATCAGGACTACGAGCTTGCGCTGATGGAGCTGCTGGGCGGCGCGCACGGCTACCTCGTGATCGACGACAAGATGCGCGACGTCCTGAGCGCCGAGCGGACGTCGCCGAATCCGAACACGGCGAAGATCCGCGACTTCGCCTCGGCGCACGTGGCGCTCGCGCCGGAAGCGCTCTATCCGCTGGACGCAGGCACAGCGTTGCGCGCGAGCGGGGGCGGCGCGACGATCTCGCGCGGCGCGGCGACTTCGCCCGAGCGCACGCCCGCTGCGCAGGCCGTGGTTCCGCCGAGCGCGCCGGAGCCCAACGCCAGCGCCGCCGCCAACGAGGCGACGGGGCGCGTCCCTCGTCCGTTTACGATCGCCGAGGGCGGTGGAAACTGTACGTACTGCAAGGGCGCCCTTCCGGCGGGTCGTCAGATCAGCTTTTGCCCGCATTGCGGCCAGGATCTGACGGTGGTGCATTGTCCGGCCTGCGGGAGCGAGCTGGAGCGGGGTTGGAAGTTCTGCGTCATCTGCGGGCGGGGCGTCACGGACGTCTGATCGTTTGGTGCGCAGCTTGCGCCTACAGGCTCCGCGCACAATGCGCTCCGTCCCTTTTGCCACGCACGCCATGCACCGTTCTTCCGCTTTCTCGACGCTCGCGCGGTCTCTCGCGCCGCTAGCTCTTGCCCTCGCGTCTGCCTGCGCCGGAGCGACGCCGAGCGCCAACCCGGCTCCCGTGGCGGCCCGGAGCTCCACCGGCGCGCAGCCAGCGACCTCTCCGCTCGTTCAGAGCACCTGGCCGGTGCGAACGCGCGAGCATCTCGACGTCTGGCTCCACAGCTACGCGCTGATCACGCAGGACACAACGCTCGTTCCGTATTTCCGCCGAGGATATCGCGATCGAATCGCCCCAGTGCGCCGGCAGCACGGTGTCTCGACACTGATCGACGCCAACCGCGACCGGCTGCTCGCACGCATCGCGATCCAGCCCTCGCTGGCAACGAGCGGGCAGTTCCTTCCGCTCTACTTCTCGTCGTGGGAGCAGATGCGGCAGATGATCGATCTGTTCGTGCGCAACGGCGGCAATCCCGGCGCATCGAACGACCCGACGATGCGCAGCTACTTCGCGATTCTTGGGAGGGCGTTCGAGTCAGCGCCGGATCGCGAATGGCTGCGCCTGTTCACGGAATCGGTGGACGACGAGAGCCGGCGGTTCTACCACGACTACTGGACGACGGAATCACACTCGCACGCGACGGTGGTGTCGCACGTCGACTCGCTCTGGCAGCGCCAGTGGCGCCCCGCGCTGCAGCGATTCCTCAACAACACGCAGCAGCAGAACGGCGAGCTCTATCTCTCCATGCCGCTCGGTGGCGAGGGGCGGACGGTGCAGTTCGGCAAGGCGGACAATGCGGTGGCCGGTCCGATGCCCGATGCGCTGAGTGAGTCGGAGAGCGTGCTGTACGTCATGGCGCACGAGGTCTCCGGCTCAATCGCAAGCGCGGCGATCACCGACAATACGACGCCGGCGGATCAGCGTGCCGGCGTGACATCGCGATACGAACAGGCGGCGGCGGTTCGGGCGGGCGCATTGCTGCTCGAGAAGACGATACCGGCCGCGGTGCCTGGATACATGCGGTACTACCTGCAGGCCGCAGGTCGCAACGCCCCGACCGATCCGAGGGCGGCGTTCACCGCGGCATTCGTCATCCCGGATTCGGTGAGGGATGCCATGGTTCGCCAGTTCGATGTGATACTCGGAGGGATCTAAGACTTTGTCGTCCTGAGAGAGTGCGGCTGAGTCAAGCGTCCTTCGGGGCGAGTAACTGGCTCAGCCGCGCGAGATCCACGTTTCCTCCACTCAACACTGCGACCACATGCTCGCTCCCTTTCATCGGGATCTTGCCGGTGATCAGCGCCGCCGTCGCCGCCGCGCCGGCTCCTTCCGCCAGCAGCTTGCATCGCGACAGCAGCAGCCCCATCGCCTCGGCGATCTCTTCGTCGCTGACCAGCACGACGTCATCCACGTAGCGCTGCACGGCTTCGAAATTCCTCTCGCCCGCCATCGGCGCCGCGAGGCCATCGGCAATCGAGCTCGGTGCGTCCATCCGAAGCGCTCGTCCCGCGTCGAGACTCTGGCGCATGACCGCTGCACCGGCTGGCTCGACCCCGATCACTCGCGTCGCCGGATTGGTTTCCTTGACGCCGATCGCCATTCCTGAGATCAGACCGCCGCCGCCGATCGGGATCACGATGATGTCAGGTGCGTCGGTCTGTTCAAGGATCTCGAGCGCCACTGTCCCGGTGCCGGCAATGATCCGGTCGTCGTCGAACGGATGCACGAAGGTGAACCCCTCCGATTCCGCGAGCGCGCGCGCCTTTTGAAAGGCATCCATGCTCGTGCCGTGCTGAATGACCTTGGCGCCGTAGCCCATGCTCGCTTCGACCTTCGTGCGCGAGGCATTCGCCGGCATGACGACCGTGCAGCGGACGCCGGCGGCCTGCGCGCCCCATGCGAGCGCCTGAGCGTGATTTCCCGCCGAGACAGTCACGACCCCACGAGCCCGCGCGTCGTCGGTGAGCTGGCTCAGCATGTTGAGCACTCCGCGCACCTTGAACGAGCCTGTCTTCTGGAAGCTCTCGCATTTCAGCTCGAACCGCGCCGCGCCCGTGCGCGAGGCGAGGGTCGATGAGCCGAAGACCGGTGTCCGATGCAGCCGGCCCGCGATGCGGGCCTGGGCGTCTCTGATGTCCTGGAGTGTGACCATGTCGTGAGGCTATCGCAGCGATGACGGAGACACAATGGAGGCCGTTCACCTCCCTGCCGGCATTATCTTTCTCCCATGCCGGACGCCCCTCGCCCGCCAGCCGTTCCCTCCTCGATCGACCGCGCTTCCGTCGACCGAGTCCTGGCGCGCGCCCTCGAGCTTCAATCCAGCAGCTCCGTGGATCCCGACGGCCGCCTCACCGAAGCCCAGCTCGAAGCACTCGCCGCGGAAGTCGGCCTCGATCCGGTCAATCTTCGTCAAGCACTCGCCGAGGAGCGCACGCGAATCGAGGCCCCGGCGTTCGAGCGCGGTGTCCTCGCCGGCCTGTATGGAAGCGCTGGTGTAAGCGCGCAGCGCAGCGTGCGCGGAACGCCGTCGCAGGTGCTCAAGGCGCTCGACGACTGGATGCAGCGTGAAGAATCGCTCATGCCGCAGCGCTACTTTTCGGACCGCGTCGTCTGGGAAGCGCGCCACGACTTCATGGGGCACATGCGACGTGCGGTGAGCGGTCGCGGTCATGCTCTCATGCGAGCGACGAACGTGGGTGCCACGGCCATCGCGCTCGACGAGAGCCGCGTTCTCGTTCGGCTCGACGCCCATCTCGGCGGCTACCGCGCGCTGATGGCGAAGCAGAATGTCGTGCTCACTGGCGCCGGAGTCGCCGCCGGGGGCGTGCTGGCGACGCTCAGCTTTCCCCTGCTCGTCGCGCTCGCGCCCGTTGCGATCCTCGCGCCAATCGGGTTCGCGATGGCTCGTGCGTCGCACCACCAGTCGGTCGCGCGCACCCAGCTCGCGCTCGAACAGGTGCTCGACCGCCTCGAGCGCGGCGAGGCAGGACGTCCGCCGTCGCTTCTCAGCATGCTGGCGGCCGCGGTGGGCGGCCGGCCGCGCTGACTCGCTAGCGTACTCCAGCGACCACGAAGGGCCGGCGCATCGCGCGGTCCGCGAGCCAGCCCAGCCCGCGGTTGCTGAGGATCACCAGAAATCCGATCAGCGTGAGCGACTTCACCTCGCGGCGCGAGATCTTCACTACCTCGCGGCGCGCGAGTGCCTGCGGAGTGCGAGTGAGGTCGCGCAGCGTCGCGTAGGCGAACAACAGCGGCAGCACGCAGAACAGCCGAATCGGCACGGCACGGCGCGGGATGAGCAGCAGGTAGCTCCGCGCTCCCTCGAGATCGTGCCAGGCGAGCTGCACCAGCGTCGCGAGCGCCTCGCGCGTGCCGAGCAGACGCTCCGGCGCGAGAATGGTCGCGTGACTGCTTCCGTGCTCGCGCAGCAGCTCTTCCGGGATATAGATGGAATTTTCCTGCTCGGCGTCCGTCGCGACGTCCTTCAGGATGTTCACCGTCTGCAGCGCCTCGGCGAACGCTCGGCACTTCTCGCGCAGCACCTGATACTGGCCGTCGCCGATGCTCGGCGCGTGCTCATGCCAGAGGTCGGTGAGCAGGTAGCCAACCGTGCCGGCGACGTAGTAGCAGTACTCCTTGTACTCGTCGAGGCTCTGAATTCGGATCCCATGCGGGTAGAGCAGCACGAATTTGCGCATTCCGGCGATCATCTCGCCCACCCAGCGACGTACGTGCACCTGCGTTCCCGCCGGAAGCGAGCGGTAGAGCACGAAGACGAGATTGGCATTCCTCGTGAGACGAACGTGCGCGGCGTCGCCGCTCAGCGTCTCGACCAGCAACGGAAAGGCGTCGGCCGCACTGGCGTCATCGAAGCAGCGAGCCAACTCGTCGAGCAGCGCGGCCTTCGACGGGGCGGGAAGTACCGGCTCGTCCTCCAGCGTGTCCGCGATGCGGCAGAGCAGATAGGCGGCGAGCACGGCTCGGCCGAGATCGCCCGGCAGCACGCGAATGCTGAGCGCGAAGGTGCGCGACACGGCAGGGAGAATCTCCCGCGCGAATCGCTCCGCGCTCGCGACGCGCGTTGCGTCGAGCGACACCCGCGATTCCATTGGCTCGCCGACGACCGGCATTAGACTTCTCGTCACGTCATGGAAGATACTTCGTGGAGAACGTCTTGTCGTTCTGAGCCCTTCGTTTCGGTCGCCGATGCCCACACAGCCACCACCGGATTTCCGCGGACTCTACCGCGACGACGCTGACGCATGCGCCGTGTACAGCGAGGCCGCGGGCATCGCGCAGATCATTCCGCGCGCGGTCGCCGTTCCGCTGGACGCGGACGACGTCGTCACTCTCGTCAAGTGGGCGGCTGGCAAGAAGGTCCCCCTGGTCCCGCGCGGATCAGGGAGCAGTATGCCGGGCGGCGCGATCGGCGATGGTATGATCGTTGACCTGAGCCGGTTGAATGCGCTGCAGGCTCCGAACCTCGGCACGAACACGATTCGCTGCGGTCCGGGAGCACTGCGCAACGCCGTCGATGCCGCGGCGCGCGAGGTGGGTCGGATTTTTCCGGTGGATCCGTCGAGTGGCGCGTACTGCACCGTCGGCGGAATGGCCTCGACCAACGCGGCCGGTGCGCACACGCTGCGCTACGGCGCGATGCGGCCGTGGATCCAGGCACTCGACTGCGTCTTCGCGGATGGCTCGCGCGCCGAGGTGCGTCGTGGCGCGCCGGCGCCTGGCGTCGAGCCCGTACGACGTTTTCTCGCCGCGGCCGGCGCCCTTGTCGAATCGGAGCGCGCTATGCCATCCGTCCACCCCGGCGTGCGCAAGGAATCTTCTGGCTATGGACTCGCCGCGTTCGCTGAGAGCGGTGAACTCGTCGACCTCCTGGCCGGCAGCGAGGGGACGCTCGCACTCATCGTTGGACTCGAGCTCCGTCTCGCGCCGCTCCTTCCAGCAACGGCGAGTATACTCGGCGCCTTCGACACACTCGACGCGGCGGTGCGCGCCGCCGGCGCGGCGCGCGACGACGGCGCGAGCGCGTGCGAGTTGCTCGACCGCACCTTTCTCGACGTCGCGCGCCGAGGCGGCGCCTCGGTACCGGTCCCCGAGCACGCTGAGGCGGTGCTGCTCGCCGAGGTGGCCGGGGAGTCGGCAGAGGAGTGCGCGCGACTGGTCGCTGCCCTGGAAAAGAGCTTTCGCGCTGCCGGCGCGACGACTGTGACGCTCGCGCTCGACGCGGCAACGGAACATGCGATCTGGGAGCTTCGCCACGCCGCGAGCCCAATACTCAGCCGTCTCGACCCCGCGCTCAAGTCCATGCAACTCATCGAGGACGGCTGCGTCCCGCCCGCGCAACTCGCCGAGTACGTACGCGGCGTCCGCGCCGCGCTCGATGCGCAAGACTTCCGCGGGGTGATCTTCGGTCACGCCGGTGATGCGCACGTCCATGTGAATCCTCTCGTCGATGTCGGCCGGTCCGACTGGCGCCAGCGCGTGGACGCACTGCTGCACGAAGTGACCGCGCTCGCCGCGCGCCTGGGCGGCACGCTCGCCGGCGAGCATGGCGATGGCCGGCTGCGCGCGCCGCTGTTGCATGAGGTGTGGTCCCCTGCGTCGCTCGAGCGCTTCGCCGCCGTGAAGCACGCCTTCGATCCGCTCATGCTGTTCAATCCCGGCGCCAAGATCGCGGCACCAGGAGCACGCGCGGTGGAGCGCGTGAAGTACGACCCCACGCTCGCTCCCCTTCCCGTCGCGGCGCGCGACGCGCTGGCGACCGTCGAGCGGGAGCGCGCATACGCTCGTCCTCGCCTCGAGCTTCTATCCGAGGCCGAGGCGAGATTGCGCCGGGAGGAGAGCCACGAGGCAGCAGGCGGGAGCGAGAAGGCATGAGAGGTGAGGCATGAGCGCTGCTCTCAACCCTCATCGCTCACGTCTTCCGGCTCCGGCCTCCATCCTCCCCGCTCGCCACCCGCGCATCGCGAAGGATATACACTTAGGTTTCCCCAAGCTCCGAAACTGACCGCCGTCGAATCCCGCACATGACCGCAGCCGCGCCCGCCGTTCAGCGTCTCTACTACGAGCCGAGAGTCACCGTGCTCGCCCGACCCGCGTTCAGCACACCGGACCATCTGCCAGTGCACTGGCAGGGCGACAGCACCGATGGCGAGCGACTCGCCGAGTTTGCCGGCCGGCTCTGCTACATGAGCCAGCACAATCCGGCGAACCGGGCGACGCGGGATTACCTGGAGAACATCAAGAAGCAGGGCCATGGCAGCGTCCTCGAGCACGCGAGCTACTCGCTGCTCCTGGAGGGCGTCAGCCGCTCGCTCACCCACGAGCTGGTGCGTCATCGCGCCGGTTTTTCCTACTCCCAGCTCTCGCAGCGCTACGTGGATGAGAGCGAAGCGTGCTTCGTCGTCCCGCCCGCGATCGCCGGAGACGAGCTGCTCGAAGGGGCGTGGCGCGCGCAGATCGAGAGCGCGCAGAGCGCGTACGTCGCGCTCGTGTCCCAGCTGATGGAACGCTATGGCTGGGTGGCGGACAAGATCCATCGCCGGAAGATGGCCCGCGAGGCTGCGCGCGGCGTGCTGCCCAACTCGACGGAGACGAAGATCGTCGTCACCGGAAATGCCCGCGCGTGGCGCACGATGCTCGAGCTTCGCTCGGGCGAGGGAGCCGAGCTGGAGATCCGCCGGATGGCCGTGCTGGTGCTTCGCCTCCTGCAGGAGGAAGCGCCAGCCTTCTTCTCCGACTTCGAGATTTACGAAGCGACCGATCGTCGCGAAGCGGCGCGCATTGGCTACCACAAGGTTTGATCGGTTGCGCTGATATTTTTCATTGCGCGAAAAATCCGACGCCAGTATCTTCGGCGTTGTTGCACGTGGCGTGCGTATACCACTCCGGGATGGGATGACGCGCATCGGTTTCGCTTACAATCAGAAGCCCGACCCCATTGCCGCGGACACCGCGGCCGAGCTGGCGCGTGCCGACGAGGAGCCGCCCAGTAGCGGCGCCGGTCTCGCCACCCTCGTCGCGCCCGCGCCCGCGGCGGACGATGAGTACGCAGAGTGGGACGCGCCCGCGACGATCCATGCCGTCGCCAGCGCCCTCGCCCGCCACGGCAAAGTGATCCCGCTCGAAGCGACGGATGACTTCCCCCAGCGTCTCCGCCAGACGCGCCCCGACATCGTCTTCAACATCGCCGAGGGGCTTCGCGGCCCCAATCGCGAGGCGCACGTCCCGGCGATCTGCGAGTTCTACGGCACTCCCTACTCGGGCAGCGACCCGTTCACCCTCGCCCTCTGCCTCGACAAGGCGCGGACGAAGGAAATTTTGCGCGCGCGCGGCGTCCCCACGGCAGACTGGTGGCTCGTCTCCTCGCGCGCCGAGTTGCGCGCATTCGCTGCCCGGCATCCGCGCTTTCCGCTCTTCGCGAAGCCAGTCCACGAAGGCTCATCGAAGGGAATCACCGAGCGGAATTTCATCGCGTCCGCGGACGCGCTCGAGGCAGTCGTCTTCGACCTGCTCGAGCGCTACCAGCAGCCGGTCATCGTCGAGACCTTTCTTCCGGGCGCCGAATTCACCTGCGGCGTGCTCGGCAATGGCGAGTCGGCGCACGTGCTCCCTATCGTCGGCATGAACTTCGGCGCACTGCCGCCTGGCGCGCTCCCGATCTACGGCTTCGAGGCAAAGTGGCTCTGGGATACCCGTGACGAACCCCTGGATATCTTCGAGTGCCCGGCCGCGATCTCCGACGCGCTGCGCGCCGAGATCGAAGACGTCGTCCTTCGCGGCTATCACGCGCTCGGTTGCCGCGACTGGTCTCGCGTCGACGTGCGGCTCGGTGCCGACGGACGCGCGAACGTCATGGAGGTGAATCCGCTTCCCGGAATTCTCCCCG
>Ga0208080_1000226_pt1 | contig 27926 bp, 22 predicted proteins | sample NGESurdeep092012_3_FD_184476 | JGI IMG/M metagenome (GOLD analysis project Ga0208080, IMG submission 184476) | Arctic peat soil microbial communities from Barrow, Alaska - NGEE Surface sample 210-3 deep-092012 (SPAdes) | ecosystem: Environmental > Terrestrial > Soil > Wetlands > Peat ...
CCGGCGGGAGTGGCGACGGCGCGAGCGCGGCCGTCGGCCTCGGCGTGAAGCGCGGCGGTATCTCGATGGATTTCGCGCGCGGATTCGGCGGCTTCTCGTCCGACGCGGGGAAGCCCCCGACCTACCTCACGCTTCGCTTCCAGTTCTGATGCCGGCGAGACACGCGCTGATCGCCGCGTACGCGGCCGCGTGCATCGCTCTCGCGCCATGCTGCGCGAACGCGCAGCCGGTGCCGCAGCCCGCCGGCGTCTCGATGCCGGCGTGGCCTGCAGTACCGGCCGTACCAGCCGCATCCGCCGATACCGTGGCCGGCATCGCCAGGAAGATCCGCATCGGGCCGATCGCGATCCCGCGCCGCGACTCGTCGTGGTGGGTGCCGCTGGCCTCCGCGGCGGTTCCTGGCACGGGACAGGCGCTGCTCGGACAGCATCGCTTCATCGCCTACCTCGCCGTCGAGGGCTTCGCGTTCCTCGGCTATCTCGATCAGCACGCGGAACAGCTGCGCGAACGCGACCGCTTCCAGTCGCTCGCGAGCGACGTGGCGCGATCGCTGTTTCCCGGCGACCGGCCGGTAGGGCAGTGGGCGTATTACGAATCGATGGAGCACTACATCGAGAGCGGCGTGTTCAACCTCGTGCCCGGTGGGACGTTCACGCCGGAGGTCGACATCACCTCATACAACGGCGCGGCGTGGTTGCTCGCGCGGCAGACCTACTGGAGCAATCCGAACGTCCAGCCGGATCCGGCGTCGTCGGAGTACCGCAAGGCGCTCGCGTTCTACGTCGCTCGCGCGGTGCAGCCGCAGTTCCGCTGGTCGTGGCGGAACGCGCAACTCGAGCAGGACGTATACATCCAGACCATCGAACGGGCGAATCAGGCCTCGCGCGATGCGCGCCTGCAGCTGGGCCTGCTGATCGCGAATCACCTGCTCTCGATGGTGGATGCGTACGTGACGCTTCGCGTGCACGGCGGGTTGGGAGCCGGGGGATCGCCCACGTCGCTCTCGGCAACGATTCCATGGGCGCCGTTCGGGCGGCCCTCGCAGCCCTGAGGAAGTAACGCAAGTGCCTGCTGTTTCATTGTTTGACACCCTCTGTGGGTGTCCCTATCTTGCGCCGATACCATTCGCCCGAAGGAGTGCGTGGCGCTGACGACCGCATTCATTTTCGCGCCAGACGGCCAGCCGCTCCCGGTTCCGGTGCGCGGATGGCTCGAGGCGCAGCAGTTTCCGGTGGCCACCGTGCGTTCCTCGGACGAATTGCTGTCCGCGGCGCTGCGGGCCCGCCCGAGGCTGGTCGTCATCGATGCGCGCACGCATCCGGTCGCTGCACTGAAGGGGTGCCAGCGCCTGAAGTCCGACTCGTACACCGGTATCGTGCCCGTGTGCGTGTGCACGCGCAACGACGACACGTCGTTCACCGCGGCGTTCGACGCCGGCGCCGACGAGGTGCTGCGCGAAGGGATGCCCGCCATGGACGTCTCGCTGCGCCTCACCGCCATGCTGCGCCGGTCCGATCGCGACACGCACGTGCATCCGTCGACGCGCTTGCCCGGCACGACCGAGATCGAGGGGAACATCACGCATCGCCTCGAGGCGGGCGAGACGTTCGCCGTCTGCTACGCCGACCTCGACCACTTCAAGGAATACAACGATCGCTACAGCTACTACGACGGCGACCGCGTCATCCGCATTCTGTCGCGGATCCTGCACGACGTCGTGAAGGGAACGTGTGCGGACGCGGCGTTCGTGGGGCACATCGGGGGCGACGATTTTCTTTTTGTGATGCCCGTCGATCTGGTCCAGGACACCTGTGCCGAGGTCGTCGAAACGTTCGACGCCCTCATTCCGTTCCAGTATTCCGAGCAGGATCGGCGCGCCGGGTATTATTTTGGCAAGGATCGTCGGGGCGCGTTGCACAAGGTCCCGTTGATGACCGTCTCGATCGGAGTGGTCACCAACGAGCGTCGCAAGTTCACGCACGCGGCACAGGTGAGTGAGCTCGCGACGGAAATGAAGAGCTACGCGAAAACGCTGCCGGGATCTGTGTTCACGATCGACCGCCGCGGCGACACGTCGGAGGATGAGCCGTTGCCGATCGATCCGATCGACGCGGCGACCATGCCGGAGGAGCAGTGAACGTCACGTGTCCTGATTGCCGCTCGATTTTTCGAGTCGACCCCGCGAAGGTGCCGCTCGGCGGCGTGCGCGCGCGCTGCTCTGTTTGCGGTGGCGTGATTTCCGTCAGCGCGCCGGAGTTCGCGACCGCCGCAGCTGGAGCGGAGTCATCGCTGGCGATGACATCGTTCGCGGTTGAACCGGCCGCGACTCTTCCCGCCCTGGAATCCTTCCCAGCGTTCGAGACCGTCGAGACCGTCGAGACCGTCGAGACCGTCGAGACCGTCGAGACCGTCGAGTCGATCGTCGAAGGATCCGAGCACGGTTTCGATTCGGATTTCGAGGCGATGCCCGAGCCGGTCGCCGCCGAGGAGGCGGGCGTGATCGTCGCGGAGCCGCCGCGCGAGCCTACGCCGCCTCCGATGCCGGCTGTTCCGCCGCGCCTGACGACGCCCGCTTTTGCGCCGTCGGTTCCGCCGCGTCCCCCGACGCCCGTGTTCACGCCGTCGCTTCCGCCGCGCGCCCCGACGCCCGTGTTCACGCCGTCGCTTCCGCCGCGCGCCCCGACGCCCGTGTTCACGCCTCCCGTCGCGCCGCCCGTCACCTCCGTTCCGCGCTCGGAAGTGCCACCACTTCCTCCACCAATGCCGGGCTCCGGGCCGGCGAGCACGCCGCGTCCGTTCCCGTCCGTAGGCGTCACGGGGAGCACGCCGCCGCGCGCGCCGTTCGCACCGGCTCGTCCGACCTTTGCTCCGGGCTCGCCTATGCAGCCGCCGAGGCCATCGGGCTCGATGCCGTTCGTGCCTTCGGCCGCACCGCCGGTCGCGCCGCGGGTCACTCAGTCGCGCACCATCACGTCGCAGCCAGTCGCGCCGCCCGTGCTTCCGCCGCGGCCGCAGCCTCCCGTGGTGACGCCGTACGCGACCTCGGCAGTGACGCCGGCAGTGACGCCGGCAGTGACGCCGGCAGTGACGCCGGTGGTGACGCCGGTGGTGACGCCGGTGGTGACGCCGGTGGTGACGCCGGTGGTGACGCCGGTGGTGACGCCGGTCTCCTCGCTGGTGGTGCCTGCCGCGGCGATGCCGCTCGCGATGCCGCCCGCTCCTTCGGCGCAGAGCGGATCGATGGTGACTCCGTTCGTACCGCAATCGACTGTTTCGAGGGTCACGGCACCGACGCCGGTCGTACCTGCGCCGGGCGGTCCCGCGAAGCGCGCACTGAACCCCTTCCTCGCAAACGATCCGAATCAGAAGGCCAAGCGCCTCGCGCGGGCGCTCGTCTCCGACATGGTCGCCTACCTTCCGCAGAAGCGCGAGGAAGGGCTCAAGAACAACACACTCAAGCAGCTCTTCCGCGAGGAGATCAAGAAGAGCTACGAGGAGTTCGTCGACCAGATCGGCAAGGATTTCGCCGACAGTACGACGCACTTCCAGGACGCGCTGAACGACGTGCTGGCGGGGGGCAAGAAGATCTTTTAGCCATCGAGTGAGGGATGTTCACAGCGGCGACGAGCGACGAGCGACGCGTGAGGCGATCTGGCGACGAGCGACGGGTGAGAGGCGACTTGGCGAAGAGCGACATGTGAGAAGCGAGGAGACCGTCTCCTCACCCCTCACACGTCGCTCTTCGCCCAATTGCCCCTCACCCGTCGCTCGTCGCTGTTTCGAAGCCCCTCACCCGTCGCCGTTGGAAAGCCCCTTGTCGCCCGTCGCCCAATTGCCCCCCACCCGTCGCGCGTCGCCGTAGTCACCGCTTATCTTTCGAGTGCACGGCCGAGCCGTTCTCCGACGAGCGGGGAATGGCTCGACCTTTACCTCCGAGTCCAATGGCCGAGTCAGAACGCGCGAAATCTCTCAAGCAGGACGCCGACCGGCTGACCCAGCTGCGGAGGTTTCTTTGACCTCGATGGCAAGCGCGAAACGCTGACCACGCTCGAGGCCGAGATGGCCGACGGCGCTTTCTGGAACAACCAGGAACGCGCCCGTGAAGTGGTGCAGCGCACGAAGGCCCTGAGGGTGTGGACCGAGCCGTTCGACAAGCTCTGGAACCGGGTGCAGGGAGCGCTTGAGATGGATGCCCTGCTCGAGGGCGATCCGGACCCCGAGATGATCGCCGAGGTCGCGCGCGAGACGAGCGCCCTCCGCGAGGAGACCGACGCGTTCAAGCTCAAGTCTCTGCTGCAGGGTCCGGACGACTGGCGCGACGCGCAAGTCGAAATCTCGGCGGGCGCCGGCGGCACCGAAGCGCAGGACTGGGCCCAGATGCTGATGCGCATGTACACGCGCTGGGCCGAGCGAAAAGGATTCGAGGTCGAGATCCTCGACATGAGCGACGGCGAAGAGGCAGGCATCAAGGGCGCCGTGCTCGAGATCAAAGGGCAATACGCGTATGGCTTCCTGCGTCCGGAAGCTGGCGTGCACCGTCTCGTGCGCATCTCGCCGTTCGACTCGCAGGCGCGCCGCCATACGAGCTTTGCCTCGATCTTCGTGTATCCGGTGGTCGACAACGAGATCAACATCGAGATCCGCGACGACGACATCAAGTTGGATGTCTTCCGCGCGTCGGGCGCCGGCGGCCAGCACGTCAACAAGACGAGCTCGGCGGTGCGGCTCACGCATCTTCCGTCGGGCATCGTGGTGACCTGCCAGCAGGAACGGTCGCAGGGCAAGAACAAGGCGACCGCGATGAAGCAGCTCAAGAACCGCCTCTACCAGCTCGAGGTGGAGAAGCAGGCGGCGGTGAAGGCGAAGCTGGACGCGAACAAGGCGGACGTGACGTTCGGCAGCCAGATTCGCAGTTACGTGTTCCAGCCGTACACGATGGTGAACGATCATCGCACGGAACTGAAGATCACGGACGTACAAAAAGTGATGGACGGGGCGATCGATCCGTTCATCGAGGCGTACCTCAAGATGACCGGCGCGCAAAAAAATACCGGAGGGAAATCGTGAGCGAAAAAACGCCGGGTGGGGAAATCGATCTCAACTTCGTGATGCAGGCCCGGCGCGACAAGCTCGACGCACTCCTCGAGCGCGGCGTCGCGCCGTTCGCGTACGGCTTCGACCGCTCGCATTTCGCGGCGGCGGCGGTCGCGCTCGTGCCGCCCGCCGCCGAAGGCGAGCACACGGAGGGCCCGACGGTGCGCGTGGCCGGCCGCATCGTCGCATGGCGCGCGCACGGCAAGACGACGTTTGCGCATCTCGCGGACCCGAGCGGCCGCGTGCAGCTGTACTTCAAGAAGGACCAGATCGGCGAGTCGCAGTACTCGCTGCTCGACTGCTTCGACCTCGGCGACGTCATCGGTGTCAGCGGGCCGCTCTTCCGCACGCGCACGGGGGAAGTGACCGTCCGCGCGGAAGAAGTGCGGATGCTCGCGAAGGCGCTTCGGCCGCTGCCGTTCGGAAAGGAGGAGGTCGTCGACGGCGTGACGGTGCGCCACTCCGCGTTCTCGGATGGCGAGCTGCGCTCGCGCCAGCGCTATGCGGACCTCGCGGTGCATCCCGAGGTGCGGCGCCTCTTCCGCGCCCGCTCGGCGATGATCACCGCGATTCGCGGGTTCCTGAACGAGATCGACTATCTCGAGGTGGAGACGCCGGTGCTGCAGCCGCTGTACGGCGGAGCGACCGCGCGCCCGTTCACGACGCACCATTCGGCGCTCGACATGCCGCTCTACCTGCGCATCGCCGACGAGCTGTATCTCAAGCGATTGATAGTCGGCGGGCTCGAACGGGTGTATGAGATCGGACACGACTTCCGCAACGAGGGAATCGACCGCACGCACAACCCCGAGTTCACGATGCTCGAGTTTTACGAAGCGTATGCCGACTATGAGCTCATGATGGAGCGCGTCGAGAAGCTGCTCGTCTGCGCGAGCGACGCCGTCGCGCGGGTGATGGGTGAGGAGCGGGGAGTGAGGGGTGTGGAGGCCGGGACACCGCCGCACTTCATGCCGCCGTTTCCTAGACTCGACTGGCTTACCGCCCTCAGCGGCGCCATGGGTGTGCCGAACGTGATGGAGCTCGACACCGCGGCGCTTGCCACCGCCGCCGAGACGGCCGGGGTGCCGAAGGTCGAGTCGCTCTCGCGGCCCAAGCTGCTCGACGAGTTGTTCCAGGCGCACGTGGAATCGAAGATCGACACGCCTACGTTCGTCGTCGACTATCCGCTCGAACTTTCTCCGCTCGCGAAGCCGAAGCGCGGCAACCCCGCGCTCACCGAGCGGTTCGAACTCTTCGCAAGCGGCAAGGAGCTCGCGAACGCGTTCTCCGAGCTGAACGATCCGCTCGACCAGCGCCGGCGCTTCGAGGCGCAGGCCAGGCTCAAGGCCGCGGGCGACGACGAAGCGAGCGGAGTGGACGAGGACTACCTGCGCGCCATGGAGTACGGAATGCCGCCGACGGGCGGCGTCGGCATCGGAATCGACCGGCTCTTCATGTACCTCACCGGCACGAGTCACATACGCGACGCGATCCTCTTTCCCACGATGCGGCCCGAGTGAGAACGCCGTGAAGCGCCCCCTCTCGCGACTCGAATTCGAGATCGCCTGGCGCTATCTGCGCAGCCGGCGCGGGTCGCGGTTGCTCTCGTTCATCACGGTGATCGCGATCGGCGGGATCGTGGTGGGCGTGAGCGCGCTCATCGTCATCATCGGCGTGATGAACGGGCTGCAGACGGATCTTCGCGAGAAGATCCTCGTCGGGAGTCCCGACATTCGCGTGCTGGCGTACGGCGAGGACCTTCGCATTCCGGAATGGAAGCAGCTGCTCGAGACCGTGAAAAAGAAGAAGGGCGTCGTCGCAGCCGCTCCGTTCGCGCTCACGCAGGCGCTGATGCGCAAGGATCCCGGCTCCTACTTCGAGGGCGTTTCGGTTGCCGGGATCGCGCCCAAGGGCGACGGCGGGCCGGAAGTCACCACCATCCGCGATCACGCGAAGGAGGGCGACTTCCGGTTCGCGAGCTCCGATGGCAAACATCGCGGCGCGGTGATCGGAAAACTGCTCGCCGACCGGATGAGCGCGTCGATCGGCTCGAAGCTCGTGCTCATCACGTCCGTCGGCTCGCAGGTGAGCGCCGTCACCGGCTTCGCGGTTCCGGTGCCGCGAACCCTGGAATTCGAAGTCACCGGAGTGTTCGAGACGGGGATGTACGAGTACGACAACCAGTACGTGTATGTGAACTTGCCGGCCGCGCAGGAACTCGCAGGCCTCGACACGTCCGTCACCGGAATCGAGGTTCGCGCCACCAGCCGCGCGGAGGCACCGGCGATCGCCGAGGCGATGCATCTCGACTTCCCCTACCACACCGTCGACTGGCACGAACAGAACAGCTCGCTGTTCAAGGCGCTCTCGCTCGAGAAACTCGGGATGAGCGTGATCCTCAGCCTCATCGTGATCGTCGCCGCGTTCAACATCGTGAGCACGCTCACGATGGTCGTGCGCGACAAGACGCGCGAGATCGGGATCCTCAAGGCGATGGGGCTGCCGTCGGCGTCGGTGCGACGGATCTTCCTCGCGCAGGGTCTGGTGATCGGAGTCGTCGGAACTGGACTGGGATTGGCGATCGGGCTGGTCGTCGGACTCGCGATCAGCCGGTGGCATCTCATCGCGCTGGACCCGCAGGTGTATTTCATCGACCACCTGCCGGTGCAGATGCAGTTGCTCGACATCGTGCTGATCGTGGTGCTGGGCGTGATCGTCGCGACGGTCGCGACGCTGCATCCCGCGATCCAGGCGTCGCGGCTCTACCCGATCGAGGCGATCCGCGGCGAATGACGCATGCTCCCGCCGCCGCGCCCGCCGAAGGCCCGCGCATCGTGACGCCGATGCTCGAGGCGACCGGCGTGGTGAAAGTCTTTCACGGCGGCGACGGCGCGGAGGTGCGCGTGCTCGAGGGCGTGGATCTCTCCGTCGCGCGCGGCGAGATGATCGCGATCATCGGCGCGAGCGGCGCGGGAAAGAGCACGCTGCTGCACGTGCTCGGCGCGCTCGAGCGGCCGACCGCCGGCGACGTGCGCTTGAACGGAGAGCGCGTGGCGGAGCTGGATGACGAGGCGCTCGCCGAGCTGCGAAATCGCAGCGTGGGGTTCGTCTTCCAATTCCACCACCTGCTGAAGGAGTTTTCGGCGCTCGAGAACGTCATGATGCCGCTGCGCATCGCGGGCCGCCCGCCGGCCGAGGCGCGCGACCGCGCACGCTCGCTGCTCGTGCGCGTGGGCCTCGAGGCCCGGATGAGCCACCGGCCGGCGGAGCTGTCGGGCGGCGAGCAGCAGCGCACCGCCGTGGCGCGGGCGCTCGCGATGAGTCCGCCGCTGCTCCTGGCCGACGAACCTTCGGGGAATCTCGACCATCACAACGCCGAGGCTCTGCACGACCTCTTCGCGGAACTCTCGCGGGAGATGGCACTTGGGCTCGTCGTGGTGACCCACAATCGCTCCCTCGCGGCCCGCGCCGGACGGGTGCTCCTTCTCGAAGACGGTCGCCTCGGCGATAATTCGGGTACCATGGGAACCGTCTGATGCTTTGCGACCAGTGCCATGAGCGGGACGCGGTCCTGAATCTCACGCAGATCGTGGAGAATGCGGTGACGCAGCTCCACCTGTGCGAGAAGTGCGCCGCCGAACGCGGGATCGAGACCACCGTTTCGATGCCGAAGCATCCGCTCGGAGAGTTCCTCCAGGCGGTGCAGCAGCAGGCACTCCAGGTTCCGGGCGACGCGGCGCGCTGCGCCTACTGCGGGACGTCCCTGCGCGATTTCCGCGCGAGCGGCCGCCTGGGCTGCGCGCACTGTTACGGCGCGTTCGAGCAGAGCCTCCGCGACCTCCTGCGCAGGGTGCACGGGAGCGCGCAGCACGTGGGCCGTTCGTACCAGGTGCCGAATCCCGCGCTGCTCGAGCGCGACACCAGCCTCGGCGCCTTGCGTGCGCAGCTGCAAAAAGCGATCGAGAGCGAAGAGTTCGAGACGGCCGCGCGGCTGCGCGACGAGATCCGCACGCTCGAACTGACCGCCAGGTGAAACCCGGATGACGCTCGACCTCTCCCTCCTGCCGGACGGTGGCGTGCCCTGGCTCGCCGCGAGCGGGGAGCACGCCGACATTGTGCTCTCGTCGCGCATCCGCTTCGCGCGCAACGTCGCCGGCTACGCGTTCACGGCCCGCGCTCGCGACGGGGAGCGCCTCCGCGTGCTCGCGCAGGTGCGCGAGGCGGTGCCGCGTGTCCCGAGCCTGGTCGGTGCCGTGTTGCTGCGGCTCGACGAGATGACGACCATCGAACGCCAGCTGTTGCATGAGCGGCACCTGGTGAGCAAGGAACTCGCGGCGCTCGAGGGCGCGACCGAGGCGCGGAGCGGTGCGGCCGTGCTCGTGTCGAGCGCCGCCGCGGTGATGGTCAACGAGGAGGACCATCTGCGGCTCCAGGTGTTTCGCTCCGGATTCGACATCGGCGGCGCGTTTCAGGCGGCCACGAAACTCGATCGCGAGCTCGGCGGCGAGGTACCCTACGCATTCCATCACGAATTCGGCTTTCTCACGTCGTGCCCGACGAACACCGGCACGGGGATGCGCGCATCGGTCCTCATCCATCTCCCGGGCCTGGTGCTGACGCAGGAGATCGCGAAGGTGCTCCAGGGGCTCCAGCAGATGGGGCTCACCTACCGCGGATTGTACGGGGAAGGGAGCGAAGTCGTAGGGAATTTCTTCCAGATCTCGAACCAGACCACGATGGGGCGGTCGGAGGACGAGCTGGCGGATCAGCTGACACGGGTGGTCCGGCGCGTCATCGAACAGGAGGAGGAAGCCCGTCGTGTACTGTTGCGCGACGCCGGTTATATTATTGAGGACAAGCTTTGGCGCGCCTATGGAACGCTGCGGCACGCTCGCAGCCTCCCGGCCGACGAAGCGATGAATCTGCTGAGCGGCGTTCGGCTGGCCGTCGGGTTGCAACTGCTGTCGGGCCTCAGTGTATACACACTCAACAAGCTCCTGATATTCAGTCAGTCGGCGCACCTCTCGCTCGAAGCGGGACGGACGCTGACGGAGAGCGAGGCAAACCTGGCACGTGCGCGGCACGTGAGGCAGGTTCTCGCGAGCGAGGCGGGGCTGGCGGACCGGTGAAATAGATCCGGAGGCGGCAGCTCCTTACGACCGGGGAACTCATGAACGGCTACAACTTCACCGAGCGGGTCCGGAAAGTCCTTGCCATGGCGCGCGAGGAAGCGGCGCGCCTGCACCACGAATACGTCGGTACCGAGCACATCCTGCTCGGATTGATTCGTGAGGGCGAGGGCGTCGCTGCCGCCGTGCTGCAGAACCTGAACGTCGACCTCGACGAGATCCAGCAGAAGATCGAGGAGACGGTGAAGAAGGGGAAGGCGTCGCAGGCCACCGGCCCCGACCTCCCGTACACGTCCCGCGCGAAGAAGGTGCTCGAGCTCGCCATGGGCGAGGCGCGCGAGCTCAATCACAGCTACGTCGGCACCGAACACCTCCTTCTCGGCCTCCTGCGCGAAGAGAAGGGAATCGCCGCACAGGTGCTGACCGATGCGGGGGTGAATCTCGACGCCGCGCGCGCCGAGACCCTGCGCCTGCTCGGCACCGAGATGCCGCAGACGGGCACGGCCGCGGCCGGTGGAGCGCAGACACCGCAGCAGGCGCCGTCGGCGAAGGGCGAAAAGAAGTCCAAGACGCCCGCACTCGACCACTTCTGCCGCGATCTGACGCAGCTCGCCGCCGAGGGCCAGCTCGATCCGACCATCGGGCGGGCGAAGGAAATCGAGCGCGTGATGGAAGTGCTGACGCGCCGCAAGAAGAACAACCCGGTGCTGATCGGCGAACCCGGCGTGGGCAAGACGGCGATCGTCGAGGGACTCGCGCAGCTCATCGCGAACGGGACGTGCCCGGACTCCCTCCGCGACAACCGTGTGCTCTCGCTCGACATGGCCGCGGTGATCGCGGGGACGAAGTATCGCGGCCAGTTCGAGGAGCGCCTCAAGGCCGTGATGAACGAGATCGCGCAGAACAAGAACGTGGTGCTCTTCATCGACGAACTGCACACACTCGTGGGCGCCGGCGCTGCAGAAGGTGCCATAGATGCGAGCAACATGCTGAAGCCCGCGCTCGCGCGCGGCGAGTTGCAGTGCGTGGGTGCGTCGACGCTGAACGAGTATCGCAAGTACATCGAGAAGGACGGCGCGCTCGAGCGCCGCTTCCAGACGGTGGTGGTGGAGCCGCCGTCGGTCGACGAGACGGTCGACATCCTCAAGGGGCTGCGCAAGCGCTACGAGGATCATCACCGCGTGACGATTCCCGACGAGACGCTGGTGCTCGCCGCGAAGCTCTCCGAGCGCTATATCACGGATCGTTTCCTGCCGGACAAGGCGATCGACGTCATCGACGAAGCGGGCGCGCGAGCGCGTCTCGCCGCGCAGGTGCCGCCGCCGGAAGTGGCCGAGCTGAAGACGAAGCTCGAGGGCGTGAACGCGGAGAAGGACGCCGCCGTACGCGACCAGAACTTCGAGCGTGCCGCCGCGCTGCGCGACACGGAGCGCGAGTTGCAGGGCGATATCCGCGCGCGCCAGGAAGAATGGGAGCAGCGCCGCCAGTCGTTCCGTCCCGTGCTCGGCGAGGAGGAGATCGCCTTCATCGTCAGCCGCTGGACCGGCATTCCGGTCACGCGGCTCCAGGAAGCCGAGACGGCGCGCCTGCTGCGCATGGAAGAAGAGATACACCAGCAGGTCGTGGGGCAGGACGAGGCGATCCGGGCGATCGCGCGTTCCATCCGGCGCAGCCGCGCCGGCCTCAAGGATCCGAATCGCCCGATCGGTTCGTTCATCTTCTGCGGCCCGACCGGGGTGGGGAAGACGGAACTCGCCCGCGCGCTCGCGAAGTTCCTGTTCGCCGACGCCTCCGCGCTCATTCGCGTGGACATGAGCGAGTACATGGAGAAGTTCTCGGTCTCGCGCCTGATCGGCGCGCCTCCGGGATACGTCGGGTACGAGGATTCGGGGGCGCTCACCAAGGCCGTGCGCCGCAAGCCGTACAGCGTGGTGCTGCTCGACGAGATCGAGAAGGCGCATCCGGACGTGTTCAACATCCTGCTGCAGGTGCTGGACGAGGGGCACCTCACCGACAACTACGGCCGCGTGATCGACTTCAAGAACACGGTCGTGATCATGACCTCGAACGTCGGCGCCAAGGACATCACCAAGAACCGCACGCTCGGCTTCTCGAACGTCGACGCCGGCATCTCGTTCGAGAAGATGTCCGAGAAGGTGAAGGAGGAGCTCAATCACACGTTCAATCCGGAGTTCCTGAACCGGCTCGACGATGTGATCGTGTTTCATCCGCTGTCGAGGGAGCACATCACCAAAATCGTGACGATCCTGCTCAAGGACGTCCAGAAGCGGCTGGGCGACGAAGAGCTGACGCTGAAGCTCTCGGACGCGGCCACGGAATTCCTCGTGAAGAACGGATTCGACGAGAAGTACGGGGCCCGGCCGCTGAAGCGGGCCATCCAGAAGTGGATTGAGGATCCTCTCTCCGAGAAGATCCTGCTCGCCGAGTTTTCGAAGGGCGACGAGATCGACGTGGACGTCGCCCCCGACGGGGAGAAGCTCGAGTTCCGGGTGCTGGCGAGCTCGCCGAAGGCCTGACCTTTCAAAACCTTCCAAACAGCCGGAACTCGCGGGGCCGAAAGGGGTTAGACACCCTTTCGGCCCCTCTTCATGTTATATTATCGAGCTATGCGCAAACTCCCCCTCGCCGCACTCGCGTTGTTCTGCGCGGGCTCGTCCCTTCTTGCTCAGGAAACGGGGACCGACGCGAAGTGCGCCACGCCGGACTCCATCGCGGTCTTGGGCAATAAGCGCGTCGCGGGCACCACGATTCTGCTCGACGCGGGGATCACGCCGGGCACGCAGCTGAACGCGCCGATGGTGCAGCGCGCCATCCGGAACGTCTTTCAGGGCGGCCAGTTCGAGATGGTGAACTTCGAGTGCGCGCTCACGAAGACGACGCCCGTCAAGGCCGTCCTGCTGATCCGGGTCGTCGAGCGGCCGCTGCTCGATGCGACCGACGTGATCGGCACCTCGGCGATCTCGTCGTCGACGGTGAAGGAAAAGGTCGACCTCGTGTTCGGCCGGCCGGTCGATCCGGCGGCGGTCTCGCTGGTCGTCCAGCACATCGACTCGGTGTATCAGGCGAACGGCTACTACCTCGCGCGCATCGACGTCGAGACGACGCTCACCGAGAACAACCACGCATCGATCATTTTTCACGTCGACGAGGGAAGCCGCCTGGCGGTCTCGGGCATTCGCGTCGCGGGCAACACGCGCGTCTCCACGAAGGACATCGTCGGCGCGATGAAGGTGAAGCCCGAAGGGTTCTTCTTCTGGCAGAAGGGTGAGTTCGACCAGGAGAGCTACGCGAAGGATCTCGGCGAGCTGATCCCGCAGCTCTATGCGTCTCGCGGCTTCATCGACTTTCAGATCCAGAAAGACACGCTGGTCGTCGACCGCACGCGAGGGAAGGGGCTCATCGACCTCGGCGTCGCGGAAGGACCGCAGTACAAGGTCGGCAGCTTCGAGGTCGTCGGAAACCGGCGCTTCACGCAAGAGGACATCTCGCACCTGTATCCGTTCGGCCCCCAGGGTCCCACGCTGACGCAGCGCGTGACCGCGCTCGTGAAGCGGAACTCCACGCCGAAGGACGTGTTCGACGCCTCGAAATGGGACGAAGGCACGCGCAAGATCAAGGACGCGTACTCGAACGAAGGATACATCTATTCGCAGGTGCGCCCCGTCGTCGACCGGCAGCAGACCGATTCGGGGCCGCGCGTGAACCTCCGCTGGGAAGTCCAGGAAGGGACGCCCGCAATCATCAATCGCATCGAGATCCTCGGCAACGACTACACGGCCGAGACCTGCATCCGCGACCAGCTCTCGATCATTCCCGGCGACGTGTTCAACCAGGAGCGGTTGATCAACAGCTACCGCAGCATCGAGAACCTCGGGTTCTTCGAGTCGCCCCTGCCGCTCCCGGAGACGCGAACGGCCAACGACCAGGGCGACGTCGACGTCGTCTTCAAGGTGAAGGAAAAGCGCACGGGCAACGTGAACTTCGGCGCTTCCATGGGTCAGGGCACGGGGCTCGGCGGGTTCATCGGCCTCGACCAGCCGAACCTGTTCGGCAAGTGCAAGCGCGGCTCGGTGAACTGGCAGTACGGCCGATACATCAACGACCTCCAGCTCTCGTACACCGATCCTGCGCTGTACCAGACGCGCACCTCGATGACGGTGGCGCTCTACCGTTCGCAGTCGCAATACACGATCGCGAACCTCGGGCAGTCCACACGCACCGGCGGATCGCTGCGGTTCGCGTTTCCGTTCTTCAGCGCCCGCTGGACGCGCCTCGGTGTTTCGTACGGCGCGGAAGCCGTGCGGTACGGCGGCACGGGGCTGCTCAGCGAGGTCACGACGAACAGCTGCGCGGGATGCCTCCGTTCGACCGTCGGGTTCGACGTCACGCGCGACACGCGAATCGAGATGCCGTTCCCGACCGACGGCTCGCTGCAGAGCTTCCAGGCGCAGTTCAACGGTGGACCGCTGGGTGGCACCGCGTCGTTCCAGCGGTACACGACGGAGTTCAAGACCTTCGCGACGCTGGCGAAGATCGGCGGCGAGAAGGGCAGTCCGAACGGGATGAAGCTCGTCGTCGGGCTGACGCAGAAGGGCGGCATGGTCGCCGGAAACGCGGGCCCGTTCTTCTCGACGCAGGAGTTCGCGATGGGCGGCGTGCAGTACGGCGAGCCGCTGCGCGGTTATCCCGAGTTCTCCATCACGCCGCTCGGCTTCAACCCGGGCACGAGCACGTCGAACGCCGTGCTGCAGTCGTTCGGAAACGTGTTCTTCAGCTCAACCGCGGAACTCGGGCTTCGTATCAGCTCGCAGTTCTACGTGAACCTGTTCTATGACGCCGGCAACCTCTGGGCGCATCCGCGGGACTTCAATCCCACCCGGCTGTTCCGCGGGGCCGGCATCGGCGTCGGCACGATCACACCGCTCGGTCCGCTCGGACTGGACTGGGCGTACGGCTTCGACCGGGTGGATGCGCTCGGCAACCCCGATCCGAAGTTCCAGCTGCATTTCCGTCTCGGTCAGATCTTCTACTAAATCCTCGGAGTTTCCATGTCCTCGATCCTTCGTGCCCTGGTGGGCGCAGCAACTGTCCTCGTGGTCAGCGCAGCCGCGCCGCTCTCGGCACAATCGGCGCCGCCGCAGCGCTTTGCGTACGTCGATACGCGAGCGATTCTCGATCAGGCCCCGGGCAAGGCCGAAGCCGAAGCGCAGCTGCAGAAGGAGGCCGTCCTGTGGGAAGGTGAGATCAAGCGGATGCAGGACCAGATGAGCGCGATGATCACCGACTTCCAGAAGACGTCGGCGGCCATGACCACCGCCCAGCGGGACAAGAGGACGAAGGAGATCCAGGACAAGCAGGGCGAGTTCCAGAAGCGCAACGACGAGATCAACGCCGAGGCGGAAAAGCGTCGCAACGAGATGCTGCAGCCGATCCTCGACCAGGTCAAGCTTGCGCTCGAGGACGTCCGCGTCGCCGGCAACTTCGACGCGATCTTCGACGTGGGACAGAACGCGACGATCGTCGCCGTGAACAAGAACCTGAACCTCTCCGATCGTGTGATCGCGCGCCTGCGCGTGCTGGGCGCGCCGGTGGCCGCCACGCCGGCGAAGTCCGCCGTTCCCACGCCCGGCGCAGCGAAGCCGTCCGGACTGCCCCTGAACTCCCCGAGCGGCATCGGCCGCCCGACGCCGCCGCCGACGAAGGCCGACACGAATCCGACGAAGAAGCCGGACGCGACGGCTCCGGGCGAGTAAGCCCCGAAGGCCGGCGACCGGTCGAGTGAGCGGACCCCCCACCGCATGACCGCCGCAGCGTCACCCGCCATGACCGCCGCAGAAATTGCGGCGGCGGTCGGCGGTACGCTCACGGGATCGCGCGACGCGACCGTCGACGGCATCGCACCGCTCGACCGCGCCACCGCGCGGGACCTCAGTTTTCTCGCGACCGCGAAATACGCACCGCTGTTCGAGCGGTCGAACGCCGGCGTCGTGCTGGTGACGGCCGAGCTCGCGTCGGCACCGGGGAAGTGTGCGGCACGAGTCGTGGTGCCGAGTCCGCACGACGCGTTGCTCTCGCTCATCCAGCGCTTCTACCGGCCGCCGGCTCGTGAGAGTGGCGTGCACCCGACGGCGATCATCTCGCCGGACTCGCGCATCGGGGCGGGCGCGACCGTCGAAGCCTACGCCGTGATTCGTGAGGGAGCCGAGATCGGCGATCGTGCGTGGATCGGGTCGCACAGCGTCGTCGGCGCGGGCGCCAAGCTCGGATCCGACGTCCGGCTCTTTCCCCACGTCACCCTCTATCCGGGGACGACGCTCGGCGACCGGGTCACCGTGCACAGCGGCGCGCGCATCGGCAGCGACGGATTCGGCTACGTCTTTCGCGGCGGTGTCCACGAGAAGATTCCGCACATGGGGCGCTGCCTCATCGGCAACGACGTCGAGATCGGCGCCAACTCGACAATCGACCGCGGCAGCATCGACGATACCGTGGTGGGCGACGGAACCAAGATCGACAACCTCGTGCAGATCGGCCACAACGTGCGCGTGGGCCGGCTCTGTCTCCTCGTGTCGCAGGTCGGGGTCGCCGGGAGCAGCCACATCGAGGACGGGGCTGTTCTCGCGGGACAGGTGGGGATCGCCGGACATCTTACGGTTGGCGCGGGGGCGCGGCTTGCGGCGCAGGCGGGCGTGATTGGCGACGTTCCTCCGGGCGAGACCTGGAGCGGCTATCCAGCGCGTCCGCACCGTGAGTCGCTCAAGGCCAGCGCGGCGCTGTTCAGGCTGAGCGCGATGATGAAGCGGCTCGAGCGGCTGCTCGATCGGGAGGGGAAGTGAGCGAGCGGCGGACGATTCGCGAACGCGTGGAGCTCACGGGCGTCGGCCTGCATCTCGGCCGCGCATGCACGCTGGCGTTCGTGCCGGCGCCGGTGGGGAGCGGGATCGTGTTCCGTCGCATGGACCTCGCCGGCACGCCCGAGACGCCCGCGCACGTGGACCACGCGCAGCTCTCCGAGCGGCGCACGCAGCTCGGCGACGGCGACGGCGGCCTCCATACCGTCGAGCACGTGCTCGCGGCGGTCGTCGGAGCCGGCATCGACGACATCGTGATCGAGATGAGTTCCGCGGAGCCGCCGATTCTCGATGGGAGCGCGCGGCCGTTCCTCGAGGCGCTGCGCGGCACCGGTGTCGTCGGGCACGGCGGCACGGCGGACGAACTGCGGCTCAGTGAATGTGTGCGCGTGGTGGACGGCGAGTCCGTCTACATTGCGCACCCGTCGCCGGTCCTCGATCTCGAGGTGTCGATCGCTTTCGCGCATCCCCTCGTCGGCGCGCAGAAGGGGCACTGGGCCGTCACCGAGGAGACGTTCGCCTCGGAGCTCGCGGGCGCGCGGACGTTCGGGTTCGTGAGCGAGGTGGAGATGCTGCGCAGCAAGGGGCTCATCCAGGGCGCGTCGGCGGAGAACACGCTGGCGCTCGACGAGCACGGCGTGGTGGGGAACACGCTCCGCTGGCCGAACGAGTTCGTGCGGCACAAGGCGCTCGACATGATCGGCGATCTCGCGCTGGCGGGCCGCCGCGTGAGAGCGCGAATTTCGGCCGTCAAGCCGAGTCATCGGGGAACCGTGACATTCGTGCGCGAGCTTCTCGCGCACAGCCACCGGGAGGGAAGCGTGATTGGCATCGAAGAAATCATGCGGATTCTGCCGCATCGGTATCCGTTCCTGCTCGTCGACCGCATTCTCGAGTTCGAGGAGAGAAAACGGGTCGTCGGGATCAAGAACGTCACGTTCAACGAGCCGTTCTTTCAGGGGCACTTTCCGGGACATCCGGTGATGCCCGGCGTGCTCATCGTCGAGGCGATGGCGCAGGTGGGCGGCGTGCTGCTGATGGGAGCGATCAGCGACCTGGAGAGCCGCGTGGTCTACATCATGTCGCTCGACAACGTGAAGTTCCGGAAGCCGGTTCGGCCGGGCGACCAGCTCAGGTTCGAGGTCGAAATGATCCAGGTCCGCGGCATGGTGTGCCGCGTGCGCGGCGTCGCCAAGGTCGACGGCGAGGTTGTGTGCGAGGCGGAGATGGCCGCGATGGTGCGGGACAAATGAGCCCGCGCATCCATCCGACGGCGATCGTCGACAAGAAGGCGGAGATCGCGAAGGACGCGGAGATCGGGCCGTTCGTGATCGTGGGCCCGGGCTGCGTCGTGGGACCGGGCTGCGTGCTCGAGCCGCGCGCGACGCTGCAGGAGAACGTCCGGCTCGGCTCGGAGGTGACGGTGGGCAGCGGCAGCATCCTCGGCGGCAAGCCGCAGGACCTCAAGTTCCGCGGCGAGGTCACCCGCGTCGAGATCGGCGACCACACGGTGATCCGTGAGTACGTGACGATCAACCGCGGGACCTCTCAGTCGTTCAAGACGACGGTCGGCGCGCATTGCTTCCTGATGTCGTACTCGCACCTGGCGCACGATTGTCATGTGGGAGACAACGTCATCATGTCGAACGCCACGCAGCTCGCGGGGCACGTGACGATCGAGGAGTACGTCATCATCTCCGGAGTCTGCGCCGTGCACCAGTTCGTGAAGGTTGGCCGTCACGCGTTCATCGGCGGCTTGTCGCGCGTGCAGAAAGACATACCGCCGTTCGTGAAGGCGGTCGGCAACCCCATCCAGCTGTACGGCCTCAACAGCGTCGGACTCCGGCGCCGGGGCTTCAGCGACGAGGTGATCGCCGAACTGAAGAAGGCATACCGCCTCCTGTTCCGCTCGGAGTTCAACGTGAGCCAGGCGCTCGAGCAGGCCGCGACCGAGCTGAAGCCCTACGACGAGGTGAAGGCGCTGATCGAGTTCGTGGAGGCCAGCAGTCGCGGCGTGACGGTTTGAACGCGGTCGCGAACGCTGCCACGAGCGTGGTCGCGACCGCTGCCAGGAGCGTGGTTGCGACCGCTGCGACGAATGCACCGCTGCGCGTCGGAGTCGCGGGCACGGGAAGCCTCGGATACCATCATGCGCGGCTGCTGCGCGACGTGGCGGGCGTCACGTTCAGCGGCTTCTACGAGTCGAACGCCGAGCGCGCGACGACCGTGGCGAAGGAGCTCGGCATCACGGCGTATCCGTCGCTCGATGCGCTGCTCGCCGACGTGGATGCGCTCTCGATCGTCACGCCCACCAAGTTCCACCACGTGGTGGCCAAGGCGGCGCTCGAGGCGGGGAAACATCTCCTGATCGAGAAGCCGATCACCGCGACCGTCGAGGAAGCCGACGAACTCATCGCGCTCGCGAAGCAGAAGGGCGTGATGGTGCAGATCGGGCACATCGAGCGCTTCAACCGCGCGATCCGCGCGGCGCTCCCGCACGTGGACCATCCGCTGTTCATCGACAGTGACCGGCTCGCGCCGTTCAATCCGCGCGGCTCCGACGTGGCCGTGGTGCTCGACCTCATGATCCACGACATCGATCTCCTGCTCACGCTCACCGGCTCGAAGGTGAGCGGGATTTCCGCGGTGGGGATTCCGGTGCTCACACCGTCGATCGACATCGCGAACGCGCGCATCACGTTCGAGAGCGGCGCGGTCGCGACGATCACGGCGAGCCGCGTGTCGAAGGATCGCATGCGCAAGCTCCGCATCTTTCAGCGCAACGGGTATCTCTCGCTCGACCTCGCCGCGGGCACGGGCGAGATGTACCGCCTGCGCACGGATACGGACCTCGCGGCACTGGCCCGATCCGCGCAACCGCTCGAGGCGTTCGTCGAGCGCGTGGCGATCGACGCACCCGAGGGCGAGCCGCTGAAGCTCGAGCTTGAGAGCTTCGTCGCGGCGCTCCGCGGCGAATCGCCGGTGGCGGTGACGGCGGAGGACGGCCGCGACGCGCTCGCGGTGGCGTTGCGCATCGTCCGCGACATCGAGCGGTCGTTGCCAGCGGGGCGAAGTTCCACCGCGGCGGCCGCGCACTCGCGTGCGTGAAGTCCTGATTCTCGCGGGCGAGGCGTCGGGCGATCTGCACGGCGCGGCGCTCGCGGAACAGCTTCACGCATTGCGCCCGGACCTCGCGCTCACGGGGACGGGCGGGGGGAGGATGCGCTCGGCCGGCGTGACGCTGCTCGAGCAGCTCGATGGCGTCGTGGGATTCGTCGCCTTGCTCAAGCACGTTCCCGCGCACTTCAGGCTGCTTCGGCGGATTCGCGCACGCATCGAAGGCGGGAACGTCGCATTGGTCGTCCTCATCGACTACGGGTTCTTCAATTTGAAAGTGGGCGCCGCCGCGAAGGCCGCGGGCGTGCCCGTGCTGTATTTCATCACGCCGCAGGTGTGGGCCTCGCGCGCCGGCCGCATGAAGTCGATGGCACGCGTGATCACGAAGGCCGCCGTGATCCTGCCGTTCGAGGAGGCGTTGCTTCGCGCGAACGGCATCGAGGCGACGTTCGTGGGCCACCCGCTGCTCGATCGCGCCGTGGCGATGCCCGATCGCGCGGAAGCGCGGAGGCGGCTCGGAATTCCCGCCGGTGCCGAAGTGCTCGCCCTCTTTCCCGGAAGCCGCGCCGGCGAGATCAAGCGGCTGCTCGACGACTTCCTCGCGGTCGGCCGCGAGCTCGAGCGGCGCCGGCCGGGATTGCACGTGGTCGTCAGCGTGGCGCCCTCGGTGCAGCTCGATCCGGCGCGCGTGCCCTACCAGATGGTCGGATCCGCGAGCCTCGACATACTGCGCGCCGCCGACGTCGCGCTGTGCAAGAGCGGTACGACGACGCTCGAGGCGGCCGTCGCGGACTGCCCGTGCGCCATCGTGTACCGCACCGGCTCCGTGGACTATGCGATCGCGAAGCGCATTGTGAAGATCCCGTACATCGGCCTGCTCAACATCGTGGCGGGGCGCGAGGTCGCTCGCGAGTTCGTGCAGCAGGCCTTCGAGCCGATGCGCGTGGCCGATGCGCTCGCGCCCCTGTTCGATCCGCAATCCGCGGAGCGCCGCGCGATGCTCGCTGGACTCGCCGACGTTCGCGCGAGGCTCGGAGAGCCGGGCGCGGCCGCGCGCGTGGCGGCGATGGCATCGGAGCTGGCGCGATGAGCGAGCCGGCCGCGAAGGCCGACGCGTCGCCGCCGGCGGTCGCGGCGGACTGGCGCGTGCGCATCCTCCTGCCGATCGGGCTGCTGCTCGTTGGGCTGCTCGCGCGCAGCTGGCGAGTTCGCGTGCGCAATGCGGAAGGCTGGCAGCGATTGCGAGCCGAAAACAAGCCGTGGGTGTTCGCGCTTTGGCATGCCACGCTGCTTCCCGTCGCCTGGCGGCACAGCAACGAGGGCGTGGCGGTGCTGGTCAGCCAGCATCGCGACGGGGAATTGATCGCGCGTGTCCTCGCCGCGTGGGGGAACACGACGGTGCGCGGGTCCACCACACGCGGCGGGTCGCGCGCGCTGCTCGCGATGATCAAGGAGCTCGAGCGCGGCGTCGTCGTGGCGGTCACACCCGACGGGCCGCAAGGTCCCGCGCTGAAGTTTCAGCCGGGAACACTGGTCGCGGCGCAGCGCGCGAACGTGCCGGTGGTTCCGATCCTCATGCATGCGGATCGCGCGTGGCGGCTGAAGAGCTGGGATCGATTCACGATCCCGAAGTTCTTCGCGCGGGTGACGTTCGCGTACGGCGATCCGACGATGGTCGGCGGCTCGTCGCCGCGCGAAGCGGCGGCCGACGCCGCGCGTTTCGATGCCATCATGCACCAGGTGCAGAAGGTCGCGGATGCCTGAAGGCGCGATCAACCAGGTATGGACGTCATCCTCGCTCGCCGCGCGGATGGCGCGCGGGGCGCTGATGCCGGCGTCGTGGGTATACGCGGCCGTGGTCGCGGCCCGCAACGCGGCCTACGATAATGGCTGGCTGCGCTCGCACGAGCTCGCGCTGCCCGCGATCTCCGTCGGGAACCTGTCGGTCGGCGGCACGGGGAAGACGCCGGTCTCGGCGTTCATTGCGGCGCGGCTCGAGGAGCGCGGTTTCAAGCCCGCGATCGTGATGCGCGGTTACGGGAGCGACGAAACCCTGGTGCACGCGCGATTGAACCCGGGAGTGCCCGTCGTCATCGCGGCGGATCGTGTGCGCGGCGCAGCCGAGGCGCGCGCGATGGGGTGCAACGTCGCCGTCCTCGACGATGCGTTTCAGCACCGGCGCGCGAAACGCGACGTCGACGTCGTGCTGCTGGCAGCGGATCTCGCCGGCCCGGTGCGGCCACTCCCGGCGGGACCCTGGCGCGAGCCGCTCACATCGCTGGCACGCGCGTCACTGATCGTCGTGACACGGAAGAGCGCCTCGCCCGTCCGCGCGCGCGAGCTCCTCGCGCATGCGCGCCGTTTCGCGCCGAATACGGGGGGTGCGATCGTCCACCTCGCCGCGGACCGGCTCGTGGCATGGCTGTCAGGGGAATTACTCGATCTGGCGACGCTGCGAGGAAAGACCGTGCTCGCGACCGCCGCGATCGGCGATCCGCGCGCGTTTGCTGCGCAACTCACGGAGGCGGGCGCGCGGGTGGAGATCGCGGCGGAGCGGGATCATCACGCCTATTCGGCGGCCGATGCCGTCGGCCTGGCTCGCCGCGCGGCGGCCGCCGACATCGTCGTGTGCACACTGAAAGACGCTGTCAAATTGGGCCCGGTCTGGCCTCACGAAGCGCCTCCATTATGGTATCTTTCACAGCGAGTAGTGGTGGAGTCCGGCGCGGCCGAACTGGATCGTATTCTCGCCACTCTCGCGGTTCCAGGACCAACCAACTGACACCTCACGCCGGCGGTCGCCGGCCCAACGAAAGACTCGAATGGCCCCCGATCTCCTGCTCCCGACCCACTCCATCGTCCGACCGGACAAGGATCGCTTCCTTTCCGAAGAAAATCCGTTCGAAGCGATGATGTCTCGCTTCGACCGCGCCGCCGAACTGCTCGATCTCGAGCCCAGCATCTACAAGGTGCTGCGCAAGCCCGAGAAGCAGATCATCACGCACTCGCCGGTGATGATGGACAACGGCGACGTCGAGGTGTTCACCGGCATCCGCGTGCTCTACAACACGTCGCGCGGCCCGGCCAAGGGCGGCATCAGGTTCGATCTCAACGTCACACTCGATGAAGTCACGGCGCTCGCCGCGTGGATGACGTGGAAGTGCGCCGTCGTGAACATCCCGTTCGGCGGATCGAAGGGCGGCGTGATCTGCGACCCGCTCAAGATGAGCGTCTCCGAACTCGAGCGCCTCACGCGCCGCTATACCGCGTCGATCATCTCGGTGCTCGGCCCCGATTCCGACGTGCCCGCGCCGGACGTGAACACGAACGAGCGCGTGATGGCCTGGGTCATGGATACGTACTCCATGCGCATGGGCCACACGGTGACCGCGGTGGTGACCGGCAAGCCGGTCGAGATGGGCGGTTCGCTCGGCCGTCGTGAGGCCACCGGCCGCGGCTGCATGATCGTGACGAAGGGCGCGCTCGCGCATCTTGGCATGGACGTGAAGGGCGCCACCGTCGCGGTGCAGGGCTTCGGCAACGTGGGATCGATCGCTGCGCAGCTGCTGCAGAAGGAAGGTTGCAAGATCATCGCCATCAGTGATCGCACCGGCGGAGTCCACAACAAGGCCGGCATCGACGTGGACGACGCGAAAGCGTGGGTCGCGAAGAACAAGACGCTCGAGGGTTATCCCAAGGGCGACAAGATCACGAACGAAGAACTGCTCACGATCGAGTGCGACGTGCTGGTTCCGGCCGCGCTCGAAAGCGTCATCACGAAAAAGAACGCATCCAAGGTCCGCGCGAAAATCATCTGCGAAGGCGCCAACGGGCCGACCACGCCCGCCGCGGACACGATCCTCGACGAGAAGGGCGTATTCGTGGTGCCGGACATCCTCGCGAACGCGGGCGGCGTGACCGTCTCGTATTTCGAGTGGGTGCAGGATCGCGGCGGATATTTCTGGACCGAGAAGGTCGTGAATGAGCGCCTCACCGAGATCATGCAGCACTCGTTCAAGGCCGTGCTCGACTTGTCCAAGCAGCACAAGGTGAACATGCGCACGGCGGCGTACATGCTGTCGATCAGTCGCGTCGCGACGGTGCATCGTCTGCGCGGGATCTATGCGTGAACTGCGATCGAAGATGGAAGATGGAAGATCGAGGGCCGGCGTCAGCGCCCATCCATCTTCCATCTTCCATCTTCCATCGTAGTTGGTTGCTGTAGGTGAAAGTGTTGATCGCCGCCGTCGGCAAGCCGCGAAACACCGCGCTTGCAACGGCGATCGAGGAGTACGAGCGGCGGGCGGCGCACTATTGGCCGCTCGAAGTGCACGAGGTCCGCGAGGAGCCTGCGAAATCGGTTTCCGCGGACCTCGTTCGCGAACGGGAAGGATCGCGGCTTTCGGACGTCGTGCCCGCGTCGGCCCATCTCGTCGCGTGCGATCCCGGCGGTGTATCGAAGACTTCGGAGGAGTTCAGCGCATGGCTGCAGGGCGAGCGGGAGCGGGGCCACGATGTAGCTTTTGTCATCGGCGGGGCCTTCGGGCTCTCACCGGCCGTTCGCAAGAGAGCGCGCACGCGTCTCTCCCTCGCGCCGTGGACCCTGCCGCACGAACTCGCGCGGCTCGTGCTCGCGGAGCAACTCTACCGCGCGGGTTCGATCGTGAAACGCGAGCCCTATCACAAATGATGGAGACGGGTTCGTGAGTGCACCGCGGGTCATTGCGGAGTCCATCGGCGGGGGCGCGCTCACGCGTGCCGCGCTTGACGGCAGCGCCCCCGCGGGCTGGTTCCTGCCGCGTCCGCGCGGCGTTGACGAATGGCGGAGTCACGCCGAGACCGTGCGCAGCGCATTCCCGGGCGCGCGCTGGATCGAGACACTGAGGCCTGCGCTCTCCGCCAGCGGGGCGGCGGCGGAGCGGCTCGAGCGGGTCGCGGCAGGCCACGGCGTGGTCGTGACGACGGGACAGCAGCCGGGATTGTTCGGCGGCCCGGGCTACACGTGGCTGAAGGCGATCTCCGCACTCGAGTTCGCCAATCGGCTGGAGCGCGAAATCGGCGTTCCCGTCGCGCCGGTCTTCTGGGCCGCGACCGACGATGGGGATTTCGAGGAGGCGTGCTCGACCGTCGTTTCACTCGGCACCGAGTGGCGTCGCATCGCGATCGAGCGGCAGGGACCGGAAGGGCTCGTGATGTCGCAGATGCCGACCGGCGACACCTCGGTGCAGATCGCGATGCTCACGGAAGCGGCCGGATCGGCGTCGCAGTCGGACGTACTCGCGGCGCTGCGAGCGGCCTATCATCAGGACGCCACCGTCGGGGGCGCGTACGTGCAGCTGCTCCGCGCGATCCTCGAGCCGCTGGGGATCGCCGTGCTCGACGCGTGGCATCCCGCGGTTCGCTCGGCCGCCCGGCCGACGCTCGTCGAGGCGCTGAACAGCGCGGCGATGATCGACGAGGCCGTCGCGCTGCGCGGCGTTTCCATCGAGCGCGCGGGCTTCCGCGCGCAGGTCGCTCGTGTCCAGCGCCTCTCGCTCGTCTTCCGCAGCACGATCGGCGTGAAGGAGCGCGTGCCGCTCGCGCAGACGGCCGATGCCGCGCGTCGCGACGATCTCGTGCTCTCGGCAAACGTGCTGCTGCGTCCCGTGGTGGAGCGGCGCCTCCTGCCCACCGTGGCGTACGTCGGTGGCGCCGGCGAGATCGCGTACTTCGCGCAGGTGACCGCGGTGGCCGAGGCGCTCGGCGCCGCGCTGCCGCTGGTGGTGCCGCGCTGGTCGGCGACGGTCATCGAACCCGCGGTCGACCGCATGCTCGGCCGCCTCGGCATGATGTTCGACGACGTGAAGTCGCCGCACATGGCCGAGCGCCGCATTGCCGAGCGCGCGATGCCGGCCGCGGTGCGCGAGGCACTCGAGGGACTGCGCGCGTCAGTGGAGACGCGGATCGACGCGGTCTCGGCGAGCATGGGGAGCAACCATCTCGTCACGAAGGAAGTCGTCGAGGGCGCGCGCGCCCAGCTCCGTCATCGTGTGGAGCGTCTCGAGCGCCGCATACGCGCCGCTGCGGGCCGCGGCGAGACGGCGGCGATGAACGATCTGGCCGCCATTCGCGCGGCGCTGATGCCGGCGGGCGCGAGACAGGAGCGACGGCTCAACTACCTGCCACTGCTCGCACGCCACGGCGATCTCCTGATCGAGCAGCTCAAGGCCGGTGCCGCGATTCACGCCGGCGGGTTGATCGGAAGCAAGTGAGAAGTTTGTGACCGGTCCGGCGGACGGACCGAAGGAAGCGGCGGCGCGCCGGAACCGAACCACCGGCGGCGCGGTGCTCGTTGCGGGAGGAATCTTCCTCAGCCGCATCATGGGGCTGGTCCGCACGCGCGCGTTCACGCACTTCCTCGGCACGTCGGATGCGGCGGACGCGTTCAGCGCGGCCATTCGCATTCCCAATTTCCTCCAGAACCTCTTTGGAGAGGGCGTGCTCTCGGCGTCTTTCATTCCGGTGTACGCGAGGCTGCTTGCCGAGGGCGACGAAGAGGAGGCCGGACGCGTGGCCGGCGCGGTGTTCTCGCTGCTCGCGCTCATCGCGACCGTGCTGGTCGTCGTCGGCGTGATCGCGACCCCGCACCTGATCGCGCTGCTCACGCCCGGCTTCACGGGCGACAAGCAGCTGCTCACGATCAAGCTCGTGCAGGTGATGTTCCCGGGCGTCGGCGTGCTCGTGATCTCGGCATGGTGCCTCGGGATCCTCAACTCGCACCGGCGGTTCTTCCTTTCGTACGCCTCGCCCGTCGCGTGGAATCTCATGATGATCGCCGCGCTCCTCTTCTTCGGGCCGAGGGTGGCGCAGGCGAATCTCGTGATGCTCGTGGCGCTGGCGTCGGTGGCGGGCGCGATTCTGCAGCTCTCGGTGCAGCTGCCCACGCTGTTCAGGCTCGAGCGCAAGATGCGCGCGTCGCTCGACATTCGCGCCGCGAACGTGCGCTCGGTGATCACGAACTTCGTCCCGGTGTTCTTCGGGCGCGGAGTCGTGCAGATCAGCGCGTACGTGGACCAGTGGCTTGCATCGTTCATCATCGGCGGCGCCGTCGCGGTGCTCGGATATGCACAGAACGTGTCGATGCTCCCGATCTCGCTCTTCGGCATGGCGATCGCGGCGTCGGAACTTCCTGCGATGTCGTCCGCGCTCGGCACGAGCGCCGACGTCGCGTCGGAAATTCGCCGGCGGCTCGACGAGGGCCTGCGCCGCATCGCGTTCTACATCATCCCTTCGGCCGCGGCGTTCCTGCTGCTGGGTGACATCATTGCGGGCGTGCTGTATCAGAGCGGAGAGTTCAAGCGCGAGGGGACCGTTTGGGTCTGGGGCGTCCTCGCCGGATCGGCGGTCGGGCTGCTCGCGGGCACGATGGGCCGGCTCTACAGCTCCGCGTGGTACGCGCAACGCGACACGATCACGCCGCTGAAGTTCGCGATGCTTCGCGTCGCGCTGACCCTCGGACTCGGATACGTCGCGGCGCTGCTCCTGCCCGGGTGGCTCGGCATCTCGCCCAAGTGGGGCGTGGCGGGCCTCACGGCGTCGGCAGGAGTCGCCGGATGGCTGGAGTTCTGGCTGCTGCGCCGCTCGATGAACCGGCGGATCGGTGCGACGGGCGTGCCGCTCGGACGCATCGCGGTGCTCTGGCTCTCCGCACTGGCCGCCGCACTTCCGGCCTACG
>Ga0208080_1000228_pt1 | contig 27773 bp, 34 predicted proteins | sample NGESurdeep092012_3_FD_184476 | JGI IMG/M metagenome (GOLD analysis project Ga0208080, IMG submission 184476) | Arctic peat soil microbial communities from Barrow, Alaska - NGEE Surface sample 210-3 deep-092012 (SPAdes) | ecosystem: Environmental > Terrestrial > Soil > Wetlands > Peat ...
AACCCGCACATATCATCGCATGGTCACTCTGGCGCAGAGCTCACCAGGCTGCCGCTCAGCGCGCGCACTTCAAAACAAATAGGCAACTGTAGTGCTAGGGTTGCTCCCGCTTCTCCGTCATTCCGGACGGCCCGCTACGCGGGCCGATCCAGAATCTCGAAGTGACGTGCGGAACTTGTTTCCGCGAGATTCCGGGTTCGCGCGCTTCACGCGCGCCCCGGAATGACGGCCACGCCAGTTCACGAATTGACGTGCACGAAATCCCGCAGCAGCGGATAGATCTCGCTGTTCCAGCGCTTGCCGCTGAACACGCCGTAATGGCCGACGCCGGCCTGCATGTGATGCAGCTTGCGATAGGCGCGCACGCCGGTGCAGAGGTCCTGCGCCGCCAGCGTCTGGCCGATCGAGCAGATGTCGTCCTTCTCGCCTTCGACCGTCATCAGGCCCATCCGCTTGATCGAGGCAGGCTTCACCGGCCGGCCGCGATAGGTCAGCTTGCCCCGCGGCAGCAGGTGCTCCTGAAATACGTCGCGGATGGTTTCGATGTAGAATTCCGCCGTCAGGTCCATGACGGCGAAATATTCGTCGTAGAACGTCTTGATGGTTTCGGCTTTCTCCTTCTCGCCCTTCGCCAGATGTTGGGCGAGATCGATGTGCGATTTGATGTGGCGCTCGAGGTTCATCGACACGAAGGCGGTGAGCTGCACGAAGCCGGGATAGACCTGCCTGAACGCGCCCTTGCATTGAAACGGCACGTAATTGATCAGGTTCTGTTCGAACCATTTCAGCGGCTTGCTCTTGGCGAAATCGTTGACCTTGGTCGGCTGGATCCGCGTGTCGATCGGACCGGCCATCAAAGTCAGGGTTGCCGGCCGCGCCGGATGATTGTCCTCCGACATGATCGCGGCGGCGGCCAGCGCGGACACCGACGGCTGGCAGATCGCCACCATGTGCGAGCGCGGCCCCAGTTGGCCGAGAAACGTGATGAGGTGCTCGGTGTATTCGTCGAGGCCGAATTTGCCTTGATCGAGCGGAATGTCGCGGGGGTTATGCCAGTCGGTGATGTAAACGTCGTGATCCTGCAGCAGGGTTTTCACGGTGCCGCGCAGCAGCGTCGCGAAGTGGCCGGACATCGGCGCCACCAGCAGCAGTCGCGGCTGTTCCGGCGAATTTTCCTTCTTGAAATGCAGCAGCGAGCCGAACGGCGTCGCGTGGACGATTTCCTCGGTCACCTCCAGCTCCCGATTGCCCACCGGCACCTTGTCGATGCCGTAGGGCGGGCGCGTATAAGTGAGCGAGGTGCGCGAGATCAGCTCCAGTGCGGCGGCGAGCCGTCCGAACAGTCGGTCGGAGACGCCTTGCGGAACGAGGCTGAGATATTTCAGCGCCGATGCAGCTCCGGTCCGCCATGGCGCCGTCAGGTCCATGTGGTTTTGATAGGCCTGATACATCATCAACATCATCCGAATCCGCCCCTGCCCTTGTTGCTATGCAATATCGAAGCCAAAGTAGGGTCAAACAGCCTCGCAAATTGGCACGTCGCTTGCAGCATAAAATGCGCGAAGCATAAACAATGGGCACTTTGCAGCGGCACGCTTTGGCGAGAAGCTGTGCCCGCACGGCCCCAGGCGGGCGTTCAGGCGTGAGGAAAGAGCCATATGGCGAAAGCGACACTGACCATCAGCAGCAAGAATTATTCGTCGTGGTCGCTGCGCGGCTGGCTGCTGACCAAATTCTCCGGGCTCGAGTTCGACGAAATCGTTACCGCGCCGGACGATGCTTCGGCGCGGGCCGAAATCCTGCTGCTGTCGTCATCGATTCTGGTGCCTTGTCTGCGGCACGAAGGCGCCACCGTATGGGACACGCTGGCGATTGCGGAATATCTCAACGAGATCATGCCGGACGCCGGTCTGTTGCCCGCGGACCGCATATTGCGGGCGCATTGCCGTTCGATTTGCGGCGAAATCCATTCGGGATTTGCCACCCTGCGCGCGTCCCTGCCGGTCAACCTGAAAGGCCATTTCCCCAACTTCAAGATCTGGTCGCGCGCGCAAGCCGATATCGATCGGGTCTGCACGATCTGGCGCGAATGCCTGGCCAAATCGGGCGGGCCGTTCCTGTTCGGCGAACGCACCATGGCCGACGCCATGTATGCGCCGGTGGTGACCCGCTTCATGACCTATGATGTGAAGCTGGAGCCGAGGCTTACGGCCTATGCCGGCATGATCATGGCGCTTCCTGAAATGCAGGAGTGGATCGAGGCCGCCAGAACCGAGCCCGCTGATATCGAGGAGCTTGAGGTCGAATATTAGGCAGCGCAGACGCGCGGTTGCCTGTTTGAAGGGCTCAAGCATCGGGCACGCTTTGCTCAACCTGGTGCCATCCGGGGCGTTGGCGCGACCGGCATCGCCGAGCCGGCGATGACGCGCCGAAATTCGTTCAACTCAAATTTCGACTTGCCTCCAGCGGCTTCGCCGCCTCCGTGGCAATGCTCACCGAATTTTCCGCGGTGCAGCGCGGCTGGCGTGATTTTCGCATAGCACGATGAAGCTGCGAACGCGCCGAGCCCGTGCTGCCGAAAAATTGGACGCCTGGCGATTGTCGCGATCGCATCAACAAGAACAGCGGAGGCCCAGATGAATCAGCACGCGGTCGTCAACAAATTTTCCCACGTCAAACCTGGTGATACCGAATTCACGGGAGGGGGCTTACGCGACTTCTTCCTGTACCGCGATCTCGGCATCGCCGCCGCGACCGGCGGCCAGGTGATCTGTCACCTGGTCAAGGCCAATCCCGAAATGCCGCCGGTAGACGGCACCGGATGGCATCGCCACGATTGCGATTTCCAGATCGTCATCATGACCAAGGGCTGGGCGCGCTTCATGTATGAAGACAAGCCGACCCTGGTGCAGGCCGGCGATGTCGTGCATCAGCGGCCGGGGATCGTGCATTATCTCTACGACTACTCGCCGGACATGGAGTATCTCGAAATCGTCAGCCCGGCGGAGTTCAAGACCGCCGACATGCCGCCGGCCACCGGCAAGGTGCCGCCGGTGACGCCCTGGAGATAGCCAGATGTCCTCGCCGGAAGAATTAACGTTTGTCGTCGGCCGTTTGCTGCGGTCGGTTTCGGCAGTGCTGAATATAGTGCGCAGTCTGGCATCGAGGCCGATATTTAGCCGTGAACACGGGAGTACAGACCGCCACCGGCGATTCGGGCGCGGTTCGTTCCGTCCGCGTTCCGAATCTTAAAATGCTGTCGATTTCCGTTGCATTTTGGCACAGCGCGCGGCGCCGAAGGCGCTCGTTTGGATCAGGCGCGCTGCAGCCGCCAGCCGACCACTGTCGCCTCGACGGTGGCGCCAGACTGATCATTGCGCCATTCGCCATCGACGAAGCGGCAGGCGAACGGCAGCTGATAGGTGCCGCTGTGGTCCTCGCATAGCACCTGAACCGGCTGATCGGGCGGCGGTTCTCCTTCGCCGTTGAATTCGGCCAAACGTCGTTCGCGCGTTGCCATCGAGTGATTCTCCTGAGAAAGACGCGCAAGCGCCCGGCTTGCGTTGCGCCCCCTTGAGCCCGTTCCCGCTTTAGCTGGGGTGCTCTTGGCAAAACCTCAACGCGCGAATGAGGTTTCCGTGTGATATCTTCGACGCCTCGGCACTTAGCTCGCAACAAATTGACCGTGACGAGCGCACCTTAAATGAGGATTTCGATGACCGGCCGGATCGCTCTCCTCGCATCGGTGGCCCTGGCGTCCTGCATGCTGACGTCAGGTAGTGCAACCGCGCAGGACGTTCCCGGCATCGAAATCTGCACGGTCGAAAAGACCATGGAGCGGCGGACCAGCTGCCTGCAGAGCAATGTCGATTTCCTGCAGAAGACGATCACAAAGCTCGCCGCTGATTACCAGCAGAAGCTCGATGCCGCCAACCGGCAGATCGAGGGTTTGAAAAGCACCCTTGCCGGTCTGCAGAAGCTCGTCGACGAGCTGCAGGCTGGGCAGAGGAAAGCGGCTGAGGATCAGAAGAAGAAAACCGACGCAGCGCCGGCCAAGGACAGTGCGCCGCCGGCCAAGGATGGCGCGAAATGAGACGGCGATATCGGCGTCGTCGCGGCGACTAGGCGCTTTATGGCAAAGCTCGTCATGCGCGGCCTTGTGCCGGGCATCCACGTCTTGGCAGCGTAGCAGCAAGAAAGACGTCGATGGCCGGGACATCCAGGCCGCGCGCGGGGCTGCCCTGCGCGGTCTCATGGCAGCTGATTGCTTGGCAAGCGATATCGACTTTGCCATAACATTGCGCAACGAATTGTTGCGCGTGCGGAATTGACGCTGGAAACCGCCGGCAGCCAAGAAAAGCCGGGAGGATTTCATGTCCAACGTTCGCGTTCTCGCCACCGATCTTGAATTCCCGGAAGGGCCGGTGGTGATGCCGGACGGATCGGTGCTGCTGGTCGAAATTCGCGGCCGGCGGCTGACCCGGGTTTGGCCCGACGGACGCAAGCAGGTGGTCGCGGAAATTCCGGGCGGCCCCAATGGCGCGGCAATCGGGCCCGACGGCAAATGCTATATCTGCAATAACGGCGGATTCAGCTGGATACCGTCGCGCGGCACCATGATGCCGGGCCCGCCGGTGCCAGCGGAATATATCGGGGGCTCGATCCAGCGGGTCGATCTTGCGACCGGCGAGGTCGAGACCCTGTTCGACAAATGCGGCGAGCATCCCTTGAAGGGGCCGAACGATCTGGTGTTCGACAGGCAGGGCGGACTCTGGTTCACCGATCTCGGCAAGCGCCGCGCGCGCGACATGGATGTCGGCGCGTTCTACTACATGAAGCCCGGGGCCAAGGAAGTCGTCGAAGGGGTGTTCGGCATGCTGCCGGCCAATGGCATCGGACTGTCGCCGGACGAAAACACCGTTTACGTCGCGGAGACGCCGACGGCGCGGCTGTGGGCGTTCGACCTGTCCGCGCCGGGCGAGGTCAAGCCGCGCGAGGTGATCTACCGCGGCGAACGCGGCGAGCCGATCGCGGGCCTCGGCGGCTACCAGATGTTCGACTCGCTGGCGGTGGAGGCCAGCGGCAATGTCTGCGTGGCGACCTTGATCTCGGGATGCATTTCGGTGATCGCGCCTGACGGCGTCATCGTCGAGCAGGTGCCGACCGGCGACCGCGTCACCACCAACATCGCCTTCGGCGGGCCGGAGCTGAAGACCGCCTACATCACGCTGTCCGGCAGGGGCGAGCTGATCGCGATGGACTGGGCGCGGCCCGGGCTGCCGCTGAATTTCCTGAACAAGTGATGATATCAATTCGCAATCAGCCTCATGGTGAGGAGCGTCGCGTTTGCGACGCGTCTCGAACCATGAGCAGATTACTGTGGCCTCATCCTTCGAGACGCGCTCCAAGCGAAGCGCTCCTCAGGATGAGGAAGGGAGAGTTCGATGCCCTGGCTTGAACCGGTTTCGCTGCGCGGTCCGCACGCGCGGCTTGAGCCCCTGTCGCATGATCATTGCGAGGGACTGACCGAGGCGGTGAAGGACGGCGAGCTGTGGAAGCTCTGGTACACCTTCATTCCCAGGGCAGAAGACATGCCCAAGGAGATCGATCGCCGGCTTAAGCTGCAGGCGGCGGGGTCGATGCTGCCATGGACGGTTTTCGATGCCGACGGCAGAATCGCGGGTATGACGACCTACATGAACGTCGATGCGGCGAACCGGCGCGTCGAGATCGGCTCGACCTGGTACGCCAGGCGCGTGCAGCGCAGCGCGGTCAATACCCAGTGCAAATTGCTGTTGCTCGGCCATGCGTTCGAAAAACTCGACTGCATCGCGGTCGAATTCCGCACGCATTTTTTCAATCACCAGAGCCGGCGCGGCATCGAGCGGCTGGGTGCCAAGCTCGACGGCATCCTGCGCAGCCATCAGATTGCGCCGAACGGTACGCTGCGCGACACCGTGGTCTACAGTATCATCGCCAGCGAATGGCCGACGGTGAAGGCGCATTTGAGCTATCAACTGAATGAAAGGGCGCGGTAGCGTACCGCTGGAACCGATACGATGGATACATTCGATTATGTGATTGTGGGCGCGGGCTCCGCCGGGTGCGTGCTCACCAACCGGCTGAGCGAAGATCTGGGCAACAGCATCTGTGTGCTCGAAGCCGGGCCCCGCGACTGGCATCCCTACATCCATCTGCCGGCGGGCTTCATCAAGACCTTTCGCATGAAGAGCATCAACTGGGCCTACCAGCAGGAGCCGGGTCCCTGGACCGGGGGCCGGAGCATTTACGCGCCGCGCGGCAAGACGCTCGGCGGCTCATCCTCGATCAACGGCCACATCTACAATCGTGGCCAGCGCCAGGATTTCGACACCTGGGCGCAGCTCGGCAATCGCGGTTGGGGCTATCCGGATGTGCTGCCGTACTTCAAGCGGCTGGAGCGGCGGGTCGGCGAGGGCGAGGACGCTTTTCGCGGACGCGACGGCAATCTGACCGTCACCACCATGGAGTGGAGGGATCCGCTCTGCGAGGCCTTCATGGCCGGTGCGATGAGCTTGGGCATTCCGCGCAATCCCGATTACAACGGCGCGATCCAGGAGGGCGTATCCTACGCCCAGCGCACGATTCAAAATGGCCTGCGTGTCAGCGCCGCGACCGCTTTTCTGAATCCTGCGATGAAACGGCCGAACGTCCATGTGCGGACCCATGCGCATGCGACCGAGATCGTGTTCGACGGCAAGCGCGCGATCGGCGTGCGCTACGTCAAGGGCGGGAAGGGCGGCACTCCGACCGAGGTGCGAGCCAACAAGGAAGTGATCCTTGCCGGCGGCACCTACAACTCGCCGCAGCTCCTGCAATTGTCGGGCATAGGATCGCCGGATTTGCTGCGGTCGCTCGGCATCGAGGTGCGCCACGCGCTGCCAGGCGTCGGCGAGGGATTGCAGGACCATTACGCGCCGCGTTCGGTCGCCCGCGTCAAGAACATCAAAACCATCAACGAACGCAGGCGCGGCCTCAGCCTGGTGGGGGAGGCCATAAAGTGGGCCACGACGCGGCGCGGTCTGCTCTCGCTGTCGCCGACCATGGTCTATTGCTTCTGGCACTCCGGCGAGACCACCGAGAGCTCCGATCTGCAGCTGACCTTTACGCCCGCGAGCTACAAGGAGGGCGTGCAGGGACAGCTCGAAAATGAACCCGGCATGACGGTCGCGTCGTGGCAGCAGCGGCCGGAAAGCCGCGGCTATGTCCGCGCCCGCTCCGCCGATCCGTTCGAGCCGCCGATCATTCAAACCAACTATCTGGTCGCGGAGCTCGACCGCCGCCTTGTCGTCGCCGGCATGAAGCTGGCGCGGCGGCTGCTCGCCTCCGCCCCGCTCGCTCCCTATTACGCGTATGAGGATTTTCCCGGACCCGGCGTACAAACCGACGACGAATTCCTTGCCGCGGCGACCCAGCGCGGGACCACGACGTTCCATCCGGGATGCACCTGCCGCATGGGCCCGGCCGACAGCACCTGGGCCGTGGTCGACGACCAGCTGCGCGTGCATGGACTGCAGGGCCTGCGCGTGGTCGACGCCTCGATCATGCCGCGGATGATCTCGGCCAACCTCAACGCCTCCACGATGATGATCGCCGACAAGGCCTCCGACATGATCCGCGGCCGCAGCACGCCGGAGGCGGAAATGTTCAAGAGCCGAGCCTAGATATTTGGATGTAGCTTTTTGTTCGAGAGGACAACCATGTCCGAGGACAATTTCGATCAGGATGCGTGGTTAGCGCGTATTGGGTATGAAGGGCCGCGTACCCCGGTGCTTGAGACGCTGCGGGGAGTGATTGAGGCTCATTCCGCGGCGATTTCCTACGAAAGCATCGATGTGCTGCTGGATAGGCCGCCAAAGCTCGACCTCGGCTCGCTGCAGCGGAAGATGATCGCGGGCGGGCGCGGCGGTTATTGCTTCGAGCAGAACGTCCTGTTTCGCGGCGGCCTGCGCTCGCTCGGCTTCGACGTCACTAACCTGCAAGCCCGCGTCGTGCGCGGACTGGCGATCGACGCCCCGCGTCCCATGCTGCATATGGTGCTTCAGGTGAACCTGCCGGAGGGGCCATTTCTCGCCGATGTCGGCTTCGGCAATCTGGCGCCGACCGCGCCGCTGCTGTTGTCTCCCGATCTCGAACAGGACACGCCGCACGAAGTCACGCGCTTTATCCGGATGGGCGACGAACTGACGCTGCAATCCAGACTGGGCGACCGCTGGGAGCACATCTATCGCGTCGTGCTGCTGCCGAGGGTGGATGCCGAGTACGAGATCTGCAACTGGTTCACGGCCAGTCATCCCGACAGCCCGTACCGGAGCAATCTGATTGCAGCGCGTCCCGGACCCAACAGGACCCGGATCACGCTGTTCAATGCGAGACTGAATGTGCGGCGTGCGACCGGCGAGGTCGAAAGGCGAATGCTCGGCGATGAAGCCGAATATCGGGACGTTCTCGCCGAAAGCTTTGGGCTCGCGCTATCGGATGCCGATCTTGCCGTCGCGCTCGAGACCGTCGCACGGCAAGGCGCGCATGGGGCGCCGCATCCTTTTTTCGCTTAAGGCCTGGTCTCACACCTCTCTGCGGCTGAGAAATGCCAGCCGCTCGAACAAATGCACGTCCTGCTCGTTCTTCAGGAGCGCGCCGTGCAGCGGCGGGATCAGCTTGCGCGGATCGCGCTCCCTCAGCATTTCCGGGGTCATATCCTCGTTGAGCAGGAGTTTCAGCCAGTCCAGCAGTTCCGACGTCGAGGGCTTCTTCTTCAGGCCGGGCACTTCGCGCACCTCGAAGAAGATCCGCAAGGCCTCTTCCACCAGGCGCTTCTTGATGTTGGGAAAATGCACGTCGACGATCCGGTTCATGGTGTCGACGTCGGGAAACTTGATGTAGTGGAAGAAGCAGCGGCGCAGGAACGCGTCCGGCAATTCCTTCTCGTTGTTCGACGTGATCATGACGATCGGGCGCAGCTTGGCCTTGATGTTCTCGCCGGTCTCGTAGACGAAGAACTCCATGCGATCGAGTTCGAGCAGCAGATCGTTGGGAAATTCGATATCGGCCTTGTCGATTTCGTCGATCAGAAGCACCGGGCGCTTCTCATGGGTGAAGGCGTCCCACAACTTTCCGCGCTTGATGTAGTTTGAGATGTCGGAAACCCTGGCATCGCCGAGCTGGCTGTCGCGTAAGCGAGACACCGCGTCGTATTCATAGAGGCCCTGCTGCGCCTTGGTGGTGGACTTGATGTGCCAGGTCAGAAGCGGCGCACCGAGCGCTTTGGCGACTTCCTCGGCCAGCACGGTCTTGCCGGTGCCGGGCTCGCCCTTTATCAGCAGCGGGCGCTCGAGCACGATCGAGGCGTTGACGGCGATCTTGAGGTCGTCGGTGGCGACGTAGTCCTTGGTGCCGGTAAATTTCATCGAGCATTTGCCTTGTTGTTTGTTCTTGAGCGCACGGGTGCGCCACGACGTGAACAGGAAGCGACCGCAGATTGAAAGGGCGTTGCGGGGATGAAGGGAGTTGTCAGACCCGCCTGACCAGCGAGAGAATGACGAGAACGATAACCGCGCCAATGGTGGCATTGACGATATCGCGAAACGCGCTGCCGCCGAGGCTGACGCCCAGTTGCGGCAATATCCAGCTTGCGACCAGCGCGCCGATGATGCCGATCACGATGTTTCCGATCAGCCCGAAACCGGCGCCGCGCACGATCAGGCCGGCGAGCCAGCCGGCGATCGCGCCGATCACGATTACCGCTAAAATACCCATTGATAATGCCCCGTTGAAAAGCCTTGACGGCCAATTCTAGTTGAAAAACCCGGCAGGTCTAGGCCTCTCTGGCACGCCGGGGCCCTTGACGTCCACGGTCCGGCGGGCAATCTGTAATTCATGTTTTTGCAATTCTTCACATCGCTGCGCGACGCGCAGGTCCCGGTGACCCTGCGCGAATATTTGACGCTGATGGAGGCGCTCAACGCCGACCTCGCCGAGCAGACGGTCGAGAATTTCTACTACCTGTCGCGCGCCACGCTGGTGAAGGACGAGCGCAATCTCGACAAGTTCGATCGGGTGTTCGGCACCGTGTTCAAGGGGCTGGAGAGCCTGCTCGACGCCATGGAGAAGGCGGACATTCCCGCCGAATGGCTGAAGAAGCTCGCGGAAAAATATCTCACCGAGGAAGAAAAGAAGCAGATCGAGGCGATGGGCTGGGACAAGCTGATGGAAACCCTGCGCCAGCGCCTGAAGGAACAGCAGGGCCGGCATCAGGGCGGCAACAAATGGATCGGCACCGCCGGCACCTCGCCGTTCGGCGCGCAGGGCTACAATCCCGAAGGCATTCGGATCGGGCAGGAGAAGAACCGCAATTTCCGCGCGGTGAAAGTGTGGGACCGCCGCGAATTCAAGGATCTCGACGGCAACGTCGAACTCGGCATCCGCAATATCAAGATCGCGCTGCGGCGGCTGCGCAAATTCGCCCGCACCGGCGCCCCTGATGAGCTCGACCTCGATACCACGATCAAGGAAACCGCCAACCACGGCTATCTCGACGTCCATATGCGCCCGGAGCGGCGCAACGCGGTCAAGGTGCTGGTGTTCTTCGACATCGGCGGCTCGATGGATTCGCACATCGAGCAGGTCGAGGAATTGTTTTCCGCGGCGAAGACCGAATTCAAGCACATGGAATATTTCTACTTCCACAATTGTCTCTATGAAGGCGTGTGGAAGCAGAACCGGCGACGCTTTACCGACCGCACCCCGACCTGGGACGTGCTGCATAAATATCCGCACGACTACAAGGTGGTGTTCGTCGGCGACGCCTCGATGTCGCCATACGAAGTCATGGTTCCCGGCGGTTCGGTCGAGCATGTCAACGAGGAAGCCGGATCAGTCTGGCTCGAGCGCATCACGCGCACCTATCCGCATGCGGTGTGGCTCAATCCGGTGGCGCAGCGGCACTGGGATTATTCGGAATCCACCACCCTCATTCGCCGGCTGTTTTCGGAGCGCATGTTCCCGATCACGATCGAGGGTCTCGAGGGTGCGATGAAGGAACTGGTGCGGTAACAATCTTCGTCGTCATTCCGGGGCGCGCGCAGCGCGAACCCGGAATCTCGATGTAATGAAATTCGATTGAGATTCCGGGTTCAATGCTTCGCATTGCCCCGGAGTGACGGATTGAGAGGTGTGATAAAATGCCCCAGACCATTCACCGCGGTATCAAGTCCCTGATCGACGAGGCCAATGCGGAGATCGAAACCGTTGATGCGGCCGACGCCATCAAGGCTGCGCAAAGCGATGACGTCGTGATCGTCGATATCCGCGATCCCCGCGAGATCGAGCGCGAGGGCCGGATTCCCGGCGCGTTCTCCTGTACCCGCGGCATGCTGGAATTCTGGATTGATCCTGCGAGCCCCTATGCGAAGCCGATCTTTCAGAGCGACAAGAAGTTCATCTTTCATTGCGCCGGCGGAATGCGCTCGGCGCTGGCGGCGAAAACCGCACAGGACATGGGGCTGAAGCCGGTCGCGCATATGGGTGGCGGGTTTGCCGCCTGGCGCGATGCCGGCGGTCCGGTCGAGAAGGTCGAGCCGAAGAAGCCGAAGGGTTGAGAGGTCGTCACACGCGGCTTGACCCGCGTGTCCATCCTTTCAACGTGTCTATCCTTTCAAGAGATGGATTGCCGGATCAAGTCCGGCAATGACGGTCAATAAAGCGCCGGGAGATTTGCGTCCATGACATCATCCACCGACGATCCGCTGGTCTCGACCGATTGGCTCGCCGCCCGTCTCGACGATCCCAAAGTGAAAATCATCGATGCGTCCTACAAGATGCCCGGCGTGCGGCCGCTGCCGTCGGACGATTATCTCGGCGCGCATATTCCAGGCGCGGTGTTTTTCGATATCGGCGCCATCGCCGATCCCAATGATCCGCGACCGCATATGTATCCGGATGCGGCGCAGTTCGCGCGCGACGTATCGGCGCTCGGCATTTCCTCAGGCGACACGGTGGTGGCCTACGATTCCGGCGGCTGGGTCGCAGCACCCCGGGCATGGTGGATGTTCCTGTCGTTCGGCCATCACAATGTGAAGGTGCTGGATGGCGGCCTGCAGAAATGGCTGCGCGAAGGACGCCCGACGCATTCCGGCAAGGTCACGCCGAAGCCCGGAAAATTCCAGGCCAAACTCGATTCCAGCTATATTCGCAATAAGCAGCAACTGCTCGGCAATCTAAAAACGCACGCCGAGCAACTGGTCGATGCGCGGCCGCGTCCGCGTTTCGAGGGCACGGTGGCCGAGCCGTGGCCGGGCCGACGCTCCGGTCACATCCCCGGCAGCCGCAACGTGCCCTACGCCGAATTGTTCGACGCCAGGACCGGCGCGATGAAGCCGCTGGAAGATCTGCGGCAGGCGTTCAAGAATGCCGGCGTCGATATGACGAAGCCGATCGTGACGACCTGCGGCTCCGGCGTCTCCGCGCTGGTCTTGACGCTGGCGCTTTATCGGCTGGGCGTGCGCGGGACAGCGCTTTACGACGGCTCGTGGGCCGAATGGGGTCTGCCCGACGGGCCGCCGGTCGCGACCGGTCCCGCCTGATCGCTGCGATCAGCGGATGGCCGGTTGAGCGAACGGGTTGATGGACTGCTGCTGAAGCGCTTGCTGCGCCAGGCGCGCGCGCAGGGCAATCTTGCGGCGCTGGGCCGCCCGCCGCGCCTGCAGGCGTCTCCTGTCAGGCTTTGCGCCGGCGGCCTTGGCCGGCGGCGGCGCCTCGATGGCGACGGGTGGACCGCCCAGCGTGGCGATTTTCGTCGAGGCGATGTCGGCGTTCGGCGACATTGGTGGGGAGGTGATGTCGGCCTCCGGCGAGTTCGCCGGGCTCGCTTGCCCGGCCAGAGTCGCAGTTACTTCTTTCGCCGGCGACGCGACTTCCTCGGTCGGCGCGATGGTTGCCGCGATTTTCGTTTCGTCAGCGGGAGCATCGGCTGCAGCCGGCGTTGCCTCGCTTTGCGCCGGACTTTCGGAAACCGGGATTTTGGGCTTCGCCGGTTCGGACAGCGACGAATCTTCCGGCTTCAGGGCGGCGATCCGTTCGGGCTCGGCCGCTGGCGAAACAATCGTTGCCGGCTCCGCTGGCGCCGCAACTGCGGGAACATTGTCCCGTGCCTTCTGCTCTGGCGGCTCGACGCGCAGCATCGCCAGGACAGGCCTTGTGGCCTCGGGTTGCTGCGCAAACATCGGTTCGGGGGCCGCGTGCCATGATGGATTGCTGGCAAATTCCTCGTGAGCCGCCCGCAGCAGGGCAGCCGCGCCGAGCCCGAAGACCAGGATCGACATCGACAAGACGATCGCGGCGAACAGAAAACGGAATCCGGGGAGCATTGAGGCGAGTTCCGCCTTCGCAGGGTTTCTGCAAAGGCCATTGAGCCGTCGGGAACGCGGTGACCACAGAATTGGCCGCGTTCGCGACGCAGCGGACACCGCCAGCACGCCGCGAATCAGGCTGGTTTGAGAATATCGCAAGGTATCCGCGGTGTTTGTTAAAAATCGGCGGCGTGGATGCCTTACCCATGCCGGAAAACGTTTTCATAACCGGTGAGGCTTCGTTGCAGCGCCGCGCCCGGATCATCACAAAATGCTGGAATCCGGCGCGAATTTGCCGGATTTGTCTTGAATGCGCCGCTATCTTCCGCCATCTGCGTTAACGGTCCGGTGTCGGCTTGGGGACTATACAAGAGCGATGATGATCAAACGTATTCTGACGATTTGTGCTGCCGTGGCGGCTGGCGCGGCGGGAACCTCGCTCGCGCTGGCGCAAGGCAATCCGGTACCCCCCGCTGCGGTCTATTCGACGGCGCCACAGCCTTATCCGCCCGGCGGCTATCCGGCCGATTATCGCCGCGCTCCGGGCGCGCCGGATTTCGACGCGCTGGAAGATGACGAGGCGCCGAATGCGCAGAGTTCGACCGCGCTGCCGCCGCCCGGTCCGGTGCTTTCGCCGGACGATCCGCGCTATGCCCACCCCGACAGCCTCCGGCCGGTCTATACCGACCGCAGTGTGCCGACCGGCCCGGTCATGTCGCCCGATGATCCGCGCTATGGGCGCCCCGACGGACCGCCGCCGGTGATCTATTCGGACCGGCCCGCCGGGCCGCCGCGACCGATTTATTCGGACCGCGGCAACGGCGATAATCGAGTTCCGGGAGCGGGCTTCATCGATCCCAGCGACGACAATCGCGCACTGCGTCCGCCCGAGGCCATCGGGGCTCCGAATAGTAATGTCACTGGATCGGTGCAGCCTCCCGTGGGCGCCGACGGCAAGCCGATGGTGCTGTCCGCGCTGCCGCCGGACGAGCAGCCGGAGGTCGGTCCTGCGCAACTCGCGCCAAACCTGCGCCGGCAGGAGGTTGCCTTCCCCACCAAGGAACCGGCGGGAACGCTGATCGTCGATACCCCGAACACCTATCTCTATTATGTGCTGGGTGGCGGGCGCGCGATCCGCTACGGCGTCCGCGTCGGCCGCGACGGCTTCACCTGGACCGGTGTGCAAAAAATCTCGCGCAAGGCCGAGTGGCCGGATTGGCATCCGCCGACCGAGATGATCGAGCGTCAGCCCTATCTGCCGCGCTTCATGGCCGGCGGTCCCGGCAATCCGCTGGGCGCTCGCGCCATGTATCTCGGTTCCACGATCTATCGCATCCACGGCACCAACCAGCCCTCGACGATCGGCAAGTTCGTCTCGTCGGGCTGCATCGGCATGCTGAACGAGGATGTCTCGGACCTGTTCGATCGCGTCAAGGTCGGCACCCGCGTGGTTGTGCTTCCCGGCGGCGCGCCGCCGGTATCGACCACAACCGCTTCGGCGCAGCCGCTGCCCGGTCCTGCCGGCGCCGCGCCCGCGCAGATGTCGAGTGTTCCCGGCATGCAGCCCACCGTGGTGCCGCCGCTGCCCGCCCCCGTGACGGTGCGCTAGGTCGCAGTTCTCGCGTCATTGCGAGCCAACGGGTCGCGCGAATGCGCGCCCGATGACAGGCTCCGCGAAGCAATCCGGAAAGCCACCAAGCAAGGCTGGATTGCTTCCTCGCTGACGCTCCCCGCAATGACGGCGATGGCGCCTTCTGCGAACAGCTACGCCAATCTTCGCGGCGTCTCGCCCTTGAACCACGCGTCGATGCCATCGACCATCTGGCTGTAGTGGCTGCGAAAACTCTCCTCGGTGACGTAGCCGAGATGCGGCGTCAGCACGATATTGTCGAGCTTGCGGAAGGGATGATCGACCGGCAGCGGCTCGACCGAGAACACGTCGACCGCGGCGCCCGCGATCTTCTTCTGCTGCAGGGTTTTCAGAAGTGCGGCTTCGTCGACGATCGGCCCGCGCGCGGTGTTGACGAGGTAGCTGGTCGGCTTCATGCGCGCCAGATCCGCAGCTCCGACCAGTCCGCGCGAGCGCTGGCTCAGCACGACGTGAACGGTGATGATGTCGGCGGTTGAGAACAATTCCTCCTTGGTGGCGTAGCCGACGCCGACCTCCTTGCATCGCTCCGGCGTCAGGTTCGGGCTCCATGCGATCACGTTCATGCCGAACGCCTTCGCCAGCCCCGAAACCTTGGCGCCGAGCTTGCCGAGGCCGACCACGCCGAGCGTCCTGCCCTCGATCTCGATGCCGACGAATTTCTGCAGGGGTTCGCCGGCATGCATGCGTGCGTTTTCACGGCCGATATTGCGGGTCAGTTCCAGGATCAGGCCCATGGTCAGCGACGCGGTCGGATCGCGGCCCCATTGCGTCCCGCATAGCACCACCTGATGCTCTTTCGCGGCTTCAAGATCGAGCGCGGCGTTGCGCATGCCCGAGGTGATCAGGAGTTTCAGCTTGGGCAATGCCGCAAACAGCGTGCGCGGAAACGGCGTGCGTTCGCGCATCGCGCAGATAATCTCGAAATCCCTGAGTGCTGCGGCCGCGGCCTCGGGGGAAGCAAAGGGTTCGTTGAACACCGTGACATCCACGCGATCGCTGACCTTCGACCAGTCCGCGACCCGCAGAGACAGATTCATATAGTCATCGAGAATTGCACAGCGCAGCCGCGTCATGGGGAGGTCCGTTCATGGCGATGATGACGGCGGGAAAACGCGCCGTCCGGGAAGCGCCATGGTCGCCCGCAATTCCTGAGCGCGCAAGCGCCGACGGCTAAAAAAGCGTTCGCGACCACAAAAGCGCCCGCGGCCGCAAAAGTGTTCGCGGCTTGGATTTAGGAGACGATCAGGTGGAATGCAGGTGCGACGACGCCACCTGCTTGGCGCGCCAGGCCGGGCCCGGGCCGCGCATATAATGCAGTTCCGGCCGGTAGGGGTCGAATGCCCTGGTGAAGAACTGGCGCCAGAAGCTCCTGACTTCACCAAGCAGGCCGGTTTCGCGATTTCGGCCGTCGGCCGGGGCGGAGAGAGATGCTGAAGTGACGGTTGCCATGACGCGGCCCTGCTGTCTTCGCTCGCGACTTGTGCCGCGCAGAGCGCCCTTTCGAGGCGCTGTTGGACAGTTTTGGCCTGATTTATTAAAAGAAAGTTTCAATTGCCACGATCTGACGCAAGCATGGTGTCGACCCCGTAATGATCCGTGGTGAACGGATGGAAAACATCGGGACGCGGTTGCCCTTTGGGGGCCGCGCCGCTACATCAGCGGCAGCAAATTTCCACAAATCCAACGGTTTTCAGGGATCGCGATGGCCCGTCAGTTCGTCTATTTCATGCAGGGTTTGTCCAAGACTTATCCCGGCAACCGCAAGGTGCTCGATAACGTCAATCTGTCGTTTTATCCCGACGCCAAGATCGGCGTGCTCGGCGTCAACGGCTCCGGCAAGTCGACGCTGCTGCGGATCATGGCCGGCCTCGACAAGGAATATAACGGCGAGGCATGGGGCGCCCAGGGCGCGCGGGTCGGCTACCTCGAGCAGGAGCCGCAGCTCGACCCTACCAGGACCGCGCGCGAAAACGTCATGCTGGGCGTCGCCAAGCAGAAGGCGATCCTCGATCGCTACAACGAACTCGCGATGAACTATTCCGAAGAAACCGCCGACGAGATGACCAAATTGCAGGACGAGATCGAGGCCGCCGGCCTGTGGGATCTCGACAGCAAGGTCGATCAGGCGATGGACGCGCTGCGTTGCCCGCCCGACGATTCCGATGTGACGAAGCTCTCCGGCGGCGAGCGCCGCCGCGTCGCGCTGTGCAAGCTGCTGCTCGACCAGCCGGAGCTGCTGCTGCTGGACGAGCCGACCAACCATCTCGACGCCGAATCGGTGTCATGGCTGGAAGGCCATCTGCGCAACTATCCCGGCGCCATCCTGATCGTGACCCATGACCGCTATTTCCTCGACAACGTCACCTCATGGATTCTCGAACTCGACCGCGGCAAGGGCATTCCCTACGAGGGCAACTACACCGCCTGGCTGTCGCAGAAGCAGAAGCGCCTCGCGCAGGAAGGCCGCGAGGATGTCGCGCACCAGCGCACGCTGGAGCGCGAGAAGGAATGGATCGCGGCCTCGCCGAAAGCGCGGCAGGCCAAATCCAAGGCGCGCTACCAGCGCTATGAGGACCTGCTGAAGCAGGCCAATGAGAAGCAGACCCAGACCGCGCAGATCACGATTCCCGTGGCCGAGCGCCTCGGTCAGAACGTGATCGATTTCGAGGGCCTGACCAAGGGGTTCGGCGACCGGCTTTTGATCGATAACCTTACCTTCAAACTGCCGCCGGGCGGCATCGTCGGGGTGATCGGCCCCAACGGCGCCGGCAAGACCACGCTGTTCCGGATGATCACCGGGCAGGAGAAGCCGGACAAGGGCACCATCACGATTGGCGAGAGTGTGCATCTCGGCTATGTCGACCAGTCGCGCGACAGTCTCGACGGCAAGAAGAGCGTGTGGGAGGAAATTTCCGGCGGCAACGAACTGATCCTGCTCGGCAAGCGCGAGGTGAACTCGCGCGGTTATTGCTCGTCGTTCAATTTCAAGGGCGCCGACCAGCAGAAGAAGGTCGGCTCGCTGTCAGGCGGCGAGCGCAACCGCGTCCATCTGGCGAAGATGCTCAAGTCCGGCGCCAACGTGCTGCTGCTCGACGAGCCCACCAACGATCTCGACGTCGACACGCTGCGCGCGCTGGAAGAGGCGCTGGAGGATTTCGCCGGCTGCGCCGTGATCATCAGCCATGACCGCTGGTTCCTCGACCGCATCGCCACGCATATGCTGGCCTTCGAGGGCGACAGCCATGTCGAATGGTTCGAAGGCAATTTCCAGGTCTATGAAAAAGACAAGATGCGAAGGTTGGGCCAGGATTCCATCATCCCGCATCGCCTGAAGTACAAGAAGCTGACGCGGTAACGGGCCTCTTTCATGGCTGCCGATGAGGATTTGACGATCCAGCCACACGAGGCAGATCAGCCATCAGAGCCAGTCGCGGAAAACTCCCGCGCGTGCCGCCGACGCCGGCTTCACGCAATTCATCGCCTCGCTGTGGCCGGAAGCGCAGGCGGCCCGGGGCGTCGCGCGCGACCGGAAATGACTGAAGCTGCTCATAGATCTTCCGCTCCCTTCGCGTCGTCTTATGAACCGCTCAGCAGTTTGTATTCGAAGGTGTGGCACGCGCCCACGCCGCACTGAACGATCACCGACGCAAAATTGATCAGGCAGATTGCGATCACGTAAAAGCTAAGCAGCCGGGCAAGGCGGCTAAGCGTCGGAAAGGGTTGTGGATCGCGCAGACGTCGCCGCCGAGAACCGCGAGTTTGATCGCGAAGGCAAGCAGGATTGCCACGGCGATAACTACCGACCACACCGGCATGTGCAAACCCAGGACCGTGCTGCCGATATAGCTGTGGCCGGGCCTCGGATAGATGTCGAGCAACGTCTGGCGTACCGACACGATCAGCAGGAATAGCGCGAACAGCATGCTGAAGCCGGCATTACGTGCGGAATAGCCGTGGCGGAAATGCAGGATGATGCCGAAGCAGACGCCGAACATCGCCACGCGTTGCAGCAGGCATAGCGGGCAGGGGATTTCGCCGCCATAAAATTGTAAAATCATCGCCGTTGTCAGGATTGCGGCCATGGTCAGCATCATCGCAAACAGGAAAAGATCGTTGAGCGTCGCGGGCAGGCGGGCGCCTGTCATTGTATTCATGAATGGCCTCCGCGCGACCAAACATGCGGGACGACATCGAGTTGCACCTGCAGCCACGGCATACCGAAGCCATACTCCGGACTGTAGATTTCAAACAGAAACAGTCCGATCGACAGAGCCAGGCACACCAGCATCGACAGGACGGCGAACCACCGCGGCCCATAGTACCCGGCCAGAAGCGCGAGTGACATTGTCGCGAACACTGCAAGCATCATCTGAGCGCTCCAGGGCCGGCACCGGTCAAAGCGGGGATCACTTTGAGTTTGGCATCGGCCTTCGCACTTTGCTGTTGAGACGATATACCAGAATACCTGGAGATGGACATGTCGCTGAACACGAAAATCATGGCTGCAACCATTGTCCTTCAGGCGATGGCAACGCAGTTTGCCGCCGCCGCACCCGATGCAGCTTTCACCGGGTTCATTGCCTCGCTGTGGCCGGAGGCGCAGGCGGCCGGGGTGTCGCGCGCGACGTTCGATACCGAGACGCGCGGCCTCGAGCCGGATTACAAATTGCCCGATCTGATTCTGCCGGGGCGACCGTCGACCGGCGCGCCGTCGCAGGCCGAATTCGTGCAGGTGCCGGCCGATTACGTGAAGGAGGCCAGCATTATCAGGCTGGCTACCGAAGGGCAGCGGCTGATGCAGAAGCATCGCGCCGCTTTGGACGGGATCGAAACGCGCTTCGGCGTTCCCGCCACCATCGTGCTGGCGATCTGGGGCCGCGAAACCGACTACGGCCGCTACAGGCTTCCTTACGACGGATTGCGCGTGCTGGCGACGCAGGCCTATGTCGGCCGGCGCAAGGACCAGTATCGCACCGAGTTCATCCTGGCGCTGAAGATGATCGGCGACGGCGAGGTGACGCGCAAGGACATGCGCGCGTCCTGGGCCGGCGCCACCGGGCTGACGCAATTCCTGCCGTCGGAATTTTACAAGCACGGCGTCGATTTGGACGGCGACGGACGTAAGGACATTTGGCATTCGGTGCCGGATGCGCTGGCCTCCGCCGCGCAGCAGCTCGTCAACAAGGGCTGGCAGCCCGGTGTGCGCTGGGCCTATGAGGTGCGCGCGCCGGCCGGCGTCGATTGCACGCTGGGCGTGCCCGAGGTGACAAAACCGATCGGCGAATGGCTGCGCGCTGGCTTCGTGCCGGTGCGCGGAGAAAAATTTAAGCCGGCCGAACAGGCGCAGCCGGCCTCGCTGCTGCAGCCCGAGGGCATCTATGGCCCGGCATTTCTCACCACGAAGAATTACTTCGTCATCAAGGAATATAATTTTTCGGATCTGTATGTGCTGTTCGTCGGCCACCTCAGCGACCGCATGCTGAGCCCGCAGCCGTTCGTGACACCGTGGTCGGCGTCGACCCAGCTGCGCACCGCCGATGTCGAAGCCATGCAGCGTCAGCTCACGCGCATCGGCCTCTATGCCGACAAGGTCGACGGCAAGGCGGGGATGAAGACGCGCGCGGCGCTGGGCGCCTACCAGAAATCGGCCGGACTCAAGGTGGATTGCTGGCCGAGCGAAGCGGTGCTGCGTTCGATCAGTGCGGCGCGCTGAAAAGAATCCCGACGATTGCCTGCGAACGATGTCGCCCCTGATAGTGAGGAGGCGCGCGCAGTGATCTGCTCGCAGCTCGCGTAAACCGGCTGCCGCGCCATCTCGAACCATGAGGCCTCATCCTTCGAGACGCGGCGAAGACGCCGCTCCTCGGGATGAGGAAGAGAAAAAAACCCGGCCGAAAGTTCGGCCGGGTTTCGAAATTCCAGGCGCGGCGGATTGCGCGCCGGTCCGTTGCGATCAGTCGCAGACCTGGGTGCGGCGGAAGCGCCAGCCGTAACCATCCCAGAAGCGCTCGCGAACCCAGTGGCAGGGCGCCTCTTCGACATACACCGGACCGCCATAATAGGCCGGACCGCCATAGGCCGGCCGTTGGGAGGCGATGGCTCCGCCGACGATCGCGCCGCCGATGATTCCGCCAGCCACGGCTGCGCCGAGGCCACGCTGTGCGCTGGCGGGTGTCGCGGCGAGCGAACCGGCGATCGTTGCGACCGCGACGAAGGCAGCAAATGTCTTCTTCATGTCTTGGGCTCTCCTGGAGATGGCGCCTTCGGTCGGCGCCGGGGTTGTTAAGGTGACTCACACGCCGTATTCGAAACTGGCCATTTCGCTAAAAAGCTCATAACAGTCAATCAAAGTAAACGTTGTTGGTCTAGTGGGCCGAAAAAGCGGTTTTTTCAGGCCAAGGGCAAGAAAGTCCCCGAAAACGCGCTGTTTCCGGGGACGCCGGAGTGGTTTGAGGGAAGGTAAAGGGGTCAGCCGCAAACCCGCACGCGGCGAATCCGCCAGCCATAGCCATCCCAGAAACGCTGTCGCTGCCAGACGCAGCCGCCATAGTAGTCGTCGCCGACATAGGCCGGACCGCCGTAATAACCGTAGCCGGGTCCGTAATAATAGCCGGGGCCCGCCAGCGCGCCGCCGACGATAGCGCCGCCGATCAGTCCACCGGCGATAGCAGCGCCTACACCCCGTTGGGCGTGGGCGGGCGCAGGCGCCGCCACGGCCGACACAGCCAGGGTCGCGACGGCGGCGAGTGCCATCAATGTTTTCCTCACGGCTTCACCTTTCTCATTGAACAAGGACAGGGATAAAGCGATCTGTCGCGGCGAAAGTTCCACATCTCGCTTGAATGATCAATGAACGGGGTCGCCACATTTGGCGACGAATGTTGACCGGGCGCGGGCTCTTTTTGCAGCGCACAATCCGGCGCTATCCTGCGGTTCAGCGCGAGAGGAAACCATGACGAGCGCGACGGCGGCATTCGGAATCGGCGACACATTGCTGATTTGCTACGCGCTGATGACGCGATTGCGGAACCGGCGCGCAGATTGCCGATGGTCTGGTGACAGTTCCGGGTTCGACGGTGGCAATTATGCCGGCAGCGACGGGCTGAGCCTCTTCAACTGGATCGGCGGCGACCATTCCGCATCCGATAGTTTGGGCAATCCGGGCGACGGAGGTGGAGGCGACAGCGGGGGAGGCGGCGATGGCGGTGGTGGCGGCGACGGCGGTGGCGGATGCGATTGACGCTCCTTTCGAGAATGGCCCGCGCTTCGCCGAAGTCACTCCATCAAAGCTGCGTCCTGTAGCGCGCCTCGACTTCGGCCTGGGATTCCGGCTCGCCCAGCTTCGTCTGGTCGTGGATCACCTGGCTGATGCTCGGAAGCATTGTGCGTTCGACCCGCGCATCCGGTGACCACAGCCGCGAGCGCATCAGCGCCTTGCCGCAATGGAAATAGGCCTCGTGCACGCTGATGCTCAGCACCGCGCGCGGCGGCTTGCCGAACTCCTCCATCGAGGCCAGCAGATCCGGCTCCGCCGAAAGCTTGCCTCTGCCGCCGACGCGAAGCGTCTCGTCGATGCCCGGCACGAAGAAGATCAGCTGCACGAAGCCGCTGCCCCCGACAATGTTCCTGAAGCTGTCGATCCGGTTGTTGCCGGAGCGATCGGGCATCAGAAGCCGGTTCGGTCCGGCGACGCTGACAAAACCGGGATTGCCGCCGCGCGGCGAGGCATCGACGCTGCCGTCGGAACCGGACGTCGCCATTACGCAGAACGGCGACATCGCGATGAATTTTTTCGCGTGGCTGTCGATTTCCGGACGCGCCTTCGCGATCACGCGCGGCGAGGGTTTTGGGTAAATCGATGCGAGGTCGCTGGCGGCGAGTTCGGTCAAGTTCTGTCTCCGGTTAACGTTTCGGCCAGAGTATCACCACAGAGTGCAATCGTCATCCCGGCGCGGTGCGAGATTAGCGCGTTCGTTCACATCGTGCGCTGCGGCGCGGTCTGCAGCAGTTCCTGCAATTGCTGTTTGTAGAATTTCGCATTGCCGGTGGTGAGATGACCGCGCGTCTCGGTGCTGGCGGGGATCAGATAGAGCCGGCCGTTCTTGACGCGCTTCAGCGCGGCATCGGTCACGCCGGTTTCCGGCGGATTGCGTTCGTCGTCGGCGGCATTGATCGCGAGCAGCGTGGCCTCGATCCGCTCCATCCCGGCCGAGGGGTTGTAATCGTGCGAGGCTTCCCATTGGTAGATGAAGTCGTTGGCGTCTGATGTCACCGGCGTGGCCAGCCGGTCGTCCACCATCTTGTCGGCTTTCGCTGCTGATGGAGCCAGCGTCTGATAGCCGAGCGTGCCGCCGGCCGAGGCGACGCCGAAGGCCGCGATCGCGTATTTCATCATGCGCGGCTGCGCGGTGTAATTGCCGCCATTGTAATCCGGATCGTTGCGGATGGTCTCGAGCATGATCCGCCGCAGCATCCAGTTGCGCGCCGCCATTTCGGTCGGCTGCGACGCCATCGGCACCAATGCGTCCATATACGACGGATACTTCACGCCCCAGATCCAGGTGTGCATGCCGCCCATCGAATTGCCGATCACGAGCCGCAGGTGCTTGACGCCGAGCCCTTCCCTGATCAGGCGGTACTGCGCATCCACCATGTCCTCGTAATCGTATTTCGGAAACGCCATCTTCATGCCGTCGGATGGCTTCGACGATTTGCCGTGGCCGATGCCATGGGGAATGATGATGTAGTATTTCGACGCGTCGAGCGGCTGGCCGGGGCCGAACAGCTCACCCGCAAAGCCCGGCGTCAGCATGGTCGCCGCCGAACCGCCCGAGCCGTGCAGCACCAGCACCGGCTGTCCATCAGGCTCGCCGACGGTGGTATAATGCAGTCGCAGCTCCGGCATGGTTTCGCCGCTGTGGAATTTGAAATCCTTCGCGATCCAGTCGCCCTGCTTCGGCGCGGGATAGTCCGCCGCGACGGCAGTGAACGACGTCAGCGCAAAGGCGGCCGACAGCAATGCAAGCGAACATTTCATGATGCTTCTCCCCGGGCGCGGCCACTTTCCGGGGCCGCTTGGGCGCGAGCCTATCACGCCATGCGAGACGATCCGAGATGGCAGCGTCGCGGTGACCCGCAAAAATTTTCGAAAAATGTGCGCCCTGCGAGGGGAATACTACGGCTTGTCCTCGATATCGGTGTCGGGACGGTCGCTGCCGGCGGCGGTCTCGGTGTGCCATTTGCCGTCCGCCGTCTCGTATTCGATCGCCTCGGTGCGCCCGGGCACGCGCTGCTCGGTGGCGGCGCGTCTGGCGGCCGCAACCGCCGCTGCGTGGGTTGCGAACGGCTCGGAAAACACGCCATCGACGGCGTAGGCCCAGCCGCCGTCATGCTCAACGATCTTGTAGGTGACGTGGGCCATGGAAAACTCGCTGGTTTGTTGGTGCGGGGACGCGGTGCAACTCGGATGTATAGCACAATCGCGGAAATCGGCGACACGGATGCTACGCCGGCTGCGTCGCCTTGCGGTCCCGGATTGCGCTTCGCTGCATCCTGGGTAAATTTGCTGCGGTAAATCCATCGGCGCGTCCGCGGCGCGGACCCGGGCAAAGGAGAAGACACATGTGCCGCAACATCAAGACGCTGTTCAATTTCGAGCCGCCCGCGACCGAGGACGAAATCCGCGCCTCGGCGCTGCAGTTCGTGCGAAAACTGTCGGGCTTCAACAGGCCGTCGCAGGCCAACGAAGCGGCGTTCGACCGCGCGGTCCGACTCCGCGCGAAAACTGCTGGCGTCGCTGCATACCCATGCGCCCTCGCGCGACCGCGAGATCGAGGCCGAGAAGGCCAGGGAGCGGTCGAGGCTGAGGTTCGGGTGAGGCCTATGGCCTGTGCAAGGCGTTGCGCGTGAAAGCGGTCCGGAAACGCAAAGAGGCAGCGCCATGAGAACTTTCGCCGGTCTCGTCACCGCACTTCTGCTGATGATCTCTTCCGCCGCGTTCGCCGCCACGTCGGAAAAGTATGGCAAGGGCGGATGGATCCAGGATTTCCAGCCGGAGATCGACCGCGCCAATGCGAGCGGCGAACTGTTTCGCATCAGGGGCCATTGCCAGTCGAACTGCACGCTGTTTCTCGGCCTGCGCAACGTCTGCGTCGAGCGCAACGCCACCTTGCTGTTTCATGCCGGCCACGACCGCAACCGCAATATCTCGGCTGTCTCCACCGGTCGTATGCTGAACGCCTACAACGCGAGCCTGCGCCAGTACGTCATGGACAATCACTACATGGATACGCTGGCGTTTCACGCCATTCCGGGCGCCATGATCATCGACAAGTTCGGCTACAAGGAATGCCCGCGCAAGTAAGCGGGCGCTGCGCGAGCTATGCCGCGGCCTCACGGATCTATCGCCAGTGCTCTGGAATACTGGGTCGCCCGGTCAAGCCGGGCGATGACCAGCGTGAATATTGTCGCGCCGACCCCGCGCTCAAATCGTCCGGTACCCGCCATCCGCCATCACGATCGATCCGGTGACATAGGCCGACATGTCGGAGGCGAGGAAGATCGCCGGTCCCACGATATCCTCCGGCTTGCCGGCGCGGCCGAGCGGGGTGTGATCGATGAAGATCTTGGCCAGCTCCGGATTGCTGGCGCGCACCTTCTCATTCAGCGGCGTTTCGATAAACCCCGGGCCGATCGCATTGACGCGCACGCCGTCCTTGCCGAGTTCGGCGGCCAGCGCCCTGGTGAAGCCGAGCACGCCGTGTTTTGAGGCGGTGTAGGCCGGCGAACTCGGCGTGCGCAGATGCACGAACGACTGGATCGAACCGATATTGACGATGCGCCCCCTGGCGGCGCGCAAGGGCGCGAGAAACGCATGCGTGACGTTGAAGACGCCGGTGAGGTTGATGGCGATGATGTCTTCCCAATCCTTGATCACGGCCTCGGTTGCGCCGGTCATGCGGTTGCGGCGGGCGATCCCGGCATTGTTGACCAGGATCGACACCGGCCCGACCTTGTCGGCGATTTGTTTGGCCACCGCAATGCAGTCCTCGCGCCTGGTGACATCGAGCGCGAAGCTCTCCGCCTTGCCGCCGGAATCGCGAATTTCCTGCGCGGCCCCGGCCGCCGACTTCTCGTTGATGTCGAGCAGCACCACCCGCGCGCCCTCGCGGGCGTAGCCCTGCGCGATCGCGCGGCCGATGCCGGAGCCTGCGCCGGTGACGACCGCGATGTGGTTCTGGAGAAGCGGCATGGGCTGTTTCCTCTGTTTTTGGTTTGAGATTTCGATACAAACTAATTCAAAATTGCAGGGGCGGAAACGGAAAGCTTTACCCGGGCGTTGTAGTCATTCAGCCTGGTGTTTGCCCATGGACAGAAAACTCTGGGAATGGAAATTCGGTGTCGAGCGGATCTGGTCGGCGGCCGCGCCTGACTATCACGCCGCCGCGTGCCTTGCTGCCGATATCGCTGGCAGCAGCGTGGAGGCGACACTCCGGCAGGCGGCCACGCAGGCGCTTCCGATCCTGCGCAGCGCCTCGTCTGAAGACGCGGACCAAAGCACCACGGACGCCGCGCGGCGCCGCCTCGGCGTCGTTCGCGAAGCCCTGCATGAGCTCACCACCCCCCAGTTCGGCAAGCGTCAGACTGCCGTGAAGGTGCTGACGCCAGGGGAGTGCTACCGGCAACTGCTGGGATTGCCGCTCGGGCCCCGCCTTTCCCGTGCCGAAATCCACCGCGCCTGGAAGCGCGTCGCCAAGACCGCACACCCGGACGCCGGCGGCAGCGCGCGGGAATTTCTGGAGCTGTCCGCGGCGCGGGATGCCCTGATGAAGGAGCGGTGAGGGTAGCGCCGGGCCAGGGAATATCCCGCGTTGCGGCGCGGATCGCAAAGGGCACGAATAGGCTTTGCCCATCCGCCCCATGGGCTACAATCGCCAAAGCGCGACTCGGTCTGCTTCGCGACGCCTGCTCACAAAATCCCAGGGAGAACCCATGAAGATGTCATCCGCCATTCGTGTTGCGCTGGTCGCGCTGACGGCTTTCGCCGGCGCCACGCTGTCCTCGGCCGCCCGTGCCGACGAGGGCTTCGTGTCGCTGACGATTTACAAGGCGGGATGGATCATCGGCGGCTCCGGCGGGTCCGGCGTGCTGAATTTCCGCGGGCGGAGCTACGGGCTGTCTGCCGGCGGACTGGACTACGGCCTCGTGTTCGGCGGATCGAAGACGGTGCTGCGCGGCCGGGTCAGCAACATCAACCGTCCCTCGGATGTCGCCGGCGTCTACGGCGCGGCCGGCGCGGGGCTCGCGGTCGGCGGCGGCGCGCGCGCGATCGTGCTGACCAACCAGAAGGGCGCGGTGCTGGAGCTGTCCGGTCAGCAGGTGGGACTGATGGCTAATGTGGATTTGAGCGGGCTGGCGATTACGTTGAAGTAGGGGGGAATTTGTAGGGCATTAGCGCAGCGTGGTGTCGTCACCCGGCTTGACCGGGTGACCCAGTACGCCGCAGCTTCTCGATTGACAACTAACGTCTCTGGAATACTGGGTCGCCCGGTCATAGGCGAGCGGAAGCGACGCCGTCCTTCGGACGGCTATGCCGGGCGATGACAGTATAACCAGCCGCTCCCACCCGTTCAGATTCAATTTTCATGTGTGGACGGCCCCTGCGGATCAAGGTGCTGTTGGACGTTTTTTGTCGAGGGTTCGGTAGCGTTCATGTGTCCGGCCTTCATTGCAGCCGG
>Ga0208080_1000229_pt1 | contig 27758 bp, 23 predicted proteins | sample NGESurdeep092012_3_FD_184476 | JGI IMG/M metagenome (GOLD analysis project Ga0208080, IMG submission 184476) | Arctic peat soil microbial communities from Barrow, Alaska - NGEE Surface sample 210-3 deep-092012 (SPAdes) | ecosystem: Environmental > Terrestrial > Soil > Wetlands > Peat ...
CTCGCAAACCCGGCGCCTTTGAGTGGAAGAGTGGGGAGAGGCGAGATGAATGCGGGATACGGAATTTCACTCCGATGCAGAATGCAGAAGAGGAATGCGGAATGCCGGAGTAGAGGCGAGCGCTGAGGTTGAATGCGGCATCCGGAAACGGCTTCGCCATCCTCCCCACTCAGTTCTGCTCCCGGGACCCATCTCCAACTCGCCGCTCCCCTCTTTTCCCGAATCCCGCATTCCTCTTCTGCATTGGGGTGAACGTCCGCATCCCGCATTCATCTCGCCCCTCTGCACTCCCTCACCACACGCTTTAGCATTGGTTTGTGAGACGTCTCTAACTACTGCGGCTCGATCGCCGCCGCCCGCGCGATCGCCTGCCCGCCCAGCCGTCCGAGCGTCGCCAGATACGCTCGTTCGTCGTCGCTGAACACCCGATTGTCCGCGAACGCGAGCAGCAGCGCGCCGTACGAGTTGTCGTCCTCCACGAGCGGCACCGCGACGAACGCCCCATCGGACGTGCCGGTCTCCGAGAATCTCGCGAGCGACGGAAAGCGTGCCGAGCGTTCCGCGCGCGACTCGATCACCACCGGCTCGCGCGTGCGGAGCGATTCCGCGAGCGGCGCGACGAGATTCGAGGGCACCGTCGATCCCACCGCGAGATGCGGCACCACGTCGCCGAGCGCGCGAAGGACCGTCAGCGACGACGTATCGCCGACGGCCACCAGACCGAGGCTCGCCACGAGCGGCGGTGCACCACGCGCGAGCAGCGCCTGTGCGACGTCCGCCTTCGTCGCCGGACCGTTCAGCGCGGCAATCACCTGCTGGAGGCGCACGAGCCGGTCGCCCGCGTGGCGCGCCGCCTCGGTCATCGTCAACTGCAGCTCGGGAAGCGGGGCGACGAGCACTTGCGAGAGCCGCTGGGTGAGGCGGCGCTCCACGCTCGGACGCAGCGGCTGCAGCGCGAACAGCGCGAGAATGAGCGCGAAGATCGAACCGCCGAGGATCACTCGAAGCGCCGTGCTGCCGGTGGTGGTCATCGCGCGCGTACGCTCGCCGAGCACGCGCAGTTCTTCGTCGCGCATCTTCGTGGCGATGGGACCGATGCCGTCGCGTCCGCGCACGGCGCTCTGACCCTTGAGCGCCGCCACCGCGGAATCGAGTCCCGCGCGCTTGCGCATGGCGATGACGGCGTTGATTTCCTTGAACCGCTTCGAGACCATGGGAGCGAGCTTGTCGAGATTGTGGCGCTGGTCGGGATCATCCTCGGTCGCCTTCATCAAGCCCTGAATCGCATCTTCGACGTCGCTGAACGCCGCGTTGAGCGGCTCGAGGTACTGCTCGTCGGCCGTCGTGACGAAGCCGCGCTGCGCGTTCTCGGCGTCGACCGTGCGGGCGACCACGACGTCGAGGCGCGAGATGTTCGTATTGGTCGCGGCGACCGCCTGCTGGCCGCCGATCATCTGGTGGATGCTCACGTACGAGACGAAGCCCATCAGCGCCAGGAGTCCGAGCGCCGCACCGGTTCCGATGGAGAGCTTCTGTACCCACGTGAATTGCATCGACACTCCTAAAACATGATCGGGCCAAGGACGAACAACCGGCGCACATCGACACGAAGCGCACCAGGCTCCGTGCCAGCAAGAAAGTACTCGGTATAGCGGCGTTCGGCAGGAGTCGACGCGTCGGCGAGCTTTCCGGTGTGGCGGTCGAGCTCGGCCGTGACCAGGCCTGACGGCGCCTCCCAGATTGAGCCAGGGTGCGTATATCCTGCCTGCGCAAGCATCTGCGCGAACACCGGCGCGGCCAGCGACCCTCCGGCCACGCCATGTTCGGCGATCGACCTCGGCTTGTCGAACCCGAGCCAGACTCCTGCCACGATATCAGGCGTCACTCCCACGAACCACACGTCGGTGTTGTCGTCGGTGGTGCCTGTCTTGCCCGCGACGGGCACGCTCGGCGGCAGGTAGCGGCGCACCGACGTCGCCGTGCCGCGCTCGACGACGTCGCGCATCATGTCGCGGAGGATGAACGCGACCTGCGGATCGAGGGCCGGAGGGAGCGAGGCCACGCCCTGGCTCCAAAGCGTCTTGCCGGAGCGATCGTCGACGCGATAGACGAACCGCGGCACCATCGGCGTGCCGAGGTTGTCGAACGCCGTGTAGGCTGCGATGAAATCGAGCGGGTGCACTTCCGACGCGCCGATCGCGCTGGCGGGATACGGCGAGATCGGCGTGTTGATGCCGAATCGCCGGGCGAGCGCGATGATCGAGTCGGCGCCGTACTTCATCCAGAGCTGGACGGCGACGGGATTGCGCGAGAAGGTGATCGCCTCGCGCAGGGTGATGTTCCCCATGAACTTGTCGTCCGAGTTCCTCGGGCGGTACGACTGCTGGTCGTAACGAATATCGATCGCGGTGTCGCCGACGATCGCGTTCGGCGGCAACGAGTCCATGAGGGCGCGCGCGTAGACGAACGGCTTGAAGCTCGAGCCCGGCTGCCGCAGGCCGCTCACGGCGCGATTGAACGGCGACTCCTGATAGTTGCGTCCGCCGACGAGCGCTTTCACGTCGCCGGAGGACGGATCGATCGCGACGACCGCGCCCTGCAGGTACTCGGTGCTTCCCTTCGCGTGCGACGCGTAGGTCGGGTGACGGTAGCCGCGACGGCGCTCGACCTCGGCGGTTCCCTCGGCCAGCGCTTGCACGGCGGCGCGCTGCAGTGCGGGATCGAGCGTCGTGTAGATGCGATATCCGCCCGTTGAAACGGCGACGCCCGCTCGCTCGGCCTGCACGCGCACCACATCGATGAAATACGGCGACGGCGCAGAGACTCCGCCGTTGGGCGCGGTGCGCACCGGTTCTGCCTTTGCCGCGGCCGCCTCGCCCGGTGTGATGTACTTCTGCTTCGCCATCAATCCGAGGATCGCGTCACGACGATTCTTCGCGCGATCGGGATATTTCGCGGGATCGTAGACCGCCGGCCCCTTCGGCATCGCGGCGAGAGTAGCGGCCTCGGCGATCGTCAACTGTGCCGCCGACTTTCCGAAATAGTGGCGTGCCGCGGACTCGATGCCGTACCAGCCGTGCCCGAAGCTGATCTGGTTCAGGAACGCCTCGAGGATCTGCTCCTTGTTGTAATGGCGCTCCATCTCCCGCGCCGCGCTCTGCTCGCGCAGCTTGCGCGACAGCGACTTGTCGCGGCGGTCGATGAGGTCCGGGTGCATGTTGCCGACGAGCAGCTGCGTGATGGTGCTCGCGCCGCGCGACGCGCCGAGGAGATCGTCCTTGATGGCGCTTGCGATGCCGACCACGTCCACGCCGTTGTGCTGGTAGAATCGCTTGTCCTCGACGGCAATGAACGCTTCGCCCACATACTTGGGCAGCGTGCGGATGGAGACGCTCGTGCGCCATTCCGTTCCGATCTCGCCAATGAGGGAGCCGTCGCGCGCATAGACCAGAGAGGACTGCGGCGGCGTGACGATCTGCCACGCCTGCCCGGTGCTCTTGGGGGCTTTTGGCGCCGCCGGCTGGACTTGTGCGTGCACAACGCCCGGGCCGGCCGCGACGAAGGCGGCGACGGCCACGAAACGGAATCTCAGGGCGGGACGAAGGCGCATCTCGTGTATTGTACCCCAGGCGGCGTTGCCCGTCACCGGTCGAACGTGCGAACTTTAGGACGATGCCGCTTCTGCACATCGCCATAGCCCAGTTCCGCCCGCGGAAGGGGGACGTTCAGGGCAACCTTCGCCGGGTGGGCGAGGTGCTCGCGCAGGCGGCTGCGCTCGATCCGCGCCCGCACGTGGTGCAGTTTCCCGAGACCGCGCTCTCCGGGTACTTCGTGGAGGGCGGCGTGCGCGAGATGGCGCTCAGCGCCGCGGAGCTGGCCGCCGGAATCGCGGCGGCGTATCAGGGCCCGCCGATCGACGCGGTGATCGGATTCTACGAGAAGCGCGAGGGCGACCTGCACAACAGCATGGCCTACGTGCGCTGCGGAAGCACCGCCGAGATCCTGCACCTTCATCGGAAGACATTCCTTCCGACCTACGGCCTGTTCGATGAAGAGCGGTTCGTGGAGCGCGGATATTCGATTCGCGCGTTCGACGCGCCATGGGGACGCGCGGCGATGCTGGTGTGCGAAGATGCGTGGCACTCGCTCACCGGGCTGATTGCCGCGCTCGACGGCGCGCACGTGCTGTTCGTCTCATCGGCCTCTCCCGCGCGGGGCGCGTTCGAGCGCACCGACGGCGCCTCCGTTCCGGGCAGCGTCGCGCGCTGGGATCGGCTGATCCGCGACATCGCGGAAGAGCACGGCGTGTTCGTGACGCTCGGCAGTCTCGTCGGCAGCGAGGGCGGCCGCATGTTCCAGGGCGGTTCGCTCGTGATCGGCCCCCGCGGCGACACGCGCGCGAAGGCGCCGGCGTTCGAGGAGTCGCTGCTCACCGCGAGCGTGGATCTCGACGACATCACGAAAGCGCGCGCCGACTCGCCGTTGTTGTCCGACATGCGCACGATGCTGCCGAAGCTGATGTCGGAGTTGGAGCGGTCGTTGGATGGCAGTTCGCCAAGCACCAACGACCAACGACCAACAACCGTTTACCCGGTTTCGCAGGAGACCGCCCCGTCCACGACTCCGTCTTCGCTGACGGTCGTCGCCGGCGGCGATCTCTCCCGCGGCGCGCCTCCTCCGCTCGAGATCGATCCCGCGCTTCTCGAGTCGTGGCTCGTCGCGTTCCTGAAGGACGAGTTCGGCAGACGCGGTTTCCAAAGAGCCGTGGTCGGTGTCTCCGGCGGCGTCGATTCCGCCGTCGTCGCCACGCTCGCCGCGCGTGCGCTCGGCCCCAAGAACGTGATCGGCGTCCGGATGCCCTACCGCACGTCGAGTGCCGACTCGCTCACGCACGCGCAGCGCGTCATCGACGCCCTCGGCATCGAATCGCGCACGCTCGACATCAGCGCCGCCGTCGACGGCTACCTCCAGCAGGAGCCCGACGCCGACGCCGCCCGCCGCGGCAACGTCATGGCGCGCGTGCGCATGATCGCGCTGTTCGACCTGAGCGCGAAGCACCACGCGCTCCCGCTCGGCACCGGCAACAAGAGTGAGCGGCTACTAGGCTACTTCACCTGGCACGCGGACGACTCGCCGCCGGTGAATCCCATCGGCGACCTCTTCAAGACTCAGCTGTGGGCGCTCGCGCGCCATCTTGGCGTGCCGCTGGAAATCATCGAGAAACCGGCCTCCGCCGATCTCGTTTCCGGGCAGACGGACGAAGGCGACTTCGGAATCAGCTACGCCAAAGCCGACGTGATCCTGAACTGGCTGCTGAACGGTTACACCGCCGCAGACCTCGCCGGCCGCGGATTCAACGCCGCGGAAGTGGAGATCGTGCGCAAGCGTCTCGATGGCACGCACTGGAAGCGAAAGCTGCCGACGGTGGCGATGATCAGTGGCGCCGCGATCGGCGAATCGTATCTCCGGCCCGTCGATTACTAGCTCTTGCGAGACCGCACGAATCGGATTGAGCCGGATGTCCGAGAGCGATAGGATGCAGGCGTCACCCGAACACGGATACAACGATGCCTGCTGACACCATGAACGCCGATTACTCGAGGATCGAGAAGGCGATTCGCTATCTCGATGCGAACCGCGCCGTGCAGCCCGAGCTTGGCGACATCGCGAAACACGTCGGACTCAGCCCCGCCCACTTTCAGCGGATGTTCACGCGCTGGGCGGGCATCAGCCCGAAGCGTTTCCTCCAGCACCGGACCGCACAGGTCGTGAAGCGCCTGCTGCGCGAAAACCGCAGCGTGCTCGACGCGAGCTACGAGGCCGGGCTCTCCGGGTCGTCGCGGCTGCACGACCTGATCGTGAATGCGGAGGCCGTGTCGCCCGGCGAGTACCAAAAGGCGGGCGAGGGGCTCGTGGTGAAGTTCGGGTTTCATCCATCGCCGTTCGGCGAGTGCCTCATCGCGATCACGCCGCGCGGCATCTGCCATCTCGCGTTCGTGAATCCGGTGACGCGCCACAAAGCGCTCGAGCGCCTGCGTCACGACTGGCCGCGCGCCGACCTTCGCGCCGATCAGGATGCGACGCGCGAGACGGTCGCGAGGGCGTTCCCGATCGGCGGCCGCGCGAAACTCCCGCCGCTCTCCCTGCACATCAAGGGGACGAACTTTCAGCTGAAGGTGTGGGAGGCGCTGCTGCAAATTCCCGACGGCGGCGTCACCACCTACGGTGACATTGCCGAGTCGTTGCACTCGCCCGGCGCATCACGCGCCGTGGGCAGCGCCGTGGGAAGCAATCCAGTGAGCTGGCTGATCCCCTGTCACCGCGTGATCCGCTCAACCGGCGAACTCGGCGGCTACGCCTGGGGCATCGAACGAAAGAAGGTCATGCTCATGAAAGAGCAAATGGCGCCCCGCCCCCAGAAGGGAGCGCGAGCGCCATGGCTAATCACCAATGACCAACGACCAAAAACCGTTTACTCGTTTTAGGTTTCCTACGCCGCCTCAGCGTATGCCAGGCTCACTGCCCTCCGAGCCCCGCGCTTCAGCGTCCGGTGCACGGCACGTGCGTAGCGCATGAAGTTGGCACCCGCCCACGGGTAGCGCGCGAAGAATTCCGTCGGCAGCATCGCCCCCTTCAGCTGGTTGCAGGCCGAGCACGCCGCGACCAGGTTGCCCGCGGCGTGGTTGCCGCCCTTCGAGAGCGGAAAGACGTGGTCGAGCGTCGCGTCCTCTAGCCCAAGGGACGTACCGCAGTAGACACAGCGCCTCCCGCAATCACGGAAAGTCGCACGCTTGACGTGCCGCTTGTGGTGTTGGGCGAGCACTCTACGGTGATGGCGGGCAAGACCACGGGGCGCACGGGGCAGTGCGACGCGGTAGACGCTCCGGTGAGACATGACACCTCGCCGTAAAAGACGACACCCCGCATCGGGGCACGAATCCCGGGCGGGGTGACGGTTATGGGGCGGAGACTCCAGCCGACGATCGCGGGTCGCGATCGTGGCGATAGACGCTGGAGATTGGGTCCTGGCCTTGCTGCCATGAGCCTCCGAAGGGCGCAACGCCGGGTGTCCGCCCGCGCGTCACGCGTTCCACATTCTGACGAACGAAAAAGTTGCTTGGTAACACGTGCGGCGCAAGAGGGGACGCGGAACGAGTTTCGGCCGTTAGTCGAGCCGCAGCATCGTGCTCGTGGTCGAAAGCGCGGCTACGAAGAACAGAAACCCCATCGCAATCCAGACGGACGCAAACGCGAGACCGCCGAAGTACAGCGGAATCTCCTCGAACACTTTGAGCGCGCGCTGCATCGAAAGTTGCGCGACCACGGTTCCGATGAACACCGCCGCGAGACCAGCCGCCGCGAGCGCCGCCGAAGTTCCCTTCGCGCGATACGGCGAGACGTATGTGACCAGCCCCGACGCGAACGCGAGCCCGAGGCCCGACAGGATCAGCGGAAAGACGGAGCACAGCATGGAAAACGGGGCGTCACCTTCGGGCGCCGGCGCGCAGTACTCCACCGCGCCCTTGCCGGTGAGATAGGTGCAGTCCTTGCTCGCCGACCGCCGGACCTTCGGATGCAGCACGTGCGACACGCCGTGCAGCGACACGTCGAATCGCGTGCCGTCTTCCGCCATTCCGCTTCCCCACGTGCCGCGCAGCGCGATCGCGAGAAACACAACGGCGAGAAAACAGGAACTCAAGAGCAGCTTGATGCGCATCGGGTGAAACGCTCCGTGAAATGTCGGCCGCAATCCCTTATAATGGTGGCTATGGCGACGACATCCAAGGCGCGCAGCGCCACGCACGGCCTCTCCCGCGAGCAGCTCGTCGCGGCATATCGCAACATGCTCCTGTCGCGCCGGCTGGACGACAAGGAGATCGGGCTCAAGCGCCAGAACAAGATCTTCTTCCAGATCTCGAGCGCGGGGCACGAAGCGGTCACCACGGCGGCCGGCATGCTCCTGAAGCCGGGCTACGACTGGTTCTACCTCTACTACCGCGACCGCGCGTTCTGCCTGCAGATGGGGATGACCGCGGCGGAGATGCTGTATTCCGCCGTCGGCGCCGCCGCCGATCCGAACTCCGGCGGCCGCCAGATGCCGTCCCACTGGGGCCACAAGAAGCTCAACATCGTCACGATGTCGTCGCCGACCGGCACGCAGTTTCTGCAGGCTGTCGGCAACGCCGAAGCGACGCTGCGTGCAACACAGAACGGCATCACCGAAGGATTCCACAGCGACGAAGTCGTGCTCTGCACCACGGGCGACGGCACCACGAGCGAGGGCGAGTTCTGGGAGTCGCTGAACACCGCCGCGAATCTCAAGCTCCCCGTCGTCTATCTCGTCGAGGACAACGGCTATGCGATCTCGGTCCCCGTCGAGGTCAATACAGCCGGCGGATCGATCTCCGAGCTGGTGAAGTCGTTCCCCGGGCTCTACGTGCAGACGGTTGACGGCTGCGATCTGCTCGCGTCGTACGACGTGATGAAGAAGGCCATCGACTACGCGCGAGCGCGGAAAGGCCCCGCGCTCGTCCACGCGAAGGTCATTCGCCCGTACTCGCACTCGCTCTCGGACGACGAGGTGATGTACCGTCCGGCCGCGGAGCGCGAGGCGGACGCCGCGCGCGACCCGCTCACGACCTACCCGCTCTGGCTCGTCGACGAGGGCTACGCGACCGAGGCCGACCTCGCGAAGATCCGCGACGACGTGGAGGCCGAGGTGCTGGCCGCCACGGACGACGCGCTCTTGCAGCCGCAGCCCGACGCGAGCACGGTACACTTCGCCGTCTACTCGCCGGACGTCGATCCGACGAGCGAGCAGTTCGACACCGAGGACGATCCGCAGTTCGCGGGCGAGCCCACGACGATGGTGGACCTGCTCAACTCGTGCATGAAGGACGAGATGCGCCGCGACCCGAAGATCCTGATGTTCGGCGAGGACGTCGCCGACGTGTCGCGTGACGAACACCTCGGCAAGGTCAAGGGCAAGGGCGGCGTCTTCAAGGTCACGTGGGGGCTGCAGAAGGAGTTCGGCAGCACCCGCGTCTACAACACGCCACTCGCGGAGGCCAACATCGTCGGCCGCGCGATCGGGCTGGCGGCGCGCGGGTTCAAGCCGGTCGTAGAAGTCCAGTTCTTCGACTACATCTGGCCCGCGTACATGCAGCTGCGCGACGAGCTCGCGACCATGCGCTGGCGTTCCAACAACGCGTTCTCCACCGCGGTCGTCGTGCGCACGACGTACGGCGGCTATATCCGCGGCGCGATCTACCATTCGCAGACGGGGGCCTCGCTCTTCACGCATTGCCCCGGCCTGCGCGTGGTCTGCCCGTCGAGCGCGCTCGACGCGAACGGACTGCTCCGCACCGCGATCCGCTGCGACGATCCGGTGATCTTCCTCGAGCACAAGCATCTGTACCGCCAGACGTACAACAAGTCGGCCTATCCGGGGCCGAACTTCATGATTCCGTTCGGCAAGGCGAAGGTGCTTCGCGAGGGAGCGCAGGTCACGCTGGTGACGTACGGTGCAACGGTTCAGCGAGCGCTTGTTGCCGCGCGCGAGGTGGCGGAGCGCGGGATCGACGTCGAAGTGATCGACCTGCGTACGCTCTCGCCGTGGGATCGCGAGACGGTGTTCGCGAGCGTGAAGAAGACCGGACGGGTGATCGTCGCGTACGAGGATTCGCTCTCCTGGGGATACGGTTCCGAAATTTCCGCATCCATTGCAGACGAGTGCTTCGCCTGGCTCGACGCGCCGGTGCGGCGGGTGGCGAGCACGGATACGTTCGTCGGCTACGCGCCGCAGCTGGAAGACGCGATCCTGCCGCAGGTTTCCACGTTCGTGAAGGCGTACGAGGAGATCGCTTCCTTCTAGCTGACCAACTGACGAACCGTCGTCGGATATGGGTTCTGGCAACTAAGGGGATGAGTTAACGGAAATCGGTGGTTGGTCGTGAAGAAACGGCGACGGGACCGGTTGGTGCGCGGAATAGCGCTCGACCGGTCCCGTCGCCGTTTTCTCAAGACCTTCAATCCGACGACTGTTAACCCACACCCTTTGTTGTCATAACCGACTACTGAAAAACGGTTTTAGCGAGAGGCCGCACTCTCGACCGCTCGATTCGTCAGCAGCAGCCTCTCCGCCGCATCCGCATCGAGCGGCGGCGAGAGCAGATACCCCTGCACATACTCGCAGCCCAATGACTGCAGCACCTCGCGCTGCGCGCCGTTCTCCACGCCCTCGGCCACCACGTCCATCGAAAGACTGCGCGAGAGACTGAGGATCGTGCGCACGATCTCGAGGCACTCGCTGTTCGAGTCGATGCGGCCCACGAAGTAGCGGTCGATCTTGATGGTCGAGATCGGGAGGCGGTGCAGGTAGCTGAGTGAGGCGTGCCCCGTGCCGAAGTCGTCCATCAGCAGGTGAATGCCGAGCGTCTTGAGCTGCTCGAGCGCGCCGACCGCCGCGACCGCGTCGGCCATGATCATCGACTCCGTGATCTCGAGCTTCAGGCGCGACGCCTCGATTCCGGTTTCGGCGATCGCGTTCTTCACGATTTCAACCAGGCCCGGGTGCGTGAGCTGCCGCGCGGTGACGTTGACGCTCACCCAGATCGGATCGTCGGCGACGACCTTCGTGTTCCAGTGCGCGAGCCGCTGCGCCGCCTGGCGCAGCACCCATTCGCCGAGCGGAAGGATCAGCCCCGTCTCTTCCGCGATCGGAATGAAATCGGCGGGTTGCATCGCGCCGTGCGTCGGATGATCCCATCGAACGAGCGCCTCGAACCCCACGATGCGGCCCGACGCGAGCGACCAGATCGGCTGGTACATCACGCGCAGCTCCCCGCGATCCATCGAATGCCGCAGGTCATTTTCGAGCGCCATCTGCAAAACCGCGCCGGCACGCATGTCCGCGCGGAACACCTCGTGCCTCGCGCGTCCGCGCAGCTTCGCGCGGTACATCGCGAGGTCGGCGTCGCGCAGGTAGTCCTCGGGACGCTCCACGCCGGGCTGGCTCATCGCGATGCCGACGCTGACCGACATGAAGAGTTCGCGGCCGTCGAGGTAGAACGGCTGCGCGAGTGAATGCTGGATGCGCTCGGCAACGGTGATCGCCTCGGCCTCGTCCTTGACGCCCTCGAGGATCACGACGAACTCGTCGCCGCCGAGCCGCGCGACGACGTCGCCGGGCCGCACGCAGCCGTTGAGGCGGCCCGCGACGAGACGAAGCAGCGAGTCGCCCGCGTGATGGCCGAGCGAGTCGTTGACGACCTTGAAACGGTCGCAGTCGAGGAAGAGCACGCCGAACTGCTGCTCGCGGTTGCGCTTGGCGCGCGCGATCGCTCGCCGCAGGAGGTCCGTGGCATAACTGCGGTTCGGCAGCGTGGTCAGGGAGTCGAACTGCGCCTCGCGCCGCAGGCGCTCCTCGAGATCCTTTCGCGCCGTGATGTCGGTCATCGAGCCGGCGATGCGCAGCGCGCGCCCTTCGGTGTCGCGCACGACGATGCCGCGGCAGAGCACCCAGATGAAGAATCCCTCGCTGTGGCGGAGGCGGTGCTCGCTGTGGAAATGCGATCGCGACCCGGCGGCCTGCGCGGCGATATCCACCTTGAGCTGCGGCAGGTCGCTCAGGTGGACGCGGCTGAACCACTCCTCGGGGCTCAGCGAAATCGACGGGTCCACCATGCCGACCATCTCCCGCCAGCGCTCGGAGAGGTAGACCTCGCCGGCGACGAGGTTCCAGTCCCAGAGCCCGTCGTTCGCACCGCGCGCGGCGAGGGCGTAGCGCTCCTCGCTCTCGCGGAGCGCGAGTTCCATCTTGCGGCGCTCCTCGATCTCACGCTCGAGATGTTCGTTCGCGTCCTCGAGCTCGACGGTGCGCTCGAGCAGGCTGGCCTGCAGTTCCTCGAGCCTCCGCCGGGCTTCCGCCTCCTCGGCGACGCGCGCGCTGAGGTGGGCTCGCGACCGCAGCATCCACCAGACTGCCGCGGAGCCCGCGAGCAGCACGAGGACGAGCGGAATCAGCTGCACGCCGGCGCGCCGTGGCGGGCGGTGGCGAACACCCTACTGGCGCTCGATCGCGTCGCGAACGTCCAGCAGGATCTCGAAGTAGAGCTGTTCGCGGCGGTAGGCGAAGTCGAGCGACGCCATCTGTGCATCGTCGCCGGTGGCCTTGGAACGTTCGAACGCCTCGCGGTACATCTCATCGAGGTTGGCGAGAATGCGATCGCGGGATCGGGACATGCTTTTGTTCTCCAGAATGTCTGCAGTGAGTCGGGGCGGCTCGAAGCGGGCGGAAGCGGGCGGGCCGGGCTTCGGGGCGGGAGTATCGAGCAGGAATTTCTTGGCGGCGCCAAGCATCAGCCGGCGCGGATTGAGCGGTGAGGTCACCGCACGCCGCGCTGCGCGAGGAGTCTCGCGACGGACGCGTCGTCTTGCACGAACGGAAGGAGGGAAGCCACGACATCCGGTTCGCTCTCGCCTTCCACGGCCATGAGCGCCGGCGGATGACCGCCGCCACCCGACGTGCGCGGACTCCCGGCGCGGCGATCGATTTCGATCACCGCCCGCATGGGCGCGGAGCCATCCGGCGTCAGCCGCCGGATTCGCACCACGTGGCCCTGTGGCATCGTTCGCTCGTAGAGTATTTCGGACATCGGCGTTCCTGTATCCGGGGCGACCGGTCGTTCAGCGAAATTCACGCTCGCGCTCCTCCGGCGCAAGACGCAGGTTTACCGATCAAGACGGTGAAAGACCGCCTCGGCGACCACCTTTCCGTCGCGAAGGTGTTCAACCACAATGCGTTCGAGGAGTGCAGGGGTGACGTTCGAGTACCAGATCCCCTCGGGATAGACCGCCACGATGGGCCCTGAACTGCACACGCCGAGACACGGGGTTTCTGACCGTTTGACCCGGGTGGGGCCGAAGAGGAGCCCCTCGCGTTGGAGCAACCCCGCAAGCCTGCTGTACAGCGCGCGGCCGCGGCGGTCGGGGGAGCAGAAGCCGCCGGTGCAGACCAGAACATGGCGGGAATACGGCTCCATCTCGGGGGGTTGGGTCACTTCGGGATGCGGAATCCGGGGTGGGATGCGGGATGCGGAATTTCGGCCCGATGCAGAATGCAGAAAAGGAATGCTGGTACGAGGATAAGAGACGAGTGGCGAGATGGATGCAGAATGCGGATGAAGAGGCGAGGCACGAGAGGAACCGCGACCGACAACTACTCGCCACTCATCTCTTCTCCCGGATTGCGCATTCCTCTTCTGCATTCTGCATCGGGTCGGAATTCCGGATTCCGCATCCCACCCCGCATCCCGTATCAAGCAGCAATACTGATGAACCTAGCACCTCGGTGCGACGGAATTGTGTCCAACGGCTGGGGCACCGCCAAATGGACTCAACTAGTTTCCACTACCTCCTCTCACAGCCGTCCAAATGCGTCGCTTACTCCTCATCGTTTTCCTGTCCTCCCTCGCCTCCACGGCAAGCGCGCAGGACCTCTCCGCGCCCCTCCCCGCCGACGCCCACGTCGTCCGGGGCCAGTTCCCGAACGGACTCCAGTACATCATCCGCCGCAACAAGAAGCCCGAGAACCGTGCGGAGCTGAGGCTGGTGGTGAACGCGGGTTCGATTCTCGAAGACGACGCGCAGCGGGGCCTCGCGCATTTCGTCGAGCACATGATGTTCGACGGCACGAAGCGGTTCCCCAAGCAGGACATCGTGAACTACCTCGAGCGCGTGGGCATGCGGTTCGGCGCGGACCTGAACGCGTACACGTCGTTCGACGAAACCGTCTACATGCTCACCATTCCGACGGACACGGCGCGCCTCGTGAACTCGGCGCTCGACATCCTGCAGGACTGGGCGAGCGGCGCGGCGACATTCGACGCGGCCGAACTGAAGAAAGAGCGCGGCGTCGTCATCGAGGAGTGGCGCACGGGGCGCGACGCGTCCACACGAGTGCAGTACCGCCAGTTCCCCGTGATGCTGCAAGGGTCCAAGTACGCCCTGCGGGTGCCGATCGGGACGAAGGAAAACCTCGAGAGCTTCGCGGACAGTCTCGCCATGAAGTTCTATCGCGACTGGTATCGCCCCGACCTCATGACGGTCATCGCCGTCGGCGATTTCGATCCGACGCAGATGGAGGCGTCGATCAAGCAGCGGTTCGCCGCCATTCCGAGCCCCAAGGCGCCGCGGCTGCGCGAGTACGCCGCGGTGCCCGATCACGACCAGACGCTCGTCTCGATAGAGACCGACAAGGAATATCCGCTCTCCTCGGTAGGGCTCCTCTGGCTCAAGCCGCGCGACAGCGTGCACACGATCGCGGATTTCCGCCGCACGCTCGTGTCGTCGTTCTACGACGGGATGGTGAACGCTCGCTTTTCAGAGATTTCACAGCGCGCCGACGCGCCCTTCGCGTTCGCGCAGGGCGGCCGCGGCAGCTTCGTGCGAACGAAGGACGCCTACCAGCTCTTCGCCGGAGTGAAGGAGAGCGGGTTCGAGAAGGCCGCCGAGGCGCTGCTCGGAGAGGCGGAACGCATCTCGCGATTCGGATTCACGCAAACCGAGCTCGACCGCCAGCGCACCAATCTCCTCCGCTCGATGGAGCAGCAGTACGCGGAGCGCGACAAGACGAACAGCTCGCAGTTCGTCGACGAATACGTGAGCAGCACGCTCTGGGGCACGCCGATCATCGGGATCGAGAAGGAGGAGCCGCTCGCGAAGTCGCTCGCCCCGACGATCACTGTCGGCGAGGTCAACGCGCTCTCGAAGACGTCGTTCGGCGAGAAGAACCGCGTGGTGCTCGTTGCCGCAGCCGAAAAACCGGAGGTTCACGTCCCGAGTGCCGCCGCGATGCTCAAGGTGTTCGACGCGGCCGGGAGCGCCACGCTCACCGCCTATGTGGATTCGTCATCGGACGCGGCGCTCGTGCCAAGCCGGCCGGCGCCGGGCAAGATCGTGACGGAACGCGCGCTGCCCGAGACGGGAATCACGGAGTGGACGCTCTCGAACGGTGCGCGGGTCCTGCTCAAGCCGACGGACTTCAAGGCCGACGAGTTGCTCTTCGCCGCGCGGTCGCCCGGCGGTGAATCGATCGTGCCCGACGCGGACGTGATCGACGCCGACCTGAGCTCGGTGGTGATGTCGCGCAGCGGAGTCGGCTCGTTCAACGCGATCGCGCTCGGCAAGAAACTCGCGGGGAAAAAGGTGAACGTCGCAGCCGGCATCGACGGGAACGGGGAGGGCCTGCGCGGCACGGCGTCGGTGCAGGACATGGAAACGATGTTTCAGCTCGCGTGGCTGCGCATGACGGCGCCGCGCGTGGACACGAGCGCGTATCTCGCGTTCAAGGCGCAGATGCGCGCCATGCTCGCGAACCAGAAGAACGATCCCGAAGCGGTGTTCGGCGACACCGTCGAGGCCACGATGGCGCAGCACCATCCGCGCGTGCACTTGCTCTCGCCGGAGCTGCTCGACTCGGTGGACCTGCGGCGCGCGTTCGACATCTATCGCGACCGGTTCGCCGACGCGAGCGGCTTCACCTTCTTCCTCGTGGGCAGCTTCAAACCCGACTCGGTGCGGCCGCTGGTGGAGCAGTACCTCGCGTCGCTGCCGTCGCTGAACAGGAGCGAGAGGGTCAAGGACAACGGGATTCGGCCGCCGGCCGGCGTGATCCAGAAGACCGTCCGGAAGGGCGTGGAACCCAAGGCCGCGACGTCGCTGATTTTCACCGGCAGCTGCACGTACAGTTTCGCGAGCCGTTACGCGCTCGACGCACTGACGGAGCTGCTCAACATCCGCCTGCGCGAGGTGCTCCGCGGGGAGAAGGGCGGCACATACGGTGCGAGCGCCGGCGGCTCGTGCAGCAACATTCCGTACGAGCACTACAACCTGAGCGTCGAGTTCGGCTCTTCGCCGGAGCGCGTGGACGAGCTCGTCGCCGCCGTCTTCAAGGTGTTCGACGAGATCAAGGCCGGAACCGTGAGCGACTCGAATCTCACGAAGATCAAGGAGATCGAACTGCGTGGACACGAGACCGGCCTCAAGCAGAACGCCTCGTGGCTCAACGCGATGTCGGATGCCGACGAGGACCATCGCGACCAGCGCGATTTCCTGCGCTACCCCGAGCTCGTGAAGGGGTTGACGCGCGAGATGATCCGTGACGCGGCGACGCTCTACCTGCGTCCGGAGCAGTACGCGCGATTCACGCTCCTCCCCGAGGCCGCGCCGAAGCCGCCGGCCGTGAAGCCCGACTGACCGATGCCGACGCCGGAAGATTTTTTCGCGATCGACATCCGTGTCGGCACCGTCGTGCGCGCGGAGCCATTCCCCGAGGCGAGGAAGCCGTCGATCAAGCTGGAAGTCGACTTCGGACCGGAGCTTGGGATCAAGCGGTCAAGCGCGCAGATTACGACGCACTACGCACCGGCCGAACTCACCGGTACGCAGGTCATCGCAGTGGTGAACATCGGCGAACGGCGCATCGCGGGATTCACGAGCCAGGTGCTCGTGCTCGGTGCCATGCCGTCGCCCACCGAGGTGGTGCTGCTGCGCCCGGGGCACGCGGTGGAAAATGGAACCCGGATAGGATAGACGCCATGAAATACGACCGCCCCGGCACCCCGGACGAGGTGCGCGCCGACCTGACCGTCGGCGTGCAGTGGAAGGGCGCGTGGACGTTCGACGCGGGGAAGGCGGGAGCCCCGACCGTTCGCATCGACGGCCACTCGAAGGAAGGGCCGAGCCCGCCGGAGACGCTGCTCATCTCGCTCGGGACGTGCACCGCCATCGACGTGGTCGAGATGCTCACGAAGCGGAAGACGCCGCCGGCGTCGATGGACGTTTCAGTGACCGCCGAACGGAAGGGCGAGACGCCGCGCCGCGTAACGCGCGCACATCTCGCGTACAAGATCACCGGCGCGGGAATCGACCACACGCAGACGATGCGCGCGATCGAGCTGGCCGTGACACGCTACTGCACGGTGCGCGACACGATGGATCCGGAGATGGCGATCACCTGGTCGCTGGAGCTCGGTTAGCGCCGCAGCTCGCGGATCGCATGCCGCAGTTCCGGCAGGATGATCCGCGTGAGCGCCAGCTCGACGGCCGCCTTCGACCCCGGCATCGAGACCACCAGCTTCCCGTTCGCGGATCCGGCGACCGCGCGTGAGAGAATCGCGGCCGCGCCGATCTGCTCCTGGAACGACACGACTCGAAAGATTTCCCCGAACCCGGGAAGTTCCTTTTCCAGCAGCGATCGTACGGCCTCCACGGTCCGGTCCTTGCTGCCAAGCCCGGTGCCGCCGGTGATCAGGATGGCGTCGACATCGGTGCGCGCGATGAGCGTGCGCACATGGCCGCGCACGCGGGCCTCGTTGTTCGGGAGGATCGTGTAGTCCGCTATCACATGGCCCGCGCCGTCGAGCAGCCGCTGCATCGCCTTGCCCGACTCGTCGGTGTCGATGGTGCGCGAGTCGGTGACGGTCACGATGGCGCAGCGGAGTGCCGGGAGCGCGTCGCCTTCCGCGCGGTGTGAGGCGGTGCCGGGGGGAAGATTCATCGAACAGGAACTTAGCGTGCCATCGCGGCGGCGGCTAAGTTTCAGGCATGAACCTGGCCGACCTTCGACTCGAGTACGCGCGCGAATCGCTCACCGAGCGGGACGTTGACCCCGATCCCATCCTGCAATTCGAAAAGTGGTTCGAGGAGGCGCTGCACGCGGGGCTGATCGAGCCGAACGCGATGACGCTCGCGACGAGCACGCGCGACGGTCATCCATCGGCACGAGTCGTGCTCCTCAAGGGTGCCGACGCAAACGGCTTCGTGTTCTTCACGGACTACCGCAGCCGGAAGGGCGCGGAGCTCGACGCGAACCCGCACGTGTCCCTGTGCTTCTGGTGGGACGCGCTGCAGCGCCAGGTCCGCATATCGGGAACCGCCGTGCGCGTATCGCGCGAGGAAACGGCGGCGTACTTCCATACGCGGCCCCACGGGAGCCGCGTCGGCGCATGGGCGTCGCAGCAGAGCACGACGCTCGCGTCGCGCGAGATGCTCGAGAAGGAAGTCGAACGGCTCGAGCGCGCGTATCCCGATGACGTGCCGCTTCCGCCGCACTGGGGCGGCTATCGCGTGACACCTGCATCGCTTGAGTTCTGGCAGGGCCGCCCGAGCCGGCTGCACGACCGTATCGTGTACACGCGCGACGGCTCGGCGTGGAAGATTGGGAGGTTGTCGCCCTAACCGCCCAACTGAGTACTGAGTGATCAGTGCAAAGTGGTGAGTAATGAGTCGTCAGAATTCAGTCGTCGGAGAGGGGCGGGATGGAGCGGCGCGAACCTTCTTCAACAGGCCGATCAGCATCCGGCGGACCTGCACGACGTCATCGTGGCGTTTGTCGAACTCGGCGCGCGAAGTCAATGACGCGTCAGCGCAGAAGAGCAGGTGATATTCGAGTTCGGATGCGGACGCGACTGCGATTTGCAGGAACTTCGCGAGATCTCTGTTGGATTCTCGGCCGCAGCCTTCCGCGATATTTGCCGGGATCGAGGTGGCGGCCCGCCTCTCCGTCATCGCCGCCGTGTTGCCTGTCTCATCGTTCCATCGCCAACTCGGGCCCGCTCGATCTGAACACTGACACCTTCAACTCAACACGCAACACTTTGCACTGAGAGCCGACAACTCGCAGCTGTCCTCAGTTCTCACCACTGCCGTTCCGCGTCGGAGAGTTCCTCCCGCAGTTTGAGAAAGCTCTCGTAGCGCTCGCGGGATATCTGTCCCGATTCGACAGCGGAACGCACCGCACAGTTTGGTTCGTGCCCGTGCGAACAGTCCTGGAACTTGCAATTGCCAAGGAACGGCCGGAACTCGGGGAAACAGTGCGCGAGATCGACGCTTGGCAGTCCCCACATCCCCACCTCGCGCAGGCCGGGCGTATCCACCACGAATCCGCCGAGCGCGTCGGGAATCGGCACGAGGAGCGCGCCGACCGTGGTGTGACGGCCCTTGTTCACCGATTCGCTGATCTCCGCGGTGCGAAGGTCAAGCCCCGGAAAGAGTGCATTGCAGAGTGAGGATTTCCCGACGCCCGACGGTCCGGTGAGCGCGGAGGTCTTTCCCGCGAGCACGCCGCGAAGTTCGTCCAATCCGATCTTTGCCTTCACGCTCGTGCGATGCACGTCGTAGCCCGCACGCTCGTAGTCGCGCGCGATCGCATCCACGCCGGACGGCCCGCCGACGAGCTCCACCTTGTTGAAGATGATCCGCGCCGGGATGTCGTTCCCTTCGGCGATCACCAGAAAGCGATCCAGCATTCGCACGTGCGGCTCGGGCTTCGCCGCCGCGAACACCACGAGCACCTGGTCGACGTTCGCCGCGACGATGCGTTCGCCGCGTGCCTTGCCCGGTGCGCGCCGCGCGAGCACCGCGCGGCGCGGATGGATCTCGGTGATCGCCCACGCGCCTTCGCTGTGGTCCTGGGCGATCGTCACTTCGTCGCCAACCGCGAGCTTCATCTTTGCGTCTTCCTGCTTGAGGCGTCCGCGCAGCGAGGCGTCGACCGTCATTCCATCGGTGGTCCGCACGACCCAGATGCCGCCCGTGCCGTTGAGCACCGTTCCGCGGGACTCGGTCACTCGGCGCCTTCGTCCTCGCGCATCGCATCCCACCAGCGGCGCGTGGAGCCGCCGTCGCGCATCGAGATCAGAGTGTCGAGCGCGCGCTGGGCAGCGGCCAGGGGCATCACACCCAGTGCGCGCGCCGCTTCATCAGTGCTGCTCCCCCACGCAAGAAAATCCGTCTCGAGATGTCCTTCGGCTTTCTGCGCGCCGACTCGCGACCACTGAACGAAGATCAGGTACGCGCCGAACGGACGCGCGCTTTCTCCGGTCGAGTCGCTCAGCACGTCGAGGCTGTAGGACATGCCGTCGCGCCCCTCGAGCGCCGCCGGCCGCGAATGCACCGCCGCGTAGCCGCCGACGGTCGTCTCGTCGCCTTTCTCGTATTCCGGGGGAAGGTGCTGGCCTGGGGTCACGCGTTGAGACGTCCGCTGTTCTTTCTCCGGCCGGCGAACTCGCGCAGGATGTTGCCGGTCATGAAGGCGAGGTTTGCCGGACGCTCCGCGAGGCGGCGCATGAGATACGGGTACCACTGCGTGCCGAACGGAACGTAGACGCGCAGCCGGTAGCCGTCGCGCGCGAGCTGGTCCTGCAGGTCGCGCCGCACGCCGTACAGCATCTGGAACTCGAAGCGCGAGCGCTCGATGCCATGCTCGGCGGCGAAGGTTTTCGCGAGCGAGATGATTTCGGGATCGTGCGTCGCTATGCCGGGGTAGCGGCCGCGCTCCATCAGCGCCTGCATGCACGTGACGTAGTTGCGGTCTACGTCGGCCTTCTCGGGAAAGGCGACCGTCGCGGGCTCGAGATACGCGCCCTTGCACAGCCGCACGCGGCAGTTGAGCGCGATCGCGCGTTCGACGTCGGTCCACGTCCGGCGAAGCGCGCTCTGCAGCACGATGCCGACGGCGTCCGGATACTGCGGGTAGAGCCGGCGCTCGAAGAACTCGAGCGTGCGCGTGGTGTAGGCGCTCCCTTCCATGTCCAGCCGCACGAACCCCCCATGCTGCTGCGCGCGGTCGAGGATCGAGCGCATGATCGACTCGCAGAGCTTGTCGTCGATGTCCTGCCCCATCGCGGTGAGCTTCACGGAGACGTTCGCGTCGAGCTTGTTCAGCGCGATGGCGTCGACCAGGCGCACGTATTCCGCACCCGATGCCCTCGCCTCGGCCTCGTTGGTGACGCTCTCGCCGAGCAGGTCGAGCGACGCGCTGATGCCCTGTGCGTTCAGCCGCTGCACGGCGGCGACGGCCGAGTCGACGGTCTCGCCCGCGACGAATCGCGACGCCATCGCCTTCGCGAACCGATTGTTCCGGACAAAGCGGAAGAGCCGCGGCTGCCGCGAGAGATAGAGGAGCGAGTTGCGGAGCATTTCCTTAGGGGACGATGCGGGTCGTGACGGCGAGCGGGGCGGTGATCCGCGCGACCGGGAACACACGGGCCGACGCGTCGGTCGACTTCATCATCCGCTCGAGCGTCGCGTCGAAGTAGTTCCACGCGGTGAGCCCGTCGTCGCACATCGGTTCCAGCAGGATGACCGAGAGAACGCCGAGCGGTTGCGCTCCGCGAACGATGAAGTCACCCGGCTCGCCGGTGACATGATCGCTCGCGTGCCACGTTCCGGTGACGCGCACATCGCTGTGGCCGTCGCCCGGCGGGAGCTTCGAGACCGAATCCACGGTGAACTGCTCGCCGCGCGCGTCGACGCGGGAGGTGAGCCGCTCCACGACGACGCCGTGCAGGCGGAGCTGGGCGATCAGCGAATCCTGGCCGGGCATCCGGCGCAGCAGGTACGCGACCGGCAGCTTCGCGCTGAGCGTGCCCTCGAAACGGTCGCGCACGAGCATCTTCTGGTTCACGAACTTGCCGGTGCGCTTCAGGCCGCAGCGCACGCCGGGCTCGGTGAGCGGCCATGCGCACGCGGGCGGTCCGCCGCGGCCGCCGCCTACCGCGCCGCGGCCGCCCCGTCCGCCCCCGGTAGCGCGCGCCGCCGCAGCCGCGGCCGACTGTGCGCGCAACGTCTCACGAGCCTCGGGAATCGTGTCGAGCAGCTCCTCGACCACCACCTTCGTGGAACCATGCGTCGTGAGCGCCGCGCGAATCGGCACGTCGAGCGGCTTTCCGGATTCGAGCCCGGCGTCGGAGCCGCGGCTCGCGGCCAGCACCGATTTCGAGCGCTCCGCCGTGAACGAGAGCAGCTCGTGCACGAACGCGTACGTGGACTTCACGCGGCGCTCGAAGGGATCGTGCGAGAACGCCTCGCTCAGCACCGAGATACGGCCGCGCAGGGCGTAGTAGTTCGTGCCGTAGCGCGGCGTGTGCGAGTACGTGGACCAGCTGCGCGACTCGCCGGGGCCGGCGCGCGGGCCCTCGTCGCCGGAGAAGTTCCCGTAATCGAAGATTGCGAACTTGTCGCGCGTCTGCATCCGCTGGCGGAGGAGGGGCAGCATCGAGTCGCGTGCGAACGCACCGCCGAACGTCGCGCCGGGGATCGCCGCGGCGGGGTGGAGCGACGGCGCATAGGTCAGCGCGTAGCCATGATAGCTGCCGTCGGTGGTGTGCAGGTCGACGAACACGTCCGGGTCCCACGCGTTGAACATCGCGAGCGACCCTTTCGTCTCCGGCGTCTCGGCGCGGACGTAATCGCGGTTCAGGTTGATCCCCTGCCCGTTCGGCCGCGTCCCCACCATCTCCGGGCCGTTCTGCGCGCCGCGACTGCGCGCCTGCGCGGCGAGCGCCTCGTTGCCGTCGGCGTTGTAGTCGGGCACGACCAGCAGCACGATCGAATCGAGCACGTTCGGCTTCGGGTCGAGCGTGAGGTCGCGCAGCATCGCGAGCATCGCCTCTTTCCCCTCCACTTCGCCCGAGTGGATGTTGCCCTGCACGTACACGATCGGCCGGCCGAGCCGCTTCGCCTCGAGCGGCGTCGTCACGAGCGGGCGCGACGCGATCACGTACGGAACGTCGCGTCCCTGCATCGTGCGGCCGATGAAGCCGACATGGATCTTCGCGCCGCGCTGCTGGAGCGAATCGAGGAACGAAATGACGTCGCCGTAGAGCGACGTCTCGGCGTACTTCGTTCGCTCGGCGCGCGTCTGCTGCGCGTGCAGGACCGGTGCGAGCGGTAGCAGCGCAAGCGCCGAGATCGTCAGCGCTGCCGCGCGTCGATGGATCGGGTTCATCTCAGTTCCTCGGGGTTGCGTCATGCGGTGAGCGGCTCAGACCGGTTTTCCGGTGGCCGGATAGAAGCGCTGCCCTTCACGCGCCATCTGGACGAGCAGCGCGCACGGGTCGAATCGTCCGTGGTGTTCCGCGTTCAGCGCCGCGAGTTGTCGCACGATCTCGGCGGCGCCGACCGCGTCGACATGACGGAACGGCCCGCCGCGGAACGGCGGGAAGCCGATGCCGAACACCGCGCCGACGTCGCCGTCGCGCGGCGAACGCAGGGTGTGCTCCTCGAGGCAGCGCGCGGCCTCGTTGACCATCGCGAGCGAGCAGCGGCGCTGGATCTCTTCCTTCGCGAGTTCGGTGCGCCGCCTGCCGGTGGGCAGCAGCGAGTAGACCGACTCGTCCACGCCGCCCTTCTTGCCGCTCGCATCGTAGAGGTAGAAGCCCTTTTTCGATTTGCGCCCGAGCCTGCCCGAGGCGAGCACCTGCCCGAGCGACGCCGAGGGCTGCAGGCGGTTGCCGAACGCTTTCGCCATGATCGCGCCCGACTTGCCGGCGATGTCGAGGCCGACTTCATCGAGCAGGGTGATCGGCCCGACGGGAAATCCGAAGTCGAGCATCGCGCGGTCGATCGCCTCGATTGCGACGCCCTCGTCGAGCATCCGTCCGGCTTCGTTGATGTACGGCGCGAGGATGCGATTGACGTAGAATCCCGGCGCGTCGTTCACGACGATCACCGTCTTCCCGAGCTTGCGGCCGAACGCGACGGTCGTCGCGATCACCTCGGGCGCGGTGCGCCGCGTCGCAATCACTTCGAGCAGCGGCATCTTCTGGACCGGCGAGAAGAAGTGCATGCCGATCACGCGATCGGGGCGCGGCGAACCGTCCGCCACCTGGGCGATCGGAATCGTGCTCGTGTTGCTTGCGAAGATCGCCGACGGCGGAAGCACTCTCTCGATCTCCGCGAGCACCTGGTGCTTCACCGCCAGGTCCTCGAACACCGCCTCGATCACCAGCGGCACGTTGCCGAACCCGGTGTACTCGATCGTGCCGGATACGAGTGACAGCTGGTCGTCGAACTGCTGGCGCGTGATCTGCTTCTTCGTGAGGCGCTCCTGCAGCACGGCCCGCACGGCCGCGAGTCCCCGGCCGACCTGTTCGTGCTGCATGTCCTTGAACCGCACGGGGATTCCCTGCATCGCGGCGACGGCGGCGATGCCGGCGCCCATGAATCCGGTGCCCAGGATGCCGATCTGGCTCACCGGCAGCGGCGCGGGTGACCCTTCGCCGACGCCGGTGTCCTTCTTCAGCGATGTCGTCGCGAAGAACAGGAAGATGAGCTCGCGCGACACCGCCGTCGCCGCCATCTCGCCGAAGAGTCGCGCCTCGGTCGCGAACCCCTGCTCCGCCGTGCCCTCATATCCGGCCTGCACCGCGTCGATCGCCGCGGGCAGCGCCGGGTACGCCCCGCGGGACTTCTTCAACGTCAGCGCGCGGGCCTGACGGAACACGATCGCCCGGCCCACGGGATTCCCTTCGAGCAGCGTTCCCATGACGCCCCGCGCCTTCTCGCTGTGTCCGCGAAGCGTGCCGGCCGCAAGCGCCTTCGCGCGCCGGATCGCCACCTCGCGCAGGATCGACGGATGCACGAGCTCGTCCACGAGGCCGCACTGCAGCGCCTTCTTCGCGCGCACGTTCTTCGCGGTGAGAATCATGTCGAGTGCGACCTGAAGCCCGACGACCTTCGGGAGCCGCTGCGTGCCGCCCGCGCCGGGAATCAGGCCGAGCTGCGTCTCCGGAAGGGCGAGCACGGTCTTCGGGTGATCGCTCGCGATGCGATACGCACATGCGAGCGCGGTCTCGAGTCCGGCGCCCAGACAGGCGCCGTGAATCGCCGCCACCACCGGCGCGCGCGATCGCTCGAGGCGCGACATCATGCGGTGCCCCGAAGCGCTCGCGGCCTCGGCGTCCTTCGCCGACTTGAACTCGAGAAACGCATCGATGTCCGCACCCGCGATGAACACGTCGGGTTTCCCGCTGATCAACACCGCGGCCTTCACGGCGCTGTTGCCCTCGATCGTCGTCATCATCGCATCGAACTCGGCGATGACCGCCGCCGAGAACTTGTTCACGGACTCATTCGGCAGGTCGATCGTGATGATCGCGATGCCGTCCTGCACGTCCAGCGAGAGCGCCGCGGCGGTCATGAGCGCTCCACCACCATCGCGAAACCCATCCCGCCCGCGGCGCAGACCGTCATGAGGCCGAACTGTCCGCCGCGGCGCGCGAGCTCGTTCACGAGCGTCGTCGTGATGCGCGCGCCGGTCGCGCCGAACGGGTGGCCGATCGCGAGCGAACCGCCCATCACGTTGAGGCGCGCGCGATCGACCGTGCCGACCGGGTTCGGGAATCCCCCGCGGCTGGCCCAGTACTGCGACTCGAATCCCTGCAGGTTCGAGAGCACCTGCGCGGCGAACGCCTCGTGCATCTCCACGAGGTCGATGTCCTTCAGCGTGAGCCCCGCGCGTTTCAGCGCCAGCGGCGCGGCGAACACCGGGGCCTGCAGGAGCTGCTCGCCCGGATCGATCGCGGCGTAGGCATAGCTCCGGATGTACGCGATCGGCTTGAAGCCGAGCGCCTTCGCGCGGTCCTCGCTCATGAGCAGCACGGCGGCGCCGCCGTCGGTGAGCGGTGAGGCGTTGCCCGCAGTGACCGTGCCGTATTTCCGGTCGAACACCGGCTTGAGTTTCGACAGCTGGTCGATGCTCGTGCCGCTGCGGACGCCGTTGTCCGAGGTGAGCGTGCGGTCGTAGCGCGGCGGGATGTAGACCGGGGCGATCTCGGCGGTCAGCCTTCCGTCCTTCGTTCCCGCGGCGGCGTTGAGGTGAGACGCGAGCGCGAGCTCATCCTGCGCGGCGCGCGAGATGCCGTTCAATTTCGCCATCTTCTCGGCCGACTGTCCCATCGACTCGCCGGTGCTCGGCTCCGCAATCGCCGGAGTGATCGGGATGAAATCGCGCGGGCGGATCTTCGCGAGCGCGCCGAGCCGCTGGCCGGTCGATTTCGCCTTGCTCGCGGCGACCAACGCGTCGCTGAAGCCGCGCGAGTGCAGGATCGGGACGTTCGAGAGCGACTCGGCGCCGCCGGCGATGGCGATGTCGGCGTGGCCGAGCATGATCTGGTCGGCGGCATCGGTGATCGCCTGGTTCGACGACGCGCAGGCGCGGCTGACGCTCCACGACTGGATGTTCTTCGGAAAGAGCGGCATCAGGGCGACTTCGCGCGCGATGTTCGGCGCGAGCACGTTGGGGACGACCGTGCCGAAGACGAGAAGATCTATTGTTTTCGGGTCCACGCTCGACCGGTGCACGAGCTCGCTGACCGCGATCTTGCCCAGGTCGATGGCGCTGAAACGTCTGAGTTCCGTGCCGGCCTTGGCGAACGGCGTGCGGACGCCTGCGATGATGGCGACGCGGCGGTTCCCGGGAATATCCATATCGCTGAAAGCTAGGCTATGTTGTTCGTCGATGGGAAATCCCCCCGCCGGGCCAGCGCACTCGTGGCGAGACCAGACGCGCGTGCGCCTCGCCCGCGACCGCTTCGACGTTCTCATCATCGGCGGCGGCATCAACGGCGCCGGCATCGCGCGCGACGCCGCGCTGCGCGGGCTGTCGGTCGCGCTCGTCGAGCGGGACGACTTCGCGAGCGGCACGTCGAGCCGGTCTTCGCGGCTCATCCACGGCGGCGTGCGCTATCTCGAACACGGGTTCTTCCATCTCGTGTTCGAATCGAGCCGTGAACGCCGCATCCTGCTCGCGACCGCGCCGCATCTCGTCCGGCCGCTGGAGTTCACCTGGCCGGTGTATCGCGGCGCGCGGATTCCGCGCTGGAAGCTCAACGCCGGACTCTGGCTGTATGACCTGCTCGCGGCGTTTCGAAACGTCGCGAGGCATCGCTCGCTGAGCGCCTCCGAGGTGCTCGCAACGGAACCGAAGCTCGAGCGCGAAGGCCTGAAGGGCGGAGCGACGTACTTCGACGCCGCGACCAACGACGCGCGCCTCACGATCGCGAACGTGATCGACGCCGTCGCCGCCGGCGCAGCCGCTCTCAACTACGCCGAAGTCACGTCGCTCACGTTCGAGCGCGGTCGCGTGAGCGGTGCGTCGGTGCGCGACCGCTTCACGAAGGACGTGATCGAGGTGCGCGCCGGGGCGGTCGTGAATGCCACGGGACCGTGGACCGACGCCATCAGCCGCATCGAGAGCCCGTCGTCGCGGCCCGCCGTGCTCGGAACGAAGGGCGTGCACATCGCGGTACCCGCGGAGCGCGTCGGAAATCGCGCCGCCGTCACCATGCTCGCACGCTCCGACCAGCGCGTGATGTTCGTGCTCCCCGGCGGAACGCACACCATCATCGGCACGACCGACACGCCCACCGAAGAGCACCCGGACCAGGTGCGGGCCACGCGCGCCGACGTGCAGTACCTCCTGGACGGCGCCAACGCCTATTTCCCGGGGGCGAAACTCACGGCCGGCGACGTCGTGTGCGCATGGGCCGGCATCCGCCCGCTGATCGCGAGCGGAAACTCGGGCGATCCCGCGGGCGCGAGCCGCGAGCATGCCATCACCGTCGGGCCGCGCGGCGTCATCGCCGTGACCGGAGGCAAGCTCACCACGTATCGCTCGATGTCCGAAGAAGTCGCCGATCGGGTGCAGACGTACCTCGGACAGCCGCGCACGCCGTCGGTCACCGGCACGCGGGTTCTTCCCGGCTCCATCTCGCGGCCCGTCGTCGGCTTCGTGCGCGGCGAGCCCATCGCGCCGGGGCTTCCGTACACGACGGATGATGTGTCCGCCGCCGTCGATCACGAGTTCGCCTGCACCATCGCCGACGTCCTCGTGCGGCGCACGCATCTCGCATTCGAGACGCGCGACCATGGGGCATCGGTGGCGCCGCGCGTGGCTGAACTGATGGCGCGGC
>Ga0208080_1000238_pt1 | contig 27486 bp, 30 predicted proteins | sample NGESurdeep092012_3_FD_184476 | JGI IMG/M metagenome (GOLD analysis project Ga0208080, IMG submission 184476) | Arctic peat soil microbial communities from Barrow, Alaska - NGEE Surface sample 210-3 deep-092012 (SPAdes) | ecosystem: Environmental > Terrestrial > Soil > Wetlands > Peat ...
TGCAACAGCGCAGAAAGTACGATTGAAGGGTGATACGGCTGGCAGGGTTGTTAAGGGCCGCGATCACGGCACGAGATCGAATTTGGTCAGTACCTGAGAGAGTTTGTCGCCGTTCGGATCGGTGATGACCATCTTGTATGGGAAATTGGCGTGCTCTGCGGCAAGCCAGATTTCCGTCCGGTTTGAACCCGCTTCCGGCACGCTGGCTACATACAGTGCCTTGAATGTGCCAAGTGGAACCGTCACACTTTGATTGGGCGTGATGCGGTAATTGTAGACGTCCAACTTGCCGCCGTTGGTCATGTTGAAACTCAGTGAGCTGGCTTTATCCAGCGACAGGAACATGAATTGATACATTGCGCTCAGGCGGTCTTGTGTGCCGTCCGGGAGCGGCAAGACTGTACGCTGTGCCTGTTGAATCAGGGTGAGCTTCCCGGTATTCCAATCAAATTCGGCACGACGATTCTTGCCGCCTTCACCTTCTCGAATATCACTGAAGTTCAGCGGTTTAAGCCCGTGAGCATCTATCAGTCCGTTGCTGCTGAGGACAATCTTTCCCGGTCTGAATACAGCCAGCAAGCCCACGGCACGTGTGGTGCTGATGAGCGTGTAGTGATCTTTGCTGCGTGTAAAAACCTCCTCGATCTGTCCGACATTGATACCGCTTTTGTAAATCTCATAAGTAGCCAGCACGCTGCTCGGCGACGCGGCGAATGAAGAGCCGGCGGCACACAGCATCAAACATGCAAAACATTGGAACGGAAATTTCATCGCTACTCCAGGCCGGGTGAAACAAGCGTAAAACCGGACTGCCTGTGAATCAACAATATGGTTTGTCCTTGCTCATTCAGGACGACCTTATCCTCGCAGAGCCAACGGATGGCTTGTGCATAAATGCGATGTTCTTCGCGCAGCACACGCGCAGCCAGCGTTTGTTCTGTATCGTCACGCAATACCGGCACAGCGGCTTGAATGATGATCGGGCCATGGTCGAGATCGGATGCGACGAAATGCACCGTGCAGCCGTGGATTTTTACCCCGTCGTGCAGGGCGCGCGCATGGGTATTCAGGCCGCCAAAGGCTGGTAATAGCGAAGGGTGGATGTTGATGAGTTTGCCGTGATAACGCTTCACAAACTTTGTGGTGAGAATGCGCATGAAACCGGCAAGCACCACAAAATCAGGTTGATAAATGTCTATGGTTTCGGCTAGCGCGGCATCAAAATTTTCACGATCTGCATAGTCACGGTGTTCGACGACAGCAGTAGCGATGCCATGCGCTTTGGCGATGTCCAGTCCTTGCGCATCGACACGATTGCTGATCACCGCCGCGATACGGCAGGGCAACTTCGCTTCCAGCAGAGCTTGCATGTTGCTGCCGCGACCGGAGATCAGAATGACGATTTTTTTCATTTATTCGTAGGGGCGGGTCTCAGACCCGCCCGTGTTCGGTTGTAATATTCATTGAAGGGCAGGTCGAAGGGCAGGTCTGAGACCTGCCCCTACGCGCCGACCTGCGTCTGTGCTTCGGAACCTTGACGCGCTCGTATCACACCGATAACAGTCGCTGTCTCACCAGATGCATTGAGTTGTTTCAGTGCCGAATTCGCATCCTTCTTGGCCACGATGACCACCATGCCGATGCCGCAGTTGAAGGTGCGATACATCTCCTGTGGTGCCACATTGCCCATCTTCTGCAGCCAGTCGAACAGCACAGGGGTGTGCCAGGACTTGCCGTCCAGTTGCGCGACCACGTTTTCCGGCAACACGCGCGGCACGTTTTCCAGCAGGCCGCCGCCGGTGATGTGCGCCATGCCTTTGACGGTGAGGGTTTTCATCAGCGCCAGCAGCGGTTTCACGTAAATCCGCGTCGGTGCCATGATCAGATCGGCCAGCGGTTTGCCGTCGAGTTTTTGACTGAGATCGACCTTGTGGGTGCTGATGATCTTGCGCACCAGCGAATAACCGTTGGAATGCGCGCCGTTCGAGGCAAGGCCGATCACCACGTCACCCTCCTTGATGTCTTTGCCGCTGATAATGTCGGCTTTTTCCACGACGCCGACCGCGAAGCCTGCCAGGTCGTATTCTCCGGCCGGATACATGCCGGGCATCTCTGCGGTTTCGCCGCCGATCAATGCGCATCCGGCCTGTTCGCAACCGAAGGCGATACCCTTGATGACCTCAGTGGCGGCATCCACATCCAGCTTGCCGCAGGCAAAGTAATCGAGGAAGAACAACGGTTCCGCGCCTTGGACCAGAATGTCGTTGACGCTCATGCCGACCAGGTCGATGCCCACCGTGTCATGGCGGTTCAGCTCAAACGCGAGTTTGAGTTTGGTGCCGACGCCATCGGTGCCGGACACCAATACCGGTTCTTTATATTTTTTGGAAATCTCCACCAGCGCGCCGAAGCCGCCGATGCCGTTCAGCACTTCCGGGCGCATCGTGCGTTTGGCAAACGGTTTGATGTTTTCGACGAGGCGGTCGCCCGCGTCCATGTCCACCCCTGCATCTCTGTAGGTAAGGCTGCCGCTGTTGGCGGAAGAAAGGGGAGTCGTTGTATTGTTCAAGTTGAGTTTTCGCTTTCTACAGGATAAAGTGCCGCACGATTTTCCGCGAATTTTACCCCAAATGACCCTATCCCGCTTCACCGCATTGCAATGGCTGTCTTTTGCCGTCGTGGTCGCCGTGCTGATGTATTTGCTCAGCCCGATACTCACGCCGTTTGTCGCGGCAGGCATATTGGCTTATATCTGCAATCCGCTAGTGCAGCGGTTGCGTGCCTGGAAGGTGCCGCATACGCTGGCAGTGCTGACGGTGATGAGCGGAATGCTGCTGCTTTTCTCCTTGCTGCTGCTGATCATGTTGCCGCTGCTGGAAAAAGAAATCAGCCGGTTTGCGACACGCCTGCCTGACTGGATTGAAGCTGCGCGCACGCATCTTTTGCCGAAGTTGCAGCAATGGTTTGGTGCAGATTTGCAATGGGATAGCGAATCTGTGAAAAATATTTTGTTGAGTCACTGGCAGAGCGCAGGCGGCATTCTGGAAAGACTGCTGCCCTGGCTCGGCAGCAGTGGCGGGGCGATCATCGGTGTGCTGGTCGATCTGCTGCTGATCCCGGTGGCGATGTTCTATTTGCTGCGCGACTGGAATGACTGGCTGGCGCGCACGGATGATCTGATTCCACGCCATTTGCACACCAGGGTAAAAGAAGTCGTTGTCGAGGTGGATCGCGTCATGGCGGAGTTTTTACGCGGGCAGATTTCCGTGATGCTATTGATGAGCGCTTATTACGTTCTGGTGCTGTATCTGGTCGGGCTGGAATTCGCGCTGCCCATCGGCATCGTCGCCGGCATGCTGGTGTTCGTGCCCTATCTGGGCATGATCGCCGGCTTGATTCTGGCCACGCTGGCGGCGGCCATGCAGTTCACAGAGCTTAGCAACGTGGTGCTGGTCTGGGCGGTATTCGGCGCGGGACAATTGATCGAAGGCATGGTCATCACGCCCTGGCTGGTCGGTGAGCGCATAGGTTTGCATCCGCTGGCGGTGATTTTCGCGCTGCTCGCCTTCGGGCAGTTGTTCGGCTTCTTCGGCCTGCTGCTGGCCTTGCCGCTGTCCGCGATCCTGCTGGTCGCGCTGCGTTACGCCAGAGCGTGGTATCTCGCCAGCACCATGTACCAAAAATCATGAGTCAATTGCTGCTCGATATTGTTCCCGAAAGCCAGCCGACGCTGGATAATTTCGTCGTGGGACGCAATCTGGAATTGCTCTCGGCGCTGCGCCATGCTTTGGCGGGCAGCAGCAGCGAGCGCTGTTTCTATGTGTGGGGCGAGACTGGCAGCGGCAAAAGCCATCTGCTGCAGGCTTGTGTGCGCGCTGCACTGGATGCGCGGCACAGCGCGTTCTACGCGCACGGCAGCGTTCCGCCCCTGAGTATGGACATGGGCGCGGCGGTCGTTGCGGTGGATGATGCCGAGCAATTGGATGCCGCTGCACAGATCGAGTTGTTCAATCTCTACAACCAGATGCGCGAAAGCGGCGGCATGTTGCTGGTCAGCGGCAAGGAATCCGCGCTGCATCTGAAGTTGCGCGGCGATCTGCGCACCCGCCTGGGATGGGGCTTGGTGTATCAGGTGCATGGCCTGAGCGACGAGGAAAAGGCGCTTGCACTGTCGCAGCATGCACGGGCAAAAGGGTTCGACCTGTCGCCGGAAGTCACGCAATATTTATTGCGCCATGGCAGGCGCGATTTGCCCAATCTGCTCGCGGCGCTGGACGCGCTGGATGCACATTCGCTGAGCCTGCATCGTGCGCCTTCCGTGCCTCTGCTCAAAGAAGTATTGCATAAGGAGTCGAAGTGAATTTAGCGTTATTTGATCTGGACAATACTTTATTAAATGGCGACAGCGATTTCGAGTGGTCGCAGTTCCTGATCCGCATCGGCGTACTCGATCGCGAGTTATTCGAAGCGAAGAACCGCGCCTTCTATGAACATTACAAGGCAGGGACTTTGGATATCCAGGAGTTTCTTGATTTTCAATTGAAGCCGTTGTCGCGCCATGCGCGCAAAACGCTGGATGAATGGCACCGGCAATTCATGCATGAGCAGGTGTTGGGCATGATCACGCAACGTGCGCGCGAACTGGTCAATCGCCATCGCGCGGCGGGCGATGTGTGCGTCATCATTACGGCCACCAACAGTTTCGTTACCGCACCGATCGCGCGCGAGTTTGATGTCGAGCATCTGATCGCCACCGAGCCTGAACACAATGGCGGCGAATTCACCGGGCGTGTCGCCGGCGTCCCCTGTTTTCGCGAAGGAAAGATCATCCGTTTGGAAAATTGGCTGGCGCAACGCGACTGGGATTTGGACAGCTTTACCGAGACGACTTTTTACAGCGATTCGTTGAACGACCTGCCGCTGTTGAGCAAAGTGAAAAATCCTGTCGCTGTGAACCCTGATGCCACGCTACGCGCACATGCCGAAAAATACGGCTGGCAGGTGATGAGCTTGCGCTGATTGGTTATGCGATCAGCCCGGCCGACCATCCGCACGCGCCCGCCAATAGACAGGCAAATAGCGCAGTAGCCAGGGCGAGAAACAAGCCAGCCAAATTATCGCTGCGGCAAGATACAACCAGTGTCCCTCTTGCATGGACAGCATGTCTGCCAGCACACGCAGCAAAGCGGCAAGCTGCAATCCCGCAAACATCAGCTTGATCGGCATATCCACTTTCATTGGCAAGCCTGAATGTCCGAGCGTGACGCGCATGGCCATGCCGATCAGTATCGTGGCAAAACAACCTATGGTCAGTGCGTGCAACGGTGCGAGCCCCCAGATCAAGCCAGTGTCGCTGCCAATGAACAGCGCGAAACTTTGCACGCTATATAGCAGCATGGCGATGCCCAGCCAAGCGAAGCCGATGTGCAGCACACCGAGCAACGGGATATGCAGTGTGTGGCGCGACCTCCAGGCGTAGGTCAAATAGAATGCGGCGACGGCCAGCGGTATATCGCATAACCATGACCAGGCAGGTGCATCGGCAAGTTGCAGCAGTCCATGCGCCACGCTGGATGCCAGTGCGACCCACCATGGCCAGTCAGGTCGATCCACATGCAAATGCGGCAAGGCACTGCTGGTGAAAAATGGAATCATGCGGTGTGTGACGCTGGCAAATACCGGCAACAGGAACAGCCACAAACCGACTTGCGTTGCAAAGCGCAGCCATGGAGGGTTGTCGCTGAGCAACCAAATCAAGAAGGCAGCCAGTCCGCACCAGCCCAGGCTTAGAGCGACGAATATCATTTTCGGGTGTCGTTTGTCGGAAGGTGGTGTGTCGAGCAATACGCGCAACAACGCATACAGTGCCACTCCCCAACCAAACAGCGTGATGGATATGGCAGCCGGCAGGATATTGTGACCGATGAACAGTCCAACGTAGAAACCAATGGCCCCCAGCATGAGCAGTACGAAGGCAGGCACATAGCGTTGCGCCGGTATTTCTTTGCCATTCATCCAGCGCGGATAAGTGGTCATTAAAAAGCCGAACATGAAGAATGGGAACAGGCCGTAGATCATCAGGTAAGCATGTGCGGCACCGGGCGCGATCGACCAGACCAAGGGATGCCCTGCCAAGCCATAGCGTGTCGCCAGTTCGATCAGCCACCACACCATCACGGCAATGGTTTGAAGCGCGCCGCCAAAGAACATGACACGATGCGGTGCGGCGGTAAAATTATTCCAGCGTTTTGCAATTATCATGTTTTTTTCTTACAGGTATTGGCGGATTGGCAGTGTAGAATATTTGCAAATCAGCGAGATGTGCTTTCATTTCAACTTGCCCCGAGTAATTGATGGGGAATTCGACCATATGATTCTTGGCGGCCGGAAATCGGGCACTCACAGGAATCTTGGCTGTTTTACCTTGGCGAAGGGCTGGGTGTATCCGTGGTTTTAAACCAGGATCAAAATATTGCGACAGTTTTATTCTCGCCTTTAAATCCAGGTTGATTTTGTCCGTCAATATTGCTGCGCAATAAAATCAAGCACTGATGGATGCTTTTGATATAAAGCTGGGTTTTCAGTATTATCGCAAACTTGTTAAGCACAGAAATATACTTTTAATTCTGCAAAGGAAAATATCATGAAACGCACAGCATCTATTTTTATCCCTTTGGCACTCCTTATGCTGACTGCACTTCCTGCTGCTGCGGATGATAAGCCCGTGATTGTGCCCATGGATGGCAAAGCTGTTACAGAAAGCCATCAGGGAATAGGCAAGATCAATAGTGTGGATGTCAAAGCGGGCAAGATCAATTTGAGCCACGGGCCGATCGCCAGCCTTGGCTGGATGGGGATGACCATGAATTTCGATGTCCAGGACAAGGTCTTGCTGGCCAACCTGAAAAAGGGTCAAAAAGTCGCATTCACGCTGATCGAAGTTCGCAAGGGAAAATATGTGATCAGTGAAATCACCGTGGTCAAATAGCCACAGAGATGCCCGCTTCGAGCATCAGGGGAATAGGCGTCGGGCTTAACGCTGCAATCCCGTTTCGACTTCATGTCGTTTGGCAGAACCGGCCAGTCGTTCGACCAAGGTCAGCGCAAAATCCATTGCCGTACCCGGTCCGCGCGAGGTGATGAACTTGCCATCTTCGACGATGGCATCGTGTTGTTGTTTTACCTTGGGGAACGGGACAAGTGCGCCGGGGAAACTGGTGGCTTGTTTACCATCGAGTAACCCGGCGGTGGCAAGCACCGAGGGCGCGGCACAAATAGCGGCGACATATTTGCCTTGGTGCGCCATTCGTTGCACCAGCTTCAATACCCGCGCATCGGCCTTCAGATTGTCGGTGCCGGGCTGGCCACCGGGAAGGACGATCATGTCAAAGTCATTGTGCAGCACGGTTTCCAGCGTGCTATCCGGCATCAGCATTACGCCGCGACTGCCGCGCAATGGGCCGGCACCCGACCCCGCCAGCGTGACAGTAATGCCGGCGCGCCGCAGAATGTTAACGATCGTGATAGCTTCCAGTTCTTCACTGCCATCGGCGAACAGAACCAAAACGGTTTTCATATGCGTTTCCCCAGGTTGTATGCTTGGACGAGTGCGTTTTTGAGTTCCTGATGTTGCTTGAGATCCTCGATGCCCAATTCGCGTATTGCGATGGGCTGTAACAGGGCGAGAGTCCTGTTTTCCTGCCACGCAGCTATAAATGCCCCCTGGTTGAAATCTCCATTGTTTAGAAAATCCGCAGCGATCCCTTGCGCATTGGCAAACCTGATCTCCGTTTCCAGCATGACTTCATAGAGATAGGAATAGGTGTCGATCTTGTTATCACAAGCCAATATTGCATGAAACGACGGGAACGAATGATCATGCTCCATGAGCTGATCCAGGTCGATATTCGAGGTTAGAGAGTAAGTATCTCCTTTGAAAGAAAACTCTATATGTGCATCAATGCTGTTTTTCATGGGCGGCTAAATCGGGTGGGGGCGAAGTTGGGCCGATAAACTAATTGTATCCCTTTTAATCGGTGTGCCCTAAAAACTGCCTGTGACACGCACGCCCACTAATCCCGGCATGATTTCCGGCAGCACCACCACTTTGCCGGAGCGCAGCGGTTTATTGTGGGCCACCACGCTTTTTCCGACCAGCGTGCCGATCAATGCCCCCGCCATGACATCCGAGGTGAAGTGTGCGTCGTGGTAAATGCGCGCAACGCCAACCAGGCTGGCAACCGTATATGAAGAATAAGCCACCCATGTTTCGTCGTAGTGATTTGCAATGACCGAGGCCACGGCGAATGCCTGAGTGGTGTGCCCGGAGGGGAAAGAGGAATTCGAAGAATAACTCAGGCTGAACGGGTGGAATGCGGCGATACCGAGATTTTCGCGCGGGCGAGCGCGACCCGTGATGAATTTGATCGCGGGCGTGATCATGCCGCTGGCGATGATGCTGGCGGCCAGGCCATCTTGTGCAACGGCTACCGCCGTGTCGTTGTTCCCGATCGTACCGGCCAAATAAAATCCGCCTAACACGCCTACCGAATATTCTGCGCCGAAGCGTTCCACCTTGAGCATCAGGCGGTTGTTGGGAGCATGGCGGTGCATCTCGTCGCGGACGGGGCGATCGACCAACGCCGCCACGCCGATCACACCAATCGCTGCGAGCCCCAGATTTTGCCACTCCTGTTCTTGCCAGCGCGCCGGCGCGGTGAGGACGTGCTTGACGTCGTCCACCAGAATCTCGGGGTAAGAGGAGGGCGGCGTGCCGTCCGCGTGGGCAGTGCCGTTCAGGCACAGCAGGAATACGCCTGCCCAGAGCACATGTCTGTAGTCCAGATGTTTATAGACAGAATTCATGGCTGGCTGCGAATCAGCAGGGCGATCTGTCCCACTGCGAGCTTCAGTCGCGGAAGTTCTGATACTGCAACGGGAAGTCGGTGATGGTTTTCTTGACGAAGGCGATGGCATTCTGCAGGTCGTCGCGGTTCTTGCCGGTGACACGCACGGTGTCGCCCTGAATGCTGGCCTGCACCTTCAACTTGCTGTCCTTGACGTGCTTCACGATCTTCTTCGCCAACTCGATTTCAACGCCGACTTTCACTTCACAGCCGCGCTTGACCTTGTTGCCGCTGACTTTTTCGATCTTGTCGCTGATCTCCAGGCACTTGATGTCCACGCCGCGCTTGGTCAGCTTGGCATTCAGGATGTCCTGCACCTGATCCAGTTGGAATTCATTGTCGGCCCAGACCGTGAGCTTGAGTTCGGCTTGCTCCACGCGTGCATCCGAACCCTTGAAATCAAAGCGCGTGCTGACTTCCTTGTTGGTCTGCTCGATAGCGTTTTTGACTTCGGTCTTGTCTACTTCTGAAACGATGTCGAAGGTTGGCATGGTGTGACTCCTTAATTCTTTGAGTTCAGCCCCTCTCCCGCCAGCGGGAGAGGGGTGCGCGTTAGCGCGGGTGAGGGAAGGGTTTAACCGAAACTGCAAACATAGTTGACCACTTCATTCGCTTCGATCACGAAGCGGCTGTTGGCGGCCACGGAGAACTTGTTGCCCGCTGCATAAGTCTTGAATTCCAGGTCGTCGCCGATCTTCACGCGGCAGGTGCCGGAGGTGATTTCCATCAGCTCGGGCGTACTGACATTGAAGGTGAGCGTGCTGGGCAGGATCACGCCGACAGTCTTGCGCGTGCCATCGGCAAACAGCACCGAGTGAGACACACACTTTCCGTCGAAGAACACATTGCCCTTTTTTACCACGCTGACGTTATCGAATTGCGACATGCTATTTCCTTTCAGTGGGTTCGTTGGCTTTGACGCCTTTTTGGTAAGTGACATAAATGTAAACAGGAATGCCGAGGTCGCCGAGCTGCTTCTCGATCAGCGGCTTTACTTCATCCCAATCCAGGCCCGTCATGCCGCAAGCCAATCGCGGCAAAGCAAGGCTGCTAACTTTTTCTTTCTGTACGAAATCGCGCAGCGCATGCAAGGAGTGATTTACGTGGTTGAGCTTGGCACTGCCGGGCTTGCTGCCGTGATCGTACGCGGCATCCTGCGTGAACAGATTGACGATGTAACGGCCATCGGCACTCATCCATGACCACACCCCGCCCGACTTGGGATGCTTGGTCTGGCAGAAGTGGCGGAAATCCTTGTACATCGCAGGCATACGCTCGCGCAGTTGCAAGGCCAAGCCATGATGGAAATCATCGTTGGGCGCGACACCTTGCGCGATGGCTTTTGCACCGCTGAATAAAATGTCTCCGCTCAGTTCGTGAATCACGATCCCCTACTTCCTTTTGTACAGATTCGCCGCGATGCGCAGACGCAACGCGTTCAGCTTGATGAAACCCGCCGCGTCCTTTTGGTCGTATGCGCCCTTGTCGTCCTCAAAGGTGGCGATGGTCGGGTCGAACAGCGAATCGGTCTTGGAGTCGCGTCCCACCACGATCACATTGCCCTTGTAAAGCTTGACGCGCACCCAGCCATTGACGGTCTGCTGGGTATGGTCAATCAGGGTTTGCAGCGCGCGGCGTTCCGGCGACCACCAATAGCCGTTGTAGATCATCGACGCGTAACGCGGCATCAGGTCGTCTTTCAGATGCGCCACTTCGCGGTCCAGCGTGATGGATTCGATGGCCCGGTGCGCCTTGAGCATGATCGTGCCTCCCGGTGTTTCGTAACAGCCGCGCGACTTCATACCGACGTAGCGGTTCTCCACCAGATCGAGGCGGCCGATGCCGTGCTTGCCGCCCAATTCATTCAGCTTGGTCAGCACTTGTGCCGGAGTCATCTTTGTTCCATTCAGCGCCATGATATCGCCATTGGCGAATGCGATGTCCAGATATTCTGCGGCATCCGGTGCCTTCTCCGGCGACACGGTCCAGCGCCACATGGATTCTTCGGCTTCGGCGGCGGGGTCTTCCAGATGACGGCCTTCGAAAGAGATGTGCAGCAGGTTCGCATCCATCGAATACGGCGAGCCTCCTTGCTTGTGTTTCATTTCGATTGGAATGCCGGCCTTTTCGGCATAGGCCATCAGTTTTTCGCGCGACAGCAGATCCCATTCGCGCCAGGGCGCGATGACCTTGATGTTCGGGTTCAGCGCATAGGCACCAAGTTCGAAACGTACCTGGTCGTTGCCCTTGCCGGTCGCGCCGTGCGAAATGGCCTGTGCGCCGGTCTTGTCGGCAATCTCTATCAGGCGTTTGGCGATCAGCGGGCGCGCGATCGAGGTGCCGAGCAGATATTCTCCTTCATACACAGTGTTGGCGCGGAACATCGGGAACACGAAATCGCGCACGAATTCCTCGCGCATATCATCGATGAAAATATTTTCCGGCTTGATGCCCATTTTCAGCGCCTTGGCACGGGCCGGTTCCAGCTCCTCACCCTGGCCGATGTCAGCGGTGAAGGTGACGACTTCGCATTGGTAGGTGTCCTGCAACCATTTGAGGATCACCGAGGTATCCAAGCCGCCGGAGTAAGCGAGTACGACTTTTTTGATGTCAGACATTAGATTTCTTCCCGATAAAATTATCATAGGTAGGGCGGGCTGAGCCCGCCACGGCTCATTCCGATATTTTGCCCAGTAGCAAGTATTCCATCAGCGCCTTTTGTACGTGCAAGCGATTCTCCGCTTCATCCCACACCACGCTTTGCGGGCCGTCCATCACGCCGGCGGAGACTTCCTCGCCGCGATGCGCCGGCAGACAGTGCATGAACAGCGCATTTTTTGCGGCGACGCGCATCATGTCCTCATCCACTTGCCAGTCGGCAAAGTCTTTCATGCGTTCTTCGTTTTCCGCCTCGAAGCCCATGCTGGTCCATACGTCGGTGGTCACCAGATCGGCGCCGCTTGCGGCCTCCATCGGGTCGGTGAATTCCTCGTAGTGATCCTCGCCGAATAATCCGGCGCGTTCCGGCTCGACTTCATAGCCGGGAGGGGTCGACACATGCACGTTGAAATCGAGTATTTCAGCGGCCTGCAGCCAGGTGTTGCACACGTTGTTGGAATCGCCGATCCATGCCACGGTCTTGCCTTGTATCGAGCCGCGCTGCTCGATGAAGGTGTAGATGTCGGCGAGGATCTGGCACGGGTGGTATTCGTTGGTCAGGCCGTTGATCACCGGTACGCGCGAATGCGCGGCAAAGCGCTCAATGATGGATTGCTCGAAGGTGCGGATCATTACGATGTCGCTCATGCGCGAAATGACTTGTCCGGCATCTTCCACCGGTTCGCCGCGACCCAATTGCGAATCGCGCGTGTTCAGGTAGATCGCCGAACCGCCCAGTTGTTGCATGCCGGCTTCGAAAGACAGGCGCGTGCGCGTGCTGGCTTTCTCGAAGATCATCACCAGCGTGCGGTCGGTTAGCGGCCAATACTGTTGATAGGATTTGAATTTTTGCTTGATGACGCGGGTGCGTTCGAACAGATATTCAAACTCCTCACGGGTGAAATCCTTGAACTGTAAAAAGTGTTTTACCGGTGCAGGTTGCTTTATTGACATGGGCTGGGCTGACATGGCTCGATACCTATCAGGATTGCAAAAATTCTTTTATCAGCGGGCACAGGATATCCAGCAGCTGTTGCGCTTCGTCTTGCGACATGACCAGCGGCGGCAATAACCGGATCACGCTGTCTGCGGTGACATTGGTCAGCAGTCCTTTGGCGAGGGCCAGTTTGACCAGGTCGCCACAGGGCCGGTCGAGTTCGATGCCGATCATCAGCCCCTGGCCGCGAATCTCCTTGACGCCGTTCACGCCTTGCAAGGCGGCGGTGAAGCCCTGCTGAAAAAACTTGCCGAGACTGTCGGCGTGCGCCAGCAATTTGTCCTGTTCCAGAATATTCAACGTGGTCAGACCTGCCGTGCAAGCCAGCGGGTTGCCGCCAAACGTCGAGCCATGGTTGCCGGGCTGGAAGATCCCGGCTGCCTTGCCTGCAGTGATGCATGTGCCGATAGGCACACCCGAGCCCAGCCCTTTGGCGAGCGTCATCACGTCCGGCAAGATGCCGGTATGCTGATAGGCGAACCACTTGCCGGTGCGGCCGATGCCGCATTGCACTTCGTCCAGCATCAGCAGCCAGTTTTGTTCATTACAGAGCTGCCGCAGTTGTTGGAGGTAATGGATGTCCAGTGTGCGTATGCCGCCTTCGCCCTGTATCGGTTCGACGAACACCGCAACCACATTGCTGTTGTGTTGAGCAACGTGACGGATCGCCTCCAGGTCGTCGTAAGGCACGCGCACAAAGCCGCTGACCAGCGGCTCGAAACCGGCTTGTACCTTGCGGTTGCCGGTGGCGGAAAGGGTTGCCAGCGTGCGTCCGTGGAATGCCTTTTCCATCACGATGATGGCGGGGGCTTCGATGCCCTGCTTGTGGCCGTACATGCGCGCCAATTTGATCGCCGCTTCATTCGCTTCGCAACCGGAGTTGCAGAAGAACACTTCCTGCATATCGGCCAGGCTGCACAGCTTGTCGGCGAGCAGTTCCTGTCCGTTCACCTGATAGACGTTGGAGCAATGGATCAATTTGCCGATCTGCTCATTGAGTGCCGCAGTGAAGCGAGGATGCGCGTGACCCAAGGTGTTCACGGCAATGCCGGCCAAGCCGTCCAGATAGCGCTTGCCTTCGGTATCCCACAGCCACGCGCCTTCGCCGCGCACGAAAGCGACGGGAAGCCGAGCATAAGTGTTCATTACATGTGACATAAAATAATGACGGCGGACCAGCCGCCGTTCAGTTATAAATCAAGGGGCGTATATTGAGCTAAATAACCCCTACCACGCAAGAAAAATTAGTCCTGCAAAGCAAACAAGCCGACATCGCTGTCGGCTTGGTCGCGGTGAATCAAAACGCCGGGGCGATTACGCCATTGCCTTGATAGCCGCAGATAGACGGCTCTTGTGGCGAGCAGCCTTGTTCTTGTGGATGATCCTCTTGTCCGCGATGCTGTCCACAGCGCTCACGGAATTTTTGTATACAGCTTGAGCAGCGGTCTTGTCACCGGCTTCAATCGCCTTGATGACCTTCTTCACCGCAGTGCGCAATTCAGAGCGCAAGCTGCTGTTGTGGGCATTCTGTTTTACTGCTTGACGGGCACGTTTCCGAGCTTGTGCGCTATTTGCCATGATTACTCCTTGAAAATTCGGTACGACGAGAGGCGCGCATTCTAGTGACTCACGCCTATTTTTGCAAATCTTTTTACGGTTATGCTGCTTGGCCGGGCTGAAGCATCGCCAGTGTTATGATACGCAACGTTTTAAATCCCATGCTTTGATGCCGTATGAACCTACTTAAATCACTGGCCACGATCAGCGGCTTGACCCTTGTTTCGCGCATCCTCGCCTTTGTGCGCGACGTGCTGATTGCCAGGATATTCGGCGCGGGCATGGCAACAGATGCTTTCTTTGTGGCTTTCAAACTGCCCAATCTGCTGCGCCGACTGTTCGCCGAGGGGGCGTTTTCGCAGGCGTTCGTGCCTATCTTCGGCGAATACAAGAACCGGCGCGGGCATGAAGAAACCCAATTGCTGGTCGATCACGTCACCACGATGCTGGCGATCATCCTGTTCGTGGTGACGCTGATCGGCATCATCGCCGCGCCGATCCTGGTGTATATCAGCGCGCCCGGCTTCCTCAAGGATGCCGCGAAGTTCGACCTCACCGTGCAATTGCTGCGCATCACCTCGCCGTATATTTTCTTTATCTCGCTGGTGGCGGTGGCGGCGGGCATCCTCAACACTTACAACAAATTCTGGGTGCCGGCCTTCGCGCCTATTCTGCTCAACCTCTGCTTCATCGGCGGCGCGCTGTGGCTGGCGCCGTACTGCGATCCGCCGATCATGGCACTGGCTTGGGCGGTGTTCGTTGCGGGCTTTGTGCAACTGGCGTTCCAGGTTCCGTTCCTGAAGAAGATCGGCATGTTGCCCAGCATTCGTTTTAATTGGAACGACGCAGGCATGTGGCGCGTCATCAAACAGATGGGCCCGGCCGTGTTCGGCGTTTCCATCAGCCAGATCAGCATGATCATCAACACCATCTTCGCCTCGTTTCTGGTGGCGGGCAGCGTGTCCTGGCTGTATTACGCGGATCGGCTGATGGAATTTCCTTCCGGCATGCTGGGCGCAGCACTGGGTACGATTCTTTTGCCCTCGCTATCCAAATGCTATGCGAGCAACAACACGGCGGAATACTCCAGGCTGCTGGATTGGGGCTTGCGCTTGACCATCATGTTGACGCTGCCCGCCGCGTTGGCCCTGGGTATGATTGCCGTGCCGTTGCTGGCGACCTTCTTTCAGCACGGCGCGTTTGCCGCGCACGATGTATTGATGACGAGCAGGGCGTTGATCGGCTACAGCGTCGGGCTGATCGGACTGATACTGGTGAAGATACTCGCGCCGGGTTTCTATGCGCGGCAGGACATCAGGACGCCGGTGAAGATCGGCATCGTTACGTTGTTGGCGACCCAGGCGATGAATGCGCTGTTCATTGGCTGGATACAACATGCCGGACTGGCCTTGTCGATCGGTTTGGGCGCGTGCCTGAACTCCGCGATCCTGTTTTATTATCTGCGCAAACATGGCATCTACCAACCCGAACCGGGCTGGGGAAAGTTCTTTGCCAAGATAGCCATCGCCGTGCTGGCCTTGGCGCTGACGCTGTGGTTCGGCATGGGCACCGAACAAAGCTGGCTGATTGGCTCAGGCTGGTCGCGCATCCTGCGCTTGTCCGCGCTGGTTGCCGGAGGGGTCGTCGTTTACTTTGCCGTGCTGGCCGCGCTGGGATTTCGGCCCAAGGATTTTTCCAAACGCGGCGTCGCCTGATCACGGGACGATCAGTCATTCCTGTTTTGCAACTACCGGTCGCACTTGCGGGGGATGTTGTGGTATTTGAGATGAGAAGAATGGGATGAAAAGGCCAACAGATGCTGACCCACTGTAGCTGATTATTTTTGTGCGTACACGTTAATTTCAGCTGCGGCTGTTAGTGCCATAGATGTAATTTCTGAGATCGGCGATTTGGTAGTTCATGCGCCGTAAAATACTTTGAAAGTTGAGCATTATTCCATGTAACACACGACACATCATTAGCGGATGTGAATTAACCAAACCGTCAAATTTGCTTTTATGCATGCTTAAAACGGTCGTTTTCCCTACGGCATAAAAAATTGTATTGATGGTAGTGCTGGAAACGAGGCCATTTAAATCTACTAAATCGCCGGGGCTAAGCATGCAAACAGTCGATTCGCCTATACCACAAGGAATTTTTACTTTGATATTGCCATTCGCCAGAATAGACAAATTATCATGGGTCTCAATTTCCGACAAAACAACTGCCTCCCCCGATTTATAGCCTTTGATCTCAAACATTCCTGCGATACTTCTGATTTCTGTATCGCTCAAATTTTCGGTAATGGCAGAGTTGTGCAACGTATCAATGACTGTGGTCATTTTATTTTCCTTTGCGGGTAGAATTTTCAGGCGGAACTTTGAATAGAAGTGATGATAGGAAGTGCAACGAGAAACCAAAGAACGCCAACCACTATCCAGCGTACAAATTGGGCAATCACCCCAGTTACTTTTGTATATGCTTTTTTCATTTTGACCTCACGCAAAAATTCTATTACATACCCGTTATATGACAACTTGATGAACACTGATGTTAATCATCCATCTTTCTCAAGACCTTCTCTGTACGCTAGTGCACAGAGAGAGCACTGGTAGTCGCTATAAGGAACAGGCTAGCTCAGCTTCCCTTTATGTATTTTCATTTTGCATCTCCTGTTCAAAATCCAAAGTCTGTTTGCGTTTTGGTACTCGTCATTTGATTTGATACGCCCGCGCCATTGCCTCGTTGTGCTGATAACGCCTCATGAAATCTTCCCGGAAGCTGGAAGTGGTGCGGTTGCAATATGAATCTAACTTTATTTACTCCGGCAAGGGTGAAACGTGCATCGCCTTGGCAACCACTTCGCGGGTCAGGTGCGGGGCGAACAATTCGATGAAGTCGTAAGTGTAGCCGCGCAGGTATTCGTTCTTGCGTATCGCGATCCGCGTGGTGCTGGGCTTGAACAGATGGCCTGCATCCATCATGCCTAGTTGTTTGTCCCGCTCGGGGATGAAAGCCATTTTCGCCAGTATCCCTATACCTAATCCCAATTCCACATAAGTCTTGATCACGTCCGCATCGATCGCGGTCAGCGCGATGTTCGGCTGGATGTTGGCTGCCTCGAACGCGGCATTGATCTTGCCGCGTCCGCTGAAAGCGAAGTCGTAAGTGATGATCGGGTATTGCGCGATCTTCGCCAGCGTCAGTTTTTTCTCTGCCAGCAAGGGGTGGTGCAGCGGGGTGATGACGCAATGGTTCCATTCGTAGCAGGGCAGCGTGATCAGTTCGTCATACAGCGCCAGGCTCTCGGTGGCGATGCCGATGTCGGCTTCGCCTCTCAGCACTTGTTCTGCGATCTGCGTAGGGTTGCCCTGGTGCAGACCCAACTTCACGCCGGGATAGCGTTTGATGAATTGCTTGACCGTGGGCGGCAAGGCATAGCGCGCCTGCGTGTGCGTGGTGGCGATAGTCAGGTTGCCGCTGTCCTGCGAGTGGAATTCCTCGGCGACCTGCTTGAGGTTCCCGGCATCGTGCAGCATGCGCTGGGCGATCGCCAGCACGGCTTTGCCCGGCTCGGTGATGGCCACGATGCGCTTGCCGTTGCGCACGAAGATCTCGATACCCAATTCCTCTTCCAATAACCTGATCTGCTTGCTGATGCCGGGCTGCGAGGTGTACAGCGCGCTGGCCGCATCGGAGATATTCAATCCCTGGCGCACGATCTCATTGAGGAAACGCAGTTGTTGTAGATTCATGGCATCTTTCCAATATATTAATCAGTTATAAGATACTAACATAAAAGTATTTAGAGATATAAGGTGTGCGGCCTAAAATGCGCTTCATGAATTCTAACGGGTGGTAGCGCATGGACTGGATGTACACATTATCCGGCTTTTTGGTCGGGCTGATCGTCGGCGTCACCGGGGTGGGCGGCGGGTCTTTGATGACGCCGTTGCTGGTGCTGCTGTTTGGTGTTTCCCCGGCGACTGCGGTCGGTACCGATTTGTTGTATGCCTCGCTGACCAAGACGCTGGGCGGTTGGGTACATGGGCGGCGCGGCACGGTGGACTGGAAAGTGGTGGGCTTGCTCAGCCTGGGCAGCTTGCCCGCCGCCGTGATTACGATAGTCCTGCTGAAATATCTGGTGCTGGATGAGAAGACCTTGCGCAGCCTGGTGGCCAGCGTATTGAGCGTCGCCCTGTTGCTGACGGCGACAGCGCTGCTGCTGAAAAACTGGATAAAGAAGATCGCGCAGCGCAAGGATGGCACGGTGTACGAGTTGCATCATCGTTATCTGCCCGCCGCGACGATAGTCACCGGCATCATCGTCGGGACGCTGGTGACAATCTCCTCGGTTGGCGCGGGTGTGCTGGGTACGGTCGCACTGTTGTTCCTATACCCGCGCATGCAAGCGGTGAAAGTGGTGGGCACGGACATCGTCCATGCCGTGCCGCTGACTGCGGTGGCCGGGATCGGGCATCTGGCCCTGGGCACGGTGGACATCGTGTTGCTGGGCAGTTTGCTGCTGGGCTCGTTGCCGGGAATCTATATCGGCAGCCATCTGAGTGCCAGAGTGCCGGAGACGGTTTTGCGACCTGTGCTGGCGATCATGCTGTTGTTCATCGGTTTCAAGATGGTGTTTATATAAACATTAAGGAAAGACTCAAGAGTACCAATAAACCAAACAAACCGAAACAAGTCAGCTGGTTTAGCGGCTGCGGTGGACGCATCGGTGTGGTGGTCGGCCAAACCGGTGAACATGCATACATAGGAGCTGCATTGCGCCACGATGAAGATGCGGATGTAGAGCATATCCTGATGCATGGCGCAAGATTTCCGCTGGAAGCCGCGTTGTTGCTGCCAGTGTCCAAAAGTTATTTTGTCAATGAAGAAGCGGGGAAGAGCTAAATGTACCGTTACGATCAATTTGATCACCAGATCACCGCCCAACGCGTTGCGCAGTTTCGCGACCAGGTTCGCCGACGTTTGTCCGGCGAACTGACGGAAGACGAATTCCGTATCCTGCGCCTGCAAAACGGGCTGTACATGCAGATCCATGCCTATATGCTGCGCGTTGCGGTGCCTTACGGTTTGCTGAGTGCGGCACAGATGCGCATGCTGGCATCCATTGCGCGCAAGCACGATCGCGGCTACGGGCATTTTTCCACGCGCCAGAATACCCAGTTCAACTGGATCAAGCTGCAGGATGTGCCGGATATCCTGACCGATCTGGCCAGCGTGGAAATGCACGCCAATCAGACCTCCGGCAATTGCATACGCAATATTACCAGCGACGAGTTCGCGGGTGTGGCACGCGATGAAATCGTCGATCCGCGCCCTTATGCCGAGATATTGCGCCAGTGGAGCACGTTCCATCCGGAGTTCGCTTATCTGCCGCGCAAATTCAAGATCGCCATTACCGGTGCAACTGAAGACCGCGCGGCGATAGCGGTGCACGACGTCGGCCTGGCGGCGGTGAAGAACGCGCAGGGCGAGATCGGTTTTCGCGTGCTGGTGGGCGGCGGTCTGGGACGCACCCCGATAATAGGCACCGAGATTTGCGATTTCGTGCCGTGGCAGCATGTCATCACGTATCTGGAGTCCATTGTGCGCGTGTATAACGAATACGGCCGTCGCGACAACATCTACAAGGCGCGTATCAAGATCCTGGTGAAAGCGATCGGTATCGAGGAATTCAAACGCCGGGTGGAAGCCGACTGGCAATTCACCAAAGATGGTCCATGCACCATTACGGTCGAGGAATTGAATCGTGTCGCGGCTTTTTTCACCGCCCCCGATTATGAGCAACTGCCTGAAAATGATGCCGCCGTGGCGGCGCAACTGCGCGAGAACAAGGCCTTCTCAAACTGGATGCAGCGCAACGTCAAGCCGCACAAAGTGCCGGGTTATGCGGCGGTGGTGCTGTCACTCAAGAAAACCGGCATTGCGCCCGGGGATGCAACGGCAGAGCAAATGGACGCGGCGGCGGAATTGGCAGAGCGTTTCAGCTTCGGCGAATTGCGCGTCACGCATATGCAGAATCTGGTGCTGGCGGATGTCAGACAATCCGACCTGATCGCTTTGTGGCAAGCCGCCAGAGAGCTGGGCATGGCAACACCCAACATCGGTCTGCTGACCGACATCATCTGCTGCCCTGGCGGAGATTTTTGCTCCCTGGCGAACGCGCGTTCCATCCCGCTGGCCAAGGCGATTGCCGAGCGATTCGATAATCTCGATTTTCAGCATGACATCGGCGAGATCGAGCTGAACATGTCGGGTTGCATGAATGCCTGCGGGCATCATCACGTAGGGAACATCGGTATTCTCGGTGTGGAGAAGGACGGTGAAGAATGGTACCAGGTGTCGATTGGCGGCGCGCAGGGCAACACCAGCAGCCTGGGCAAGGTCATCGGGCGTTCCTTTACTTTTGCGCAAACGCCCGAGGTGATCGCCCGCCTGTTGCAGGTGTATGTGCGCGAGCGTTTTGACGACGAGCGTTTCATCGAAACCGTGCGCCGTATCGGCCACAGCCCGTTCAAGGAGTATGTATATGCGGCGCCGCTAAACGACGACGAAGCGCTGAGCGGCGCCGAATATGCCCTGTTGGCAGCAGGCACGCCCTATGACACGCCGTTATATTCACCGGTACTTTGACATGATCATCAAAAACAAAACTATCACAGATGACGACTGGATCGTGTTTCGCCTGGGTGAAAACGACACGCCGGAAGGTGTTGTCGTTCCGCTCGGGAAAGTCATTGTGCCGTTGAAAGTTTGGCAGGCGCAGCGCGATGTACTGCAAGTTCGCACAGAGCTGGGCGTGTGGCTGGCCAGTGATGAGCGGGCGGAAGATTTAACAGGTGATCTGGCAAGATTTTCCGTGGTTGCAGTTGATTTTCCCAAGTTTGCGGATGGGCGCGGTTATTCCATCGCCCATCATCTGCGCGCCAGACTGGGATATACAGGCGAATTGCGCGCCATCGGCGATGTGCTGCGCGACCAGATGTTTTACATGCAGCGTGTTGGCTTCGATGCTTTTGCCACCAGAGCCGATAAGGACATACACGTGGCATTAAATGGTTTGAGCGATTTCTCATTCACATATCAGGCGTCATCGGATGAAAAATTGCCGATGTTTCGTCGCATACAACGCGGAGGCGGACTATGAATGCATTGCAACAAAAAGTAGAACAGGTGAAAGATGTGCTGGCCACAGCAGCACGTGATTTCCCGCCGGTAGTGTTCGCGAATAGCCTGGGCGCGGAAGACATGGTGCTGACTGATGTTATCGCCAAACACCGTATCGACATCGGGATGTTCAGCCTGGATACCGGACGCCTGCCGCAGGAGACTTATGACCTGATGCAGGAAGTACGCAGGCATTATGCGGCTCCACTGCATGTATACTTTCCGGACAACGCGCTGGTCGAGGAGTATGTCGCGCAGCACGGCATCAACGGTTTTTACGACAGCGTGGAGAATCGCAAAGGGTGCTGTTTCGTGCGCAAGGTGGAACCGCTGCGTCGCGCGTTGGCAGGCAAGGGGGCATGGATCACCGGGATGCGCCGCGATCAGGCCGTGACACGCGGCACGCTTGAAGTATCCGCTTTTGATGTCGACAACGGTTTGCAGAAGTTCAACCCGCTGCTGGATTGGTCTAACAAGGACGTATGGGCGTACATCCGCCAGCACGATGTGCCCTACAACAAGCTGCACGACCAGTTTTATCCCAGCCTGGGTTGCGCGCCCTGCACCCGCTCTGTCACGCCGGGAGAAGACATTCGCTCCGGACGCTGGTGGTGGGAAGATCCCGCGAACAAAGAGTGCGGCCTGCACGCAAGCCATGCTCCACAGGTGGCGCATGGATCCGGGGTTTCAGTGAAGACTCATGCCGAGAGTAGTGCGGAGCTAGTCTGAGCCAAGATCATTGAAATGGAAAATATCATGAAACTGGTCGAGAACATTAATATGAGTACACATACTTTTACCCATCTGGACGCGCTGGAGAGCGAATCTATCCACATCATGCGCGAGGTCGCGGCGGAGTGCAAAAACCCCGCGCTGCTGTTTTCCGGCGGCAAGGATTCCATCGTGATGCTGCGCCTCGCGGAGAAGGCGTTCCGTCCGGCGAAATTTCCGTTCCCGCTGGTGCATATCGACACCGAGCACAACTTTCCCGAGGTGATCGCGTTCCGCGACAAGCGCGCCGCGGAATTGGGCGAGCGGCTGATCGTCCGGTCGCTGGAAGACTCGATCAGGAAGGGCACGGTCGTGCTGAAAAGCCCGCTGCAAAGCCGCAATGTGTTTCAGTCGGTGACGCTGCTGGAGACCATCGCGGAATTCGGCTTCGATGCCTGCATGGGCGGCGCACGCCGCGATGAAGAAAAGTCGCGCGCCAAGGAGCGCATCTTCTCGTTCCGCGACGAATTTGGCCAGTGGGACCCGAAGAACCAGCGCCCCGAGTTGTGGGACATCTACAACACCCGCGTGCATCCCGGCGAAAACATCCGCGTGTTCCCGATCAGCAACTGGACGGAAATGGATATCTGGCAATACATCGAGCGCGAGACGCTGGAGATACCCGACATCTATTTTGCGCACGAGCGCGAAGTGATCCAGCGCGCCGGCGGCATCATGCCGGTGTCGCATCTGGTGCAGCCGCAACCGGGCGAGAAGGTGGTCAGGAAAACCGTGCGCTTCCGTACCGTGGGCGATATCACCTGCACCTGCCCGGTGGAGTCCCTCGCCAGGAACGCGCTGGAGATCATTGCAGAGACCGCGACCACGCGCATCACCGAGCGCGGCGCGACGCGCATGGACGACCAGACCTCGGATGCTTCGATGGAGTTGCGCAAGAAGGAAGGATATTTCTAACAACCCGTCATTCCGGTGCAGGTCGGAATGACATGAATCCGGATTAAGAGAGATAAATTTATGAGCAACGCAACACAATTACTTCGTTTCATCACCGCAGGCAGCGTGGACGACGGCAAGAGCACGCTGATTGGCCGTTTGCTGCATGACTCCAAGTCGATCTTCGAGGATCAGCTTTCGGCGATCTCCAAGACCAGCGCAAAACGCGGCATGGCTGCCGTCGATCTGTCTTTGCTTACCGACGGCCTGCAGGCCGAGCGCGAACAGGGCATCACCATCGATGTGGCCTACCGTTACTTCGCCACGCCCAAGCGCAAGTTCATCATCGGCGACACGCCCGGCCACGAGCAGTACACCCGCAACATGGTGACCGCCGCCAGCACCGCCAACCTCGTGATCATCCTCGTCGATGCGCGCAAGGGCGTGCTGGTGCAGACGCGCCGCCACACTTATCTGGCGAGCCTGGTTGGCATTCCGCACATCGTGCTGGCGGTCAATAAAATGGATATGGTGGATTACTCCGAATCCAGATACAGCGAGATATGCGCGGAGTATCTGAAATTCGCCGCGCAGCTGGGTTTGACCGACATCACCTGCATCCCGCTTTCAGCGCTGGAGGGCGACATGCTGGTGGATCGCGGCGATAACCTGGACTGGTATCAGGGCACGACGCTGATGAATCTGCTGGAAAACATCGTGATCGATTACGACGTGAACACCACCGACTTCCGTTATCCGGTGCAGTGGGTATGCCGTCCGCAAACCGATGAATACCACGATTTCAGAGGCTTCATGGGGCGCATTGAAGCGGGCGAGATTGCGGTCGGCGACGAGATCACCGTGCTGCCCTCGGGCCGCACCAGCAAGGTGAAAGAGATCGTCACATATGACGGCAAGCTGCAACGCGCTTACGCGCCGCAATCCGTCACACTGACGCTGGAAGACGAGATCGATATTTCGCGCGGCGACATGTTTGTGAGGACCAGTGCCAATCCGCCCAAGGTGGAAAAAGAATTCGAAGCGATGCTGTGCTGGCTGTCCGAAACCCCGCTGGACAAGAATCGCAAGTACCTCGTCAAACACACCACACGCACCGCGAAGTGCTTGTTCTCGAACATCGACTATCGTGTGGACGTGAACACGCTGGAACAGCACGGCACAGCCACGCTCAACATGAACGACATCGCGCGCGTGGCGATGAAGATGCAACAGCCGCTGGTGTTCGACAGCTACACCACCGACCGCGCCACCGGCAGCTTCATCGTGATCGACGAGGCGACGAACAATACCGTTGCGGCGGGGATGATTGCTTGAATAGGGCGGAACGCATAGCGGTTCTGCCGGATGGTTTATGCGGCGGATCGCCCAAGGGCATCCGCCCTACGACCGAGTTGAGCGGCGAGCAGTCGGAGCGCGCAGCGCAACGGCTGCAATTTCGTCCGCTCGAACGCGTTGTTAGGCGTCATTCTCGCGTCACCTCATCGTGCTGGTGTTCGTTACGATGAAATCGCCGACGACTGCTATATACGTGACAGTGACTTCACCTTCGACAATGTTCAAGAGGCCATCGATTTCCGCCCGAGACTCCGGACGGCGTTCGACAATTGATGCGCTCCATTCGCGAACTCCGTCGCAGATTCCAGCGCAGAACGGCTCGGTTCCGACGTAGAGGACGATCGACTCATCGCCAGCGCCCGCGGTGCTCATATGTGCGAGATTGCCGGCCGTTGGCACGATACGCTTGTATCCGGCCTTTTCAGGCGGCCTCGCCTCCTTCACGCCCGTGTGAAGATAAGCGTTACGAAGTGCGTAGCAGTCGTCCCCCGACATGGGAAACCCTTTCCCGTCATGTCCAATTCGGAATAGACGTTCTCTCACCCAGACGTCGAACCACTTGGGATAACGCTTTCCAGCATGGCCTGGGCCCGCCCATTCCGGATATTCGATCTGCCCGCATATGTCAGGAACCGCCAACGCAAGAGCCAGCGCGGCATGCCAATTGCGCGCGTTCACGCACGCTTCGATGGAGTTCGCGATATCTCCATGAATGACGCCTAATAGTTACTTTAGACGGACCCACCGGTCCGTACTATTGAAAATAGAAAAGCATGCAGATTCAGGTTAAACGATTGATTCATTGACGACCCCGAAAATTTGTCTGTTCGCACAGGCATAATAGTACAGGCAGGTGAAATTTGCTTATGGCGACTGAAAGGATTTCGCAGGGTGGATGCGTGCTGCGCACTTTATCCACCCTGCCAAGCTGCGCAACGCTATCGTAGTGTGCTATCTTTCGCATTATCCGACTGTTGATGCTTTCTATTTTCCATGAGCCTGTTTGCCTTGATCACCGCGCTGTTGCTGGAGCAGTTCCACCCGCTTTCCTCGCGAAAATACCTGTACGGTTGGTTGTCCAGCTACGTTCTGTTCTTTCAGCTTCACTTCAATGCCGGACAACGTGAACACGGCAAGATCGCCTGGCTGCTGGCGGTGTTGCCGTTGTTGGCCGGTGTCGTGGCGTTGTATTGGTTGCTGTATCACGTGCATCCGCTCTTTGCCTGGGCGCTCAACGTGCTGGTGTTATATCTCACGATGGGCTTCCGCCAGTTCAGCCATTATTTCACCGACATTCACCTGGCGTTGCGCGAGGACAGGCTGGACGAGGCGCGCGGCCTGTTGTCCCGTTGGCGCGGCATGCCCTCGCATGAATTGAATGCCGAGGAAGTCGCGCGCGTTACCATCGAACAGGCGCTGATCGCATCGCATCACAACGTATTCGGCGTGATCGTGTGGTTCGTGTTGTTCAGCGCACTGGGCTTGGGTGGCGCGGCGGGCGCATTGCTGTATCGCCTGGGGCAATTCCTGCGCGCGCATTGGGGCAACGCAGACAAGTACGATCTGGGCGAATTCGGCGGGTTTGCGCGACAGGCATTCTATGTATTGGAATGGTTGCCGATCCGGCTGACCGCGATGACCTTCGCAATCGTCGGCGATTTCGAAAACACCGTTTATTGCTGGCGCACCCAGGCAGCGAATTGGCCTGACAGCGAAGCGGGCATATTATTGGCCAGCGGTGCCGGCGCATTGGGCGTGCGTCTGGGCATGCCGTTACCGCAAGGCGGCGTGATGGAGGACAGGGCGGAACTGGGTATTGGTGATGATGCCGATGCCGACTTCATGCAAAGTGCCATCGGCTTGGTATGGCGCTCGGTGGTATTCTGGATGGTTTTGTTGCTGCTGCTGACGCTGGCGACTTTGCCGGTTCAAGTAAATTAATAACAAAATAAATGACTTATATTATAGGGCATGAAAAGATCCGAGCATGATCCACAGCGATAACCTCACCGCTGAGCCGCGCCCCGAGTCCAGCCGGATAGTTTCGGCCGCGCCGGCCTCTCAACACGAAGAGGCGCTGGAGCGCGCACTGCGCCCCAAGCAACTCGACGAGTATGTCGGGCAGGAAAAAATCCGCGGGCAGCTGGAGATATTCATCGAGGCGGCCAAGCGGCGCAAAGAGCCGCTCGATCACGTGCTGCTGTTCGGCCCGCCCGGTTTGGGCAAGACCACTTTGGCGCAGATCATCGCCCGGGAAATGGGCGTGAATCTGCGCCACACTTCCGGCCCGGTGCTGGAGCGTGCCGGCGACCTCGCCGCGTTGCTGACCAATCTCGAACCGAATGACGTGTTGTTCATCGACGAGATCCATCGCCTGTCGCCGGTGGTGGAAGAGATACTGTATCCCGCGCTGGAGGATTACCAGATCGACATCATGATCGGCGAAGGGCCAGCGGCGCGTTCGGTGAAGCTGGACCTGCCGCCGTTCACGCTGGTGGGCGCGACCACGCGCGCGGGGATGCTGACCAATCCCTTGCGCGACCGCTTCGGCATCGTGGCGCGGCTGGAGTTCTACACGCCGGAAGAATTGCAGCGCATCGTGATGCGCTCCTCGAATCTGCTGAAAATGAATCTGACCCAGGACGGCGCGCTGGAGATTGCCAAGCGTTCGCGCGGCACGCCGCGTATCGCCAACCGTTTGCTGCGCCGCGTGCGCGACTTTGCCGACGTGAAGGCGGACGGCGATGCGACCCGCGAGGTGGCGGATGCCGCGCTGACCATGCTGGATGTGGACTCGCACGGGCTGGATGTGATGGACCGGAAATTATTGCTGGCGGTCATCGAGAAGTTCCTCGGCGGCCCGGTCGGCCTGGACAACCTTGCCGCCGCGATCGGCGAGGAGAGCGATACCATCGAGGATGTGCTGGAGCCGTATCTGATCCAGCAGGGCTATCTGCAACGCACCCCGCGCGGACGCATGGCCACGGCGATCGCTTACCGCCATTTCGGGCTGACGGTTGCCAATAATCCGATTAATTTAAATTCGGCCAATGGGAACTTGCCATTGGGTGAGGATCGATAATATGAGCAAAAGCAAAATATTTTCTTTGCCGGTGCGCGTGTATTTCCAGGACACCGATGCGGGCGGCGTGGTTTATC
>Ga0208080_1000240_pt1 | contig 27409 bp, 32 predicted proteins | sample NGESurdeep092012_3_FD_184476 | JGI IMG/M metagenome (GOLD analysis project Ga0208080, IMG submission 184476) | Arctic peat soil microbial communities from Barrow, Alaska - NGEE Surface sample 210-3 deep-092012 (SPAdes) | ecosystem: Environmental > Terrestrial > Soil > Wetlands > Peat ...
CGTCTTCATCGCCTACGTGCAGGGCGAAAACGGCGGCGGCGAGCCATGCCCCGGGCAGGCTCAGACGAACGAGAAGCCACCAGAGCAGCAAGGCCGATCCAGCGTGCAGCAGGACGTTGACGAGGTGATAGCCGAATGGATGGAGCGACCACAGGTGCTTCTCGATCCAGAACGACGTGAAGACCATCGGGTAGTACTGCTCGTTCGCCTTCGGCTCGGTCCAGATGAAACGGAGCCCGTCGAGGGTGTCGAGCGTGCGGTTCTCTGTCAGGTAGGTGTCGTCGTTCCAGACGAAGCCCGCCTCGAGGGCCGGGAGATACGCGGCGACGACGGCGGCCACCATCGCCAGAGAGAGAGAGACGAGCGCCTTCCTTTGCACCGCCGCACGATAAGCCAACGGCCGGCCCGCGAGGGCGGCCGGCCGCTGAATTCCGGATTTCCCCGGCGCGCTACGCCGTCAGGTGCAGGTCGATCAGGCCGTGCTGATGGAACGCGCCGATGCGCGGCGCGAAGAGCCCGATGACGAAGAGCACGAAAGCGCCTCCGGCCACCGCCGACAGCACGAGGAGCGGCAGGAAGCGGGCCGCGAGGATCTGGTCGGCGTTGTTCACGCGGACCGTGGCTTCCAGGACGACCTTGGGGCCCGCGTCCGTCGCGACGGTGAGCCGCTTGTCCGCGACGGCCTTCTGAAGCGGCATGTCGGCGACGAGCACCTCGATACGGTCCGCCGTCGTCGAGAGCGGCAGCGCCAGATGGGCCGGGGTCCAGGTCGCGTTGACCGGCTCATTCTGGACGCGCCAGAATCCGGCCAGCGCGACGACGAGGACGATTCCCCCTCCGAGGAGGGCAAACAGCCGGAAGTGACCCTTGGGCATGGCAAACCTCGCATTTCCGCGGCGCGGCGGCCGCACTTTCCGGGATCCCTCAAATACTTAGGGCGCGGGCCGAAACCCCGTCAAGGGGTGCGTTTGCATCGGGTCGCCGTGTGGCTGCCGTCGACGGCGGGCGCCCCGGTTCGGCGGCCGGCTCTCCGTCTCGCGACCTCTACTTCACGGCGCCGACCGTGAAGCCGGCGATGAAGCGGTCGAGGAACAGGTTGTACACGACGGCGATCGGGAGGCTCGCGATGAGGCAGGCCGCCATCAGCGAACCCCAGTAGTAAACGTCGCCCCGCACGAGGTAGATCGGGACCCCGACGCCGACGGTCTGGTTCGAGGCCGACGAGATGAACGTGAGCGCGTAGACGAACTCCTGCGTGACGAGCGTGAACGTGAAGATCACGACGGTCAGGATTCCCGACACCGAGATCGGGATCACGAGCTTCAGAAATGTCTGGAAGCGCGTGAGGCCGTCGACCATGGCGGCATCCTCCAGCTCGCGCGGAATCGCCTTGAAGAAGCCTTGAAGCAGCCACGTTGAGAACGGGATCGTGAAGCTCGGGTAGACGACGATGATCGACCAGAGCGAGTCCTGCAGGCCGAGCAGCGCGACGACGCGCGAGAGCGGGATGAAGAGGAGCGTGGGAGGGACGAGATACGTGAGGAAGATACCGATCCCGAGCTTCTCGCCCCAGTCTCCGGTCAGGCGCGCGAGCGCATAGGCAGCGGGCACCGCGAAGAGAAGCGTGATCACGACGACCGCGGCCCCGGCGAACGTCGTGTTCCAGAACCATCGCAGGAAGAGCGTCTCGTTGAAGAGGAGCCTCAGGTGCTCGAGCGTCGGCGGCTGGTTGAAGATGAACGGATTGTTCTTCAGGTCGTAGAGGTCAGGCGTCCTCTTGAAGGTCGTGATGAGCATCCAGTAGAACGGAAACGCGAGGAGCACCGAGAACGTGGCGAGCACGCCGACGTGAACGACACGGCTCAGGGCCGCCCGGCCGCGGCGGCCGATTCTCACGTGACCTCCGCGCGGCGGGCCGAGCGCAGCATGAGCCACGCGACGATGGCGAGGAGCGGCAGGAGGAACATCGAGATCGCCGCGCCTTCCGCGAGGTCGCTCCCGAGGATGCCCGTGAAGAACGCGAGCGAAGGCAGAACCTGGGTCGTGTCGTACGGGCCGCCGCGAGTCAGGATGTAGATCACCGTCATGTCGGTGAACGTGAAGATGATGCCGAAGAGGACGGCCACGTTGATGATGGGCAGCATCATCGGAATCTCAATTTCGAAGAGGCGCCGGAAGTAGCCGGCCCCGTCCACCTGCGCCGCCTCCGGAATGTCCTTCGGAATCGACGTCCAGCCCGCGAGGAGGATGACGGTCGTGAAGGGGAGCGTGTGCCAGACGTGGACGAGGATCACGGAGATCATTGCGAGCACGGGCTCGCCGAGCCACATCGGCACGTCGAGGGGCTTGACGAGGTGCAGACGCACGAGCACCCAGTTGATGACGCTGTAGAGGGAGTCGAGGATCCACTTCCACCCCATCGAGCCGATCGAGACGGGCGCGACCCACGGGAGCAGGACGAGGTAGCGCACGAAGCGCCGGCCGGGGAAGGCGTCCTTCAGCGCGAGCGCGAGGATGTTCCCGCCGATGAGGCTGAGGATCTGCGATGCGATCGTGAAGACGAAGGAGTTGAGGAGCGCCCGCTTGAAGCCGGGGTTCTCGAGGACGGACCGGAAGTTGTCGAGACCCACGAAGCGGTATCCCACGCTCCCGACCTTGACGTCGCCCACGCTGTAGAGGAGCGCGAGGACGAGCGGCACGCCGACGAGCGCCGCGATGTACAGAATGGCCGGGAGGAGCATCGCCGGCCCAAGCCAGCGCTCGCGGCGTTTCGCGCTCACGCCCGGCGCAACCCCGTCGCGGGATCGAAGAGCTTGAGATGGCGCTTTTCGACCGCGAAATCGTAGTCGGCGCCGCTCTGGAAGAGCGCGGCGTGCGTCGAGGCGATCCGCGAGACGACCTTCGCGCCGTCGAAGAGTCCGCCCGTGAGCGCTCCATAGAGGATGCGCTCGGCCCCGAGGTACTCCTCGTGGCTGAAGCGGAAGCGCTGCGTCAGGGCATCGCCGGCCGGCGCGGCCCCCGCGGGCAGGAAGTGCTCCGGGCGGAAGCCCGTGATCCCGGCCGCGCCCGTGACGAGGTTCATCGGCGGGGAGCCGAGAAACGTGGCCACGAACGTGTCGGCCGGCTCGTCGTAGACCTGGGCCGGCGTGCCGATCTGCCGGACGCGCCCGTGGTTCATGACGACGACGCGATCGCCCATCGCCATGGCCTCGACCTGGTCGTGCGTGACGTAGATGGTGGTGGTGCCGATCCTCTTCTGGAACTGCTCGAGCTCCTCGCGGGCCGAGGCGCGGAGCTTCGCGTCGAGGTTCGAGAGCGGCTCGTCGAGCAGGAAGAGCGAGGGCTCGCGCACGATCGCGCGCGCGAGGGCGACGCGCTGCCGCTCACCGCCCGAGAGCTCGCGGGGCTTGCGGTCCATGAGGTGGCCGATGCCGAGCAGCCCCGCTGCCCAGTCGGCCTTCCGCTTCCGCTCGCTTCTCTCGACGCCCTGCGATTTCAGCGGGAAGACGATGTTTCCGAAGACGGACAGGTGCGGGTAGAGCGCGTAGCTCTGAAACACCATCGCGATGCGGCGTTCGCGCGGCGTCAGGTCGTTCACGACGGTGCCGCCGATGAGAATCTCGCCCGCGGTCGGTGTCTCGAGCCCTGCGATCATGCGCAGGAGTGTTGTCTTGCCCGAGCCGGAGGGACCGAGCAGGACGAGAAATTCTCCTTCGCGACTCTCGAGGTCGACGTCGAGGACGGCGCCGACGTCGCCCTTCCGGAAGGTCTTCGTCAGTTTTCGGGTCTCGACGATGGCCATCTCGGGAGATCGCGCCCTATTTCCACTTGTCGAAGATCCGCTTGATCTCCTTCTCGGCGGCCCGGGCGGCTTCCTCGGGAGACATCTCGCCGTGCGCGGCTTTCGCGAACATCGTCGGGATGACGAACGTGTTGAAGACTTCGTCGATACCGGCCGTGGCATAGCCGGGGTAGCCCACGTTCGTCGCCCAGTCGAGCACGTTCGCGAGAACCTTGTATTTCTCGGGCGGAACGGCCTTCGGGTCGTTCTCGAGCTGCTTGGCGAGATCGGGCACCGTGCTCGGGAAGCAGGGGAAGTTGTAGAACTCGCTCGCCTTGAACGCGGCTCCGAAGGAGTCGATGTAGTCGGTCAGGAACTGTTTCGCCCCCTCCTTGTTCTCGGCGAAATTCCAGATCGCGTAGCAGTCCATGACGTGCTCCGCGGCGATGCGGCGCACGGGTCCCTTCAGCGCCTGGGCGACCTGGATCTGCTTTGACATCTCGGGGTTGTCCTTCTCGGCGGAGCGTGTGACCGAGATGGCGTTCGCGACGAAGGACAGCTTTCCGGAGAGGATGCCCCGGTTGTTGGACGAGGGGTCCCACGTGAAGACCTCGGCCGTCTCGCACTCCTTGTAGAGAGCCCGGGCGTACTTGATCGCCTCGATCGTCTCTTTCGAGTAGATCGTGCAGTTTCCTTTTTCGTCCTGCTCGGCGCCGCCGTAGGACCACAGGAGCGCGCGCATGGCCATGTTCGTGTCGAGCTCCTGCGACAGGCCGATGCCCACGGGGTTGCCGAACTGGTCCTTGATCTTCTTGCCGCCGATCCGGAGGTCTTCCCACGTGTCGGGGCCCTTCGGATACCCGACCTTCTCCCAGAGGTCCTTGCGGTAATTGCCCGGGTCCGGAACGTAGGAGTCCGAGAACGCGAAGTACTTCTTCGTCTTCGGGTTGAAGGTGGACTTGTGGGCGAGGTCGATCTTCTTGCCGTGCTTTTTCTCGACGGTGTCGTAGATCTCCTTGTGGTCGATGACCTGGAGCTCGTACGCCGCCGGCGGCGACAGGAACATGAAGAGGTCGTGGCCCTTCTTCGCGGCGACCTCGGCGGCGGCACGCGCGTTGATCTCGCCGATCGAGATGTGGTCCACGACGACGTTCGTGTTGTTCTTCGCGCCCCATTCCTTCGTGAAGACCCCGTCGAACCACTTGTCGTAGCCCGGTACGAAATGGCTCCACTGGATGATCTTCAGCGTCTTCTGCTGTGCCTCGGCCCGGCCGGAGAACAAAAAGGCGGGCCCCCCGACTCCGGCGGCGAGCGCGCCGCCTCCGGCGAGTTTCGTGAACGTTCGGCGAGTGATTCCGCGCGGCTGCTTCCTCTTCGACATGACAGCACTCCTCCCGCCGGTTTCGGCCTTGACGTTAGTGTTGAAAAAACCCGAATTTAACTCTGATCGTGCCGAGAACTAGATCACTTCGCGTCAGGGAGGTCAATGCCCTTTGATGACAGGCCCTTTGATGATTCTCAATCCAGACCTGTTAGGCTTCGCGGGCGTGAAAAAGCTGCGGGTGGGGATCATCGATCTCGTCGCGAAGGGGCCGACGAGCGCTCTGTACGCCCGCGTCATGAACGCGAACCTCGCAAGCATCATGCCGCAGGTCGTGGGGGTCTGGTGCGAGACGCGGGGGCACGAGGTCACGTACGTCTGCTACACGGGCCTCGAGAACCTGGTCGACGAGCTGCCGGGCGGCGTCGACGTCGTCTTCATCTGCGCGTTCACGGAGGCGGCGTTCCTCGCGTATGCGCTGAGCAACCTTTTCCGGTCGCGGGGCGCCGTGACGGCCCTGGGCGGGCCGCACGCCCGCTGTTATCCGGAAGACGCGTGCAGGTATTTCGACTACGTTCTCGGTTTCACGGACGAGGCGCTGATCGAAGACCTTCTCCGGGATTGCAGCAGACACCGCCCGCTGGGTCTCCACCTCGACGCCCCGCGCCAGCCGCTCGCTCTTCCCGGGGTTCGGGAGCGGTGGAAGTTCATCGAGCCGACTCTCCGGAAGGCGCCCCTGATCAAGATGATCCCGATCCTGGGCAGTCTGGGGTGCCCCTACACCTGCAGCTTCTGCATCGACTCGGTGGTGCCCTACCAGCCGCTGGATCTCGACGTGCTCCGGGAGGACCTGCGTTTCATCGCCCGGAACGTCAGGCGGCCTCTCGTCGGGTGGCACGATCCGAACTTCGGCGTCAGGTTCGACCAGTTCCTGGACGTGATCGAGGACGCGGTCCCGCCCGGGAGCATCACCTTCATCGCGGAGAGCAGCCTGTCGCTGCTTTCCGAGCCCCACCTCAAGCGGCTCAACCGGAACGGATTCAAGGCCGTGCTTCCGGGAATCGAATCCTGGTACGACCTCGGTAACAAGTCGATGACAGGCCGGAAGACGGGCATGGAAAAGGTCAGGGAAGTGTCCGACCACGTCAACCTGATCCTGCGATACCTGCCGTACGTCCAGACGAACCTCGTCCTCGGCCTCGACGGGGAATCGGGCGCGGAGCCCTTCGAGCTGACGAAGCGGTTCATCGACCTGTCTCCGGGCGCGTTCCCCGGCTATTCGCTGCTCTCTGCGTTCGGGCGCGCGGCGCCGCTCAATCTCGAGTACCAGCGCGCGAACCGGGTGCTTCCGTTTCCGTTCCACTTCCTCGACAACAACCACGCGATGAACGTGCGGCCCGAGAACTACGCCTGGACGGACTTCTACGATCACGTGATCGACTTGACCAAGTATTCCTTTTCATGGAGTGCGATCTTCAAGCGGTGTGTCGCCACGCAGGCCGCGATTCCGCGCTGGATGAACGTCGTGCGCGCGATCTCCTCGGAAGGCTCCGGCCGGATCGCGTACTACACGGAGGTGCGGAGAAGGCTGGACACAGACGCTCAGGTGCAGAGTTATTTCGCTCAGGAGACGGACGAGCTGCCGGATTTCTACGCGCGCCAGGTGAGCCGGGATCTGGGATCGCTGTGGCGCTTCTTGCCCGCGGGAAGCATGTCCCACGATCACAAGGCCTATCTTGCGTCCGAGGAGCGGCCGCTCGAGGTTGCGCGCCACGAGGAGCTGGCGGCGGTCTGAGATACTCCCTCCCGTGCGGCGAGATGATCGCGGGCACACGTGCGGACGGCGGCGGACTTCTCTAAACTCGCCCGTATGCGACCCGCTCCCGAGAACGCGCAGCGAATCTATCTGAGGAGCGGATATGGCGGGGATCCGCTCGCGTTCTCCGTCCGGTGGTTCGTTCCCGCGGGCTTGGATGCCGGCGGGGAGGCCGAGATCGCGAGCCACGCGACGGGCAAGGCCGAGCTGACGTCCTGCCTGACGCTTCTCGGCGTGACGGCCCTCGCCGTGATGATCGGCGACGTCATGGACGGGACGCCGGTGTTCGACTTCAAGCCGTGCACGCCCACGGAGGCCGCCGAGCACGTCTGCCGGGAAGGCCAGCGGGCGCGGAGCATCGCGTACTCCCAGACCGTCTACGTCGAGACGACGTCCCTGAAGCTTTTCCGCCGCCTCTCCCTCTGGGAGAACGCACGCCGGAGGCGGGAGCGGTGAGCGAGCTGTCCGTGCGCATCACGACGCACGCGCACTTCTCGGCGGCCCACCGGCTGCACAACGACGCCAAGGACGCCGAGTGGAACCGCCGCGTCTTCGACAAGTGCAACAACCCGCACTCTCACGGGCACACGTACGGGCTCGACGTCACTGTGGAAGGGCCCGTCGACCCGCTCACGGGCTGGGTGATGGACTTCGGCGTGGTCAAGCGTGTCGTGAACGAGCGGGTCGTGAGGGCGTGCGACCGCAAGAACCTGAACGTGGACGTCCCGTTCCTCGCGGGCGTGAACCCGACCGCGGAGAACATCGCGATCCGCATCTGGGACGTGCTCCAACCCGCCGTTTCTCCCGGCCGGCTCGTGCGGGTGGAGCTGCACGAGACCGAGCGGAACAAGGTCGTCTACACGGGGCCACCGTGAGGGCTCTCATCTCGAACGACGACGGCGTGCACAGCCCCGGCATCGCCGCGCTCGAGCGCGCCGCGCGCGCCGCCGGGTTCGAGACGTACATCGTCGCACCCGACCGCGAGCAGAGCGCCTCGGCGCACTCGCTCACGATGCACCGCCCTCTTCGCGTGCTGAAGACGGGCGAGAGGACCTGGGTCGTCGACGGAACGCCGACGGACTCGGTCAACATCGCGCTCTGCTCGGTCCTGAAGGCGAATCCGCCCGACTTCGTGTTCTCGGGCGTGAACGCCGGCCCGAATCTCGGCGACGACGTGACGTACTCGGGGACGGTGGCCTGCGCGTTCGAAGGGACGCTGCTCGGCGTTCCGTCGATCGCGTTCTCCCTGGACTACGCGCGCGACGCGACGGGCGCGATCGACTATTCGGAAGCCGAGAAGGCAGCGGCACAGATCATCGTGTGGGCGAAGGACCACCCGCCCGCGCCGGACACCCTGTGGAACGTCAACGTCCCGGCGGGAAAGCCGAAAGGGTTTCGTCCCACGCGCATGGGGCGCCGGCGGTACGGAGAGAACATCGTCGAGAAGATCGACCCGCGCGGCCGCCCGTACTACTGGATCGGCGGGACGTTCGTGGACACGAAGGCCGAGGGGACGGATCTCCTCGCCGTGGCGGAGGGATGGGTGTCCGTGACGCCGCTCCACATGGACATGACGGACTATCGCGCCCTCGCCGATCTCGACGGTCTCGCGGAGAAGATCGCCCCGCCTCGCGCGGGCTAAGATCCGGGCGTGAAGCCGGCCGACCGGGACGTGGAGCACGCCGCGCGCGCCAGCGCCGGCGCCCGCCGGGCGCTCGTGGAGCGGCTCAAAGCCGCGGGGCTCTGTCGCGACCCCCGCATTGCGGAGGCGATGGGGTCCGTTCCGCGCCACCTCTTCGTGCCGGCGGCGCTCCAGGGTGAAGCCTACGGCGACCACGCGCTGCCGATCGGGTATGGGCAGACGATCACGCAGGCGGCGAACGTGGCCCGCGCGGCCGAGCTGGCGGCCCTGACGCCGGCCGCGCGCGTCCTCGAGATCGGGACCGGCTCGGGCTATCAGGCCGCTGTCCTCGCGCGTCTCGCGCGCTGGGTCTTCTCGCTCGAGCGCATCGCACCGCTTGGGAAAAGGGCCGTGCACCTCCTGAAGACGCTCGGCGTCGCGAACGTCTCCATCAAGGTTTTCGACGGCTCGTACGGCTGGAGCGAGCATGCCCCATACGACGCCATCCTCGTGGCGGCGGCCGCACCGGAAGTGCCGGAGCCGCTCGTGGCGCAGCTCGCGGCGGGCGGGCGCCTCGTGATCCCGGTCGGCCCCGCGGCGCGGCAGAAGCTGCTCGTCGTCCGCAAGCTGCCGAACGGCCGGACGCGCACCGAGGATGCCGGCGAGGTCGCGTACGTTCCGCTCGTCGGCCGTTTTGGCTTCGCCCTCGTCGAGACGGAGAGGATCTCCCGATGAAGGGGCCGGATCCGGCGGCGGACGATTCGGGCGGCTGGGTCGCCGCCGCGCGCCGCTGGCGGATCTCGGGCCGCGTGCAGGGAGTGGGATATCGCGCGTTCGCCTCCCGCGCGGGCCGCGCGCTGAACCTCAGGGGCGGCGCCCGGAACCTGGACGACGGGCGGGTGGAGGTCATCGCGTCCGGCGCCGTCCACGCCCTGGACCGCCTGGAAGCCGCCCTGGGGGAGGGGCCGAGCCTCTCGCGCGTGAGCCGCGTCGACGTCGAGACCCTCGCCGCGCCCCCGTCGCCGGCGGACTTCGGCGCCTGCGACGTGGAGTTTTGAGACCGCCGTTTAAGATCGGAGAGACGTGAACGAACGAAAGATCCTGATCGTTGATGACGACGAGGACATTCTCCTCATCGTCCAGACGCTCCTCACGAACGCCGGCTACGCCCCCATCCTCGCGCGCATCGCGGCGAGTACCATCGGGGGCGTCTCGGCGAGCGCGAGCTTCCCGAAGACCGGGAACGTCCCGAAGCAGACCTGGACGGCGAGAAGGGCGGCGATCGCCCGGCCGTCCATGCGCGGCTGCGACCGGGGCTCAGGCAACGGGCGGCGCCGATACCGTGGCGGGGCGGTCGCCTTCTCTCGTGCGGACCAGAAGCCGCGTGCCGGGTGCGGCCCTTTCACGCCTGACGTACCCGAGGGCGGTCGCCGGCCCGGAGCCCGCCGCGCGTGCGGCACTCGTCACGGCGCCCACCTTCTCTCCTTCGAAGAAGATTTCGCTGCCGGATGCGGGAGCTTCCCCTTCGAGAAGCAGGCGCACGAGGTTCCGATTCACGTGGCCGTACGTCTTGATGCGGGCCACCGTCTCCTGTCCGATGTAGCAGCCCTTGTTGTCGGAGATGAACCCCCTCTCCCTCAGCCCCGCCTCGTCCGGCAGGACGGCCTCGGTCAGCTCGAAGCCCCAGCGCGGGATCCCCGCCTCGATGCGCAGCGCCTCGAGCGTCTCGGCGGAAGCCGCGCGGGCGCCCGCGGAAAGCAGCGCCTTTCGCACGGCCTCGGCGCGCGAGCGGGGGAAGCGCAGGTCGTACCCGGGGAAGAGAGTTCTGCTTTCGGAAACCAGGCGGACGGGGACGGCTTGTTCGTCGCCTGTTGAGTGAGAAGTGGCGGGTGGAGGTGGATTCTCTTCGAAAGTGAACAGGGGAGCCGCCGCGGCGAGTCTCGCCGTGACATGCGCGTGTGCTTGTCGCGGCCATGCGTCGCCCGCCGCCGAATGCTGGAGGTGAAAGACGGCAGTCTGCTCGGTTTCATTTCCGATCTGGACCTCGTTGAAAACGAGGTATCTCCGAAGCAATTCTTCAGTCTTTTTTGCGAGCTCCGGCTCGCAGTCGATTTCGAGCCGGTCCTCCTCGCACAGGACGACGCAGTCGGCGAGGACCTTTCCCTTCGGCGTGAGGAAGGCCGCCGCGCAGCCGGTGCCCGGCGTGAGCTTCTTGATGTCGTTCGTGACGAGGCCGTGGAGGAACGAAGCGCGATCCTTGCCGGTGAGGACCACCGCGCCGCGGCCGGTGAGGTCGAAGAGGAGGGGAGAGGGTCCCATGGCCAGGATTCTCGCATCCGGCGGCGCGCCTTCGATCCGTGCGACAATGGCGCTCCGTGACAGAGGTCTCGTGAACGACGTCGCCCCGAAGGCCGCAGGCGGCGCCCGGCGCCGACGGCGCGGCGGACGCGGACGCTCGGGCGCCAACGCAAAGGCACCCCAGGATCTCGCCGACGCCCCGTTTCCCGAAGCCGAGCCCGTTTTTGCGTCCCCGGCCCCTGTCCTCGCCACGTCGAATTTCATCGAGGGCATGGGAACGCCGCCGCCGGCAGGAGCCATGAATCAGGAAGAACAGAATCTCGCCCTCTTCATCGACATCGACAACCTGCTCATCGGATTGCGCGAGAGCGGACATCCGAAGTTCGACGTCAAGCTCCTCATCTCGCGGCTCCTCGAGAAGGGGAAGATCGTCGTCAAGCGCGCGTATGCCGACTGGAGCCGCTATACGGAATACAAGCGCGCCTTCCACGAAAGCGCGTTCGAGCTCATCGACATCCCGCAGCACCGCATGACCGGAAAGAACTCGGCCGACATCCGGATGGTCGTGGACGCGATGGACCTCGCCTCGAACAAGGAGCACATCACGACGTTCGTCATCGGGTCGGGCGACTCGGATTTTTCGCCGCTCGTGTCGAAGCTGAAAGAGAACAACAAGCAAGTGCTCGGCTTCGGCGTGAAGGGCTCGACCTCGGAGCTTCTCATCGACAACTGCGACGAGTTTCTCTACTACGAGGACCTCGTCCGCGAGAAGACGAAGACGGCGTCTCTCCAGGGTCTGCCCGAGAAGACGGCCGAGGCGTTCTCCCTGCTCATCGACTCCATCCTCGCCCTGAAGCGCGAGAACAAGGAAGTGCTATGGGGCTCGATGGTGAAGCAGACCATGCAGAGGAAGAACCCGAGCTTCAACGAGAGCTACTACGGCTTCCGAGCCTTTTCCGAGCTGCTCGAGGCCGCCGAAACGCAGAAGCTCATCGTGCTGAAGCGCGATGCCAAGAGCGGCTCGTACATCATCACGGGCTTCGGCAACGGATAGAAGATCAAGAGAAGACTTCGGACCTCCCCCTCGATCTGGCCTCTCATCTCGCGCGAGGCGCTCGGCGGCTTCAAGGTCTTCTCGGTGCGGCGCGAGATGCTGCGTTCTCCCCGGACGAATCTCCCGCACCCGTTCTACGTTCTCGACTGCCCGGACTGGGTGAACGTGGTCCCGCTGACGGACCGGAACGAGGTCGTCCTCGTGCGACAGTTCCGGGCGGGCACGCGCTCGGTCACGCTGGAAATCCCGGGCGGCGGCGTGGAGGCGCATGACGGCTCGGCTCTCGTCGCTGCCCGCCGCGAGCTGCGCGAGGAGACGGGCCACGTGGCGCGGAGCTGGAGGCGCCTCGGCGTCGTGCAGCCGAATCCCGCCATTCAATCGAATCGATGCACGACGTATCTCGCGCGCGGGTGCCGGCCCGTCGGGGATCTCATCCCCGACGCGGGCGAAGACCTCGCCGTGGAGCTCGTGCCGTTGGCCCGCATCCCGGGCCTCATCCGGCGCGGCCGCATCACGCACTCTCTGGTGATCGCGGCGTTCCACTTTCTTTCACTCGCGGGTTGAGAACGGGACGCCGCCGTCCCTAGAATCCCGGCCGGAGGGAGCCCGTGAAGAAAGCGTATCTCTTCGGCAACCTCGACGCGGACCGGTTCGACATCACGACCGGCCGCGACCTCACGCTTTCCCCGCCCCAGAAGGACGGCCCGCTGAACTTCTTCATTTACCCGTACGTCGAGGTGGACGGGAAGACCTTCGCAGAGACGAAGATACGGCTCGACTACCGGAACCTGTGAGGGGACGGACGGCCGCCTCCTCCTCGTCGTCTGCGAGGGGTTCACACCCGACGGCGTCCGGATTCCGAAACGGCACGTCCTCTGCGACACTGAGGGCCCGGCTCCAGCTGATGACCGAGCGGCTGAGCGGATAATCGTCGCGGATGACGAGCACGCCGCAAGACCATGAAGACCGGAGGCTGCGGAAAAAATCCGCAGCCTTTCGCTTGAAGCACGACGTGGGCAAAGCCCTGAGGTGGAGCGCTCCGGAAGTCCGCGAGACGGATCCCGAGGCGCTTCGGGCGCGCCTGGCTTCGGACCTTCTCCCCTCGGGTGATGGCGCGGCGAAACGGGATGTCGTGCAAAGTTTCTTCGAATGGAAGAGGGAGGAGGGAGAGCTCTTCGACACGCATGATGGTGACCTCTCGGCCGTCGCGGCCGCGCTTTCGGAGATCCAGCGCGCGCTCCGCGGGCTCTCTTCATTCGATGAAATTCAATTGCGTGCGCTCGATGAAATCTGTCTCGAAGCGTCTCGACGAGCCAACAGCTTTTACCGCCGCGTCGCCCTCGACGACGGCCCGGAGATCGTGCGGCCTCTCGGAGCGCGCCGATGACGGCCCGCGGCCCGCGCGTTCTCGTCGTCGACGATCAGCCGAAGACCGCGGATTTCCTGCGGCGCCACGCGCCCGATCTGGTCCTGCTCGGCCCACCGCCCCGTCCCACCCCGGACGATCTCCACCCCCGCGGCGATGTGCACGGGCTCGTCCGTCGTCGCCGAATCCCCGGCCATGTGGTGAACGACGAGCGTCGCTGCCAGAAAGGCGAGGAGCAGCGAACTGACACGCTCGAGGAGAACCGTGTTTCTGAGCAATCCCCGGTTCTCCGGTGGTTCTCTTCTCAGATCTCCTGAAACACGAACCGCTTGAGAACCTGAATCCGCTCCGAGGCGTGCGTCGGGTCCATGAGCCAGATGGCGCCCGCGACCGAGGAGAGAAGCGAGTTGCCGTCCTGCGGCGTGAAGCAGAAACCCACGATCTCCCGGCCTTTGTCGGCGATAGCGATCGTGGGCGTCGAGATGACGGTTTGCGAGAGAATGCGGCCGTAATACCCGTGGTCGCGGCCGAAGGAGAACACTTCGTTCGCGCTCTTCCTTTCGGTGAGCGCGACGAGCGGATTCTCCTTCAGGTGCTCGATCACCGTCCTCTTGTCGATCGGCTTCGTGAGCTCGAAGTTGAACCACACGGAGTGCATGTACTGCGTATTGAGCTTCAAGGCCGACGAGAAGACCTTGGGCTTCAGGCCGAGCGTCTCGTAGAGATGGAAAACGTCACGGGCATGATGCGTCCCGAATTCCTCGTCGTCGTGCTTGCCGACAGTCGGCGCGGGGCTGAAGTCCTTCGTCTGCGAGATGTCGTTCGCGCGCCGCATGCAGACGAACTGCGCGCGGTCCATCACCAGATCGTCCCCCGACATGCCGAGCGTCTTGATGAGGATCGCGAGGTTGTGCGTGTTGCACGAGACGACCTGCAGGAAGCGGTCCTCGCCCGGGATGAGGGCCGAATCGTTGATCCCGCGCGCGTACATCTTGCCGAAGCCGAACTCCGAGCCCTGCGCGAGGAAGCCGCGGGGGCCCTTGAGGTGCTTGTAGTAGGCCTCCTTGTTGTCGTTCCCGGCGGGCGTGCAGTCGATGACCACGGTCGCGCGCTCGAGAGCCTCCTGCGCGTTGTAGGAGACCATGTGGCCGAGGGCCTCGAAATCCGCGGTCTTGTCCTCCTCCGTCGCGAGGTGCGCGCCACGCGACATGAGGTGCGCCACCTTCGCCCGCTCGGTCTTCATGGGTGTGCGCTTGTGGAACGTCACTTCGTCGATGCCGAGATGCTCCTTGAAGTCCGTGAAGAGCCCGATGAGAGGCTCTCCGATCGTCCCGGTCCCGACGATGTGAACGATGTTCTTCATGGCACGCTCCTGACGCGAGGGGACATTCCTGCGGGGATTCCCTTATAGCCGTCCGGGGCGGTGGAATTCAACAGGCGCGTCCGAAAAAAGGTCGCGTGCTAACGTCGTTTCGATGCCGGACGCGGCCCCCGTGAAGCTCTCTTCGCTCGAGATTCCGGGCCCGGCCGCCTGGATGAGTTCGAGAGTGTGACCGGCGACGCGCTCGCGCAATGGCTTTCGGCATGATGATTTCGGACGAGGGGAGAGAGATCCTTCGAAAGGTCGCCCTGGAGGCGGCGGCCCGCGCGATGGGCCTGCGAGATACGGCCCCGCCCGTCATCGACCCAAAAAGCTCACTCGCTCGCCCTGCTCCGGTCTTCGTGACCTGGAAAAAGGATGGCCGCTCGCGGGGGCGGAGCGGAACGGTCGGTGCGGAACGTGCGCTCGCCGTCGAGGTCGAGGAGCATGCCGTGGCGGCGCTCCTCAAAGACCCGAGATTCCCTCCAGCGGCCGTCAAAGAGCTGCCGCGCTACATACCCGAAATCTCCGTCCTCTATTCCTTCGAAGAAATCCCCGGGGCCGAAAGCCTTCTCCCCGGCACTCACGGCGTCGTCGTGGAGAAGGGGAAGCGGCGCGGCGTGGTCCTGCCGCAGGATGGCGCGCTCTTCGATTGGGACGGCGCGCGCATCCTGTCCCAGGCATGCCTCAGGGCGGGGCTTCCGGAGGAGAGCTGGAAGGCCGCGAGCCCGCCCCGCCTCCTCCGGTTCACCGCAGAGGTCTTCTGAGGGCGGGCTACTTCTCGATCGAGAGCAGTTCGACCTCGAAGACCAGCGTCGCGCCGCCCTTGATCTTCGGGGGGCTTCCCGCGTCGCCGTAGGCGAGCTCCGAAGGGCACACGAGGCGGGCCTTGCCGCCCGTCTTCATGAGCTGGAGACCCTGCGTCCAGCACGGAATGACGCCGCTCAGCGGGAACGTCACGGGCTCGCCGCGGTCGATGGAGCTGTCGAAGACGGTTCCGTCCCTGAGCGTGCCGCGGTAGTGGACCTTGACCTTGTCGGTCGCCTTCGGCGAAGCGCCTGTTCCGGCCTTGATCTCTTTGTAGAGGAACCCGGTTGGCTGCTTGACGGCGCCACTCTCCGCGGCTTCCTTCGCGACGAAGGCCGCACCGGCCTTCTTCTCGCCGGCGGCCGCCGCGCCGAGGCGGCCCTTCGCGAACTCCTGCAGCTTCGGGCCGTACGTCTGGAGGTCCACCTTCGCGGGACGGCCGAGGACGCCGTCGGTGAGGCCCTCCTGCACGGAGGCCAGCTCCGCGGCCGTCAGCTTGAGCGGCCCGAGGTTCTGGCTCATCACGAGCCCGATCGCGTAGAGCGTTTTGGCACCCTCGGTCGCGGGGGCCGCGCCGGCGACCTTGGCGGAGCCGGGCTTCGAAGGAGCCGCTTTCGCGGTGGTGGGCTTCGCCGCTTCCTCGGCGAGCGCCGGGAATGCCGAAGACAGAAGAAGAACGGAGGCGATGAGATTTCGTCGCATGGGTTGAGGTCCTCGCTTTTCGTTTGATGACGGCCCGGAGGGCGCGGCCGATAGGCGATTCTACCGCGCTGGCGCGAGCGGGCGCGTCAGGATGTGAAGGAGGACGCCCGCGGCGACGGCCGCGTTCAGGGAGTCGACACGGCCGGCGAGCGGCAGCGTGACGCGATGGTCGAGCGACCCGGCGATCTCGGCCGAGATTCCGTGGCCTTCGGAGCCGATCACGAGGGCGAGCGGGCGGACGCCGCCGAGGGCCTCGGGAGCCGTGCCTCCGTGCGCCGAGGCTCCCGCCAGGGCGATCCCGTGCCGGCGCGCCCAGGCGACCGCCTCACCTGCCGCGACGCCCGCGGCGACGGGCAATCGGAAGGCGCTGCCCGCCGACGCGCGCAGCGCGCGCGGCGAGAAAGGCCACGCACACCCGGGCGTCAGGAGCGCGGCGGCAACTCCGAACGCCTCGCCGCTCCGGAGGATGGCTCCCACGTTCGCGGGGTCCTGAACGTCGTCGAGGAGGAGGAAGAGCGGAGAAGATGAAGATGAAGAGGAAGATTTCTTAGAAGGTAATAGGGCAGATAGCGATGCCAGCGTGCGGTGGGGAGGAGGCGCCAGCGCGACGACGCCGCGCGTCGAGGGAAGATCCGAGAGCTTTCGAAGGACCCGTGCCGCGACCTCCGTCACCCGCGCCGAAGAAGTTGTCGCGTGCGAATCGCCTTCCCCTCTCACCCTTCCAAGAAAACCTTCTTCTCCCTCTTTCTCCTGTTCCGGATTTCTCTGAAGAAAAACCTCGTCTACCCGCACCCCTGCATCGAGCGCCTCCTCGATCATCCTCCCGCCTTCGAGCAGCATCATTTCTCCGCTCGCGACGGCCCTGACCGCTGCTTGGATGCGGAGATTCGAGGGCGAATCGATACGCGTCGTCATGGCGAGCCAGAGAGTGTAGTTCCTTCCTCCGGGACGAGCGGAGGTGTGAATCGGTGTGCTTAAATCCGGTTCGAATGAAGGGATCCCTTCCGGCGGTGGGGGCTGCCATCGCCGCGAAAGCCACGTCCCTGACCGCGCTCTGGACGTTCCCGTCGGTCCTGTTTTCCGCGTTCCTCGTGGCCTGGGGAGCCGAGGCCGCGCAGTTTCTCGTGTCGCAGGGCCTCGCGCTCGCGATCCTCGCGTGGCTTCAGACGCTCCCCGAATTCGCGGTGGAAGCCGTCATCGCGTGGGAGGCCGGGAAGGACCCGGCGAAGGTGCATCTCGCGATCGCGAATTTCACCGGCTCGATCCGCCTGCTCGTCGGCCTCGGCTGGCCGCTCGTGTATTTCGTGGCCGCTTTCTTCGCGCGGAAGACGGGCCGGCGCCAGACGTGGATCGCGATCACGTTCGACGACGAGCACGCGATCGAGATCGTGGGCCTGCTTCCGCCGGTCCTCTGGTTCACCGTGATCTGGTGGAAAGGCACGCTCGGCCTCCTCGACGCCGCCATTCTCACGGCCTGCTACGTCGCCTATCTCGTCGCGCTCCTGCGCGTGCCTGCGCGCGAGGGCGACGTGGAGGAGATGGAAGACCTCCCTGCCGTGTCACGCTGGGCTCTCGCGCAGGGGCCCCGCCGGCGGGGATGGGCCATCGCGGGTATCTTCCTCGTCGGGGGCGCGATCCTCGCCGTGTCGGCCCACGCGTTCGTGGAGTCCATGCTCGCGCTCGCGATCTCCGCGGGAGTCTCGCAGTTCGTCTTCGTCCAGTGGGTCGCGCCGTTTCTCTCCGAGTTTCCCGAGAAACTCTCGGCGTTCAACTGGGCGCGCCAGATCACGAAAGCGCCGATGGCGGTGATGAATCTCGTCTCGTCCACGATCAACCAATGGTCTATCCTCTCGGCGCTCATTCCGGTCATCTACTCGATCTCGAAGGGAACCCCGTCGGCCATCGTGTTCGATCAGCACCAGCGCCTGGAGATCCTCCTGACGATCCTGCAAAGCTTTCTCGGCTGGCTGCTCCTCGTGAACATGGACTTGCGCGCCTTCGAGGCCGTGGTCCTCTTCGTGTTTTGGTTGGTTCAGTTCGCCGTTCCCGGGATGCGTGGGCCGATGATCGGCGTCTATGCGGGCTGGTGCGGCGTGGAGATCGCCATGATCGCGTTGGGAAAGCGGAAGCCGCTCGCCTTTCGGGCCGCTTGGAATACCCTGAGGCGCCGATGAGATTCGCCTCGCGCGCTTCCCGTGTCGCCGGCTCGGCGACTTTCGCCGTCATGAAGGCCGCGGCGGCGCTGCGCGCCAGGGGAATCGACGTCGTGGACTTCGGCCCGGGGGAGCCCGACTTCCCGACGCCGGCGTTCGTGAAACACGCCGCGATCGACGCGATCGAATCGGACTTCACGAAGTACACGGACGCCTCGGGAATTCCGGAGCTGCGCGAGGCGATTGCGGAGCGGTACCTGGCGGCGTGGGACGCGCCGTACACGGCCTCCGATGTCATCGTGACGGCCGGCGGCAAGCAGGCGCTGCACACCGCCTGCCTCGCGCTCTTCGAGGAGGGCGACGACGTCCTCGTGCCGGTGCCGTACTGGGTGTCCTTTCCCGAGATGGTGACGCTCGCGGGCGCGCGATCCGTGTTCGTGCCCATGCCCGCCGATGCCCGCTTCCGTCTGACCGCGGCCGACGTGGCCCGCGCCGCGACGCCCGCGACGCGGGGGCTCATCGTGAACACGCCGAACAATCCGACGGGCGCAGTCATGGAGCCCTCCGAGATCGAGGCCGTCGTCCGGCTCGCGGCTTCGCGCGGCTGGACGGTGCTCTTCGACGAGTGCTACGACCGTTTCGTATTCGAAGGGGAGCATTTTTCCGCGGCGGCGCTGGCCCGAGAATTCCCCGAGACGATCCTCGTGGTCGGGACGCTCTCGAAGACATACGCGATGACGGGCTGGCGCGTCGGTTTCGCGCTCGGTCCCAAGGCCCTCATCGACCTCATGGGCCGCATCGTGGGCCACGCCACGTCGAACGTCTGCTCGATCACGCAGCGGGCGGCCGTCGCGGCGCTGACGAGGCCCGACGAGGCGCAGCCCGCCGTGGAAGGCATGCTGGCCGAGTACGCGCGCCGGAGAGAGTTCCTCATCCCGGCCCTGAATGCCCTCCCGGGCGTCACGTGCGCGGCTCCGGGGGGCGCGTTCTACGCGTTTCCGGACGTCTCGGCCCATTACGGGAAGAAGATAGGCGGACACGAAGTCACGGGCTCCCAGAGCTTCGCGAAGGCGCTTCTCGAGACAGTCGCCGTGGCCGTGACCCCCGGCATCGCCTTCGGCGAGGACCGCTGTGTGCGGATCTCGTTCGCCACCTCTCGAGCGCGCATCGAAGAGGGCCTCGCCCGGCTCGCGCGGGCTCTCGCGCTCTAGCGGTATCGCATGTCAGTCGGCGTGGCCGGCTCGGGAGCCGGCTCGAGGATCACGCGGTCGCGGCCGGCTTTCTTGGCGGCATAGAGAGCAGCGTCCGCACGGGCGACGAGCGATTCGAGCGAGGTCCTTTCGAAGAGGCCCTGATGGATGGCGATGCCGGCGGAGACCGTGACGCCGAGCGGGATCCGCGGAGGCCCGAGGGACGCGACGGCTGCCCGGATGCGCTCCACCGCATGGATGGCGGCCTCCGCGTCCGCTTCCACGAGGAGCACGATGAATTCCTCGCCGCCATATCGGCCCGCGGCGTCGATGCCGCGGACGGTTCGCGCGACGGCGCGCGCGACGGCCGTCAGCGCGGCGTCTCCGGCGAGGTGCCCGAAGCGGTCGTTGAAGCTCTTGAAGTGGTCGACGTCGAGCATCGCGACCGCAAGGCTCCTGCCCGTGCGGCCCGCGCGGGCGAGCTCGGCCAAGGCACGCTCCTCGAAAGCGGCGCGGTTCAGGAGGCCGGTCAGCGGGTCCGTGGTGGCGCGCGTGAAGAGGCGCCTCTCCTGCTCGGCGACGCGCGGGAGAAGGAGCGCCGTGAAGAGAACAAACCCGGCGCCGAGCGGTGAAACGAGGGCGCCGCGACGAGGACCTGCCGCCGGGCAGCGAGCTCGGCGAGAGCCGCGAGGACGAGCACGCTGGAAGCGGCGAACAGAAATGCACGCGTTCGCCGGCCGCTGCGCGCGAGGTCCGAGAGGAACGCGGCGGCCACGAGCGGGAGGGCCACGGCGAGGCCGGTCTCGACCCGGTGGCGCGTGAGAGCCTCGAAGAGAAACGGGGCGCCGAGAAACGCCGCGACTCCGAGCGCGAGCGCCGCATAGAGCGCGAGGCGCATCCGTGCGCGCGCCGCGCCGAGCAGCGTGAGCGCGAGGAGCCCGAACGACGCGGCGGTCAGCGCGAAAAGGAGCGTCGTGATCTGGGCCTTCGAGAGCCACATCCTCCCGCGCTCACTTCAGCCAGCGGTCGAACCAGCCGAGCACCCGGAAGACGCGGTCTTTCTTGCTCTCCTCGCGGAAGAAGCCGTGACCCTCGTCGGGATAGATGACGAGCTGCGTCGGCACGCCGAGCGTCTTCAGGGCATGCCAGAACTCGTAGCCCTGCGGGGCCGGCACTTCGGCATCGCGTTCGCCGTGGAGGACCAGCGCCGGCGTCTTCACGTTCTTGATGAACGTGAGGGGCGAGCTCTTCGCGTAGACCGCCGGATCGTCATACACCGAGGCGCCGAAGTAGGGGAGCATCCAGCCGTCGATGCGGTTCTGGCCGTAATAGCTCTGCCAGTTCACGATGCCCGCGCCCGCCGCCACGGCCGCGAAGCGGTTCGTCTGCGTGACGGCCCACATCGCCATATAGCCCCCGTAACTCCAGCCGAAGAGACCGACGCGCTTCGGGTCGACCGGGCGCGTTCTCAGGACCTCGTCGAGACCGGCGAGGATGTCGCGCAGGTCGCCTCCTCCGAAGTCCTTCACGTTCGCGGTCGTGAAGGCTTCGCCCTGTCCGAAGCTGCCGCGCGGATTCGGCAGGAACACGAAATACCCCCGTGCGAGAAGCGCGCCGAGGAGCGGCGACGGCCACGCGTTGCGGTGACCGGAGGCGGGACCTCCGTGCACGAGGACCGCGAGCGGGTGCTTTTCCCTCGCGTCAACGCGCGCGGGCGGCAGGAGCCAGCCCTGGGCCGGCTGGCCGTCGCTCGTGACGCGCACGCTCGCGGCGGGGCCCCATTCGGGTTTTAGCCCCGCGTTTTCGTCCGTGAGGCGGGTCCACGCTCCGATCGGGCCCGCCCAGACTTCGGGCGGGGAGTCGAACGACTCGCGGACCACGGCCGAGGCCGCGCCGTCCCGCGCGAGGGCGAGGCCGATGCCCCGGCCGGGCGAGAGTGTTTCGTTTCCGGAGAAGAGCGTGCGGGCCATGCCGGTCACCGGATCGAGCGCCACGACGGCGGTGGCCTCGCCGGCGAGCTCGGTCACGAGCAGCCGGGACGCGGAGGGCCAGGCCAGGAAACCCGCGGAGTCGCGGCGCCCCGGGGTCAGATTCCGCGCCGCGCCCCCGGCCGCCGGCACCACGAACACGTCGCCCCCCGTCGCACCGTGATCGCTCATGAGGCCGTGAATGACCGCCACGGTCGAGCCGTCGGGCGAGAAGACGGGGTTCGCGATCTGGAGAGGCGGCTTCCACAGGAGGCGCGTGGCTCCCGAGGCCACGTCCACCGCGAGGAGCTCGGCGCGCCACCAGTTGTCGTCGCCCGAACCCTTCGCCGCGACGGCCGCGAACTCGCGTCCGTCCGCCGACCAGGCGTACTCGTAGACGTAGAGGTCGGGCGGCGACACGAAGTGCAGAGCCTTCGTCTCCACGTCCACCACGGCGATGCGTTGCTCGTCGATCCGCTCTTCGACGACGCCCGCGTCGCGGGCCGCGGGGCCCATCGGCCCCGGCTCCTTCGAGGGGTTCTCGATGACGAGCACCGCGAGGGACCGGCCGTCGCGGGACCAGAGCGGCTCTAAGAACGTGCCCCTGAGCTTCGTGAGCCGCAACGCGGGGCCGCCCGAAACCGGTGCCGTGAAGAGGCCCGCCCCGCCCGCATAAGAGACGAACGCGAGCGTCTTCCCGTCGGGCGAAAAGGCGACGTTCCCTTCGCGGATGGGCGAGCCGTCGAGCGACGCCGTGATCCGGACGGCCGGGGCGCCGGGCCGCGCTTCCTGTACGACGATGCGCGACGCCCGCGGAGCCTTCTCGTTCCGGACCGGCTCCACGCGTGCGACGCGCGAGCCATCCGGAGACATCGCGACGCCGAGAATCTCCCGGGCCTTCGTCAGGCGCGCATAAAGGGCGTCGAACGGCTCCTCTACCTCGGCGGCCGCGGGGCGGGCAGTGAGGAGACACGAGAGCACGGTGAAGGCTGGGACGAGACGTCGCATCGATCCTCCTCGGGCGGGCCGCTAGGCCGGGCCCTCACCGAGCGACTTCACGAGGAGGTGCTTCTGCACCTTCCCGAGCGCGTTGCGCGGCAGCTCGGTTACCGCGCGGAGGTCGCGCGGCTTCTTGAAGTCCGCGAGGCACGACGCCGCGAAGGCGGCGATCTCCTCACACGCTCTCTTCGCGGCATCCGCATCGTGGGGCTCGATGAGCACGACGGCCGCGGCGATGCGCTGGCCCCAGACGCGGTCGGGCAGGCCGACGACGGCCGCGTCCTTCACCGCGGGGTGCCGCCGGAGCACGTCCTCGATCTCGCGGGCCGAGATCTTGTAGCCGCCGCTCTTGATCACGTCGACCGACTTGCGGCCGAGGATCGTCACGTACCCGTCGGCGTCCCTGCGCGCCACGTCGCCCGTCAGGAACCAGCCGTCCCGGAACGCGGCCGCCGTGTCGGCCTCTCGTCCCCAATAGCCGCTCATGAGGCCGTTGCCCTTGACGTGGATTTCTCCAAGCTCGCCCTCCCGAGCGTCGCGTCCCTCGTCGTCGACGAGCCGCGCCGAGCAGCCGGGGACGGGCAGCCCGACGGTGCCGGGCCGCCGCTCGCCCTCGTACGGATTCGACAGCGTGAAGAGCGTCTCGCTCATTCCGTAGCGTTCGAGGATCGCGTGGCCGGTCTTCTCGCGGAACGCGACGAAGTCGGCTGCCGGCAGGGGCGCGCTGCCGGCCGTGAAGAGCCTCGCCTTCCGGAGCGCCTCTGCACCCTCGGGATGAGCGTCCAGATGCTCGAGCAGGCGGACGTACATCGTCGGCACGCCCATGAAGGCCGTCGCGCCCTCGTTCGCGAACGCTTCCACGACGCGCGCCGCGTCGAAACGCTCCTCGAGGAGAAGCGTGAACCCCGTCAGGAGTGCGCCGGCGACTCCGAGGCAGAGCCCGTGCACGTGGAACAGCGGAAGCGCGAGCACGAGACGGTCGTCCGCGCTGAAGCGCCAGAGATCCATGATCGCGCGCGTGTTCTCCTCGAGGGCGCGATGAGACAGCGCGACACCCTTGCTCTTGCCCGTCGTGCCCGACGTGTAGATCAGGAGGGCGATGTCATCGGCGCCGGGTAAAGGAGAAGAAGGAGAAGGAGAAACTGCTTCGAATCGGGAAGGGGAGAAGAGATCGGCGAAATCGAGCACGTGGCGGAGCTGAGGCGGCCTTCTCTCCGCGAGGATTTCGTCGAGGACCTTCGCGCAACCGTCGCTCCGTCTCGTCAGAACAGCGGCGGCGCCCGAGTCCTCGAGGATGTGCCGGGCTTCCTCGGCGCGGTAACGAGTGTTGATGGGCACGTGGATGATGCCCGCGCCGAGGTGGCCCACGAGGGCCGCCACGATCTCGGGGCACGTCTCGGCGAACACGGCCACGCGGTCGCCGGCACGGACTCCGAGCGTTCCTATTCGGTCGACATATCGGTCGGACATGCCGCGTATCTCTTCGAAGGTGAATGGACGCCCGCCCCATGTCAGCGCCACGCGCTCGGGCCGCTGCGGCAAAGCCGTGAGACTCATACGCCCGATACCCCGAGGAACTCCTCCCGCACACGCGGGTCGCACGCGAGGTCCTGCGCGCGGCCCGCGAGCGTGACGCGGCCCGTCTCGAGGACGCAGGCGTGGTCGGCAAGCGCGAGGGCGTGCGCCACATTCTGTTCGACGAGGAGAACCGTGACGCCGGTCTTGCGAATCGCGGAAAGCGAGGCGAACACCTCGCGGACGAGGCGCGGGGAAAGGCCGAGGGCCGGCTCGTCGAGGAGGAGGAGGCGCGGGCGTGCCATGAGGCCGCGGCCGATCGCGCACATCTGTTGCTCTCCTCCCGAGAGCGTGCCGGCTTTCTGGGCATGGCGCTCCTTGAGCACCGGGAACATCACAAAGACCTCCTCGAGCGTGCGCGCCGACTCGGCCCGCGCTCTCTTTCCCCATGCCCCCATCTCGAGGTTCTCGAGAACCGTCATGCCCGGCCAGAGCTGACGCGCCTCGGGCACGAGCACGAGGCCGTCAGAAGCCCGCGTGTGTGCCGGCCGGTGTGCGAGGTCGCGGCCGTCGAACAGGATGCGTCCGCGCCCGGGCGCGATAAGGCCCGCGATCGTCTTCAGGAGAGTTGTCTTCCCGGCGCCGTTCGCGCCCACGAGCGTGAGGATCTCGCCGGCCTCGACGCGGAAGGACACGTCCCAGACGGCCTGCACGTTTCCATAGGAGACGTCGAGGCTCTCGACGGAAAGGAGGCTCAAAGGGCCGCCTCCTCCGGGGCGTCGCCGAAGTACGCGGCCACGACGGCCGGGTCGCGCAGCACCTCCTCAGGGCGCCCCGCGGCGATCCTCTCGCCGAAGTTCAGCACGAGGATCCGGTCCGAAAGCCCGACCACCGCGTGGACGTGATGCTCGATGAGGAGGATCGTGAGACCCGCATCGCGCAGCTCGCGCACGAGAACCATGGCGGCGTTGATCTCGGCCGGGTTCAGGCCTCCCATGATCTCGTCGAGGCACAGCACGTCGGGCTCGGTCGCGAGGGCCCGGGCGATCTCGAGTCGCTTGAGCTCGCCGAGGGTCAACGTGCCGGCGAGGGAGCCGGCGCGCGCGGTGAGGCCGGTGCGCGCGAGAATGTCGCGGATCCGGCCCTTTTCGTCAGCGCCGCGCCTTCGCCCCCTGCCGAAGCGGGCTCCGACGGCCACGTTGTCGGCCACGGTCATTTCGCGGAAGGGCCTCACGATCTGGTGGGTGCGCACGAGCCCGCGATGCGCGATGGCCCAGGCCGGCAGGCCGTCGAGGCGCTCTCCCCGAAGGTGAATGGAGCCGGACGTCGGTCGCTGTGCGCCCGTCAGGCACGAAAAGAGAGTCGTCTTGCCGGCCCCGTTCGGTCCGATGACGCCGAAGATCTCGCCTGGCTCGACGTCGAATGAAACGGCCTTGACCGCGACGAGGCCGCCGAAACGCTTCGTGAGCGCGCGGACGGAGACGATGGGCTCAGGCATCGACGTAGAAGCGCCGCAGGCGTCGCGCCCAAAGCCGCCTCACGAGGCCGAGGAGGCCTTTCGGCTCGAAGAGCATGACGGCGATCAGGAGCGCCCCGTAGATGAAGAGCGAGGAGTTGAGCAGGGCCGGGATCGACAGGAGCTTGAGCTGGAGCCAGCCGAAGAGGATCGCGCCGAGAACCGGTCCCGCCACCGTCCCGACTCCGCCGACGATCGGCATCAGGACGATCGTAAGGCTCAGGCGGAAGTCGAACACCGAGCCGGGCGAGACGTACTGGAAATTGATCGCGTACAGGCCGCCCGCCAGGCCGACGAGCGCGGCCGAGAGGGCGTGCACGGTGACTTTCAGCCGCGTGGAGTTCACGCCGAGCGCCTCGGCGGCATCGATGTCCTGCTTCACGGCGGCGAGGGCCGAGCCGAAGGCGCTCCGCGAGACGACGAGCGCGATCCAGACGAGCGCCACGGCGAGGAGCGTCATCGAGCGGAAGTTCGACTCGAAGTCGAAGGAGCCCGCGGGCATCCTGAGCCCGCTCGCGCCGCCCGCGAACGAGACGCTCGAGGCCACGACGCGCACGGCCTCTCCGACGCCGATCGTGGCGATGGTGAAGTACGGCCCGCGCAGCCGGAATGTGGGGTAGCCGATGATCACCGAAAAGCCCGCGGCGAGGAGCGCGCCGAGCGGCAGCGTGAGGACGGGCGACATGCCACGCAGCGCGAGGAGCACGGTCGTGTAGGCGCCGATCCCGAGAAAAGCGGAGTAGCCGATCGAAACCTGGCCCGCGAAGCCGCCGAGGAGGTTCCACGAGGAGGCCAGCACGACGGCCAGCGCAACGCTCCACACGTCGTTCAAGGTGCCCCGCTCGAGAAAGGAAGGAGCGAAGTAAAGCGCGCCCGCTGCGGCGAGCATGCCGGCAGCCTCGAGCGCTCGCTTCGAGGTCACCCGCGCCCCCGGTCGCGCACGAGGCGAAAGAGTCCGGGGAGCCCCTGCGGCAGCACGACGAGCGTGACGACGAGGAGCGTGAAGCTGAGGGCGTCCTGGAGCGACGTCGGGAGGGTCGTGAAGGCCGCCGTTCCATTCTCGAGGAGGGCAAGGACGAAGGCGCCTGCGGCGACACCCGTCACGCTCTCGAGGCCGCCGAGCACGATGATGCAGAAGGCCTTGAGGAGGAAACTGCGGCCGAAGTCGGGTGTGAAGGCGAAGAGCGTGGACAAAAGCGTGCCCGCCAGGCCGGCGAACGCCGTTCCGACGCCGAACGCCACCGCCGAGATCCGGTCCGCGTCCACCCCTGAGAGAAGCGCGGCGTCGCGGTTCTGGGTGACGGCCCGGATCGCCTTGCCGAGGTACGTGCGGTGGAGGACGAATTCGAGGACGAGGAGCGAGAGCGCGGACATCCCGAAGACCCCGAGCGCGGGGACGCCCACGCGCACGCCGAGGAGGGAGACCGACCTGAGCGTGTAGGAGGTCAGGATCGACTGCGTGTCCCCGCTCCAGAGCACGTACGCGAGGTTCTGGAGGACGAGCCAGACGCCGAAGAGAAGGAGGAGGCTCTCCATCGAAGGCGTCGACCCCGATCGCGGGAGGCGGCGGACGACCGTGCGGTAGAGGGCGACGCCGCCCGCGAAGAACAGGGGCACGACGACGACGATCGAGAGAAAGGGGTCGAGCGAAAAGCGCGTGAAGAGCGTGAACGTCGCGTATGCCCCGAGCATCATGATCCCCGCGTGCGCGAGGTTGATGATGCGCATGACCCCGTAGATCACCGCGAGGCCATACGCCATCGTGGCGTACAGACCCGCGGCGAGGAACGAGTTGACGACGACGTCCAGAGCCGGCTGCACGATCCCGCCGTGGCGGCCTACCCCTTCGGCATCGGAGCGACGGGTTCGCCCGTGCGCGCCTCCTTCGGCCACACGATGTCGACCTTCCCGCCAGGCTTGTTCTGCGTCACGACGAAGGGGAG
>Ga0208080_1000246_pt1 | contig 27084 bp, 19 predicted proteins | sample NGESurdeep092012_3_FD_184476 | JGI IMG/M metagenome (GOLD analysis project Ga0208080, IMG submission 184476) | Arctic peat soil microbial communities from Barrow, Alaska - NGEE Surface sample 210-3 deep-092012 (SPAdes) | ecosystem: Environmental > Terrestrial > Soil > Wetlands > Peat ...
AGTGGTACGCCGAGCAGGCCCTCAAGGCCGGCGTCGGCTTCGTCAACGCGATCCCGGTCTTCATCGGCCGCGAGCCCTACTGGCAGCGCCGGTTCGCCGCGGAGGGCCTTCCGATCATCGGCGACGACATCAAGAGCCAGGTCGGCGCGACCATCACGCATCGCGTGATGACACGCCTCTTCATGGATCGCGGCGTCCGCCTCGACCGCACGTACCAGCTGAACTTCGGCGGCAACACCGACTTCCTCAACATGCTCGAGCGAGAGCGCCTCGAGAGCAAGAAGATCAGCAAGACGAACGCGGTCACCTCCATGCTCGACTACGAGCTGGAGCCGGGCAACGTCCACGTCGGCCCGAGCGACCACGTTCCGTGGCTGACGGACCGCAAGTTCTGCTACATCCAGATGGAAGGCACGACGTACGGCGACGTGCCGCTCCGCGCCGAGCTCAAGCTCGAAGTCTGGGACAGCCCGAACAGCGCCGGCGTCATCACCGACGCGATCCGCTGCCTGAAGCTGGGCCTGGACCGCGGCCTCAAGGGGACGCTCGTCGCGCCTTCGGCCTACTTCATGAAGAGCCCGCCGCAGCAGCTCCACGACGACATCGCCTTCAACCGCGTCGAAGCGTTCATCCGCGGCGACGATAACGAGACGCTGGTCGGGACGGAGAAGATCGTCGCGCGCACGCTGCGGACGTTTGCCAAGGGGGCCGAGAAGGTCGCCGCGAAGTGACGTCCGTCCCCGGGACGCCCGGCGCCCCTGAAGGGGTGCCGGGCACCGAGGCCCGCGTCAGTTCACGTCAGCCTGGGGGCGGCCTCCGGGCGCCCCACCACCGGGATGCGCAGGGGCGGCGCATTCGTGCTCGGCTGGCCGTCCTCGGGTACCGCGCCGGGGCATGGGTCCTCGGACGCCTGCCGCTGGGACCGGCAACACGTGTCGGCGGCTGGGTGGCCGTCGCCGTCTACTGGGCCTGGCCGGCGAAGCGCCGGTACGTCCGCGCCAACGCCGCGCGCGTCCTCGGCGTGGCGCGGGACGATCGCCGGGTCGGCCCCCTGGCGCGCGCCGTCTATCGAAACCAGGTCCGCTGGGTCCTGGAGCTGATGCGCCTGTCGCGGTTGTCGCACGCGGCGCGGGTCGCGCAGATCGGCGACATGGCCGCCGAGCCGTTCCACGCAGCCTGGCAGGAATCGAAGGGGCTGATCATCGTGGGCGCCCACCTCGGCAACAACGAGGCGGCCGCGGCCGGCCTTGCGGGCCGGGGCTGGCCGATCCACGCCGTCGCCGACGACACCGCGTACGAGGAGCTCTTCGCTCACCTCGACCGCGAGCGGCGCGGCTGGGGCGTCGGGCAGATCCCGTGGCGGAACCTTCGGGAGGTCTTCCGGGTCCTCCACCGGCACGAGATCGTCGGCCTCCTGGTGGACTGGGGCTACCGTCCCGACGGGATCCCCGTCCGGTTCTTCGGCGCGTGGACGCGGTTCCCTGCCGGGCCCGCGGTGCTGGCGGCCAAGACCGGCGCGACGATCCTTCCCTTCTGGGTGATCCGGACCGAGGGCCGCCACGTGACGGAAGTCGGCGCGCCGATCACGGTAACCTCCATGGAGCCGGCGGAGCTCGGCCGCGCGACGCAGGAGATCGCCGACGTGCTGGAGGCGGGCATCCGGCTCGCGCCCGAGCAATGGTGCGTCTTCAAGCCGATCTGGCCGGACGATCCGGGCGAGATTGCCCGGCTCGAATCACTGGTCGAGGCACCGTCCGGACCGCCGCCGCTTCCGGAAGCCGCGACCAAGCCGAACCGCGTGCCAGCGGACGAGACCGCGTGAACGGCGCGTTGACCGGGCCGACCGCGGACGCCCCAGACCGCGCGACCCGCGCCCAGCGGCTGCGCGTCAGCCTGCTCGACGTGGCTGCCTGGCTCGCGAACCGCCTGCCGGCGCGCGTCGTCGGCGCCGCGGCCGATGCGGCAGGCGAGCTCTGGTACCGGGCCACGCCGGCACGCGCTGCGCAGGCGCGAGCGAACCTGGGCCGCGTCGTCGCGCACCTCGCGGCCACGGGCACAGGGAGCGCCCGCGCGCGCGCCGCCGACGACGATCCCGCGGCGCTCGAGCGGCTGGTCCGGGCCGCCTACCGGCACGCGGCGCGGACGTACGCCGAGCTGATCCGGGCAGCCGCCGTGGTCCGCGAGGCCCCGGGCCGGACGCGAATCGAGACTCCCGACGCGGTCGACGCCGCGTTCGCGACCCGCCCGGCCGTCTTCTCGTCCCTCCACTTCGGGTCGCTCCAGGCGACCGAGGCGATCCTGCTCACCCGGAACGAGACCACGATCACCGCGCCGATGGAGACGCTCGGCGACCCGGCGCTCCAGGCGTTCATGACGCGGGCGCGCTCGGCCTCGGGCGTCCGCCTCGTCAGCCTGGAAGCTGCCCGCCGGGAGCTCCGCGCCGCCCTCGGCCGGGGCGAGTACGTGGGAGTCATCGGCGACCGGGACATCATCGGGGGAGGCGTCCCGGTCCCGTTCTTCGGGGCGCCCGCGCCGCTGCCGGTCGGGCCTGCGCTGCTGGCAATCGAATCGAGCGCCCCCATCCACGTGGCGGCCGTCCGACGCCTCCGCGGGGAGCGCTACGCCGGTCGCCTGGAGACGATCCTGCCGCCGGGCGGCGCCGTGGCGACGGGACCGGGCGCCCGGCGTGCGCGGGTGGAGGCGCTGCTGGCGCAGGAGGCTGCCGCGTTCGAGCGCCTCATCGCCGACGCCCCCGAGCAGTGGTGGTCGGTCTTCTTCCCGATCTGGCCGGACCTCGAGCCGGAGCCCCGGCCGTGAGCGCGGGCGGCACCGCTCGTCGATCGCCCGGTGGCCCGGACCCCTTGCAGCCGCACGGCCGGGCGGACCTGCACATCCACACGCTCGCCTCCGATGGGACCGATGGCATCGAGGCCATCCTCGCCCACGTGGTGGCGATGACGGACCTCGACGTCCTCGGCATCGCCGACCATGAGCGGGTTGATGCCGCGATCGCGGCGCGGGCGCTCGCCCGGGCACGGGGGCTGCGCGTGGAGATCGTCGTGGGCGAGGAGGTGACCACGCGCGATGGGCACCTGCTCGCGCTCTTCGTGGAGGAGCGGCTCCGGCCGCTCCGGCCGATGCGGACGACGATCGGCGAGATCCACGAGCAGGGCGGCATCGCGATTCCGGCTCACCCGCTCTTCCCCTATCCGCTCTGTGCGCAGGGGTGGACGCTGCGGCGGCTCCTGGATTCGGGCGACCCACGTGTCCGGCCCGACGCCCTGGAGGCGTTCAACCCCACGACGTTCGGGCGGCTGGTCCACGAGCGGGTCGGGGCGTTTGCCGCGGCCCACGGCATGGCCACGGTCGGCAACAGCGACGCTCACGAGGCGGCGGCGATCGGCACGGGCGTCACCACCTTTCCCGGGCGGACGGCCGAGGACGTGCGCTGCGCGATCCTGGCGGGCACCACCGGCTGGGAGGGCTCCTTCCACCGGACGGCGTCCCAGCTCCCGACCTTCGGCAGGCAGCTTCGCAAGTACGGCCGCGACATGCGCGCGGAGGTCGGCGGGCGCGTGCGACGCGATGGAACCGGCCGCGACCTGGGCTACCCGGGTGGCCGCTTCCGGCCGCCGCGGCCGGACGAGACCGCCGGCGTCGTGCGACCGCGCGAGGACGCGTCATGAAGATCGGGCTGGTCACGCCGTATGTCTACCCGCTCCCCGGCGGCGTCAACGACCATGTCGGGCACCTCTACGAGGCGCTTCGAGGGCGTGGCCACGACGTCCGGATCCTGACCGCCAGCCACGGACTGCAGCGCAGCTCCGAGGGCGACGTCATCCGGATCGGGAAGGGCTTCTCGGTGCCGTCGAACGGGTCGATGGGGACGCTCACCGTCTCGCCACGCTACCGGAGCCAGATCCAGGCGGTGCTGGAACGCGAGCAGTTCGACCTGCTGCACTTCCACGAGCCCTTCGTGCCGCTCCTGGCGCTGTTCACGCTGCGCGAGTCCCGGAGCGTGAACATCGCCACGTTCCACGCCTACGCGGGCTTTGCGCCGGGCTACCAGCTGGGCGGGAGGATGCTGGGGCCCGTCGCCCGGAACCTTCACGGCCGCATCGCGGTCAGCGCCGCCGCGCGGCATTTCGCCGACCGCTACCTGCCCGGCGACTACAAGGTGATCCCGAACGGCGTGGACCTGCTCCGCTTCGCCCACGCCGTCCCGATGGCCCGCTGGCAGGATGGCCGCCCGAACATCCTGTTCGTCGGCAGGCTGGAGCCGCGCAAGGGGCTGCTCCCGCTCCTCAAGGCATATCGAATCCTGCGCAAGGGCGGCTGCGATTGCCGCCTCCTCGTCGTGGGCTCCGGACCCCAGGACCGCGAGGCGCGCCGCTACGTGATGACCCGGCGCCTCCCCGACGTCGAGTTCCTCGGCCGCGTCTCCGACGGTGACAAGGTCCAGCTCTTCAAGAGCGCCGACGTCTATGCGTCGCCGGCGACCGGCCGCGAGTCGTTCGGGATCGTGCTCCTGGAGGCGATGGCGGCCGGGACCGCCATCGTCTGCAGCGACATCCACGGCTACAAGGGTGTCGTGAAGCGAGGCGAGCAGGCGCTCCTCGTGCCCCCGGGTGAGTCACGGCCCCTGGCCGAGGCGATCCTCCGGCTCCTCGCCGACCCGGACCTTCGCGAGCGGATGGCCCAGAGTGGGCTCGAGCGAGTCGCGGAGTTCGGCTGGGACCGGATCGCCGCCCGGGTGGAGGCCTACTACGGGTTCGTGATCCGGCGCCTCGCGGCCCAGGGCGCGCTGCCCCGCGACTTCCACGCCGAAGTCCCGCCGGACCCGAGGGGCGGTCCCGTCGCCTGACGGCCCGACAACCGGGTCAGGAGCCTTCGGGCCCCGCCGGATCCGCGGGCTCGGTCGCGCTGTCGGCCGGCTCGTTCCCGGCGGCCTCGAAGGCCTCGTCAGCACGCCGCTCCGCGATCGCGATCCGCCAGACCCACGCGCTGTAGGCCACGATGCCCGCCGAGACGAGTACCGCGGCGAGCAGGAGGAGTGGCCACGGGCTGGCAAACGAGACGGCGAAGGCCGGGTCCGTGTTGACGGCGAACTGGAACGGGTAGAGCCATGTAGGGAGCAGCCCCTGGTACCAGTTGAAGATGCCGTTCGGGAGCGGTATCCCGGACCAGTTCGGGTAGAACGCGACGAACACGACGGCCGCCGCCACGACGATCCCCACCGCGAAGCGACGCGGCGAGCGGGCCCTCCAGGTGACCCAGGCGATGGGTCCCAGGACCAACAGGAACAGGAAGGAGACGAGCTCGCCGGGGATGCTGGGCGTCTGGACGAGCGGCGTCGCGGGGAGGAAGAGCGCGGCAAGCACGAGGCTTGCGCCTGCCAGCAGTCCCGTCACGACGATGCGGCGGGAGGCGGTCGCGGCTTCGCGCGCGTCGGCGCCGTGCCGGATCGACCGGTCCAGGCGGACCAGCTGCCAGACCAGCAGCCCGCCGCCCACCACGATGACGCCGATGACGCCCACCACCTGGGTCGTCAGGGAGAACGGCAGGGACGCGGCCGCGGAGCACGCCTGGGAGCCCGGGTCGACCTTCTCGACACCGGCGATCGCGCAAAGCGGGCCCTTGCCCAGCCACAGCACGACCGGGGCGAGGAGGGCCGCAACGGCGCCACCCCGGGCCAGCCGCCAGGTCCGGGCCGACGGCCCGTGCCACAGCTCGGCCACGAAGTACGAGAGGCCGAGGATCACGAACGGGAGCGTCGCGTAGTAGTGGTACTCGAACGTGGCGCGGTCGATCCGCGCCCACGAGATCCACGTGAAGGCGATCACGACGGAGATGAGCCCCAGCCCGAGGCTCCGGCGCCGATACGCTTGCCACGCGACGAACGCGATCGCCGGGATCGAGAGCCACCAGATGGCCAGGTTCCCCCCGTCGTAGATGGCGCCGGACGTCGATCCCGCGAAGGACTGCTGGAAGAACCAGACCGGCTTGAGGTCCAGCGGCCAGGCCCACCAGGGTGAGGCGGCCGGGTGGGTCGCTCGCAGGTTGTTGTGGTAGTCGTACATCGACTTCGTGAGGTCGAGCAGCGTCTGGCCCGTGTTCCCGGGCGGCCAGGACGAGGTCAGCCGATTGCCCAGGGCCACCCACGGAAGGTAGAGCGCGACGTAGACCGCGGCGGGGATCGCCAGCAGCGAGCCGCCGGCCCAGGCGACTGGCAGGCCCCAGCGCCAGCCGGGGCGGAGCCAGCCCTCCGGGGCGGGGGCGGGCGGCTCGAGCAGCGCGGCCGGATCGTCGGGCGCGAGCGGTGGCGCGAGCGGCCCGAAGCCGAGCCTTCCCGCGAGCCAGAAGGCCCCCATCGCGAGCGCCGCCAAGCCGAAGCACCCGAGCGCGAGCGCGAGGGCCACGGGGCCGAGCCCCAGCGGGATGGCCGCAAGCGCGACCAGCGCCCCGGCCGCGGCCGGGGCCGCCACCGCGATCCGGACCTCCTCCACGGACCATGCGATCGGGTGGAGCACGGTCACGGCGGCAGCCACCAGCGTCAACCCGATCATGATCGCGAGGAAGGCCAGGTTCCCTCCAGACGTCGCGCCCGCCGGCACGGAGACGGCCATGTACCCGAGGACTGCCGTCCCCGCGCCGAGGGCGAGCACGACCAGCACCCGTCCGAGCGCCGACCGGACCAGGATCAGGAGCCCGATCGCGGCGAGCGCGTAGAGGGCCACCCATTTCGATGCGAGGCCCAGCCCCAGGAGCAGGCCCACGATCGGCATCCCGACCCAGAAGGCGCCTCGCCACCGCCATGCCCCCGTCCATATCGCCGCGAAAAGGGTGACCGCCGCGACGATGAAGAACGCCGCGTACGTGTCGTTCATGGCGATCCGCTGCTGGACGAAGAACATCCCGTCAAGCAGGCCGAAGAGGCCGGCCAGGATCGCCACGGACCGGCGCCGGAAGAGGATCCGCGCCAGGAGGAACAGGAGGCCGGCCATGAGCGCGCCCGCGATCACGCCCGGCAGTCGCCACGCGAAGGCGTGCTGGCCGATGTCGACCGACGCGGCCGATCCGTCGCCGCCGAACACCAGGAGCTGCTCGCGGTCCGTGGCGGGCAGGTCGGGGTTCACGTCGGTTGCCCAGGCGGCGGGCGCAAACGGCAGGCGCGCGTCCGCGAACACGCTGTTCCCGCGCGGTTCCACGACGTAGACCGTCCAGCCGGTCCCGTCCGGAGTGCGGCCCAGCGCGTGCACGATCTGGCTCGACGTGTCGTAGGTGACCCGGCTGATCGCGGCGGGCATCCAGACCGTCTGCGAGAGAGACGGAGCCGTGCCGTCCGCCGGGAGGAGGATCGCGGCGAGGGCGTGGCCGGTCGCCGCGTAGAGCGTCGGCGCATCGAGGCCGTCGGCCCGGACCAGGCCGGTCGCCGCGGCGTCGAGCGACACCTGGCCGGTCACCGAACCGCCGGTCGGGTCCACGAACGTCACGCCCGCGGCGTCCGCCACCGCGATGCGAGGCACGCCCGTGATGCTGAGGCCGGCGAGGGAGCCGCTCGCGATGGCGGCGTCCAGCTGGGCGCGCTGTCCGGCGATGGCCGTCGAGATGGTCACCTGCGCCGCGCCCGAGCGGATCTGCTTCTCGTACGTGGCGGCCGGCCCACCCAGGATCCGGGCGAGCTGGGCTGCGACGCCGGCCGGGTCCGTCACGGTCCCCGGGTCGGCCACCAGCGCGTTCACGCTGCCGGCGTCCACGACCTCGGCGCGGCCGGGGAGGCTGAGCGAGGCGAGCCGCGTGCCGCTGGTGGCGTCGAGCGACGTGAGCGTGTCGCCGGGGGTCGCCGCGATCAGGGTCGCCCCGCCGTTCACCACCCAGAGGCGCTCCACCGCGCCGCCGGCCGTCGTCAACGGGGCGAGCGTGATCGGGGTCGGGCCGCCGGCACCCGCCGCCCGCAGGTCGCCGGCGCTGATGGCCGTGTCGAGCGCCAGGACGCTGCCCGACGCCGTGCCGACATAGAGGCGATGACCGGCCGTGTCGATGGCCACGGCCTGTGCGCCCGGCAGCACGAACGTCGCGAGGAGCTCGCGCGTGTTCAGGTCGAAGACGCGGACGTCAGCGCCCGTAGCGACGTAGAGGCGGTCACCTCCCTGGAGCACCGTCCCCGGGCCGCCCGCCGCGTCCCAGCGTGGCTCGATCGCGACGTCGATGACCGGCACGCCGAGCTGGCTCGTCGCCGTGACCCTGTCGTCCCCGAACGCGACCAGCCCGCCGGCGATCGCGTACTTGGCGAGATGCGGGTGGGTGTACTCGTAGATCGCGTGCGGCTGCCCGTAGCGCCAGTCCTGCAGGAACTCGGCCGCGGTCCGCGCGTGGTAGACCTCGTCGAAGTGCATCCGCGCCGGCTCGCCGAGACCGAACGTCCGCATGACGAGCGATGCGACGACGATCACGCCGATGAACCAGAGGTCGAGCCGGTCGAGCCGGCCGCCTCCCTCGCGATCGAGGAGGTGCGAGCGATCGAAGGGTGCGCGACCGACGAGCGAGCGCGCGCTCTCGGCCGCCCGGCCGAGAGCCGTGCCGACGGCGAGCCCGCCGGATGCCGGCACGCCGATGGACCCCGGGTCGGCCGGAGCGGCGGCCGGCAGGTCGGCAGGCGCCTCAGCCGACAGGCTGGCGGCCAGCGCGTTCTTCGGCACGTCCGCTGGCACCTCCGCGGACTCGCCCGCAAGCCGCACCGCGGTCGCGTCGACCTCCTCCGGTGCCGGTCGGACCAGGAACCAGCCTGCCGCCAGCAGGCCACCGGCGTGGAGGACGACGCTGCCCGCCACCCCGTTCCACGAGCGGATCGCTTCGCCCAGCTGGCCCCCGAACCCGCCGAACGCGGTCAGCATCGGGTCGAGCCCGAGGTTCTGGTAGAAGGGCTCGGTGAGGATCCCGTAGAGGTTGGCAGTGTTGGCGACCGCGAGCACGACGTAGACGACGGCCCAGCGGGGGCTCACCGCGAGGAGGACCGCCCCGAGTGCGAAGAACGGGAAGAGGTAGCGTTCGTGGACGCGCGTCGGCAGGACGAAGAAGGCGATGGCCAGGACAGCCAGGGCGACGAGCAGGGTCCGGCGATCGTCGCGCCGCCAGATCGTCGCGGCCAAGAAGCCGATCACGCAGAGCAGCACTGCGCTGCCGACCACGACGGCCGGGATGCCGAAGACGAGGAAGCCTGCCCCGCCGTCCGGCCCGACCACCGTGACGTCCCGGATCCAGCTCCCGCTCTGCGCCAGCCCGGCCCCGGCCTGGGTGACGAGCGCCCACGGATTGAACGCGTTCACCGTCAGCCACGGGTAGCCGGCGGCGGTGTCGAGGATCTGGCGCAGCAGGCCCACGATGGTCAGCCCGAACGGCAGGCACAGCAGCTGGGCGGTGGCCAGCCCGACCAGCGTCGTGGTGAGCAGGCGGCGTGGGCCGTGGCCGGGCGGCCGCGTGACCAGGTTGCGCCGCACGATCAGGACCGCCGCCAGCGGGATCAGGATCCCGAACTGGGGCTTGATGATCGCCGCAACGGTGGTGAGGAGCGCGGCGCGCTCGTCGCGGCCGCGCCACAGCTCACGCACCGCCAGGAGGAGGACCAGCGTCCCGACCGAGTCCACCTGCGACCAGACGGCGCTGTCGAACCAGGTGACGGGCACGAACAGGACCGCGGCGGCCGCGGCCAGCGCGGGACGGCGCCGCGCGCCGAGGTCGGCCGCGAGCAGGAAGACGGCGACCGCGAGCCCGAGGTCCGCCAGGATCGCGGGCAGTTTGAGGAGCGCGCCTGGAGCCCCGCCGGGCATGCCCAGGAACTGCGCCACCAGGCCCAGACCCCACAGCACGTAGAGGTAGCCCGGAGTGTAGTCGATGAAGATCGGACGGTCGTAGATCCCGAACGGCCCGTTCCGCGCGAGCTCCACGGCCCAGCCGTCGAACGAGCCGACGTCCACCTTGAACCCGGACCCGGGCAGCAGGACGTATGCGATGATGAGCCGGAGGGCGAGGCCGAGCGCGAGAAGGATGCAGAGCGGGACGGCGACGTCCCGGAGCCGCACCCGGGCCTGCTCGCCCGCCCGCGCCTGCTCGCCCGGTGCGGGGCCAGCCAAGGGGAACGGCCTCCGTGATCGAGCGCTGAGGTGGACCGGAGTATACCCGAGGGTCCGGTGACGCTTTCCAGCCGGCCCGCGCGACGAGCCGCTCCGCCGGCCCGCGCGACGCTCGCGGTCGGGATGGGGCTGGTGGTCGTCTTCTTCGTGTTGTACGCGTTCACCCGGCCGGCCTGGCCGACCGTCTACAACCACTTCGTCTGGCAGGCAGACGCCTACCTCCACGGCCAGGCCTCCATCCGCTACCCGGTTCCGGGCACGGCCACCTCGCCCGGGAACGACTACTTCAACGACGTCATCCCCGTGCTCGACGCCTCCGGGAACGAGACGGGTCGGGGGATGGTCCCGTTCCCGCCGCTCCCCGCCGTGATCCTCCTCCCGTTCGTGGCGATCTGGGGGATGGCAACCGACCAGGCGTTCCTGGCGGTCGTGATCGGCGCCCTGGACGTGGGGCTGGCCTTCTGGCTCCTTGGTCGGCTCCCCATCCGGGCCGGGCTTCGCGCCGCCCTGACGGTCTTCGTGGGGGCAGGGACGGTCCTTTGGTATGCGTCGTCGCTCGGGACCACGTGGTTCCTGGCCCACGTGGTCGCGGTGGGGTTGACGCTCGCCGCCGTCGCGGTGGCTCTCGACGCCGATGACCGGGCCGCGGGCCTCGACGTCGACGCGCATGAGTGGCTCCTCGACCGGCGGCAGGTCGTCGCGGGCCTCCTGCTGGGCCTCGCCGTGACCAGTCGCCTGACCGTGGTCTTCGGGGTCGTCTTCCTGGTGCTCGTGGGCGGGGGCGGCACGTGGAGACGGCGGGCCGTGAGCGCGGGGTTCGGCATGGCGTTCCCGGTCGGGGCATTCCTCCTCTACAACCTCGCGGTCAGCGGGACGCTCTTCAACCCCGTCTACGAGGCGCTCTACCGCTACGAGGTGTGGGCCTACCCGGACCTCCACTACAACGCCGCCTGGTCGCTCCAGGACCTCCGCTACATCCCCCAGAACCTGGGGATCATGCTTGGTGGCCTCCCGGACGTGGTGCCCGCCTGCGCGGCCGGCGTGGCGCGCGAGATCTGGAGCGCGGCCGGGTGCTCGTGGCTCGTACCGAGCCCGGTCGGGATGAGCCTCCTGCTCACGAGCCCGGCGTGGCTGCTGGCCGCGGGCGCGCTGCCGCTGCTCCGCGATCGGCGAGTGGCGGGCGGCCTGCTTGCCACGCTCGTGATCGCCGTCGTCAACGTGATGCACTTCTCGCAGGGGTGGGTCCAGTTCGGCTATCGCTTCAGCCTGGACTTCGCGCCGTTCCTTCTCGTTCCGCTCGCGCTCGGGGCGGAGCGCCTGATCGCGCGCCACGGCCGAGGTGCGGCGCGCGGCGGCCTCCTGGTCGGCGGCCTGATCGCGGCCTCCGCGGTGGTGCAGGCCTGGGGGCTCGCCTGGGCACGGACGCTGGGCTGGTGAGCGGCGAGGCCGCCTCGGCCCCGCGGGGGGGCTGGAGCATGCTCGCCAGCAGCGCCGCACCCGCGCTCGCTGGCGTGGTCGCGTTCGCCGTGGCGCGGTCGACGCTGCTGCCAGGGCTGGGCCTCTGGGACACGGGTGAGTTCCAGGTCGTCGCCCCCGTGCTGGGCACGGCCCATCCGACCGGCTACCCGAGCTACGTCCTGCTTGGCTGGCTTGCGAGCCTGCTCCTGACGCCGGCCGGTGAGCCGGCGCTGCGGATGAACCTGCTCTCCGCCATCCTCCTCGGCGTGGCCGCCGCGCTGGCGGTCGTGCTCGTGCGCCGGCTCACCGGCCGGACCCCCGTGGCCGTCGCAGCCGGCGTGCTCCTCGCGCTGACCCCGATCCCGTGGCGGGTCGGTTCGTTCGCCGACCCGCACATGCTCCACCTCGCTCTCGTGGCCGGGTTGCTCGTGCTGCTGGTGGGATGGGAGGAGCGGGTCCGCACGGGCAGGGCGGACGCCGACCGCTGGCTCGTCTCCGCTGCGGCGCTCTACGGCGTCGCCCTGGGCAACCAGGCGCTCACCTTCCTGCTCGCCCCCGGGATCGCCCTCTTCATCCTGGCAGTCGAGCCGCGTGTCTGGCTCCGCCGAGCCCAGCTGGGACGCTGCGTCCTTGCCCTCGTCGCGGTCGCGGCCGTCCTCTACCTCGAGCTGCCAGTGCGCGCGGCGATGGGCGCGCCGCTGGTCTACGGCCACCCGGCCACCTGGGGTGGCTTCTGGTACGTGGTGCTGGGCGCGCAGTTCACCGGTGGGATGACCGGGCTCTTCACGGACGTCGTCGGCAAGGTCGCCGAGCTGGGACGGGTTGCGACCGACCAGTTTGGCCTGCTCGTCGCGCTCATCCCGGCCGCCTTCCTGATCGTGGTCATGCGCCGACCGCGGTACGCCCTCCTCACGGGGACGTGGCTCGTCGTCACCTGCTGGTTCGCGGTCTCGTACACGAACGCCGACATCGAGCGCTACTACCTGGGCCCGATCCTCATCGCCATCAGCTGGCTCGCGATCGCGGCTGGAGTGCTGCTCGACGCGGCCGCAGCGCAGCTTCTCGCGCCGCCCGACTGCGCGGGGAGGCGGGCGACCGCGTTGCGCCTGGCGACCAGCGTCATCGTCGGCGTCGCGCTCGTCGCGCCGGCCGTCATCGCCGCACCGGCGACGCGGCTCGTGGTGGACCAGTCGACCGACACGCGCGCCGCGGACTGGAGCCGCTGGACGTTCGAGGTCGTGGAGCCGAACGCGGTCCTCGTCACGTGGTGGGGATACTCGACGCCCCTCTGGTACCGCCAGATCATCCTCCGCGAGCGCCCGGACGTCTGGGTCGTCGACGATCGGACCCGCCTCGACGAGAACCTCGGCAGCGTGGACGATGTCATCCGCGCCAACCTGGGGAAGCGGCCGATCTACCTCGTGCGCCTCGACCCGGACACGCTCGACCTTGAGGGGCGCTGGCAGGTGGACGCGCTGCTCGACCCGAACGGGACGCAGCCCCTCCTCCGCGTCGTGGGCCCCCGCCCGGCGGGTTTCGTGCCGACTACGATGACGCCATGACCCCTGCCGAGCCCGCTTCCGCTGCAGCCACACCCCGGGTCGCGGCGCTCTCCTACTTCTTCCCGGCGCACAACGAGGAGGCCAACCTGGAGGGCCTCGTGGAGGAGGCGCTGGCGACCCTGCCGGCGCTCGCCGAGCGCTTCGAGGTCATCGCCGTCGACGACGGCTCCCGGGACCGGACACCGCAGATCGCGGACCGGCTGGCCACCGCGAACCCGGACGTCGTCCGCGTGGTGCACCACCCCACCAACCTGGGCTACGGCGCTGCCCTGCGCTCCGGCTTCCGCGCCGCGCGCTTCGAGCTGGTGGCGTTCACCGATGGCGACCGGCAGTTTCGCGTCGCCGACCTCGGCCGCCTGACCGCCCGCCTGGCGGACCCGGATGCTCCCGACGCGGTGGTGGGCTTCCGGATCCGGCGGGCTGATCCGGTCATCCGGACGCTCTACGCCGGCATCTACAGGCTGGCGAATCGGACCTTCTTCGGGCTTCGCATCCGTGACGTCGACTGCGCCTGCAAGCTCATCCGGCGGGCCGCCCTGGCTGACGTCCACGTGGAGTCCGGCGGGGCGTTCTTCTCCGCGGAGCTCCTGGTCAAGCTCCAGGCGGCGGGTCGCAGGGTCGTCGAGGTGGGCGTCGACCACTACCCGCGGACGGCGGGCTCGCAGACCGGCGCGAAGCCGTCCGTCGTGTGGCGCTCCGTCGTGGACTTCTGGAGCCTGCGCCTGCGCCTCTGGGCGAACAGGCGGCGCGCGCTGGAACGGGGCTCGACGATCGTCGACTGACGCCCCGGCCGGCCCACGACCCCCGGGCCGCCGATCATTCGCGGGGCGGACCCTCGTGACGCTCGTCGGCGCCGGGCTGCGCGTCAAGGGAGTTCACGAACTCGCGGAAGACGGAGAGCTTCGATTCGTCCACTGGCTCGACCCCATCGTCATCGGCCGAGCGGTGATCCGGCACGACGCCGGCCCGCTCCAGGACGGCCTCGGCGGCAAAGATCCGCGCCCCCGTGCGAACCGCCAGCGCGAGCGCGTCCGAGGGCCGGGAGTCGACCTCGATCGGCCGCCCGCCAGACTCCAGCATGACCCGGGCATGGAACGTGTCGTCGGCGAGGTCCACGATGATCACCTCGCGCACGGTCGCGCCGAGCACGTCGAGGACCGTGGCGAGCAGGTCGTGGGTGAGGGGCCGTTCCGGGGACTGGCCCTGGAGCTTCATGGCGATCGCGCTCGCCTCCCAGGGACCGATCCAGATCGGAAGGTAGCGGTCGCGCTCGAGCTCCCGCAGGATGACGACGTGCTGGGTCGAGAGCATGTGGACCCGCACGCTCTCGACGGACATCTCGATCAGGCGGCCGACCATGGGCGGAAGTATCCCACCTCCGGGCGGGTTCGCCGAGGCCAGCTAGGGGCTCGGCGTCGGTCGCCGGGTCGCCGAGGGCTTCGGGGTGGCGGGTCGCGCGCCCGACGCGATGGGGCCTGGCGACGCGCTCGAGGTGGGGCTGGCGCCTGGCGAGCTGCCCGGGGACGCAGCGGGGACCTGCTCGAGAACCGCCGTCCCGAGCGTATTCCCGTCGATCCAGAAGATCGCCGGGGCCTGGCCGGGCGACCGGGGGGCAACGTAGAAGCCCCGCATGGAACCCCACGCGGGGCTGCCCGCGGCCGGCCGGTACTGCGCCTGGTAGGCGCCCGTCAGCTTGTCGAACGCCAGCACACGCCCGTTCGCCGCGTCGTAGACGTACAGCGTGCCCTGGCGGCGCGGATCCGGGGAGTCGATGAGCGTGTACCGGTGGTTCGGGCGGAGCGCCTCGTCGCCGGGCGACGCCAGCGACCAGCCGCCCGAGCTGCCGCCCACGAACCGCTCGACCAGCCCGCCGTCGGCCAGGAAGACCTCGCCGTCGATGTACATGGATGTCACGCCGCTGATGTCCTGCGGCGCCGCCAGGTAGCCGGTCGCCGCCGCCGGATAGCTGGATCCGTCCGCGAGCATCGTGTAGCGGAGGACCTGCTGTTGGGAGGGCTCCAGGACGTAGAGGTTGTAGAGCGCCGCGTCGAAGTTGGCGACGAACGTGCCGATCCCCAGGATGTCGGTGCCCCACGTCGTGGAGTCCTGGACCGGGAGCCGACTCAGGACGCCCTTGCCGGTGGCGTCGGTCGGGCGCCAGCGCCACAGGATGTTCTTGTCGTCGAGCACGAGAAGGTCGGGCCCCCCCACCGCGAGATAGCGCGGCACGCCCAGCTTGAGCCCGGCGCTCGCGACCGCCTGACCCGCCCGCATGATCGGGACGGCCTTGCGCGTCTGGAGGCTGATCCGGTAGACCGCCTTCGAGGTTCGGTCAAGGACGTAGGGCGCCCCGTCGGGGCCCTGGACCAGGCCGCCGAGGTCAAAGGCGGGTTTCTGCGAGACGAACGAGAAGGCCGCCTGCGGCGCCACCTCCACGACCCCGTACAGGCGGTCGAGTCCCGCGGCCGCCCGCGAGCGGAGCGGGTCGAGCGTCGAGGCCGCGATCCCCGCGGTCGCGGCGTCGGCCACCCTGGCCAGCGCGTCCTTGAGCAGCTGCTCCGCGCGTCGCGGATCGGCCGCGATCAGGTCGGTCCCGTTGTCGAAGACCAGCCGGAGGTCGTCGCTCGCCGTCGAGAGCGCCTTCTCGCCGGCGTTGATCTGCGGGATCTGCGTCGTGGAACCGGAACCGCCGAGGATCCACAGACCGACGCCGAGGAGCGCCACGACCCCGACGAATGCGAGGACCGCGAAGGCGGCCCGCCGCTGCGACTCGCGGCGCGTCGCCGCGGGGGTGACGCGCCGGTACCGGGTGCCTCGCCGTGGGAGCAGGTCCTGGACCCGGCCGGCCAGGCCGGTGAGCGCGGTCCCGACGGCGCTCGACGCGCGGCTTGCGCCCGACGAGACAGCAGCCACGCCGCCACCGACCGAGTCGGCGAGGGGGATCGGGGACTTGTCGGGAACGCCTGCGAGCGGCTCCGGCGGCCGCGCCGGGACGAGCCGGCCGCGATGGGCTGTTGCCGACACCTCGCCCGCCTCGATGGCGAGCGCAGCGTCACTCCCGGTTCCCCCGGCCGCCACGAACCGATTGTGCAGGTGCTCCATCGCGGCCTGTGGATGGAGGGTCACGACGGCGTCCTTGAGCTCGTCGGGGCCGAGCTTCGCGGTGAGGTTGGAGGAGATGAGCACGAGCGAGTCCCGGACGGCGATCTCGCCGCGCCACACGGCCGGGGCAACCTGCTCCATCGGCAGGCCGTTGGCGCGTCCCGTTTCGGGCAGTGTCAGCAGGTGCGCCTGCCGGACCAGGTACGCCTCGACTGGCCCGGTCGTGACCACGTAGAGCTCGTTGCCTCGGACGACGGCCACGCCGATCCCGATCGGGCCGCCGGGCCCGGCGCCCAGCGCCAGCCGTTCCCGCTGCGCGAGGAGGCGTCGATTCGCGGCGCGGATCGCCTTCTCGAGGCAGACGACGAGGCCCGCGGACTCATCGTAGTAGTACTCCCCGGAGACGGTGTCCGCGGCGAGTCGCGTGGCATCGCGCAGGCGGCGGCCCGCGCCGACTCCGGTCGCAACGAGGAAGAGACTCCCCTTGGAGCGGGTCGTCGCGCCGATCGTCGGCTCGACGACCGTGACGGTGTCCGGGGAGTCCTCGAGCCGCTCGGGCTCGGCCACGAGGCCGAGTTTCATCTGCAATCGGACGGCCATGCGATTCGACGGACCTGACGCTCGGGGGCGGGCCGGCGTGACGCCGGTGGCTGGCGACTGCGCTACGGGCGATGGCCGCTGGCCGAGGTCACCGGATGATACCCCGGCCCACCACCACCCGCAGTGCTCCGGCCCGGATTCCCCCGGGAGTCTCGGCGAACGCCGCGAGCAGCTCGTCCGCCCGAAGGCGCAGCTCCTGGCCGATGATCGGGGCGCTCGCTTCCACGACCAGCGTGCCGTCCCCCTCAAGGCGCACCGGCCGGGACCCGCCCGCAGCGGCCGGGACGCGAGCCTCCACGAGCCGGTCCCAGGAGGCGGCGGCGCGCGCCCAGCGCAGCTGCTCCTCGAGCCCAAGCGCCCGTGCCGCTTCGGGCAGGAGGTCGCCGACGCGCCTGACCGGCCGGCGGCGGGGAACGCGTTCGTCGTCGAAGGGGCGGGCGGGCGACACGGGTGCCCTCAGCCTGCCCGCGACTCGATGAGGCGGGCGCCACGCGCGGCGTCGGGGACGACCTCCCACGCCACCCCGATCTCCCGCAGGGCCGGGTCCAGGTCGTCGAGGGTGGTCGTGGTGATGAATGCCTGCGGCAGGCCCGCGATCCGACGGACCAGGTGGCCCCGGCGCACGGGGTCGAGCTCGCTGAAGACGTCGTCGAGGAGGACCAGCGGGGGGCGCCCGTCCTGCGTGGTCAGCAGATCCAGCTCCCCGAGCTTGAGCGCGAGGATCGCGGTCCGCTGCTGCCCTCGCGACGCGAACGTCGCGAGGTCGCGCCCGTCGAGCCGGAATGCCAGGTCGTCGCGATGGGGCCCGACCAGCGTCGACCCGTTCCAGGCTTCCTTCTCGGCCGTCTCGGCCAGGCGCCGGACCAGCGCGTCGCGCGAGGGCTCGCCGGCCGCCGGCACGACGTTGCTCTCATAGGTGATGGTGAATCTCCCCTCGTCCGATGCGATCTCTGCATGGGCCGCGACCAGCGGCCCGGCCAGCTCGCCGAGGACCCGGTGGCGCGCGTCGACGATCGCCGCGCCTGACTCCACCAGCTTCGCATTCCAGGGCGGCAGCTGGTCGGGTGTCGCGCGCTCGTCGCGGATGGCCCGCAGGAGCGCGTTGCGCTGGGCCAGGACGCGTCCGTAGGCGGCAACGTCCGCGGCGTGGGCGGGGATGCGCTGACTGGTGAGCGCGTCGAGCACCCCCCGCCGCAGCGAGGGTGGGCCCGCGATCAGCAGCATGTCCTCCGGCGCGAACACGACGACGCGCAGGAGCCCCGCCAGCGCGGTCGCGCGCCGGGGAACCCCGTTGACCCGGATCCGCTTTCGGCCCCCGGCCGGCCCCTCGCGGACGAGCGTCACGTCGAGCTCCAGGGGGTCCAGGCCGGGCACCTCGCGGCGCGTGTCGACGCGCGCGAACGGAGCGTCCCACCGGATGAGCTCGGCGTCCGTGAGCGTCCGGTGCGACGACCCGCGGGCGCAGACGACCAGCGCCTCGAGGAGGCTGGTCTTGCCCGCGGCGTTGGGCCCCCACACAAGGTGCGCGCCGGGCCCGAACGTCGCGTCCAACGACGCGTAGCCGCGGAAGCCGGAGAGTGAGATGGCGGTCAGCACCGGGATCGGCATCGCCGCCCAGGCGGCCGCATGGCAGTCGCTACGAGGTGGTCCGAACCGGCATGACCACGTGCGTGTAGTCGCGCCCGTCCGCCGGCCGGAACACGCCCGGCGACAGCGGCCCGTTCAGCTCGATCACGAACCGGTCCGCATCCACGTTCTGGAGCGCGTCGCTGAGATAGCGGGCGTTGAACGCGATGGTCGTGGAATCGCCCTCGATCGTGGCGTCCACGAGGCCGCGATGGTCGCCGACTTCCGCGGCGGCCGCGACCAGGACCTGGGCCGCCCCGTCCGGGGCCACCTGCATCCGGACGATGTTCGCCGAGGAGCTTGCGATGTAGCCGGCGAGGCGGACGGCCTTGAGGAGGTCGTCGCGGTCCACCTCGATCCGGGTGGCGTGGGTCGTCGGCAGGACCTGCTGGTAGTTCGGGAACTGGCCGTCGATGAGGCGGCTGACCACGTCGATCCCCTCGACATGGAAGAGGATCTGGTTCTTCTGGGGCGAGAGGATCAGCTCCACGGGCTCGTCCGTGTCGGACAGGATGCGCGCTAGCTCCGCGTAGGATCGGGCCGGGACCACGATGCTCGTCTCCTCGACGGCGTCGAGCGTCGGGATCGTCGTGATGGCGATCCGATAGTTGTCGGCCGCGGCAAGGGTGAGACGATCCCCTTCGAACCGCGTGAGCACGCCGGTCAGGATGGGTCGCGCCTCGTCCGACGCGGCGGCGAACGTGACCTCCGAGAGTGCCCGGCGCAGGATGCGCTGGCTGATCCTGGTGGTCGGCCGCTCCCCCGCTGCCGGGATCGCCGGGAACTCGTCGGCGTCGATTCCTCGCAGCGTCGTCTCGAACTGGCCGGCCCGGATGAACAGGCGATCGTTGTTGCGGACCTCCAGGTCCACGCGCTCCTGTGACGGGAGGCCCCCGATGATCTCCGCGAAGAGGCGCGCGGGGACGGTGATCGCGCCGTCGGTCTGGATCCGGCCGGGAACCCAGTAGGTGATCCCGATCTCGAGGTTGGTGGCCGTGAGCTTGAGGCCCGCGTCCTCGGTGCGCAGGAGCACGTTGGCCAGGACCGGGAGCGTGCTGCGCCCGGAGACCGCGTGACCGACGACCGAGAGGCCACGGGCAAGGTTCTCGCAGATGACGGAGAGGTTCACGGGTGCGTCACTCCGGGTGCTTGGAACAGGGGCGGGCCGGGCCGGCCGGGCCGGCCGGAACGCGCTGGATTCGTGGTTTGGTGCATGGTCGCATATCGAGTCATCACCGTCGTCATCATGGTGTTGACGGCGTGGATGGACGCGCTGCCGCGTGCTCCAGTTTCAGGTGGACACGCGCCATCCGCGCGTGGACGAACGATGCCCGGGCGCGGACGCCGGCCGGGGGACGGTGTGGACGCGACGAGACGCCTGGGGCATGGGCGCCCGGGGCCGCGGAATCCGGGCCGGACTGTCCTCACCGGGAGGCACGCCACGAGCGCTGCTTGTCCACACACGCATCGGGTTTTCCACCGAATTCGGGGCTTTTTCCACAGGCCTTGGCGCCAACCGACGACGTCACAGTGTCACAGCGGGGCCCGCACGCGGCAGGCCGGCCGTCAGTCGGCGTAGATCAGCTCGCGGACCGCGGCAATGTCGCGGCGCATCTCGTCGTTGAGAGCCGCCTCCCGGTTGATCTTGTCGTAGGCGTGGAGGACCGTCGAGTGATCCCGGCCACCGAGCTCCGCGCCGATCCGCAGCAGGGAGACGTCGGTCTCCTCGCGCATCAGGAACATCGCGATCTGGCGGGGCGTGACGATCGCCTTGTCGCGCTTCTGGCCCCGCAGCGCATCGAGGCCGACCCCGTAGTACTCGGCGACCGCCCGGGCGATCTTCTCCGTCGTCACCTGGCGCTTCTTGGGGTTGTACAGGACGTTCGAGAGGACGGCCTGGGCCAGCTCGATCGTGATCGGCATGGCGCCCATGCTCGCGTACGCGACGACGCGATTGAGCGCACCCTCGAGCTCGCGGATGTTGCTCACCACCTTGCGCGCGATGAACTCGATCACGTCCGAGCCGATCGGCACGGCCGAATCCTCGGCCTTGGCGCGGAGGATGGCGATCCGCGTCTCGAGGTCCGGCGCGGTCAGGTCGGCGATCAGGCCCCACTCGAAGCGGCTCCGGAGCCGCTCCTCGAGCGTGATGATCTGCTTGGGCGGGCGGTCCGACGAGAGGACGATCTGCTTCCCGTCCTCGTGGATTGCGTTGAAGGTGTGGAAGAACTCCTCCTGGGTCCGCTCCTTGTCGGCGATGAACTGGATGTCGTCGATCAGGAGGAGGTCGATCCGGCGGTAGCGCGCCCGGAAGTCGTCGATGCGGCCCTGCTGGATGCTGGTGATGAACTCGTTGGTGAACTTCTCGCTGGTCGCGTAGACGACGCGCTTGCGCGGGAAGCGGGCCACCACCGCGTTGCCGATCGCGTGCATCAGGTGCGTCTTGCCCAGGCCCACGCCGCCGTAGAGGAAGAGCGGGTTGTAGGCGTGACCCGGCCGCTCGGCGACGGACAGCGCGGCCGCGTGGGCAAGCCGGTTGGCCGAGCCGACGATGAAGTTCATGAAGGTGTAGCGCGGGTTGACGTTGGCCGACGAGCCATCGCCCCCGACACGCGTGGGCTCCACTCGAACGTCGGAGGGCGCCGCGACGGCACCTTCTGCCCCCGGCTCGGCGAGGCCCGCGTCGGCCCGCACGACGAACTCCACCGCGACGCTATAGCCCACGATCCGGGCCAGCGTCTGCGAGATCAGCGAGCGATAGCGCGTCTCCAGCCAGTCCTTCGCGAACCCGTTCGGGACGGCGATCCGGAACCGGGTATCGTCCACGTCAACCAGGGACGTGTGCCGCAGCCACGTCTCGAAGTTGGCCGGCGAGAGGGCGACCTGGAGCTCTCCGAGGGCCGCGCGCCAGATGTGTCGTGTGTCCAACGGGTGACCCTGTATGGGCCGGGCGCGCCCGGAGGTGGTACTCGGTTGCCGGTCCCGGGCAGCGCGAACGACACCAGGAACCGAGAGACAGACGCGCGAAGGTTCACCCAGCAGACTGGGCGAGCGGCCCCCAGGCCGGCCCCCGGCACCGCGCGGCGTTGGTGCAGGCCTCCCCGCGGCCGTGAGCCGACGCATCGTAGCACTGCCCGGACCCGCCCCGCAAGGCAATCGGACATCCAAATCTCGATACTCCCAGGGAGTATAGAGCCGGGCGCCGGCATGACGTTGCCGGGGATCCGCGGCGCGCCCGCGCTCGGGTCCATCGTTTGACACTCTGAACGTCGCGTTCCTATAATCGCGCGGCGTTGACGGGCCTTGCGCCTTCGTGCGTGCGGTGCGTCCATGTGCCTCCTGGGGACGAAACGACCGAGATCCCAGGGGCCGGACGGTGTAAGGACCACGACACCCGATGAAGCAGACCTACCAGCCGAAGAAGCGCCATCGCGCCAAGGAGCACGGCTTTCGCGCCCGGATGAAGACGACCGGGGGCCGTCGGGTTCTCGCCACGCGCCGCGCCCGAGGCAGGAAGCAGCTGACGGTCTGACGCCACCATCGGGCCGCGACAACCGGCGGCTCGCGATGCTCACCCGGCCGGCGGACTTCACGGCGCTCCAGGCGTCTCGGACCATCCGGTCCCACCCGCTGATGACCGCGCGGTTCCGTCGGACCGACCTCGATCAGGTTCGCTTCGGGTTCGCCACCGGCCGGACAATCGGGGGAGCCGTGGTCAGGAACCGGACGCGACGGCGCCTCCGGGAAGCGCTCAGGGTGATGGCGCCCCTGTTCCAGCCCGGCTGGGACGTGCTCATCATTGCCCGACCGGCACTCGCGACGGCGGACCACCAGGCGCTCGTCGAGGTACTTGAACGGCTCCTCCGGCGCGGAGGGGTCCTGGGAGGATTGACGCCCTCGTGAAGCGGATCGGAATCGGGCTCATCCGACTCTACCGGATCGTGTTCGCATGGCTCCCGTCCAGCTGCCGCTTCTACCCCACCTGCTCGCAGTACACGGAGCAGGCGATCCAGAAATACGGCCTCCTCAGGGGAAGCTGGATGGGGGCGCGGCGCATCGCCCGCTGCCACCCGTGGAACCCCGGCGGCTATGACCCGGTCCGCTAGGTGAGGCAGCTCCACGTGTCGCTCCCCCGTCCGCGCCGTGAGCTGCTGCTTCCCCTGCTCCTGCTCGTCGGGGTAGCGCTCCTCGTCGTCGCCTGCAGCCCGTCCGGGATCGTCCCCGCCGGCAGCGGCGGCGTGGCCGCGACGGCCGCGCCGAAGCCGCCGCTCACCCCTGCCCAGCCAGGCGCGGACCCGGTCTCGTTGATGGCCTGGGTCTTCAACCCGATCTTCCAGCTCCTCTACATCCTCCTGATCTGGCTGCAGAAGGTGACCGGCGACGTTGGGATCGCGATCATCCTCATGACGCTGATCGTCCGGGCGGCGCTGATCCCGCTCTTCCGCCGCCAGATCGTCTCCACGAAGCGGATGCAGATGATCCAGCCCGAGCTCAAGGAGCTCCAGAAGCGCTACAAGGGCGACCGGGCCAAGTACAGCGCGGCGCAGATGGAGCTGTTCAAGGAGCGGGGGATCAACCCGGCCTCCGGCTGCGTGCCGCTGCTCCTCCAGCTTCCGCTCCTCATGATCATCTACTCGGTCATCAGCCAGGGCCTCACGAACCCGAACCCGGAGGCGATGTTCACGTTCTTCGGGCTCCACCTCGTCGACTACACGTGCGTCAACGGGGTCGGGGGGGCCGTCGGCGCGACCGTCGACCTCTACAAGCCCTGCATCAACACGACGGTCGCTTGGCTCGGGAACCTGGACGTCTCGAGGCCGTGGGTCCTCTTCCCGAGCATCCCGCTGCTGAGCTGGTTCAGCGTCCTCGCCGCGGCCTCCGCGCTCCTCCAGCTGGTCCAGAGCCGGATGACGATGCCCCCATCCACCACAGCCTTCAGCGACCAGAACTCGAAGGTCCAGCGGCAGCTCGTCCTGTTCCTTCCCCTGATCTCGCTGGCGTACGGCGGGTTCCTGCCCGCCGGGCTCTTCATCTACTGGATCGTCACGACGATCTTCGGGATCATCCAGCAGTACTTCATCGTCGGCTGGGGTTCCACCTTCCCGCTGTTCGGGTTCACGCCTCGCTTCGCCCTCGACCATCGCCCGCGGTTCCCGGTCGAGGAGCCGAAGATCGTCACCGGGGGCGCTCCCGGCGCCGCCCGCACGCCGGCAACCGTCCGTCCGCCCACCGAACGCACCCCGGCCGCCCGCTCTGCTTCCGCGGCGGCCACCGTGCGACCGCGAGAACGAGGCCGTCAGGGCCGCCGAGGGAGAAAGCGCTGAACATGAGTGCGTACCAAGAGTTCACTGGCAAGTCCGTCGAGGAGGCCCTCCGCCACGCCCGCGAGGAGTTCGGCGTCGGCCTCGATGAGCTCGATTTCGAGATCCTGACCCCGGGAAGCCGGGGCGTTCTCGGGATGGGCGCCGAGCCCGCCCGCATCGTCGCCGCGCCGCGCGCCGCTCTCGGAGGTGCCGCGCCGAAGCGTGACGCCGCCGCCGCGACGCCTCTCCCGGTTTCCGCGGATCGCGGCCCGCGCCGCGACGACCGGCCCCCGCGCCGCGATGTTCCCCGTCGCGACGATCGACCCGACCGCCCCGCGACCTCCCGCCCGGACGCCCCGCGCCCCGAGGCCACCCGTGCCGAGGCCCCACGCCCGGACGCCCCGCGCGCCGACGGTCCCCGCCGGGACGCCCGACCGGATCGGGGCCGCGACCACGGCCCGCGGCGCGACGACCACGGCCCGCGGCGCGACGATCGATCGCCGCGAGGCCCCGACGGGCGCCCGGGCGCATCGGCCGTTTCGTCCAGCGAGGCCGACGAGGTCCAGTCGGCCCGCTCGCTCGTGCGCGAGCGCGAGGAGCTCCAGGCCGCCGAGGCTTCGCCGGCAGCGCTCGACGCGGGGAAGCGGCTCCTCGAGCAGCTCATGCAGCACATGGGCTTCTCGGTTGCCGTCAACATCGAGACCGGCGAGACGAACCGCCTCAACGTGATCGGCGCCGACGACGAGGAGCACGAGGCCCTCGGAGCGCTGATCGGCCGCAAGGGCGAGCGGCTGTCGGCCCTTCAGCACATCGTCAACCTGATGCTTTCGCGCGAGATGGGCGAGTGGACCCGCGTCCTCGTCGACGTCGAGGGCTACCGCGGTCGGCGTGAGCAGCAGCTCAGGGAGATCGCCGATCGGGCCGCGGCACGCGTCGTCGAGACCAGCAAGATGCTCCAGCTGGAGCCGATGCCGGCTTTGGAGCGGCGCTGGATCCATCTCGCGCTCCGCGACCACCCGGCGGTCGGGACCCAGTCGATCGGCGAGGAGCCGAACCGGCGCGTGGTCGTGGTTCCACGGGCGGTCGTGTAGGCTCGGGCCGCTTCTCGGTTCGCTCTACCCGCGGCGGCGGGATCGTTCGTGCGTCTCCGCCGGGGCGCATCCCAGCGCCTGATCGAGGCTGGGCTGCTAGATTCGGATCCGATCCCTCCGCACTGAGCACCCGAGATTGTCCACCCCGCCCCACCGCTTCCCGTTCGGTCGCCTGGTCTTCGCCATCATCGCTGGCTTCGTCCTGGCCTCGGCGGTCGGGACCGGCGCCCTGTTCGCGTACCAGGGTCGGTACACGGGCCGGGTCGTCCCCGGCGTCCGGGTGGCTGGCGTGGACGTGGGCGGGCTCGATCGGGCGGCCGCGCGTGCGGTGCTCACCTCCGGGCTCGCGTCATACGCCAGCGGCAGCGTGGTCGTCACGGCGGGCAGCGAGACGTTCACGCTCGCCGACGCCGATCTCGGCCGCTCCGCGGACATCGAGGGGCTCCTCGACGAGGCGTTCGCCGTCGGCCGCGCCGGTGACGCGATGGGCAAGGTGGCGGACGGCGTCCGGAGCCTGGTTCGCGGCACGGACATCACGCCCCGGGTGGTCGTCGATGCGTCGGTCGTGGCGCGGGCGGTGCAGGCCGCCGCTTCACGGTACGACCAGCCGCCGGTGAGCGCGACCGCCTCGCCGTCCGCGACGGGCTTCTCGACCACACCGGCAGTCGCGGGAAGCGGCGTGGCACAGCCAGAGCTGGTCGCCGAGATCGCGCGACGTCTCGCGGACCCGGCGGCGCCGAACCCGCTGGAGCTGACCGCGACCCAGGTCCCGTTGGGGCCCGCGGTCACCGACGCGGCCGTTGCCGATGCGGTGGCGACGGCGACCCGGATGGTCGGGGACGTCACCCTCACCCTCGCCAAGGAGACCTGGACCATCCCCGCGTCCACGGTCCGCGGCTGGATCTCGTTCGCCTCGACGGCGGATGGCCGGTACGTGCCGTTCGTCACCCAGGACGCCGCCGTCCCGGCCCTGACCGCGCTCGCGAAGACCATCGACCATGCCCCGACCGACGCGACCTTCCTGGTCGGCCGCAACGAGACAACCGTGGGGGTCGTCGCGGGCAAGGACGGGCGGCGGGTCGACGTGGCCGCCACCAGCGGCCTCGTGGCGCAGGCCATCCTCGCGCGTGGCGCCGAGGGCGCGCCGGCTTCGCCGCCGCCCGTCGCGCTGGCGGCCTTGACCGTGGCGCCGAAGCTGACCACGGCACAGGCACAGCAGACGGCGCCGCTCATGCAGCGCATCTCGACGTGGACGACGTACTACCAGCCCGGCCCGAGCAACGGGTTCGGGGCCAACATCACGATCCCCACCCACACGATCGACGGCTACGTGGTTGCGCCCGGGGCCGTCTTCGACTTCTGGCAGGCCATCGGCGAGGTCAGCGCTCGCACCGGGTACCTGCAGGGCGGCGCGATCATCGACGGCAAGTCGGAGCCCACCGGGGCGTTGGCCGGCGGGATCTGCTCCTGCTCCACGACACTCTTCAACGCCGCGGTGCGGGCCGGGCTGGAGATCCTGGCCCGCACGAACCACTACTACTACATCGACCGCTACCCCCTGGGCCTGGACGCCACCGTCTTCGAAAGCGGCTCCGGGTCCGTGACGACGATGGCGTTCCGGAACGACACGCCCAACCCGATCCTCATCCGCGGCTACACCTCGCCGGGCATCGTGCGCTTCACGCTCTTCGGCGTGCCGACCAGCCGCACGGTCACGTTCTCCACCCCGGTCGTGACGAACCGCAATCCCGGCGTCGAGACCAGCCAGTACACGACGAGCATCCCTGCAGGAACATCGCAGCGGGTGGAATACCCGACGATCGGGATGAACGTCGTCGTCACCCGGACGGTCACCGACGCGTCAGGCGCCGTGATCCACCACGATGTCTTCGTGTCGAACTATGCGCGGGTCGACGGCCTCACGCTCATCGGTCGGGCCGGCGCCAGCCCGATCCCCACCCCGAAGCCGAACCCGACGCCCGCCCCGACGCCCGCCCCGACGCCGTCGCCGAGCTGACGCCCGGCCCCGGACGGTCAGGCGGCCGCTCCGGCCCCGCTCCGACGGGCGCGCCGAACAGCCGCCATCGCGTCGGGCAGCACATCGCGGAGGAAGGGTGGTGGAGATGGGGGAGAGTCGAACTCCCCGTCCGAAACCCGTGACCCGGACCCACTACGAGCGTGTCCGATGCTTGATCTCGACCGACCCACCCCC
>Ga0208080_1000249_pt1 | contig 27053 bp, 37 predicted proteins | sample NGESurdeep092012_3_FD_184476 | JGI IMG/M metagenome (GOLD analysis project Ga0208080, IMG submission 184476) | Arctic peat soil microbial communities from Barrow, Alaska - NGEE Surface sample 210-3 deep-092012 (SPAdes) | ecosystem: Environmental > Terrestrial > Soil > Wetlands > Peat ...
AGTGAGCGCGGATCAGACGGATCTTTCGGATCTTCGCTGATCCTATCCTGCCAGATGGACGCTTCCGGCAGTAAAAGATTCCTTCTTTATTTTTTCCAAAAAGACTCACAGCGCTTACCTCGCGTCGTTGTAGTGAACGATCGGCGCAGATCTGATTGATCCGCGCTTGATCAGCGATCCCAACGAGTAACGCAGTTCAACACGCCTTTCTACATCAACCAACGAGAAATGCGAATTAGATCTGGTCTTGTCCTCCTTGCCCTCCTTGCCGGTCGCGCGAACGCACAGACGACCGCCACACACGGCGTTCGCGCCGCACGGCTCGCGATTCGCAACGCCACGATCGTCGATGGCAACGGAACGCCTGCGTCGGGACCGGCGGACATTCTCATCGAGGGCAATCGCATCGCGAGCGTGACCTTCCTCGACCCCGTGGCGGTGCGATCCGGGACGGCGAAGCGGCCGGCCGCGGACAAGGAGATCGACGCGACGGGCAAGTACGTCCTTCCAGGGCTGATCAACGCGCACGCGCACCTGCAGGACGAACGCGCGCACGTGCCACAGGCATACGATTACACGCTCAAGCTCTGGCTCGCCTGCGGGATCACGTCCGTGCGCGAAGTCGGCGCGGATACCACACAGAAGGTGCTCGCCATTCGCGACCGCGGGGCACGCGGAGAGATCGCGTCGCCGCGGCTGTTCGTGTACGCGCAATTCTCGCATCCCCCCGTGCCGCAGACGCCGGACGCGGCACGTGCGCGCATTCGTGAGCTCAAGGCCATGGGCGCCGACGGTATCAAGATTCTCGGCATCGATCGCGATGTGATGCAGGCGACGCTCGACGAGGCGCACAAACTCGGACTTCGCGTCGCGCATCACGTCGGCGTGGAAGAGACGAATGCGTGGGACGACGCGCGCTTCGGCACGACGAGCATCGAGCACTGGTACGGCATTCCGGATGCGGCGATCCCGGATGGGCGACAGCACTTTCCGGCGTCGTACAACTATCGCAACGAAACCGATCGCTTCAGGTGGGCGGGCCGTCTCTGGCGGGAAGCCGACCCCATTCTGCTCGGCAAGGTGCTCGACACACTGGTCGCGGCGAAGGTCGCGTGGGTGCCCACACTCGACATTTACGAAGCCTCGCGCGATCTGCAGCGTGCCCAGACACAGCCGTGGTTCGCCGACTATCTGCACCCGACGCTCGAGGAGTACTTCCGCCCCGATCCGGCGAATCATGGCTCGTATTTCTTCGGCTGGAGCTCGACGGACGAGACGTACTGGAAGGAGAACTACCGCATCTGGATGTCAGCACTGCGCGACTTCGAGCGCAAGGGCGGACTGATCGGCGTGGGTGACGATGCGGGTTTCATTTATCAGATGTACGGTTTCGGCCTCATTCGAGAACTCGAGCTCCAGCAGGAGGCGGGCTTTCAGACGTTGAAGGTCATTCAGCACGCCACCGGCAACAACGCGCGCATTCTGGGGCGAGAGACCGACCTTGGACGCGTGCGCGCTGGGTTCCTCGCCGACCTGATCGTGGTGAACGGCAATCCGCTCGAGAATCTGAAGGTGTTCTACCCCACGGGCGTCGACGACGTGCGTAACGGGAAGATCGTACGCACGGGCGGCGTGGAGTGGACCATCAAGGATGGCATCCCGTACCACGCGCCAACACTGTTTGCGGACGTGAAGGCGATGGTGGCGAACGCGAGAGCGGAGCGACGTCGCTAGCGACGTTCGGAGCCCGACGCGGTACCGGCCGCGCGAAATTGATGATGATGCCCGCCTCGGGCGTGGGTAAAGTGCCGGAAGCAATGCGGCGCGCCATTCACAATTGAGGGACTTGACCAACTTGACCAACCCATATAGATTATTCGTCGACCCCAGCCGGAGCCGACGAATGGCAAAGCCCGTGAACATTTACGACGCGAAAACCCATCTTTCCGAGCTCGTCGATCGGGCGGCGGCCGGTGAGGAGATCGTCATCGCCAAAGCGGGCGTGCCCACGGCGCGGCTCGTGCCATTGCGGGCGGTGCACGAGAGCCGGATGTCCGGGCGGTGGGCCGAGAAAATGACTATCGCGGACGACTTCGACGCGCCGCTGTCCGGCGAGATGCTCGCCGCCTTCGAGGGAGACCTCGAGTGACGGCAGGGCGGCGGCGCGTGCGAAGGTCGGTCGCCGTCGCGGCGCCAGTCTCCGAACTGTCGCCGCGACGGCTCTTGCTGGACACGCATGTGTGGCTCTGGTGGCAGGCGGGTGATGCGCGACTCGGACCGCAAACCCGGCATCTGCTGCAACGCGCGTCCGAGGTGCGATTCAGCGCCGCATCGGCGTGGGAGATCGCGATCAAGATTGCGATTGGCAAACTGAGTTTGCCGAAGGGTGCCGACATCGCCGCCGAGCTTGCGCACAGTGGCTTCCTCGCTCTGCCGGTCGAGATCGAGCATGCGGAGAACGTCCGGAGTCTTCCTCCGCTGCATCGCGATCCTTTCGACAGGCTGCTCGTCGCACAAGCACGCGTTGAGGGGCTGACGCTCGTCACCGTGGACAGACAGTTGTCGGCGTACGGCATCGCCGTGGTAGATGCCACGGTCTGAGCGCGGACGCGAAGCTCGGCGGCCATTGATTGGCGTTGGAACCGTCAGAATCACTGCGGGGTAAAAGGGGTGGTGGATATCCTTCGTGTTCGCATGCTATCGGCCACCGCCATCGTCGCGCTTCTGAGCATCGCCCCGGCAGCGAGGACTCAGTCGCCTCCCCCCGCGGCGCCGTCGACCCGTCGCGATTCGTTGACGCGCGAATATCGCGGCGCGTACCAGCGTGGCTTCGAGCAGAGCTGGTTCACGCCATGCAATGCGCCGCTCGATGACAAGCTCTGGTGGGTGACGCTCACCGATCAGGCGCTACTCCAGCGTGACAGCCTGCTCGCGAAGATCACCAAAGAGCCTACGGACGGACTCGCCGTGCGCTGGCGCGCGACGATCAGCCCCCGCATGCCTGCCGGCATGATGGGACGCGGGACGCGCTACATGCTCGTGACGGAGATCATCGAGGTGAAGCCATTGCCGAGTCTGGGGGCCTGTTTCCCTGAGGGACGGGCATCCTGAACTGCCTCTCTCTCATCCACCAATGCGAACCTGCAGCCCACGGATCCGATAGGGCTCGGCGCGATCCGCCACGACGCGTACGACAACCAAGCCTTGCAGCGTCGACTTCAACGCCATCTCGAATGGGCCGTCGTCGAACATCTCGATGCGCTCGACGCTGATGTCGCCGAGATTCTCGTGCATGCGGCCGATGCGCTGCACGCGCTCGTCAATCGGCGGGTCACCAGGCTCCGACGCGAAATGCGCGACGATGAACTTGCGCAGGCTGGCGGTGTCGCCGGAGTTGATCGTCTTCACGAAGTCGCTGAGGACGTTCACGAGCGCCGCCGGTGCGGGTTTCCCGCCCGGGCGACGCGCGACCGCTTCTCCCGTATCGGCATCCGGATTCGGCAATCCGAGCACCTTGCCGAGCGCGCGGCGAATCTCCGGCGCCTTCGACGTCGAGGGCGTCCTTCTTCGGTCATGCGATCCGCCACCCGTCTACGTTGCGGGCATGTCGCGAGACGACTTCATCGCTTTCCGCCGTTCACTCGGTCGCACTCCCCTCCTCGACCGCATGAGCGTTCGCGTGCGGGGGCTCGACTTCGCCGTGTGGACGACGCCGCCCGTGCGGAGTGCGCCGCCGCTGCTACTGGTGAACGGCGGGCTGCTGTACGACCACTCGCTGCTCTGGCCAGCACTCTCGCCGCTCGCGGTGCACCGACAGGTCATTCTCTACGACCAGCGCGGCCGCGGCGAAACACAGGCACCTCCCGATCCACTCGCCGCGCGCATCGAGGACGACGCCGAGGACATCCCCGCCCTCCGCCGGGCCCTCGGCATCCGGCAATGGGACGTGCTCGGACACTCCTGGGGCGGTGGAATCGCGATGCTCGGCGCAGTGCGCGATCTGCCCGGTACGCGCCGCCTCGTCACGGCCAACGCTGTCGGACCCACGAGCGCGTGGATGCCGGAGCTCCAGGCGAATGCGCTCCAACGTGTCGGGGAAGAGAAGCGCGAGACGTTGGCCCGCCTTTTCCCCGCCGCGCTCGAGCAACCCGACGTCGCCGTGCACGGCGCCTATTCGCGCGCCAGCTATCCGGCGTACTTCGTCGACCCCGAATTCGCGATGCACTTCGCGCCCCCAGTCGCCGTGAGCGTTACCGGCGCGGCGATCGCGGCACGTTTGCGGCGCGAGGGATATGACTGGCGCGAGCAAGTGCGTGCCCTTTCGGCGCCCGCGCTCGTCCTACACGGTGAAGGAGACGCGCTCCCTGCAACCGTCGCGATCGAGCTTTCCCTGCTTCCGCCGCGCGCGCGTCTCATCCTGATACCCAACGCCGGCCACATGCCGTTCTGGGAAGCGCCCGAGCGCTTCTTCAGCGAGGTCGACGCCTTTCTCGCCACGGACATTCCAGGTCCGCCGCGAAATACACGATGACGTTCCGCACCCGCCACATCTCCCACCTCCGGGCCGGCTCCACCGCCGCCCTCCTCCTCGCCCTCCTGCCTCTTACCGCCTCCTCCGTCCGCGCGCCTCGCGGGCGCACGAGCGTTGCGAGCGGGGGTGCGGTCGGACGTCCGCTCGCCTCCGGCGACGCGGCAACTGAGCCCATGCGTGCCGCCGTTCGCCGAACGCTTGCCGAGCACGCGAGCGGCACCTACATCGCCGAGATGCTCGCGGAGCGTGACAGCGCGCTGGCCCGCTGGCCGGATCGAGCTGGCGAACCACTCATGGTGTGGATCCAGTCGGCGTCGGACATCGCGGGATGGAGCGACAGCTACGTCGGTGAAGTGCGCGGCGCCTTCCGCGAGTGGGATGCGCTGAAGCTGCCCGTCCGGTTCACCGTCACCACCGATTCCGCCGCGGCCGACGTGCGCGTGACTTTCGTCGATCACTTCGACGAGGAGATCAGCGGACGCACGAAGTGGGCGAGAGACGACGACTGGTGGATCACCGACGCGGACATCGTGCTGGCCGTCTATCATCGCGACGGCCCGATGCTCGACGACGAGGCGATGCGCGCGATGTCGCTCCACGAGATCGGGCACCTCCTCGGCCTCGACCACACTGCGGACTCGACGAGCATCATGGCGCCGAAGGTCCACGTGCGGACGCTGTCGCGCGCCGACCGCGCGACGGTGCGTCTGCTGTACACGCTCCCGCCGGGAGGCGTCCGCTAGTTCGCCTGCGTCCGGAGCTCGTACCCGTCGTTCTGCTCGCCGGGCTCGCGGCGTTCGTCCTCAACAGCAGCGTGCGCGACTCACGCGCACGCATGCGCCGTCGCGAAGCGGCTGCACTGGCGCGCGACACCACGATGGTGAGCGCCGGCCAGGTTCAGGGATCGGTACGACGCGAGCTCGTTCCCGCGGGCAAGGGACAGGCGACACCGCCTGAAGACTTGCGCCGCCAGGTTCGCAATCTCGTCGCCGGCACGTACGTCAACGACATTCTCGCCGAGCAGGACAGCGCGCTCTATCGCTGGCCCGAGCGGCTCAGCGATGCACTCCGCGTCTACGTCGAACCGTCGTCGCCGATCGCCGGCTTCGATCCGCGCTACCCGCAGATGGCGCGCGACATCTTCGCCGAGTGGAGCGCAGCGGGCTTCCCTCTTCGATTCACGTTCATCTACGACTCGTCCTCGGCCGACCTCACGATTCGCTGGCGCGATCGCTTTGGTCCTGAAGACGGCCAGCGCATCGGCGTGACCGAGCGAGTGCAGACGAGCGCCTTTCTGATCGCGAAGGCTCGCGTGTCGGTCGCGAATCACGACAGCACGGGCCGCGCGCTGTCTCCCACAGTCGTGGGTGGCGTTCTGCGACACGAGATCGGCCACGCGCTCGGGCTGAACCACGCGAATGATCTCTCGAGCGTCATGTACCGGGAGTCCGCGACGGCGACGATCTCCGCGTCGGATCGAGCGACGTTGAGACTGTTGTACCTGGTGCCACCAGGGTCGCTGAAGAACTAAGAGCTGGGCGCTTAGCGCCAAGCGCGGAGTCATCAGTCACCACCGCAATATCAACTTCATCGGCTTCTTCTGCCGGACGATCTCCAACTCCACCGCATGATCTCCGTTCTCCGCCGCCAACGCGACGAGATCGCGGACCTCGGTCACTCGCCGCACGGCCTGTCCCTCGACCTTCGAGATCACATCGCCATCCACCAGCCCTGACTCGTTGGCCGGCGAGCCGGCCGGCGAACTCGTCACCAGCACGCCGGAGCTGACGCCGAGTGCCTTGCCAAGTCCTTTGCCGATGGTCGAGAGCTGCGCGCCCGCGACGCCGGCGCCGTAGGAGAAGCCGAACGCGACCATCGGCTGCGGCGGCGTCGGCGCGGTCGGCGCGATGGCTGGCGTCGCCGATCGCACACTCACTCGCATCGGTGCGCCACGCGACGGCGCCGGCATGGGAATACGCGGAAACAATGGTGCTTCGGGGATGTTCGCGACCGCCCACGGTTCGCGCGCGCGAGACTCGTCGTCTCGGCGCTGCACGATGCGCATCGGCGCGGCAGCGACCGTCACGGGAACCTCGCGCACCCTTCCGTCGCGGCGAATGCGGATGTTCACCCTCGCGTTCGGGCGCAGCAGCCGCGTGAAGGAAATGTCGTTCTCACTCACATCGACGCCATCGTACGCGAGCAGCGTGTCGTTCGGAACCAGGCCGGCGCGCTGGGCGGGCGAGCCCGGGTCCACCGACACGACGCGCGGATACGCGAAGTAGCGCACGAACAGCTCCCCACCTTCGACGCGCGGGATGAGACCAGGCCCTTGCACGACGAGGCCGATCCAGCCGCGTGGCCTCGCCTGCTCCGCCTCGCGGACCTGCATCAGCGCACGCGACATCGACGCCGCCGCGCGCTCCGCCATCTGCGGTGCCATCTGAATGCGAATCTGATCACCCAGCCGCATCATCCGGTCCTGCGCAAGATTCATCCGAGCCGATATCTCTGCCACCCGGCTGACAGTTCGCCCGAGCTCTTCCTCCACGCGCTGGCGCTCGGCCATGGTAAGTTCGTCGTGATCGTTGTAAACGCGCGCCAGCGAGTCGATCTGACGATAAACCCTGCGAAGCTGGCGCTCGGTCGAATCCGTCTGCTCGGCGCGTGCACTCCGCGTCCTCACGACCTCGATTCGCTGCTGCGCGGCAAGAGGCATCGTTCCCGCCGAAAGCAGAACGGCGAGCGATGCGAGCAATGGCGCCTGCCCGCCCAACCGCGATGTTGACGCGATGAATTGTGTGTTCGACAAGGAAGACATTAGAAACTGGTAACGCGGAGCGACACGGGAAGAGCGGTGTTGAGTTGCCGGAGCGTGGCTTCGCGCTGGCCAAGTGTTGTGAGGTAATAGCCGTTGATCACGGGGTCATGCGGTGCTTCACGCATCGCCTCACGCGTCGTGGAGATCATGTGATCGAGTGCGGCAAGACGCGAGCGATAGGCGACAGGGCTGCCGCTGCCAGCGCCGGTGGTGTCGACGCGGGCGAGGAACGCGGCGGCCTGCTGATAGAGCAATTCGGAGCGCAGTTGCGCCGCCCGCGCCTCGTCCGCCGAGGCGAAGACGGTGGAATCGGACCCGAGCCGCGCGACAGGCTGTGTCACGTCGCTCGATGAACCGACGCTCGCGGTCTGCGTCGCCGCGCTGTCCGGCAGCGCGCGAGCTCCGGCGGACACGCGACCCAGCATTGCGCCACCAGCCACGAGCAGCAGTCCAGCGGCGATCTGCAGCATCCACCGCTTCGAGCGCCGAGCCGGCGCGATGTCCGCGACCGGAGCTTCGGTCTTGAGTGAAAGCTCAGCGGCGATCGCGTCCCAGCGCGTGAGCGGCAGACCAAATGGCTCGCGCTCGGCGAGCGCCATGGCGACCAGCGCCTGATACGCGCTGCGTTCGTGCGCGCACACTTCGCAGGAGGCGAGGTGCGCCGCCTCCTCGGGTGTGAGCGTATCGTCGCCGAGCTCGGCGAGACGTTCAGTATGCAGGTGCAGCATGTTCCGCAGTGTTGGAGCGAGACGTATTGCGTGACGGTGCATCGACCATGTGTGCCAGCAGCACGCGGAGCTTCGCGCGCGCCTTGAACAGTTGAGACTTGGAGCCTCCCGCCGTTATTCCAAGCTCGACGGCGATCTCCTCGTGCGTATAGCCTTCGACGTCGTGCAGAAGGAAGACAGTGCGCGCCCCCGGAGAGAGCTTGTTCGCCGCCTCCTCGATCGAGGCCGCGAGCAGCGCCCGCTCGGCCTCGGGCTCGACGGATGCGCTGTCGTCATCCACTTCAACTTCCACGGCCGACGTACGCTTCGTGCGCCGGAGCGCGTTCAGCGTCCGATTCACCGCGATCCGATGCGCCCAGGTCCCGAACTGCGCGTCGCCGCGAAAGCTCGGCAAGGCGCGAAAGATCTGGATCCAGACTTCCTGCGCGATGTCTGCCGCAAGGTCCGGATCGTGGCCGACCAGCCGGCGCACCACAACGTCGATATGAGGGGCGTGGCGGGTCCAAAGGGCCCGCATCGCCGCCTGATCGCCAGAGATGGCGCGCTCTACGGTGAGCTGTTCATTCTCCATGACGTCCAACGAATTTGTCACGAGGGGGGAGCAAATGGTTGCCGGAAGTGCGGGGGAATATTGTCCGCCCGTGCCGATACTCCCTACGGGACTTTCCGTCGATTGGCTTCAGCTCCCGATCCCACTACCACCGGACAGAAAACGGGAACAAGGAACTGTCGGAAAGCGCCGGAAACGGCCGAATCAAAACAAAAAGCATTTGTTTATCAGGCAGTTCCCGTTCGATCCGGCAGTTTCTTGTTCCCCGCTTTGGTACCCCGCCGCGCAACCCGTTACCCCACAATCTCTTGCTCGTCGTCCAACTGAGGGACATAATAGGGCTGCGGCAACGTGCGTTGGAACGCGCGCCTTCCTCAATCCAGTACTCGTAGTTGCCGGGTCGATCAGTTCCTTCCTGGCCCAGAATTCAATCATCATGCTGTGCGCGCACGCGTTGTGCCTTGAGCTGAGGCAGTACGGACGCCGTGTGAAGTTGCACCGAGGAGCCCCGCGTTGTTGAATCTGCTGTTCGCCGCAACCACTCTTCTGCATCCGGTTACTCCGGCCAGGCCCGTCGCCTCGAGCGAAGGACTGCCGTCGAAGCGGCCCGCCGCCGTCGGGATGTCCGCATCCCGGCTGGCGACGATCGACCGCGTCATCGAGCGCGGAATCAAGGCGGGCGGATATCCCGGCGCCTCCGTCGTGGTGGGCCGCAGGGGTGCCACGGTGTGGGAGAAGGGCTTCGGGCGGCTCGGCTGGACCGAGGAGTCGGGCCCGGTGGTGGCCGAGCGGACGATCTATGATCTGGCGTCGCTGACGAAGGTCGTCGGCACCACCACGGCGGTGATGATCCTGTTCGACGAGGGCAAGCTCCATCTCGACGATCAGGTCTCGAAGTACGTCCCCGAATTCGCCGGCGGTGGCAAGGAGAACGTCACCCTGCGCATGCTGCTGGAGCATCGCTCCGGGCTGCCGGCGGGACGCGATATCTGGCGCATCGCGCACACGCCTGAAGAGGCGCGCGCCGCCGTCATCTCGACGCCACTCTTCGCCGCGCCCGGCCAGTACTACGAGTATTCCGATCTCGGCGCCGACATGCTCGGCTTCACGATCGAAGCAGTTACCGGCGAGACGCTCGACGCATTCCTGCAGCGCCGCGTCTTCACGCCACTTGGCATGTCGGACACGCACTTCCGCCCGGACGCCTCGTTGCGCGGGCGCATCGCGCCGACGGAACTCACCCCGCCGCGCGGCTACCCGCTCCGCGGCGAAGTCCACGACGAAAACGCGTATGCCCTCGGCGGAGTCGCCGGACACGCCGGGTTGTTCAGCACCGTGAGCGATCTTTCGATCTTCGCGCAGATGATGCTGAATGGCGGCAGCTTCAACGGCACGCGCATCATTGCGGACAGCACGGTGCAGCTCTTCACGCGCCGCGCCGCGGGCACGCGCGCGCTGGGCTGGGACACCTGCGCCGGCGCGTTCGGCTGCGGCAAGTACATGGACGCCGAAGCGTACGGACATACGGGCTATACGGGGACGTCACTCTGGATCGATCCCGAGCGCGACATGTTCGTCATTCTGCTCACGAACCGCGTGCATGCGGCGAAGGCGCGCCGTCCCGCCAAGGTCATCTCCGACGTCCGCGCCGACCTCGCCGACGCTGCCGCGCTGGCGGTGACGGACGCTGCTGGCGGCATGATCGCGATGCCGCGCTCCTTCCGCGCCGACAAGGCGGTGGGGTGGAACAGGCCGGAGCGCGCGGCGCGCGGCCGGAGCAAGGGCACGCGCGCCAAGGTCTCGGCGCACTCCAGGTCGAAGAGCGGCAAGTCGTCGGCGTCCAAGTCGTCGAAGTCGAAGTCGAAGAGCTCGTCGGTCTCCAAGGGCGCGAAGAAGCACGTCGCGCCGGCGGCGTCAAGGAAGAAGTCGACGCATAAAGCGTAAGTCGTTGCGACTGGCGCGCTGACTGGTGATACTCCAGTAGTCTCGCACGGAGTACCGCACCGATGTCCACCGAACAGGAAGCCCCCCCCTCGCCAGTCGCCGAAGCAGCCGTCCCTGCTTCCGCCTCCGCTCCAGCGCCCGGGTCCGCCGCTGCTTTCTCCGAGTTCAGCCTCGAGCAGGCGAAGCTCGCGCTGCGGAAGGTGAAAGATCCCGATCTCAACCTGAACATCGTGGATCTCGGGCTCGTGTACGACGTGCGCGTCGTAGACACCGATGTCGAGGTGGATATGTCGCTGACGTCGCCTGGGTGCCCGAGCGGTCCGGAGATCATGGGCGACGCGGAGCGGGCATTGAAGGCGATTCCAGGGGTTGGTGCCGTGACAATCAATCTTGTGTGGTCGCCGTTCTGGTCACCGGATCGGATCGAGCCGAGGGTGAGAGCCTATATGGGACTGTAGCCCGCGCGTCGAACGTCAAGGGTCGAAGGTACAGCGTACGAGGGTAGGCCCCGAATCCGATGGTACCGACCAAGGCGTCCGCGCTCCGGTCGGTGCAGCGCGCGATGATGCCGCGTCGAGGATCGCTATTCCCTGTACGGGGACTCCGCCGACGCCTGCAGTGCCTCGGCTATGCGCGATCCCTTCGCTGTCGCGTTGCCAGTCGGTGTCGCACTCGCGCTCTTGCGATGTGGCGCCAGCGCCGTGACGAACGCTTCCGCGAGCTCGCCCACCTGCCACCGCCGAAGCTCGGACACTTCGCCGACTTCCTCTGCGGATTCCGGATTGCGTCGCGCAACCGCCTCCATGCGGTCCCGCGAGCACAACACGCCCGGATCGAGCGCGAGCCGCTTGGCTGCCTCGTCGCGCGCCCTCTTGAGCGCGCTGACGCGCGCGTCGAACTCGGGATCGCGATCCCAGCGCGCCGCGCGCGGAACCTTTGGCAATTCCGACTCCGGCACCGCGAGCCCGCGCTGCACCGCCTCGAGAAGCTCGCTGCCCCGCTGTTCGAGGATGCCGCGCGGCATTCCCTTGATCCTGCCGAGCGCGTCGCGCGTGGAAGGTTGCGTGCGCGCGATGTCGAGGAGCTGTTCGTTACCGAGCACGCGGAACGTCGCACGGTCGAGCTGGCCGGCGACGGCGTTGCGCCAGGGAACCAGCTCGCGCAACACCGCCAGCTCGCGCCGGCTGAGATCGCGCGCGCCTTTGAGTTTGAGGAACGACATGCCCGGCTCTTCGTCGGCCCACCGCGTTCCCTCGAGCAAGCCGAATTCCTCGCGCGCCCATGGCATGCGTCCCATACGCTCCAGCTCGGCCGACATCTTGTCCTTGAGCTCGAGCAGGAAGCGCGTGTCCTGCGCCGCGTAGTCGAGCATGTCCGCCGTGAGCGGGCGCATGGACCAGTCAGCGCGCTGATGCTTCTTGTCGAGCTTCACGTCGAAGAAGCGCTCGAGCAACGCGGCCAGCCCGAAGGCCGTGTAACCGAGCAGTTGGGCCGCGACGCGCGTGTCGAAGATGTGCTTGATCTGCCAGCCGTAGTCCCGCTGGAGCAGACGCAGGTCGTAGTCGGCGTCGTGAAAGACGACTTCGACGTTGGGATTCTCCAGCAGCTTGCCCAGACCGGCGGGCGTTCCCACCGCAAGCGGGTCGATGACCGCGTGCCGCTCGCGCGTCGAGAGCTGGAGCAGGTAGATCCGATCGACGAACCGATGAAAGCTCGCGCCCTCCGTATCGAGCGCGAGCTCGGTAACCGTCGCAATCTCCCCCGTGAGCTTTTCCACCGCGGGCACGGTGTCGAGATATTCGAATGCTGCTGTCTTCGCGCGGTCCGCCACCCTGTTCCTCTCTGTTGTCGAATTGAAACCCGCGGTAATGTAGCTTTGGACACGGCCGTCCCGCGCGTCAGGAGGCACAAATCCGGCCCGAGCGCGGCAGCCCCAACCCCATCCTAATGACCGACCCCACCCGAGACCCCGCGCGCGACCTGCATCGTGGCCCGGCCGGCAATCCGGATGCGAACACGACCGCGCATGTCCAGCGGGACACGGTCCCCGGTCGCGACGTGGGACGGGGCGACGTACGCCACCGGCGCACCGTTGGATGGCGGAGCCGGGACGTGGTGCGGGCCGTGTCGCTCGTCGCGGCGATGTACCTCGCCCTCCAGCTCATCTGGTACGCCAACGCCCTCTTCCTCGTCGCCTTTCTGGGGGTGCTCTTCGCCATCGCCATCTCGGCCGGGGTGGACAGGCTCCAGCAATTCCGCATCCCCCGCGGCGTGGGGTCCGTCTTCATCGTCCTCGCTTTTTTCGGGCTGCTCGGCGGGTTTTTCGCCTTGATGGCTCCAACGCTCCGTGAGCAGGGTGCCGAGCTGCGGCAGAAGCTTCCCGAGGCGGTCGATCGGATGGAGCAGTGGGTGGAGCGCCGGAACAGCGGTCTGATCGGCATGATCCTCGACACCGGGGGACCAGCCGCCGCCGACGCGGCGGCGACGCCCCCCGTCACTGCGGGTGCGGGTGCCGCAGCGCCGACGGCGAGGGTGGCGGCGAAGCCGGCGACACCGGCGGACAGCGCGCATGGCAAGAACCTGCTGCGCGCCCGGCTCGGGACGATGATGAGCGGGGCCGGGCGCTACCTCTTCCCGTTCATCACCTCCACTGTCGAGGCCATGGGCGGGCTGTTGCTCATCATCTTCCTCAGCATCTATTTAGCCGCCGACCCCGAGCTCTATCGGCGCGGCATGCTCGCCCTGCTCCCGGCGAGGCGGCGCCCGTATACGGCGCAGGTGCTCGATCACATCGCGACGGTGTTGCGGAAGTGGCTCGTGACGCAGCTCATCGCGATGGCCGTCATCGGCACGGTGACGACGATCGTGCTGCTGATCCTCCAGGTCAAGGCGGCGTTCGCGCTCGGACTGCTGGCCGGACTCCTCGAGTTCATCCCCACAGTGGGACCGCTCCTCAGCGCCGTCCCCAGCATCGGGATGGCGTTCCTCGATTCGCCAGAGAAGGCGGTGTACGTCGCCTTTGCGTACTGGGGCATTCAGTTCCTCGAGAACCACATCCTCATCCCGCTGCTCATGAAGGGCGGGATGGATCTGCCGCCGGCGCTCACCGTGCTCACGCAGGCGCTGCTCGCGCTGGTGTTCGGCTTCCTCGGTCTCATGGTCGCGGTGCCGCTGCTGGCGACGGTGATGGTCCTGGTACAGATGCTCTACGTCGAGCAGCTCCCGGCGACTTACCGCGCGCTCACGGACGATCTCGACGAGCCGGTCGAGGGGGCGCTCGCTTCGCCTCGATAGCGTGCGCGCATTTCTCGCCCGGCTGCGAAGGCATTCGGCCACGCACGCGCGCGCGCACGTCGCGCGCCTGACGGCGGCGTTCTTTTCTGGCTAACCTTCGATGGATGAGGGCTCGACGCATTCGATGACGAGCCGCTGGTGCTTCGTCCACCGCGCTGAGGAACTTACGATGGATCGTCTACCGGAAGTCGTCTTCCACGTGTATCCAGCCGACTGTGACATGCTCGGGCACGTGAACCACGCCACCATGCTCGCCTTTCTCGAGCGTGCGCGCTGGGAGCTGCTCGAGCGCGAGGGGGGTGGTGGCGTGCGCGACTTCGCGACGGTGCCGGTCTATTCCGTCGTGCGACATGTGGACATCGACTACTTCGCGCAGTCGCTCCCTGGTGACGACCTCGCCATTCGCAGTGGACTGCTCGCGGTGCGCAACACGAGCTACATCGTGAAACAGGATGTGCGAAAGGCCGGAAGCAACACGGTCGTGGCGCAGGCGTCGATCATATTCGTGGCGATCAACCGCGCTGGCAAGCCAGTGCGCGTTCCCGAGGAATGGCGAACGCTATTGCCACACTGGCCCGAGGACGACGACGAGCGCGGCACGCGATGATCGCGATGTTGGCCGGGGGCCTCGAGCTTGCCTACGACGACGTCGGCACCGGCGTGCCGCTGCTCTTCATTCACGGCTGGCCGCACAACCGCACGCTGTGGGCGGCGCAGTTGAATGGACTGCCAACGCAGGCGCGGTGCCTCGCGCCGGACCTGCGCGGCTTCGGAGGTTCCTCGGTCGAGCCGCCCTATTCCATCGACCAGTACGCCGACGATCTCGCGGCATTTCTCACGATGCTCGGCGTCGAGCGCGCCGTTGTCTGCGGGCTTTCCATGGGGGGTTACGTAGCGCTCGCGTTACTGAGACGCCATCGCGCGCTCCTGCGAGGGCTGATTCTCACGAGCACGCGCGCGACGGCGGACACGCCCGAGGCCAAAGAGAAGCGCGCACGACTAATCGAGTTCGTGAGAGATCGCGGCGTCGAGGCGCTCGCCGGCCGTCAACTGAAGGCGATGGTCGGCGAGACGACGTTCAACTCTCGCCCCGACGTGCTCGAGGCACTTCGCCAGCTCATGGCTGACGCGCCGAGCGCTGGCGTGATCGGGGGGCTCGAAGCGATGGCCAGCCGGCCCGATGCGTCGAGCTTGTTGGGAGGTATCGATTTTCCGACTCTGGTCGTAAGTGGCAGCGAGGATACGTTCACTCCACCGGACGAGCTTCGTGCATTGGCCGCGGCGATTCCTCACAGTCGGCTCGAGGTTATTCAGGGTGGCGGCCATGTGTGCAGCTACGAGCGGCCCGCGGCGTTCAATCACATCGTGGGTGAGTTTCTGGCGTCGCTGGTGTTCGACTAACCCTCGACTAGGTTCGCCACAGCGTTGGCCGCTTGAGTAACGCTGCCGCGCCTGCGACCTTTGAACTCTGCCTGTCCCGCACCTCGCCCACGTCCTGATGCACGCCATGCCCTCCTCGCCAACCGATAGCGCACCCGAACAGCAGGTTTCGGAGGCCGAGCGCCGTCCGAGCGCTCGGATCGGCGCGGTGCTCTTTCGGCATCGCGGATGGCTGCCGGTGCCCTTTCTGCTCGTTCCGCTGCTCGCGCACGGCAACACCGACGAGATGAACTGGATCCTGGGCTTCGTCTTCATCGTGCTCGGAGAGGCGATGAGGCTGGCTGGGGTCGCCGCGGCTGGAACCGTCACCCGCCGGCGCTCGCGCACGGTGCAGCGTCTGGTGACGTATGGAATCTTCGCCTGGATGCGGAATCCGCTCTATGTCGGGAATTTCCTCATCTGGTTGGGCTTCATCGTGATCTCGGGCGTGTTCTGGTTCATCCCGGTGGCGATCGTGCTTTTCGCGATCGAGTACACGCTCATCGTGCGATACGAGGAGGGCGTGCTCGAGTCGATTTTCGGGGAGGAGTATCTCCGCTACAAGGATCGGACGTCACGCTGGTTTCCGCGGCCGCCCGGCACGGATGAAGAGGGGGAGCATCACTGGACGGAAGCGTGGCGGAGCGAGATCAGCACATTTCTGCAGTACATCGCGATCACCGCGGCGTTCATCGCGAAGGAGCGATTCGGCTGGTCGCTGTAGTGCGCACTCATGGAAAAGCGTGACGTGCGGATTCAACGAATTTGAACGGAAACGGCCGGATCTGAGGCTCTATCCGGTAGTTTTCGTCGCATCCGGAAAATCCGTTCCTCCCACTTTCCCGTCCACGCGCTGCGCAAGTAAGTAGCGAGTCAATTCCTCGAACGATCGCGCCACGAACTCCGCCTCGCTCGGTCCGTTGTCCCGCACCACATCGATCCGGATTGCCCGAAATCCCGCCGCGAGCGCGCCACGAACGTCAGTCCGCTCGTTGTCGCCGATATGCAGGATCTCGCCGGGCGAAACTTCCAGCTCGTCCACCGCCGCCTGAAAGATCTCGGCACGCGGTTTCGCGTGGCCGACGTCCATCGAGTAGATCGTGGACGAGAAGAAGCCGCGCGCGGCGTCCTTCTCGAGCAGGCGATCCTGCGCACGACCGGACGCGAAGCCGGTGTCGCTGATGATCGCGAGAGTGAAGCGGCGCCTGAGCATGCGAAGCATCTGCCATGCACCGGCCAGCATCGCGGGCGGGAGCATGAGCAGCGCGTTGTCCACCGCATCGGCGGCGGTGGTCACGTGAGCGCAGCCCTCGCGAGGACTGACCGCGGCGCGCTCCAGGATCCAGCGCAGACGATCATCCGTCTTGTAGCCGCGATGCTCCTCCCTCCACCACCGCTCGGCCTCGCGCCCGGATTCCTCGTACAGGGCGCGAAGCTGTTCTTCCGGCAGCGCTCGGCCGTAGGCGCCGAGGAGGGCGCCGACGGCCGTTCGGCGCAGCGCGACGCGCTCCGGAGCCGCGCCGCCCTCGTACAGCGTATCCCAGTAGTCGAACGTCAGGGCGCGAAGCATCGCGCGCCTCCCGAGTGACCCGATCTAGCGGGTAGGACGGCCGGGTGGGTTGTCGCTCTTGAAAACGTCCCGGTTGAGCTGGATGTACTCTTTCATCTGCGCCGGCACGTCTTCTTCGGGGAAGATCGCCGTGACCGGGCATTCAGGTTCGCATGCACCACAATCGATGCATTCGTCGGGGTGGATGAAAAGCTGGTTCTCACCCTCATAGATGCAATCCACGGGACAGACGTCGACGCACGCCTTGTCCTTGGTGCCGATGCAGGCTTCGGTAATGACGTAGGGCATTGATCGCCTCAGATGATACTGCGAAGTGTGGGCGCTCAGGCTAAGCTAATGCGAATCGCGGGTGCGACAACGGTTGCCCGCGCCGAGGAACCCGGGCACGGCGCGCATGAGGGGTACGATACCGTGCTCGTCGATGGGCGGCTGGCCTGGAAGTGCTGCGCGGCTGAAGCGCGCGGCGGCCGCGGCGGCCTTCCACGCGCGGTGGCCCTTCCCGGAGCCGATCCGTGAAATCCGGTGCATCTGCCTCGCACCTTGGGGCGTTGGGCTCGTCTCGCCGTATCGCCGCTCAGGCAACGCGCAGATTTTCCTGCAGATGGTGTCGAGGTTCGCGGCGACCTTGAAGAGCATAGGCTACGGACTCACGGCCACACCCGCACTCCCTTGATCGCCGCTTCCAGCGAATCGGGTCCTCGTCGTAGGTAATACGCTCGTCCTACTCAGGTTTACGTTCCGTGGCCGCAGAGTTCTTGCCGTTGTCGTGCAAGGTAGACCGAAGAGGCCGATTGAACTCTGAGGGTGAAACGAGATCGGCGTGGTTGCGAGATGGCCTTCAGCCTTTTGAAATCTCCGTCAGCTACGAGCGTGTCACCGGGTCGGACTTGTTCCGGTGCGACTCCAACGCTCAAAAGGCTATGCCCGCAGGGAGCGCAAAATCGCAACTACAAATCGGACGCCTCACGTTTATCGGTTTCGAGAACGCGCCGGGATTTTCCATGTTCGCTAAGTCCCAATGGAACGCCAAGTACGAATGCAACAAATACGACAATCGCTGTGTCTTGTCTGCCCCACGCAGCATCTCCAAGTTGCGCATACTTTATGGCTAGAACGATTGATAGAACTGCGACAAATTGTGGGTTCCGGAAACTCTGGCTCGCGAGTTGACGATATCGAGATCGAGGTCGACCCATGTGCGGTCAGGCAGCGACGCGCATTCGCTTTCGATGTCGCGGAAGTAGCGAGCCGCGGCGATCATATCGTACTCGCGCTCTTCCTTCCAGAGCCCCGACCTCATCAGCCGGAATGCCTCGATCGATACTTTGACGCCGTACGCGACGAACGCGCCGCACACGAGCACCACGAACAGGACGACAGGGCTCACGGTCGGCCGTGAAGGAGGACGACTATCCGGCTATCTCCAGGGCGGTGCGGCGCCCTTCTTCTTCGGCAGGTCGGGATTTTCCCGATAGAGCGTGCAGGTCCGCCCGATGGTCTGCACGACGTCGGCGCCGAGCTTCTCCGCCATTTCGTGCGACGCGTCCTGCGGCTTCGCGTCCGTCGTCTTCGCCAGCGCGACCTTCACCAGCTCGTGCGTGCGCAGCGCGTCGTCGATCGTTTGCAGCAGCGCATCAGTGAGCCCCTGATGCCCCACGTGAACGAGCGGCGAGAGACGATGGGCCTCAGCGCGCAACTCGGCGCGCTCCCTGGACGTGAGTGTCATGGCCGAACGGGATCGTGCGTGAGAAGAATGAGCGGATACGGATTGATCGGATCGCCGTCCCAGTACTTTCCGTCCTGTGGCATGCGCATGACCTGAAAGTGCAGATGGGGCGTGTCCTTCGGTGCGTTGCCGGTCGTACCGACGAAGCCGAGGGTGTCGCCTCGCGCCACCAGCGCGCCCTGTGCCAGCCCGGGCTGGTAGCCGTCGAGATGCGCATAGTAATACACCACGCGCCCGAGCGGGTCGGTGGCGTAGATGGTGTTGCCACCGAGGGAGCTCACACTGATACGCAGAATGCGGCCGCTGTCGGCGGAGAGAACGGGAGTGCCGCGAGGCGCCATGATGTCGAGCGCGAGGTGCGCGCGCCCGCCGTCGCGTCCTTCGTCGAAATTGTCGTGAAGCTGACTCAGCGTTGCGCCCGCCACCGGAATGAAGATCCCGCGCGCCAGCAGATAGTCCACTGCCTCGGCGCTCGAGACGCTGGTCGCTGCAGCGGGCGCACTCGCTGCGGAACCGGCGAGCACAACGCGCGGAGCGGGCGCTGCGCCGGGCGCCAGCGCCGAGTAGGCGTGGCGCGCGCAGCCAGAGATGACGAGCGCGAGGAGAAGTACGAGCGAACGACGCATCGCTAACGAGACGCGCGATGCACGGTGAGAGTCACCGTCACGGTACCAACAACACCTTCCCCGTCGTGCGTCGCCCCTCGAGCGCCCGATGCGCCTCCGCGGCGTGCACGAGCGGCACTTCCCGATCGATGCGCAGCTTCAGCGAGCCGTCGCGCACCCAGCCGAGCACGTCGCCGGCGCGCCAGGCGAGTTCCTCGCGTGTGGCGACGTAGTGACCAAGCGTCGGCCGCGTGAGGAAGATCGAACCCTTCTGGTTGAGTACATTCGGGTCGAGCGGGGCAACTGGTCCGCTGGATTGTCCGAAGAGCGCGAGCATGCCGCGCAGCGCGAGGCAGTCCATGCTCTTGAGAAAGGTCGTGGCGCCGACGGAGTCGTACACCACGTGTACCATGGCGCCATCGGTGATGCGCCTTACCTCGGCGACGAAGTCCTGCGTGGTGTACAGAATCGTGTCGTGCGCACCCGCCTCGCGAGCGAGCGCCGCCTTTTTCTCAGTCGAGACAGTGCCGATGACATGTGCGCCGATGCGCCGCGCGATCTGGCAGAGAATCAGACCAACGCCGCCGGCCGCCGCGTGCACGAGACACCGCTCGCCGGCCTTGAGCGGGTAGACCGAGGTCGCGAGGTAGTGCGCCGTCATGCCCTGAAGCATCGCCGCCGCGGCGATGCGCGCTTCGAGCCCATCGGGAATGCGCACCAGCTTGTCGGCTTTGGCGAGCGCAAGCTCGGCGTACGATCCTTGAAAGCTCTGCGACGTCACCCGATCGCCAACGGCGACGTCCCGTACGCCCGCGCCAACGGCGACCACCGTTCCCGCGCCCTCGGATCCTGGGGTGAATGGAAGGGGATTCTTGTACAGGCCCTTTCGGTAATACACCTCGACGAAGTTCACTCCGATCGATTCCATGTGCACGAGCGCTTCGCCGGTGCCGGGCGCCGGATCGTCGATGGTCTCGAGCTGCATGACCTCCGGCCCGCCCGTTTCATGAATTCGGATGGCTCGCATGCGCGCTCCTCAGGTGAATGACGACGGGCGACACATTTTTATCCGCGCAGCTCCGCCTGTGGGGGAAAGCCGTGCTGCCTGCGTCCGACGTCGGCTTCATGCTTCGCCGTCGTCTTGTACAGCTCGAAGCGCCCGTCTACCGCGAGCGGCGCGCAGCGAGTGCGCATGCGCTGCATCTCGACGGTGGACATCGGCGTGAAGCCGCGCGCCACGCCGACGTTCTGCCCCAATACCTTCAGTGAATCGATGCCGCTCACGGTGACGGCGACGGGAAGACTCATCGCGTAGCGCAGCGCCTCCTTCGCTCCCACCGCGCGCTTCTTCACTGCATCACCCTCGCCACCGAGACTTTTCATCCCGATCGCGGCGATGCCCTGCCGCGCCAGCTCGGGAAGCACCTGCTGCTCGAAGCTGCGGAAGGTCGCGTCGAAGCAGTTGAGCGGCATCTGGCAGGTATCGAAGGCGTAGCCATGCGACAACATCTCCAGGTGCAGCGCCGGATCCTTGTGGCCGGTGAAGCCGACGAAGCGCACGAGCCCCTTCGCCTTCGCGCGATCGAGCGCTTCGATCACGCCACCCTTCATGAAGTGACGCTCGGGGTCGCCAGCATACGCAACTTCATGCACCTGCCACAGATCGATGTGATCGGTCTTGAGGCGCCGCAGCGACTCCTCGAGCTGGCGCATGGCGGTCCGCGCGTCGCGACCGTGCGTGCATACCTTGGTCATGAGGAACACGCGCTCCCGCCAACCATTCGCGAGCGCCTTCCCCATTCGCTTCTCGCTCACCCCGTCGTGATACTCCCACGCGTTGTCCATGAAGGTGATGCCTAAGTCGATGGCGCGATGCACGAGCGAAATGGCCTCTCGTTCGGCGCCCACCTGGCCGAGGTGATAGCCGCCCATCCCGAGTGCGGAGACCGTCTCGCCCGTCCGGCCGAGGGCTCGGCGGGGGATTTCTGTCGTCGCTGCCACGTGTCCTCCAGAGGTCGAAGTCAGGCCGGCTGACCGCAGTGCAGGAACCGAACCCCGGCGGCTGTTGCAGCGGATATCTCCGGGCTAGCTTTCTCCCAGTAGAGACAAGAACGGAGATGACGATGCAGGTCGAACCTACGAATGCTCACGCTGGCCAGCACATTCCCTTCAAGCAGGAAGGGTGGGGTGTGGCCCTGTTCGTCGTCATACTCGCCGTCGCTTTGGCAGGCAGCGCATGGTACGTGCACAAGACGACATACTTGCATCCGACCGACGTACGCTTCCACGCGACTGGAACGACCAGATCGGCGCGCGAATAGCGACCAAACTGATCAGCGTTCCGCCACCCTCTCCATCATCGCGACAACTTCCTCGAGCGTCGTTAGTGCGTGGTCTCGCGCGTACCAGGCGCGAACGTGCTTGTACCGCTCGGACTTCTCGAGCGCCTGTCCCTCGGCCAGCACCCAGCGGTGAAGCGTGGCTGGCCGCGGACCCCACCAGCCGCGCTCCACGTAGTCCGCGTCGAGCGCGATGACCGCCGGGATCGACCGCGACGTGCCGGTGAGGTGTGTATCCATGAGGTCGATATTCGCGTCGCGCTCGAGGACGCGTAGATCGGCGTTGGAGGCCAGCTCCGCGAGCTTCGCGATCACCGGGACGGTGTTCACGGCGTCGCCGCACCAATCCGCGCTCAGCACGAGCAGGTGCCAGTTCCCTCCCAGCGCCTCGACGCGGTCAACGAACACCTGGGGAACGACAGCCCGGCGCCCAACCGCAGCCCACAGATCAGCGTTGTTCTGGGCCGTGGCACGCATGGCCTCGAAGTCCTGCGCTGCGAGGTAGCGGTCGCGAAGCAAGCCGGTCAGGTCGTCGATGCGGAGAAGGGCGCTCATGCCACATGAATCCACCACGCGCGCACTGGGTTCCGCGTCAGCGCGGCGAGAGGGAGTCCTTGTTCGCGCGGATCTTCTTCACATAGTCGAGCGTCTCGGCGTATCGCCACCGCTCGACCCGTGGCGCGACGCGTTCGATATTCGGCCAGGTACGGTTGTCGAGCTTCGCGGCCGACGCCGCTTTCCGCGCGCGAATGATCGTCCCTTCGCCCGCATTGTAGCCCGCGAACACGAAGTGCCATCGCTCGGACTCGTCGACGTCGGGCTTCCAGAGCGTCCACAGATCGCGGTCGTGCAGAATGCCCGCCGCGATGTTCCACTCCGGATTGTCGATCGCGCCGAAGCTGGGGAGCGCGGTGCGGATCTGACCGTAGGTCGCTGGCATGAGTTGCATGATGCCGCGCGCACCAACTCGGCTGCGCGCACCTGGCGTGAGATCGCTCTCGGCCATTCCCTGCGCCTTGAACCAGCGCCAGTCGGTGCCGACGCCGAAGTAGCGCTTCGTGTACTTCTTGAAGATCGGATCGAAGCGCGCGGTGGCGCGCTTCGTCTGCCGTTCCTCCGCCGCGCGATCGAGCGCGTGCTTCGCCTTGGCGACCTTTTCGCCCGCACCCTGCGCCGCGGCGGTCGCCGACGCACACGCGAGCGCGACGCTCGCGCCGAGTACGATGCGGATGAGCGGACGCACAGGCATCATCCCAGCGCCTTCCCGATGATCAGCGCGATGGAGATGAAGATCGCCGCGACGAAGATGGCCACCGCGATATTTCCCTTCTGCAGCTCAGCTGGAAAGTCGACCTCCGGAGTGAGCTTGTCGAACGCCCGGTAGGCGGCGTACATGAGGACGACGCCGATCACGGCGTACAGGACGTTCAGCGCGATGACAGAGAGTTGCACTGGGACCTCGAGAATGAGACCGGCGTTTCCGATCGTGGAGGGAACAGTCATTCGACGCACGGCGGCGTTGCCCCGCAACGTCTCGCCCAGCCGGGTTCACCGCTGTCGCAATCGCACCGCCGAGGCTTCGTGCCGGTCCAGAGAACCGAGGTTCCAGACCAGGCCCGCGTAAATCGCATTCGGCATGTCGCCATGAAAGGGCGCAATGATGCCGACGTCCAGATTGAACGCCGTGCTGACGAGATAGGTCGGGCCGGTGAGCAGCGCCGCGGTCGAGGGTGTACCCGATCCGTCGATGGTTGGCACTCCGAATACTTCCGCCGTCCAGCTCAGCCGCCCGACGACGGGAAACCCGAACGAGGCCGTCCAAAGCGCTGCGTTGGCTGCAGCGCTCGCATCGGTGGCGCCAACACGCGTGTACGCGACGTTAAGGTCCATCGCGACACCCTTGATGTCGTAGCTCGCGATGGCCGTGACGCCAAGGTCGAGCGAGCCGGTTCCCGTTCCCGCGAAAAGCGATCCGCTGGGAAACTTGATCGCGGGGAGGAGCGCGAAGTCGCCGAGCACGGGATGATCGTCGAGCAGCCGCCATTTCACGCCGACGCTTACGTCGCCGATGCCCGATGACTGCCCCGCGCCCGAGATGAATGCTGGCATGCTCACGTTGAGCTGCACGTGAGAGGCAAGACCGACCTTCATCACGGTCGGCACCGAATAGGCGCGGCTCCCGGCATCGGCGCGATTGCCCTGAAATCCCGTCTCCAGCTCGAAGTAGCCGGGCGCGACGGTGTGAGCGTGGGTGGCCACCGTTGGACGCTCCGGTTGCACCGCGCGGGGATCGGTGGCCGGCTCCTGCGCGAGAAGCGGCACGGCGAGCGCGAGCGAAATCGCGATCAGCGCCGCCTGCACTGGCAGCCGCGCGACGAGTCCCGTCATCCACAGACCCGACGGCAGTGGCTGCTCAGGACGGCTCCGGCTTCGGCGATTCGCTCGGCACGTTCGGTAGCGGTGTGTTCAACCCGCCGATGATGGTGCTGAGTCCATCGAGCGCGTCCATGATCTCACGCACGCGCGACATCATCTCCGCCGCTTGGGGCGGAAGCTCCTCGCCCTTGGACTCCGCGCGCGCCACGAACTCTTCGAGCTGGCGCAACTGCGCGGCGAACTCATCTCTTGCCGTTGTCGCGACGGGCATACTCTCTGCTGCGCTCATGCCATCCTCGTGCGTTTGAGTCACTCGATTCTCGTCTGCCGCAATCAACGTCTGCGTTCCCGACCAGCGTCGTCCCGGCTCAAGCACCACCGGCATCTGTACGACCGCCGCCTCAATGCAGAGCATTCGTCGCTCGCCACCGGGCTCCATATCCTTCAATTCCGCCGCCTTCTCGGCGCCTGGATTCCAGATCACGACATCGGGAAAATTTGTCGTCTCGATTGCGAGCTCGCGCTGCGGCTCACGCAGTGTCAATCGTGGCGGCGCGTGTATGTATACCCGGTCGATCTCTCCGTGGACGCGAATCACCTCGTGGTCGTCACAGTTGAATTCGCCCGGCGCGCTCGACTGAGGACGAATGAAGCAATCGCGCCGCCCTTGGCTTCACCCTCGGGGTCGTCGAGTGTCCATCGGCTCGTGCGCGCGAAGCCATGACGGGGAAGCGGACCCTCGGCGGCGGCGTTGCATGTTCCGCGGGTTGACTCACCGCAGAAAGCGTTCGGCCAACTGCTCGAGGCGATCGTCGCCGTCCTTGCGCGCGCGGGCGAGAATGCGCTTCACGTGGTCGCGCAGCTTGGGCTCACCCCAGTAGTAGCCGGTCGCGGCCTCAGCGCTCTCCGTCTCGCCGGCGCGCGCAGCCTCGAGCAGCGCCGAGGCAGCGGCAGCGTCGAACTCCGGGTCGTCGCGAGCGGGAAGACCGTAGTCCCGACGCGGTGCTCCGCCGCCTGCGTCTTCGTTGACGAATGCGCGCGACATGGGCCGGCTTTAGAACTCGCGCTTCTTCATCTGCTGAAAGAGGTCCTTCGCATCCGAGGTCGCCGCCTCTTCCGCTTCCGTCTGGAGCGGACGCGTGGCGTCGAGCGTGGCGTCGTAGGTGCGATTCTTCTTCGGCTTGGCGGCCGCGGCGGCGGCCTGCGTCTTTCTGAGCAGGGCTTTCATCTGGGCTTCGTTCATCTCGAGCGTGCTCCAATGGGTTCGTGGGGGGTACCTGCAAACTAGCGGCCGGATACACTCCAACCGCGTTCTCTTACGTAGTCATGTACGTTGTAGAATCGGTACCGGGAATGGGAGGACGCCACTGGGAGCTGTAGACACATCCAGACGGCAGAAGGGTCATGATCACGTGCGTTTGCCGGTGTTCGCAGGCGATGGGGAGCGTGGCCGCGGCACAGCGGGTCTATAGCTCCCATTCATGGCGAGACGACATACGAGCTAAACAGCGCATCCAGCTCCGCCTCCGGATCGACGCATACCCCCTCATGCACCGGCGAGCTCTGGAGCACATCCGACCGCGGCGCCGTCAACCAGTGGAAGCGTTCCGACGGAGGCGCGAGTGCGACCGGCCCCGCCGTTTCGTCTCCCGCGCAGATTGCCGCGCAGGAGCGCAGGTAGCGGGTTAGCAGCTCGAGGTCCAAACCTGGCGCAAGCCGAGCGAGCGCGTCGAGGTCGGTCATCGTGCGCAATGCCAGAAACTCCGTCGTACGTGCGTGCAGGACAACGCCCACGTTCGCGAACGCGCTGAGGTGCACGCGCGGGACCACGCGCAGAACGGCGAAGTCGTAGTCGACCAGGGTGCGGCGGCTCACCGGCGCGCCTCGAGGTGTTGCGGCGCCTCGATGCGAAGCTGCTCCTGCGCCGCGGTTGCTTCGGCGAGCCAGATGCTGCGCGCGGCGAGCCGGCCTGTGAGATACTGCCTGTAGCGAGCCCGGGCCGCCTCGGCCGACGGGAAATCCCCGCTGCCGGCGACCGGATCCATCAGCAGGTCGTCGGGCACCGTCGCGACCACCTCGGCGATCGCGTCAGCCGACAGCCGGTCCGCGCTCGCGGCATCCGCTGCGGCGAGGTCGCCGGCGACCGCGAGGAGCACGTGCGAACGAATGAGCTGAAAGGGTGAGCGGGTGCGAGCGTCGTCCACCGACGACCAGTCATGATGCGCGTACAGCGCCGCGCCGTGGTCGATCAACCAGGGGCGGCGCTGCCAGATCATGAGATTCGGGTTGCGATGCGTGCGATCGGGGTTGGTCGTGAGCGCATCGAGCCACACCGTCTGCGCGGCCAGCTCCGGCGAGACCAACTCTCCGGCCGCGGACGGATCGAAGTTGAATGCGCCTTCCAGATACCGCAGCCCGACATTCGTGCCGTGACTCCGCCGCAGCAACTCCTGGATTTCGGGATCGGGCTCGCTGCGCCCGAATCGCGTCGAGATGTCGACGAGTGCGAGGTCTGGCGTCGGCAGTCCGAGCGCCAAGGCAAGTCCTCCGACGATGAGCTCCGCGATGAGCACCTTGGCGCCCTGCCCCGCGCCGCGGAACTTCACGACGTACAGCCCACCGTCCTCCGTGTCCACCACGGCGGGGAGGGAGCCTCCCTCGCGAAGTGGCTGGACGTAACGCGAGGCGGCGTGGCGCGGAATCATCAGAACTCCTCGTTATCCGTCTCGCGCAGGTCGCCCTGATGCGGCGGCGAAGAGATCATCAGAAACCTTGCGTCGTCCGGCCCTTCGTTGCGCACCTGATGCGCCGTGCCCCAGGGAAGCTCGATTCCGACGCCGGGCGGAAGCTCGTGTCTTGCGCCTTCCACCTCGATCACGATCGTGCCGCTCAGCACATAGAAGAACTGGCGGGCACGGGTGTGCCAGTGGCGTACCTCGCAGGTGCCGGGTGGCATCCGCTCCTCGATCACGCTCAGGCTCGCGGCTCGCACCAGGTGCCAGCTCTCGCAGTTGCCGCCCCGTTCGTGCTGCTGGGCCGTGGCGATCGATATGGGAATGGGAATCATTTTGGACCATTCGCTCTTTCGCGGTGTCGACTTAAGATGGTAGCGCTTGCTGCGTGGGGCCAGCTGGTCAGTGCCGCGCCACG
>Ga0208080_1000250_pt1 | contig 27020 bp, 21 predicted proteins | sample NGESurdeep092012_3_FD_184476 | JGI IMG/M metagenome (GOLD analysis project Ga0208080, IMG submission 184476) | Arctic peat soil microbial communities from Barrow, Alaska - NGEE Surface sample 210-3 deep-092012 (SPAdes) | ecosystem: Environmental > Terrestrial > Soil > Wetlands > Peat ...
CTCTTCACCTGGTTCCACGAGCGGACGATCACGACGAGCAAGGACAACTTCAGCGCCACGTACCAGACGTTCGCGATCCTGCCGAGCGTCACTCTCAAGTCGACGTTCTGAGGGAGCACACAAGACCATGAAGATCCTGAAATCCCTCCTCCGCATCTCCCTCGCTCTCGCGGCCGTGGCGGCCCTCTCGCCCGCGTCGACCGCGTGGGCGCAGGTCGACCTCACCCGCATCGCATGGATCGGCGACTCCGAGGGCGCCGGCTTTTCCGCCGGCTGCCTCACGAAGCGCGTCCAGGTGGATTCGCCGAGCGCGGTCATCGCCCGGACGGCGAACGTGGCCGACTTCCAGCAGCCGATCGTAAACGACCCCGGCCTCGGCAACTGCATGGTCCTCACGTCGCTGGCGCCGTCGTTCGGGTTCGAGGCCGGAAACGGCACGCCCGCGAACCTCTCGCTGCCGCGGCCGTACAACAACCTCTCGGTCCCCGGCTGCGCCATCGGCGACATGCTGCGCGCCACGACGGCCTCCCAGACGAGCGGAAACTGCGCGTTGTTCATCGACCTCGTTCTGAGGAATGCGGCCCTCCACGCTGGCTCTCAGGTCGATCAGGCGATCGCGCTCAACCCGACGTTCGTCTTTCTCGAGAACGTGGGCAATGACTATCTCGGAGCGGTCCTCTCCGGCACCGTCATCGACGGCATCACGGTCACGCCGCTCGCGCCCTTCACCGCGGACTACAACACGGCCCTCTCGAAGCTGAAGGCGAAGCAGCCGAACGGAATTGTGTTTGGCGTCGCTGACGTCACGAGCATCCCGTTCACGACGACGCTCCCGCCGTACCTGACGAGCGGCGGCAAGCTCGTCCTCGTCAACGGCGCGCCGATCCCGCTCCTCGGGCCGAAATATTGCCCGGCGGGCCAGCCCGCCTGCCCGATCCCTGCGAACACGCTCGTGACGCTCAACGCCGCGGCGTACCTGCCTTACGGCTATGGCATCCCGTGCGCCGTGGCGCCGACGCTCCCGAAGTGCAACAACCCGCTGCCCGCGGCGGCCATCGACGCGGCCCACCCGGGCGCCCTCATCTATGCGGCCGACGTCGCGTTCCTCAAGCAGCGCGGCGCCGACTACAACACCGCCATCAAGGCGGCCGCGGCCGCGTCGGGCTACAAGTATTACGACGTGAACAACTTTCTTCTGCGCCTGAAGGCCGGCTACGACTTCGGAGGCATCACGATCAACGCCGCCTTCCTGACGGGCGGAGCGTTCTCGTACGACGGGTTCCACCTGACGCCCATCGGATACGCGCTCCTCGCGGACGACCTCATCCAGTTCATGAACGCGAACTTCAACGCGAGCCTGCCCCGCGTGAACCTCACGACGTATCTCTTCAACGGCGGGACCAACGGCGGCCTCGCGGGCTCCTCGTCTTACGCACCGCTGAACGGAGAGGACTTCGAAAGGGCCGTCCAGGCGATCTTCACGCCCGAGTTCGCCCGCCAGCTCGCGTCGATGATCTCCCTGTCGAAGCCTCCGCTCGTGCAGGGTGACAGGGGCCAGGTTCAGCGCGTTGAGCCCCACCACCGCGGCCTCGACCAGCCGTGACCGGCCGAAAGATCAGGAGGATGATGTGATCTCAGCTTTCCTTCCGAAATCGCTCCCGCGGCGCGCGGCGGTCGGCTCGGCGGTGTTCGCCGCGCTTTTCGTCGCCGCCTGCACCTGCACGACGGGCAACGCCTTCCGCATCACGAAGCCGACCGACGGCGAGCATCTGCCCCCGGGCGACGTCGTCGTCTGCGTGACGACCGTGCCGGGCGACTACTGCTATTTCCCGGCCAAGGCCTACGAAGTCACGCTCGACGGCGGCCAGAGCCGGATGGTCGCGGCCGGAGCCAGCCCGCTGTGCACGACCTTCAACGGCGTGGGCGCCGGTCCCCATGTGGCCGATGCCTGGGTGATGCGCAACGGCAAGCGCGCCGAGACGGCCAGCGTGAAATTCATCGTCGACGCGCCGCCGCCCCCGCCGACGCCTGTGCCCACGCCAGAGCCGACTCCCATGCCGCCGCCCCCGCCCCCGCCCGCGGAGGCGGAGGAGATGGTGAAAATTACGCAGAAGGGCGGCTATCTCGAGGACATCTTCTTCGACTTCGACAAGTTCGCCATCAAACCCGAGTACCACGACCGGCTCCAACGCGGGGCCGAGTGGATCAAGAATCATCCCGATACGCAGGTCACGATCGAGGGTCACTGCGACATCCGCGGCACGAACAAGTACAACATCGTGCTCGGCAAAAAACGCTCCAAGGCGACGTTTGACCACATGGTCAAGCTCGGCATCGACCCGGCCCGCATGACGGTCACTACGGTCGGTGAAGAGCGTCCTTTCGATACAGGCCACAACGAAAAGGCTTACGCGTCGAACCGCAGATCGCACTTCATCGTCACGAAGCGCTGAAGAAAGGTCCCTTTCCGGCTTTCCCGCGGCCCGGGCCGATCCGTCCGGGCCGCTTGTTTTTTCGGGGAGGGTTGGGTTAGGCTTCGGCGTCCGCCAACAGGTCCGGCAAGGTAGGGACGCTTCTCCACGTGTCAGGCGCGCCAGAGCGGAATCCACGAAATCCTGGAGAATCAATGATTTCCGCAACTGAAATTCGGCCCGGAATGATCATCGTTTACAACGGCGAGCTGCACCGGGCCCACAGCGTCCTCCACAAGACTCCCGGCAACCTCCGGGGATTCGTCCAGACGAAGCTCCGAAACCTGAAGTCGGGCACGATGAACGAGCACCGGTTCCGGTCGGAGGACAAGGTCGAGAAGGCCTCCCTCGACACGCATGAGATGCAATACCTGTATTCGGACGGCGAGGGTCATCACTTCATGAACCAGGAGACGTTCGACCAGATCCGTCTCGACGACGAGGTCGTGGGCGAGTCCATGAAGTACCTCCTGCCTGAAACCGTCATCGAGATCGACTTCTACGACGGCAATCCGGTCTCGATCGAGCTTCCGACGACCGTGAACCTCCGGATCGTGGAGGTCGAGCCCGGCATGAAGGGCGCGACGGCGTCGGCGTCCTACAAGCCGGCGAAGCTCGAGACCGGCCTCGTCGTGCAAGTGCCGCAATTCGTCGAGGCGGGTACGGTGATCAAGATCGACACGCGCGACGACGCTTATCTGGAGCGTGTTTCCTGAGCTTTCTTCTCGCGGCCGTCCTGGGCGGAGCGCTGGGCGCCGCGGGCGACGTGTCCTTGTCTTCCCCGATCGCGATGCTCCTCGAGGCGCGGGCCGCCGCCGCCAGCGCGGACGCCTCGATCGGCGCCTCTTCGGGCGCGCCTACGCTCGCGAAGCCCTGTCCGGCGCGCGACCCGGAAGACGGGCGCTGCTACCCGTCGGCCGACGCGGCGGACCTCGCGTGGCTCGCGCGTTCCACGAATCCGAAGGTCCTCCTGGCCAGTCAGGCCGATGTCCCCGAAGAGGACCCGGACGACCCCGAGGACCTAGGCGACGCGGGGGACGGACCGGGCACGAAACCGTCGATGAGCCCGGCGCGCCTTGCGTTCTGGCAGAACCTCGCGAAGACGGTCACCGGCCTTGTCGTGCGCAAGACGAACAGCCGGCCCGTCTCGGTGCCCGAGAACGAGCTTGCCGAGCTCTTCGCGACCGACTTCCCGCTGCCGCTCGAGGCGTTCGACCGCGTGAAGTTTCGCGACACGTTCCTCGCCAGGCGCGGCAAGCAAAAGAAGCATCACGCGATAGACCTGCCCGCTCCGCGCGGAACGCCGGTCGTGGCCGTCGCGGATGGAGTCATCGAGCGCCTCGGACGCGACAAGAGAGGAGGGAAGGTCGTATACCTGCGCGACACGACCGGGAAGTACACGTTCTTCTATGCGCACCTCGCGCGGCACGAGAAGGGCCTCAAGGCCGGCGACCACGTCGTGAAGGGGCAGCGCCTCGGCGACGTCGGCGCGACGGGCCACGTCATCGGCGGGCCGCACCTGCACTTCGCGATCTTCCGCGACGAGGACGCCGCCGGGCGCGCCCTCGTCGTGAATCCCTACCTCGTCTTCAGCCCGCTCCTGACGTCGCCCTAGAGGCGGACGCCGGAGCGGCGGCCTGTGGCCGCGCGCTCTTCACACCCGCCGCACGTTCTCCAGGGCCAGGGCGTGCTCGAGCCACTGGTTCGAGAGCCTCTCCTCGAGCGAATTCTGGGAAAGGCGCGCGCGGCCATCGGGGCCCTCACGAGGACGTCGACGATCGTCGGCGTGAGCCGGTCGACGCGCACGACGCGGGGCACGAGAAGGTCGTCCAGCGTCGCGCCGAAGGACCTCCAGGCGGCGTCGCGAGCCGCCTGCGCGGCTTGGGTGCGGTCGAGGGCTGAGAGCGCGTCCTCGAAGAGCTCGAGGATTTTCGGCGTGCCGTCCCGTGCCGAGGCCATCGCCTTTACGACCGAGCCGGCGTAGACGGGATGGTTGTCGCCGAAGTACGAAAGGAGCTTTCCCTGGTACACCGTGCCGGTGAAGAACGCGCCGACCCCGTCGTCCTTCGGGACGAGACGGAAACCCGCGCCGTTCCTCTCGGCGACGTGCGGGCGGAAGAACTTGTTCTTCGCGTCGAGCGGGATACTCCCGGGCCGCTCCCGGCCGTATGTCACGTTCGGCGACGTGCCCGCCGCGACGAGAAGCGTGCGGCAGGGAAGCTCGACGGTGGATCCGTCCCTCCGCTTGAAGACCACGGCACGAAGCGCGCCGAACTCGTTCGGCAACGCCTCGACGGGCTCGAGGTTCTCGACGAAGCCGATTCCTTCCTCGAGCGCTTTGACGATCTCCTCGTGGTTCAGGCGGTAGGCCGGGGACTCCTCCATCGAGCGCCGGTAGACGATGTGCGAGCCTCCCCATAGCTTCACGAGCCGTGCGAGGTCCGGCGTCTCGCCGGAGCGCGTCGCGCGCTCGCGCTCCAGGCGGATCGCGTGCCCATGCTCGAGCTGGCGGGCGAGCAGCCCCCGCTCCTCGACGGAGAGTCCGGCCAGGACGGCGGCCTCTCCCTTCCCGGCGGCGAGCGCCTCGAAACGCCGGAGGGCCTTCTCGACGTGCAGTGCGTAATAGGCCTGCGACTCGGTGGCCGTGTCGATCGCCGTCAGGCCTCCGCCGATGACGAGGATCGGCAGGTCGATGTGCAGGTTCGTGAGCGCGCCCTTCTTGAAGGCCCCGGTGAGCTGCAGCGCCATGAGGAAGTCGGAGGCCTTTCGCACGCCGCAGATGAGGTTGCTCTTCATCTCCACGAGCGTCGGCTTGCCGGCGCCGGCGGCGATCGCGACGTGGTCGAACCCGAGGTCGAAGGCCTGCTCGTGCGTGAGCGTGCCGCCAAAGCGCGTGCCTGAGTAGATGCGAAGCGTGCGGCGCCGCGCGAGGTTCAGGTAGAGGAGGTCGAGGAAATTCTTGTCCCACCGCACCGTGATGCCGTATTCGGAGACGCCGCCGAAGCCCGTGAGCGTGCGCTCGTCGAGCGGGTGGAAGAGCGTCTTCGCATCGCGAATCAGCTTCGGAGCGCGCGTCTGGGTGCCCGTGAGCTCCTCGGGCAGCGGCTCGATCTTCAGGCCGTCGATCGCGACGACGCCGAAGCCCTCGTTCAAGAGATGGTGCGCGAGGGTGTAGCCGGCCGGCCCGAGCCCCACCACGAGGACGTTCTTGCCGTTATAGGGGAGCGCATACGGGCGCGCCGCGTTGAGCGGGTTCCAGCGCGTCAGGAGCGACCAGATCTCGAACCCCCAGGGCATCCCGAGGACGTCCGTGAGAACGCCCGTCTCCGCCTGCGGGATGTCGACGGGATCCTGCGTCTGGAAGATGCAGGCCTTCATGCAGTCGTTGCAGATGCGGTGCCCGGTGCCGGGGACCATCGGATTGTCGATGCAGACGAGCGCGAGGGCTGAGAGCGCGTCCCCCTCGCGCCGCAGCATGTGCATTTCCGAGATCTTCTGGTCCAGCGGGCAGCCTGCGAGCGGCACCCCGAGGACGTTCGCGCGGACGCTCCCGTCCTTCTGCACGAAGCCCTTCGCGCACGAGTCCTTCTTGCGCTCGTGGCAGAGGATGCAGTAATGCGTCTCGCCGGTGACCTGGCGCGCGGTCTTGCGCGGGTCGGTGAGAGTGAAACCATCGCGCGGGCGCGCGTGCGAAGGTAGGCCGAAGCGCGCCTCCGGAAAATCCGGCCGCGAGCGTTCCGTCGCGACGAGCGCATCGAACTTCATCGGTTTGGCGATCACGAAAGACGCCCACGGTGTCGTGCGCACGCGGTGCGCCGGGCTGAAGCGCAGCACCGCCACATAGGCGTCGAAGGCGTCCGTCCACTCCCTCATGAGCGCGGCGTCGTCCCTGGAAAGCGGAAGGGGGGTCCCGGCCGCCCGGGCGCGCAGATCCGCGACCCGCGCGCGCGCCGCCTCGGGCGCATAGGACGCGTCGCGCGAACGGGGCGATGCGAGGGAGCCCGCGAGGTCGAAGAGGTCCCACCCCGCGCGGGCGACGCGGCGCTCCTCGTCCGCGGGGTCGAGGCCGGCCGAGAAAACGTCGACCAGAGATCTTCCGCACGCCTCAGCGGCGGCCAGGTCGAGGGAGGCGATCGAGGTGGCATCGGGGAACCTCTTCGCGGAGCGCTTCTGGAAGACTGCGAAACGGAACCTGAAGAGGACCGCCTCGTCCAGGACGCGCGAGAGCGCGGCGTCGCGCTCGGCGGACACGCCGAACAGCTCCGCGACGAACGCCGCGAGCGGCCGGCTGGCCTCGACGAGAAGGGCCGACAGCTCCGTGGGAGCGAGCGGCCCCCGCGCGCGATAGCGCTCGAAGCGTTCGGCGAGGTCGGGATTCTCCCGGCCGAGGCGCTCCCGAAAGAGGGCGTCGAGGTCGGCGAGGCGTTCCGGGGAGAAAGAGGTCCGAGTCCGAGAAGCCGAAGTTCATGCCAGGAGGATAAACTGAGTTTCCAGTGGCTCGGGACGATCGCGGTATCACGGATCCGGGCGTCAATCGCGACCGGCTCGACTCCTGGATGGTTGCGGCGTTCATCGAGGGGAAAGTGTGGACGTCGCTCGCGCCCTGAGGGCGGCTGCAGCCGGCTTCGCGCTCCTTCTTGCCTCGCGGGCGGCGAAGGCCGCGGGCCCGACGAGGTGGCATTTCTCGTTCGGCGGCGGGACCGAGATTTCGATTCTCTTCGAGAGGACGGAGGCCGGCGACGCGACGCGCCTTCTTGTGAAAGCGGCCGCGGGGCGCTTCGTCTTCTTCTCGAGGCAGGACCCTTCGGGCCGCGACTCCACCGAGTCGATCCGGCGGCTCCCGGACGGAGAAGAGCTGATGCGCCGCCTCGTCCTCACGCGTTTCGGTGACGTTCCCGGCTGCGAGAAGGTCACTCCGCCGGATGCGTGCGTCGTCCTCGAGGGGAAGAGCGACACGCTCGCGACGGGTTTCTCGGCGTTTTCGGACGAGAGGGCCGCGAAAACGCGCGAGAGAGCAGCGTCTCTCGTCTCACCGGCGATGCGCGACGCGCTTTTCGGCGTCGCTCCCATCCTTCCGGCAGTCGCGGAGTTCGGCTCCTATACGAAGGACTTCCTCGGCCTCGTCTGGCCCGAGCGCTTTACGAAACAGCAGTCCCTTAGGAAGGGCGAACGGACGAAGGGCTGCGACTTCGACGCGACGTTCGGATATCCGTGCGACGCGGACGCGCGGCGGCGCGAGGAGAAGCGGTTCGCGGACGCGGTGCGTTAAGCCGTGGGCCTCCGGGTTAATCTCTCCGCCGGATGAGCGACGATGCCCCCGCTCCGCGCCGATACGTCCTGCGCCGCGCCGCGGTGCCGAAGAGCTACCGCGTCGACTACGCGCGCGAGCTGAACGAGGAGCAGAAGACCGTGGTGTTCGCGCCCGACGGGCCGACGGTCGTCGTCGCGGGCGCCGGCTCGGGCAAGACGCGCACGCTCGTCTATCGCGTCTCGCGTCTCATCGAAGACGGTGCCGACCCGGCGTCCCTGCTTCTCCTCACGTTCACGAATCGTGCCGCCCGCGAGATGAAGCGCCGCGTCGAAGCGCTCATTGGCGCCGACCTGAACCGCGGGACGGCAGGGACATTCCATTCGGTCGCCGCGCGCCTCCTGCGCCCGCACGCGGAGCTGCTCGGCTATCGCCAGAACTTCGGCATCCTCGACTCGGAGGACGCGAAGGACCTCCTCGAGTCCGCGACGTCCGACCTCGGAGTTCCCGTCACCGAGCGGCGCTTCCCGAAGGGCGACCTCCTCCGGGCGATCGTGTCGCTCTGCGTGAACACCGGGCGGCCGCTCGACGACGTGATCACGGCCGAGCATCCGCACTTCCTTCCCCAACTCGACGCGATCCGCGCGGTCGTCCATCGCTATCTCGAGCGAAAGGTCTTAGCGAACGGCATGGATTACGACGACCTGCTCCTGAACTGGAAGAGACTCCTCGCCGAGCACCCCGGAATCCGGAAGAGCTTCGGCGCGCGCTTCCGGCACGTCCTCGTGGACGAGTACCAGGACGTCAACCGCCTACAGGCGGACCTCGTGGACCTCGTCGTGAAGGACGTCGAGACACCGAACGTCATGGTCGTCGGCGACGATGCGCAGTCCATCTACTCCTTTCGCGGAGCGGACTTCGAGGCGCTCCTCGGGTTTCCGGGACGCCATCCGGGGACGCGCGTCTTCTCGCTCGAGACGAACTACCGGTCGACGCCCGAGATTCTTCGCCTCGCGGACGCTTCCATCGCGCAGAACACGCGGCGCTTCGAGAAGTCGCTGCGCGCGACGCGCCCCGCGGGCGTGCCGGTTGCCGTCGTGGGCACCGCCGACGTCGTGCAGCAGGCCGAGTTCGTGGCCCAGCGCGTTCTCGAGCTGCGCGACGAGGGGACGCCGCTGACCGAGATCGCGGTCCTCTACCGCGCGCACCATCAGGCCCTCGAGCTGCAGATCGAGCTGACGCGCCGCGGCATCCCATACGAGATCCGTTCGGGAATGCGCTTCTTCGAGCAGCAGCACGTGAAGGACGTCCTCGCGTACCTGCGCCTCCTCGTGAACCCGAAGGAGGAGACGGCCTTCAAGCGCATTCTCAAGCTCCTTCCGAAGGTGGGGGAGCGCACGGCCGCGACTCTCTGGGCCGCTGTCGGAGGCAATCCCGACCCGGTCGGCTCCTTCCTGCGCCTCGACATGCGGAAGGCTCCGGCCGGCGCGCAGGGAGCGCTCGGGAAGCTCGCCGCCACGCTCGAATCGCTGCGGCGGCCGTCGCTCCTGTCGGCGCCGGCGGAGGCGATCCGCTTCGTCGTCGACGAGGGCGGCTACGCGGACGTCGCGAAGTCGAGGTTCGAGAACCACCAGGCCCGCCTCGACGATCTCGAGGCGCTCGCGCAATTCGCGCTGCCGTACGACGGCGTCGAGCGCTTCCTCGAGGAGGTCACGCTCTTCGGCGAGCCCTCGGGCGAGACCGTCATCGCGGGCGAAAAGGACGACGAACGCCTCGTCCTGTCGTCGATCCACCAAGCGAAGGGGCTCGAATGGCGCGCCGTGTTCGTCCTCGGGCTCATCGAGGACCGTTTTCCGAACGTCCGGGCCGCGCGGACGGCGGAGGGCCTCGAGGAGGAGCGGCGCCTCTTCTACGTCGCCGCCACGCGCGCGAAGGACGAGCTCCTCCTTGTCCACCCCCTCGCGGCGTTCGACCGCTACGGCATCGTCGTCGTGACCGAGCCGAGCCGCTTCCTCAACGAGCTGCCCGAGGAGGTGTACGAGCGCTGGGTGCTCGAGCCGGGTCCGCCGCTCCCGGCGGCCGCGGGCGCGAACGCCCCGAGGCTTGGCGAGGCGGACGACCCGACAGTGGAGGACGACCCCGAAGATCTCGTGAACTGACCTCGAGCCTAGAATCTCGACGTGGTTTTCTTTCCTGGCCGCACGCTCTTTTTGACCGAGGACGCCGGGCTCCTGGCGCGCCAGCTCGCGGGCGAGGATCTCGCGTGGGACGCGAACGATCCGGCCCAGAAGCTGCGCGACGACGTCTCGACCGACGAGATCACGCCCGGCTGGACGTGCTTCCACCACGACGCTGCGCTCGGGAGGTTCGCGTACCTCGGCCTCACGTGCCGCGACGGCGTGCAGCCGGTCGGAGAGGAAGCGGTGCGGCGCGGGGGTTTCGTGGTCTCCGTGGCCGGGCGGCGGCGCGGAAAGGGCTCGTCCCGCGAGCAGGCGCCATACGCGGAGCGCGCGGCGGGCATCCGCCTCCTCGTGGCCGAGAGCTTCGAGCGCATCTACCGCCAGAACGCGATCAACCTCGGAATGTTCCTGACGACGGATTTCTCGATCCTCGAGCGCGTGCGAGAAGGCCGGGAGATTCCGCTTTCGTTCTTCACGGAAGGAGAGGATCCGATCACGCGGGGCGTGATCGAAGCGGGCGGACTGCTTCTCTACACGCGGGGGCGTCTCGCGGGTCGCGAGGCTCCCCCGCCCGTCACGACATCGCTCCGCGGGATGACACTCGTTGAGAAGATCCTCGCGCGCCACGTCGTCACGGATCCGGCGGCCGGGGGCGCCGGAGTGTCCGCCGTCGCGCCGGGCGATGCGTGCTTCGTGCGGACCGACCTGCGCTTCTCCCACGAATACGTCACGCCGATGGCGGCCGAATGCTTCGCGGAGGCGCTGGGGCGCGACGCGCGCGTGAGGGATCCTGGCTCCGTCCTCCTTTTTCGCGATCACCTGTCCCTTCTCGGCGAGGTCATGCCGGAGGAACGCAAGGCGCGCGGCCTCCTGACGCTCGCGGATTCCCTCGCGACGCGGCAGGAAGAGTTCGCGGCCGCGCAGGGCGTTCGGCTCCATGGAGCGGGCGAGGGCATCTGCCATTCCCTCGTACTCGAGCGCCATGCTCTCCCCGGCCAGATCGTCGTCGGGTCCGACTCGCACACGACGCACGCCGGGGCGCTCGGCTGCCTCGCGTTCGGGATCGGCACGACGGAAGTCGCGTGCGCGTGGCTCTCGGGCGACGTGCGCGTGAAGGTCCCGGCCACGATCCGCGTTGTTCTCAAAGGTACGCGGCCACCCGGCGTCGCAGCGAAGGACGTCATGCTCGCGCTTCTCGCGCACCCATACGTGAAGGGCGGCGGCGCGATCGGGAAAGTGCTCGAGTACGCGGGCGAAGCGGTGACGGTTTTCTCCGTGGACGAGCGCGCCACGCTCACGAACATGGCGGCCGAAGCGGGGGCGTTCTCGGGCATCGTTGCGCCCGACGAGACGACGGCGCGCTTTCTCTCCGAGCGGCGGGGAACGCCGCTCACCGAGGCGCGCCGCGCCTGTGAAGGCCTCGCCTCCGGAGAGGACGCGGTGTTCGATTCGGAACTGGTCTTCGACATCGGCGCGCTCGCGCCGATCGTGGCGCTGCCCGGTGATCCGGGGAACGGCGTCGCGATCTCGGATCTCCCGGCCCCCGTCCCCATCGTCATCGCCTACGCCGGTTCCTGCACGGCCGGCAAGCGCGAGGACATGGAGATGCTCGCGGCGGTTCTCGCGGAGGGCCTCGCACGAGGGAAGCGTGTCGCGCCGGGCGTCGACTTCTACATTCAGTTCGGGAGCCGGCACGTGAAGGAGTGGTGCCGCGAGAAGGGCTACCTCGACCTCTTCACGCGCGCGGGCGCGCGCCTCGTCGAGCCCGGCTGCGGCGCCTGCATCAACGCGGGGCCGGGCGTCTCGACGCGGGACGGGGAGGTCACGGTGAGCGCCATCAACCGCAACTTCCCGGGGCGAAGCGGACCGGGGCGCGTCTATCTCGGAAGTCCGTACGTCGTCGCCGCTTCGGCCCTCGCGGGCAGGATCGCCGCATGGAACCCCGGCGCCTGAGGCCGCTCGCGCTTCTCGTTGTGGCGACGCTGGCGACGGGCTGCGGCTTCGCGTGGAATCTGTGGGCGCGGAGATCTCGCGCGTGACGTGAAGAGCCTCATGGCCCGTCAGGGCATCGTGGTCTCGAGCATGAAATGCCGCATGTTCGGCACGCTGCGCGCGGGTGCGTGCACATTTCCCCTCTCTGCCGAGGAGACGACCCGGATCGTGCAGGGCCTGAAGCTGCGCGTCCTGGCGCCGACGGAAAACATCCGCGAGTTCCGCGGCGGGTGCTCGCAGACGCCGCCGTTCGACACCGGGTTCGTGCGCGCGTTCCGGTCCGGCGCGTTCCGCCCGGCCGAGATGAAGCTCCGCGACGGCGGCGGGTTCGACTACGTGTACCTTTACCAGCACCCGACGTCCGGCACCGCGTGCCTGCAGACTTCCTACACTCAGGACGGCGCCGGCGCGACCGCGGCGTTCCCGATCACGAACTGAACGCCCCGAAGGCCCAGGGTTCTCTCTTCCCGGGGCCTTCGGAGGACGCGCGTGAGAAGGACTACTTGCCGACGACCTTCACGACCGCTGTCGAGCCTGGAATCCTGTCTCCCTCCATCGGCTCGAAGCGCCCCGCGAGGCAGCCCGCGAGGAACTTCTCGGATCGGGCGTTGAAATCGATGCGGTTCTCCGGTCGGGCGAAGCCATGGCCTTCGTCGGAGTAGACGACGTACGTCACGTTGCCCTTGTTCTTCTCGATGGCGTCGACGATCTGCTCGGACTCCTTCACGTTCACGCGCGGGTCGTTCGCGCCCTGACCGATCAGGAGCGGCCGGACGATCTTGTCGGCCTTGAAAAGCGGCGATGCGTTCTTGATCAGCTCCGCGTCCTTCGGGTCGTCGACGTTGCCCATTCGGACGTCGAAGGTCGCCCGGAGGGGTTTCCAGTACGGCGGGATCGAGGCGATGAGCGTCTTGAGGTTGGACGGGCCGACGATGTCCACGTTGCACGCAAAGGCGTCCGGCGTGAACGTGGCCGCGGCGAGTGCGGCGTAGCCCCCGTACGAGCCGCCGAAAACGGCGATCTTCTTCGGGTCCGCAGTGCCCTGCGCGATGGCCCACTTCGCGGCGTCGATCAGGTCGTCGTGCATCTTGAGGCCCCACTGCCGGTTTCCCGCGTAGAGGAACTTCTTGCCGTAGCCGGTCGAGCCCCGGTAGTTGGGCTGCAGGACGGCATAGCCGCGGTTCGCGAACCACTGCGCATAGGCGTTGTAGCCCCATGTGTCGCGCGCCCAGGGCCCGCCATGGACGAACAGGACCATCGGGAGATTCTTTGGCGGCACGCCGACGGGGAGAGTGAGGTAGGAGTTCAGATTCAGACCGTCACGAGCCTTGAGGACGACGGGCTTCATCTCGGCGAGGGCGAGGCCCTCGAGCTTGGGCTGCGCGGAGAAGAGAACGGTCCCCTGCTTGGCCGCGCGGTTCCACTTGTACCAGGTGACCGGGCCGCGGTCCGACGTGAAGCCGATGAGCCACGCGTCGTCGGCCGATGTGCGGTTCACGATCGCGAAATCGCCTGCGTGGAGCTTCGGGATGGCGTCGAAGTCTGCCTGAACGGACGGATCGAGCACTTTCCACGAGGCCCGCCCCGGAGCGAAGGACACCGCCTGCACGACGTGCGACTTCGGATGGATCACGACAGTGCCCGCATCCACGTCGGGCGAGACGGCGAGCACCTTCTCGGTGCCCGTCGCGAGATTGCGTTCGACGAGGCGCGCCGTGTCGTTGCCGATGGAGCTCATGAGGAACGCGGACTTGCCGTCGAGCGAAAAGTCCTCGAATTCGAGGATCTCGTCGGGTCCGACCTTGAGAAGCGCCTTCCACGGTGCCTTGACGTCGTCGCGCACGCGGATCTCGGTGCCGCCGTCCGGCGTCTGCGCCTGCGCGGCGCGCACCTGGAACTTCGCGTCCGTTCCCCAGCCCGCCACGTCGCCCGGGTTCTCGGTGTCGAGCGTCAGGGCGCCGGTCTTCAGGTTCAGGCGGTGCACGTCCATGAGCTGGCGGTTGCGGATGTTCGCCTCGATGAGGACCTCGTTGGGGAAGTCGCGGCTGAGGTCTGCCACGCCGGCGCGAACGCCCTGGAACGGCGTGAAATCGCGCACGTTGCCCGAGGCGAGATCCACGCCGAAGACGTGGAAGTTTTCGTCCCCGTCGTTGTCCTGCTGGTAGAGGAGCGTACGGTTGTCCTCGGCCCAGAAGTACTGGCGGATGCCGCGCTTCTTGTCGGCCGTGACCATCTTGTCGTCGTCCTTGCCGACGGTCTTGACCCAGACCTGCAGGACATTCTTCTTGTCTGGCGCGAGCCACGCCAGGCGCTGCCCATCGGGCGAGAGCTTCGGGGCTGCCCGCTCGGGGTTCCCGAAGAGGATGTCGCGGGAAATGAGGGGCGGGAGCTGAGCCGGAAGGGGAAAGACGGGAAGGAGGAGCGCAAGGGTGACCGCGGCGCGCGCGCACCTCGGAAGCAGCGTTTTTGACATCGAAAGGGGCCTCCTCTTCCCCACATTACGTCGAATCGCCCCTTCATGTTTTGCCTCCGGTCCCAAGGTGAGGAACCTTCCCGGGAACGGCGCGGGACTGCTAAGATCTTCCCGGAGGCGCGTACTCACATCCGACCCGACTCCATACCGCTCACCCTCCCCGCGGCGGGGCTCGGCGCGCTCTTCGGTGTCCACGACGAAAACCTTCGGCTCCTCGAAGACGCCTTCGGCGTCGAGATCGCCGCGCGCGGGCGCGAGGTCTCCGTCTCGGGCGACCCGGAGAGCACGGCGCTCGCGGCGCGGCTTCTCTCGGAGTTCTCGAAGCTCATCGAGCGCGGGTACACGCCGAAGAAGCCAGACCTCGAGGCGGCGATCCGCATTCTGAAGGAAGAGCCGTCGACCTCGCTCGTCGATTTCTTCGAGAACCGCTCCGTCGGACCAGCTCTCCGGCAGGTCGTGTCGCCCCGGAACGTGCGCCAGCAGGAGTACCTGCAGGCCGTCCTCGAGTACGACATCGTGTTCGCGATCGGGCCGGCGGGTACGGGCAAGACCTATCTCGCCGTCGCCATGGCCGCGGCAGCCCTGCTCGAGAAGAAGGTCAAGCGCATCGTGCTCTGCCGCCCCGCCGTCGAGGCGGGCGAGAAGCTGGGTTTTTTGCCGGGCGACCTCGCCGAGAAGGTGAACCCTTACCTGAGGCCTCTGCACGACGCGCTTTACGACATTCTCGGATACGACAAGGTCGGCCGCATGCTCGAGCGCAACATCATCGAGGTCGCGCCGCTCGCCTTCATGCGTGGCCGCACGCTCAACGACGCGTTCGTCATCCTGGACGAGGCCCAGAACACGACGTCCGAGCAGATGAAGATGTTCCTCACGCGCCTCGGGTTCGGCAGCAAGGCCGTCATCACGGGCGACGTGACGCAGATCGACCTTCCGCAGGGGAAGATCTCGGGCCTCAAGGAAGCAGACCGCGTTCTCGCGAACGTCGAGGGCGTGAAATTCGTGCGCTTCGACCACCGTGACGTCATGCGCCACCGCATTGTGCAGTCGGTCGTGAACGCCTACGAGATCTTCGAGAAGAAGAAGGCCGACGATGCCGCCGCGGCCGCCGCGAACGGGAACGGTCACGGCAACGGGAACGGAAACGGCAAGCCTTCCTCCCCGGCTGGCGAGTAACGCCTCGGCTTTTGGCCAGGGGGTTTTTCTTTGAAGGGTAAGAAGGGAGACGTGCGCACCCGAGAGGTCGTTGAGATTCTCACGACCGTCCGGGGAGGGCCGCCGCCGGCTCGAGTCGCAGCCTGGGCCCGCTGCCTCCTTTTCGAAGCACGCGCGGAGCGCGCACGTCTTTCCGTCCTGCTCTCTGGCGACCGGAGGATGCGTACGCTGAACGCGAGGTGGCGCGGAAAGGACCGGCCCACCGACGTGCTGTCGTTCCCCGCCTTCGAAGCCTCCGCGGCCCGCGCCGCCGCGCGGCGCGGGAAGTTCCTGGGCGATCTCGTCATCGACGTGCCATACGCGGCCCGGCAGGCCCGGCGCCGCGGGAACCGCTTGGGGCGCGAGGTGCAGATTCTCCTGGCACATGGCCTTCTCCATCTTCTCGGCTACGATCACGAGACGGACGGCGGCACGATGTTCCGGCTGCAGCGGCGAATCCTCCTCTCGGCCTTCGGTGAGGGCCCGGACGGCGTGCCGTGATCGGCTTCGCCGTGGGGGCCGGTGTCGCGTTCCTCTTCGCCGCGTTCTTCGCGATCGTCTACATTCTCTTCTCGGGCTTCGCGCAGGCGCTCGAGAGCCTCTCGGTCCTCCATCGAAAAGCCCTTCTCGAGGCGAACCCGTCGCGTTTCGGGACGCTCCTCGCCTCCGAGCACGTGCGCGTTTCGCGCATCGCCGTGCGCCTTACGGCGCAGGGCGCCGTCCTCGGAGGGCTCCTCTGCCTCGGATCGGCGCTCGCCGCCCTCGGCGTCGGCGAGCCGTGGCTCGCCTCCGCGATGGTCATTCTCCTCGGCTGGATCGTCGCGGAGAGCCTCGTCATCCGGTGGGTCGCCCGCCGCGGTGGAGACGCGCTCCTGCAGTCTTTCGCCTGGGTCATCCCGGCGGTGGACTTTCTCGCGGCGCCGCTTTACCCGGTGCTTTCGCGCCTCGTGGAGAAGGAGACCGACGAGGCGGAGGCGAACACCGTGCCCGCGCCGGAGAAGGAGGACGCGACGAAGGATGCCGAGGTGCGCGCGCTCCTCGACGTCGCGCGGGAGGAAGGGCTCCTCGAGAAGCACGAGGAGGAGCTCGTCACCCGCGCCGTGGACTTCGGAGACCGCACCGTGGGCGAGGTCATGACGTCGCGGCCCGACATCGTATTCGCCGAGGCGGACGCGCCGCTCGACGAGGTGGCGGATCTCTTCGTGAAGACGAAGTTCACGCGCCTGCCGCTCGTCGAAGGCTCGATCGACAAGCCCGTCGGCGTCGTCCACGTCAAGGACGTTTTCACGGTGCTCCGCGGGCCGGACCCGCCGGCGACGGCGCGCCCCGTCGCGCGCCAGGTCTTCTTCGCGCCCGAGACGCAGACGGTCGCGACGCTCCTGTCCGACTTTCGCCGCCGGCGCCAGCCGCTCGCCATCGTCGTCGACGAGTACGGGGCCGTCACGGGCCTCGCGACGCTCGAGGACCTCGTCGAGGAGCTCGTCGGAGAGATCGCGGACGAGCACGAGGTCGAGCAGCCTCCCGTCGTCGCGCAGGATGACGGCTCGTACTCGGTGGCGGGGCGCGTGAGGGTGCCGGAGATCGCGAGCCTTTTCGGCGTGACGTTTCCTTCGGACGAGTACGAGACCGTGGCCGGCCTCGTCTCCGAGCGCCTCGGACGCATCCCGAAAGCCGGCGAGACCGCGCACGAGGCGGGCCTTCTCTTTCTCGTCGAGGAGGCCGACCGCCGACGGATCCACCGCGTGCGCGTGAAGCGCGAGGACCTCGGCGCGCCGGAACGCGAGAAGAAGCCATGAGCGTTCCTCTCCGGCGCTCCGGCACGGTGGCCGTCGTCGGACGTCCGAACGCCGGGAAGTCCACGCTCCTGAACGCCCTCGTCGGGACGAAAGTCGCGATCGTCTCGGACAAGCCGCAGACGACGCGGCGGCGACTCCTCGGCATCCGGACGGACCCCGAAGGCCAGATCGTGTTCGTCGACACCCCGGGCCTCCACAAGCCGCTCCACCGTCTGAACAAGGTCATGATGGGCGAGGCCCTCGAGGCGCTCCGTGAGGAAGACATCCGCCTGCTCGTGGTGGACGTCTCCGTGCCGTCCGGCGGCGGAGACCGCTTCGCGTTGGACCTCCTCGCGCATGCGCCGGCGCCGCGGATCGCCGTCCTGAACAAGATCGACCGCGTCTTGAAGGCCTCTCTCCTCCCGCGGATGGCGGCGCTTGGCGAGGCCGGGATCTTCGAGGAGATCGTCCCCGTGTCCGCGCTCACGGGCGAGGGGCTCGACGCGCTCGTCTCCGCCCTGAGGCGCCACCTCCCCGAGGGCGAGGATCTCTTCCCGAGCTCGACGCTCACGACGGCCGACCCGAGAACGCGCGCGGCCGAGCTCATCCGCGAGAAGTTCCTCGAAAGGACGCGGGAGGAGATTCCCTACGGCCTCGGGGTCCTCGTGGAGGAGTGGAGGCGCGACGAGGCGAAGAACCTCACGGTCGTCAAGGCGACGGTCGTCGTGGACCGCGACGGTCACAAAGGCATCGTCCTTGGCGCGGGCGGGCGGCTCCTGCGCGAAGCGGGCACCGCGGCCCGCCTCGAGCTCGAGCGCACGCTCGGCGGGCGGTTCTTTCTCGACCTCGTCGTGGCGGCCCGGCCGGGCTGGCGCGAGGATCCGCGCTTCCTCGAGGCGCTCACGAGCTGAGGCGTTGACGCGGGCTCTCGGTCTCGTAAACTCACCGGTCGGGAGCACGCGGCAACATGGAAAAAGAAAAGAGGCGCTCGCCCCGCACTCTTCTCGCGAAGGGAACGCGCGGGCAGCTCAAGTCGAGCCTCGCGATCGAGATCCTGAATCTCTCCGAGATGGGCCTCCTTCTCGAGCTCGCCTCGACGTTGCGCCCGGGCTCGACGTACGACCTCAGCGCGGTTTTCGGCGGCGTCCCGTTCACGGGCCTCGTGCGCATCACCCGCTGCCGCGCGGGCGGATTCGCCTCCGACGACAAGGGCGGGCGCCTGCTGCTGTTCAGGGCCGGCGGGGAGTTCGTCGGGCTTTCCGAAAAGCAGCTCGAGGGGCTGCGCCTCGCGCTCTCGAAAAGGCTCGCGTCCGGCGCGTCACTGGAGCGGCTGTCCTGAGGCTCGTCAGCCCGCGAGGCCGTGCAGGGCCTGCCGCAAGGCGTTCTCCAGACGGCGGGCGCGTTCGAGCGAGCCCGAGAGCCGCGAGGAGCCGCGGGCCCTTGATGTTTCCGAGCTCGATCGGGAGAAGGTCGAAGTAGATCGTCCGGCCCTGAGCCGTGGAAAGCGACGGCAGCGTATCCTGCGCCCGTGAGTCCCGAGGCTCGGGAGCGCCGGATCGAGGCCACGTGGGCGGGTCTGCCCGTCCGGGGCGTCTCGGTGGCGGGGCGCGAGACGTGGTTTCACCTGCCCACGCTGCATCTCGCGTTCGACCTCGGCCGCGCGCCCACGGCGCTCGTCTCCGTGCCGAACGTCTTCCTCTCGCATGCGCACCTCGACCACGGCGCCGGCCTCGCGTACTGGTGCTCGCAGCGAAGGTTTCTGCGCCTGCCGGGCGGCACGGCCCGCACGCATCCCGCCGCGGTCCCCGCGTGGACGAAGCTCCTCGCGCTCCACGAGGCCCTCGAGGCCGTGCGGTACGACGCGCGTGTCGAAGCGATGGAGAGCGGCGCGCGCGTGAGTCTCCGGCGCGATCTCGAAGTCGAGGCCTTCGAGGCGGACCACCGCGTCCCGACGCTCGGCTTCGTCGCATCCGAGATCCGCAACCGCCTGCGCGAGGATCTCGCGGGGCATCCTCCGGGAGAGATCCGTGACGCCGCGGCGCGCGGCGAGGCCGTGGCGGGGAAGGTCGCGATTCCGCTCGTCGCCTACTCGGGCGACACGGGCGCCGGGGTCTTCGCGCGCGCGCCGCGCTCGTTCTTCACGGCGAAGGTGCTCCTCCTCGAGTGCTCGTTCGTGGAGGAGAGCGACCGCGAGCGCTCGGAGAAGTGGAAGCACCTCCACCTCGACGAGATCGCCGAGCGGGCGGACCTCTTCGAGAACGAGGTCGTCGTCCTCACGCACCTGACGCTGCGCACGAGCCCCGGCGACATCCGAAAGGCGATCGCCCGCGGCCTCCCGCCGCGCCTCGCGGCGCGGACCGTGCCGTTCCTGCCGGAGTAGGAAGAAGGCGGAGGATTCAGCTCGCAGCGGCTCCCGCGATCGCGCCCTTTTTTCCCGTCCATTCCCCGAGCGCCTGCCGCCACTCCCACGCGTGGCCGGGGGACAGCACGAACTCCAAGACCTCGCCGCTCGTCGCGGTGACGCGAAGAACTTTGCTTCGGAGGAATCTTCTCTGCGCCTGTGTCCTTTCGTCTGTCTCGAGACGCTGTATTTCTTCGAATGAGTAAGAGCCCGCGCGGTCCCAGAGCGCTTCCCACACGAGGCCGGCCGGAGTGAGGGCGACGGTGCCGGGGAGGAGCGCGCGTCCGCGCGCGACCAGAAGGCAGGGCGTGCCAATGCGCACGACCCCCCCTAACCCTTCTAAGAAAATGCGCCCACTCCGTCTCGCGATGAGTCTCGTCGCGAGAACGAAACCTCCGGTCGCGAGCAAGAAAATCCCGACAGCGGCGTCCGCAAGGGGCAGCAGACTCGACGCACTCACCGGAACAGTTTCTTCCGGTTCCGGATGTAGTCGCGGAACACGAACGACGCGAGATCGGTGGGCGACGCGTAATAGGCGCGGCCTCGCGCGACCTTCGTGAGCGTGTCGACGAAGTCCACGAGCGCGGGGTCCGTCGCGATCATGAACGTCGTGAGCTGGATGCCGTCGCGCCGCAGCTTCTCGGCCTCCTCGAGCGTGCGGTTCACGATCTTCAGGTCGAGGCCGAAGGGGTTCTTGTAGAGGCGCCCGCCTTCGTTGATGCACGAGGGCTTGCCGTCCGTGATCATGAAAATCTGGCGGTTGCGCGAACGGCGCCGCATGAGGAGCTGCCGCGAGACGCCGAGCCCTGCCTTCGTGTTCGTGTGGAACGGCCCGACCTGCGCCCTGCTCAGCTCCTCGAGGGGGACGGGTTTTGCCTCGTCGCCGAAGAGGACGATGTCGATCGTGTCCTTCGGGTATTTCTGGAGGATCAGCTCCGTCAGCGCGAGCGCGACCTTCTTCGCGGGCGTGAAGCGGTCTTCGCCATAGAGGATCATCGAATGCGAGACGTCGATCGCGATCGCGGTCGCGCAGGCGCTCTGGTGCTCGACCTCGAAGACCTCGAAGTCGTCGGGCCGGAGCGCGAGGTCGTCGGGGTCGCGCCGCGCGGCGTTCGCCACGGTGCGGATGCCGTCGAGGCGCGCCACGTCGTCGCCGAACTCGTACGGGCGCGTCTCGGGCAGCGCCTCCGAGCCGGTTCCGGCGCGCGGGATGGAGTGGAGGCCCGGTCCCGCTTTCTGAAGCGAGGTGAAGATCTCTTCGAGCGCGTTGCGGCGGATGCGGCGCTCGCCGGAGCCGAGGAGCATGAGGTTCCCCTCACCGTCGCGCCCGACGATGCCCTGCTTCTCGAGCGCGGCGCGAAACGCCTCGAGGTCGACGTTCTCTCCGATGATCCCGCGGCGCTGCAGCTCTTTCATCCACTGCATCGCCTGCTCGACGTCGCCGCCGAGACGCGAGACGAGGTCGAGGAAGAGCTTCAGCAGCTCTTCGTACGTCAGGAGCGACTGGAGAAGATCGAGCGGCAGCTCGCCGTACCGGTAGTCCACGCGCTCATGCTACGGCAGATCGGTGAGAACCGGCGCCGCATAGAATCGCAAGCGCTGCTCGCCCGCCGTCTCTCCTCGGTCACGGCGAACTCAAGGTGCGGGGCTGGGCTCGTATTCGCACTTCTCCTCGCTCAGCTCGGACCGGGTCTCATGAGTCATGCATGGGGCCCGCATGCGATCGTCCTTCCGCTCTTTCTCTTCGTGCTCCTCGGCGCGGGCTCCGCCCTGCGCGGCGGGGCGTGGATGCCGGGCCTCGCCTTTGTCGGAACGTTCCTCGTCCAGACGCACCTGGGAACCGGCCCGACGGTCGTGGCGCTGCTGCCGCTCGCCGCCACATCTTCGCGCCGCCGAGGGCAGACGTTCGCCACGGCGCTCGGGATCCTCTCGTGCGTCGGGGTGGCGTGCGCATTCCTTTCCGCGCTCAAGATCGTGGGCCCGCCGCTTGACTACCTCTTTCTCTTCGCAGCCTCCCTGGGTGCCGCGGGCTGGCTGGCCCTCACGGCGTCGGCCTTGGGCGAAGGCGAACTTCCGGCCGATCGGCGCCGGGCAGGCCTCGCTCTCGCCGCAGCCGTTCTCGTCTCGCTGCTCGCCACGGATGCGAACGTCCGAGGCCTCGTGTCGGCGCAGCCGATGCCGCTCGCGACAATCCCATCCGTAAAGACGTTTTCAGAAAGCCTGAAGGAGGCACTCCTTGCCGCAGGCGTGAAGCGGCTGCTCATCGCCATGGAAGGCGACGCCCCGTGGATTCCCGCCGCTGGCGTGGTCCTCGAGCTGGACCGCGCGCGCCTTCCCTTCGCGATCGACGAGAAGTGGCGACCGATGTTCGGCCGCGGCTACGCGCGCGACGGGCGGGAAGACGCGGTCGTGCTCTTCGCGGACGGCGGGCTCTCGGAGAGAAGCGACGCGAAGCTCGTCGCCCGGGCCGACGCGGTGTCCGTGTGGCTCCTCAGAGCCCCTTCTTCCAGGTGAATCTCCGCGGCCGGTAGTGGCGCTGCCGGCCGTCGGCGGCCCGGAAGAGCACCTCAATCTCGTGTGCGCCCTCGTCGCCGGCCTCGAACGCGTACGTCGCCTCGTAGCCGGCGGTCCGGCAATCGCCAAGGGACGGAACGGCAGCTTGCACATCAGGACGCGGCACGCGAGCGCCCTTCACGGGGTTACGCTCGTTGCCGTCGATCGTCACGGTGACGTGAAGGTCCTTGCCACGCATGCGGGCCCAGCCGCGCACCGCGAGCGGGCCCGTCACGACGGCGTTGTCGGCCGGGGCGTCGATCGAACCGGGCAGGGACGCGTCCTCGCGATAGAGCGCCTGGGGCGCGAGCGGGCCGCCCGCCGGAGTCCACGGCAGCGGGTCGAGCGCTTTCGCTTCCGGCTCGCTTTTCACGACCGCGTAAAGGTCGTTTTTCACGCGGCCGTCGAAGCGCCTCACGAAAAGCAGGCTTCCCGAGGCCATCCCCCGCGCGAGCCACTCGCGATGCGGGCCGCGCAACTCGGGCGACAGCCACGAGTCGCGCACGAGGATGTAGGACGTCGGGAGCTTCTCGAGGAAGTCGAGGAGCTCATCGGGAATCGGCGTCTTCCGCTCGTCCTCCTCGATGCGGCTCACGATGGGAGACGAGAAGCCCGAGACGGCCGTGACGAGAGGCTTTCCGTGATCCGCGGCGCGGAGCATGGCGCGGTAGTTGCCATGGTCCTCGGTGCCTGCCGGGAGCTCGACGAGGCCGCCCTTCATCGGGGTCTTCGCGAGGAAGAGCGTGGCCTCGTCGGGATCGGTCTCGCCGCGGATGAGCTCGAGCGGCGCGGCCCGGTTCTCGAAGAGGAGGCCGAGGCCGGCGAGCACGAAGATCAGCGCCGCCGCGCGTGTCCCGCTCCGGCGCTGGCGCCACGCGTCCGCCAGGGCCTGCGCTCCGGCGCCCGCGAGGACCGCGAGGCCGAGGTACGCGACCATGGCCCAACGCGCGGGAACGCGCACGCTGCGAAAGAGGAACACCGTCTCGAAAAGCACGCGGTGGAACGGGAAGTTCATGCCGAGCGAGCCGAAGAAGCCGAGGACGGCCCAGACGCCGCCGACGAGGATCGCCTCGGGCCGGCGGAGGAGGCGCAGGCTTTCGGGAAGATTCCGGCCGCGCACGAGGGGCAGCGCCTTCGGGTACGCGATCCAGCACCGCGCGAAGAGAGCGACCGCGAGGAGAGCCAGCGCACGCGAAGGGTCCGTGGCCCTGAAGACCTCCTTGCCGCCGAGGCTGACGTGAATGCCGGTCGTGCTGGAGGCCAGGAGCGCGAGCGTCCCGGCGACGACCGAAGTCCCGTCCAGCCAGACGAGGAGGCGGAGAGCGCCCGGATCGGGCGAAGGCGCGGAGCCGGGCAACGCGGCGTCGCCGGGCGTCTCGCGCGAAAGGAGGACGGCGGCGAGCGGAAAGAGGAGCAGGAGAAGGCCGGGGAAGAGGCCGCGTTCGGACGCCGGAGGCGCGCCGAGGCCCCGCCAGGTGCGGTTCCACGAGTCCGCGCTCAGCCAGTCTTTCAGGTGGGCGGAATACGCCATCGCGTGGTCGGGGGTTCGCGTGAAGCCATAGAGCTTCGCCGCCCTCTGGTAGGGAAGCAGGAAGGGCAGAAGCGCGATTCCGGCGATTCCGAGAGCGAGGGCGCCGCGCCTCAGCCCGGCGCGGTCGCGCTCGGCGCCATGGCGGAAGGCGAGGATGAGGCCCGTCGCCGCGAGGGGAATCAACGTGAGGACGAACCAGTGGATGACAGAAAGCCCGTTCATGAAGAACGAGACGCCGAGCCACGCGGCGCGCTTTCGGCTCCGCTCGCGCACGAAGAGGACGAGCGCCTCGAGGAGGATCGGAATCCAGCCCGAGAACAGGTACGGCAGGTGCGGCATCTGGCCGAAGCGGTACGGCACGAAGGCGTAGGCGATTCCCGCGACCCACGCGGCTCCCGTCGAGCCCGTGAGCGTGCGGGTGAGCCGGAACGTCCCGTATCCCGCGAGCGCGAAGCCGAGGAGCATCGCGAGGCCGTGCACGGTCAATGGGCGCACGCCGAGCGCGAAGAGTGGGAAGAACGGCAGCGCGATGCCGTAGTTGTGCTCGCTGAACGCGAGGCTGTACTTCATCGGGAAAGAGACGTTGCCGTCGAAGAGGTGGAGCGGATCGTGAAACGTCTGGTGAAAATCCCACCAGAGAGTCCACGACACGAGATAGGGATCTCCGGCGTCCGAGCAGTGATCGCGCACGTGGAGAACCCACGGCCACGTCATGACGGCGGTCAGGCCGAGAAACGCGAGGAACAAGAGAATTTCGGGGAGAAGGCGGCGCGGGCGCTCGGACATGCGCGGCGATTCTACGTTCCGGCTTGCGCCCGCGAGGCGTGGAGAAGAGGCGCGCCTCAGGCCACGGTGGCCAGCTCGTAGAGATAGTCCACGAACGAGCGCACCGCGCCGTCGTAGCCCGACATTTTCGGGTTCGAGGATTCGATGACGTAGTACTCGTCGGGGGCGTGCGCGCCGCTGCCGTGGCCGAGACCGAAGTGGCCCGAGGCGAGGCTGAGCGGAGCGGACGTGAACACGCAGCCGGGGTACGAGCCGGCGTTGCGCGGCCAGAGGATCGGATCGAGGCCGGTACGCCGGTAGGTCGCCATCTGAGCCCGGATGAGAGCCGCGTCCGCGGGCGAATCGGTCGGATCGTAACCGCCGCTCGCGTTCACCTCGATGTCGCCGAAGCCGCGCTTGGCGAGGTGCGATTTCAGCGCCGAGATCGCGGCGTCGTACGTCATCTCGGGCACGAGACGCAGGTCCAGCTTCGCGACCGCGCGGTGCGGCAGCACGGTCTTTCCGCCCGGCCCGGTGTAGCCGCCCACGAGCCCCTCGATGTTCACGGTGGGCGTGTAGAGGAAGCGCTCGAGCGAGGCACGCCACGGCAGGTCGTGCGCCCAGCGCTGGGCACCGAGCGCTTTCTTGGCGATCGCCTCGTCGAGGCGCGCCGCGGCACGGTCGAGAATCTCGCGCTCTCGCACCGAAGGCGGACGGACCTTGTCGGCGAAACCGTCGATGGCCGGGTCGCCGTCGGCGTTCACGAGCGTCGCGAGCGCCTGCACGAGATGGAACGCGGGGCTGTCGAGCCGCGCCCGGTTGCTCGAGTGGACGTCCTTCGACGGGCCGCGTCCCCACTTCTCGCCGCTCGAGACGAGCTCGAGCTCCACGACGCCCTTGGCGCCGAGCGAGACGGTGACGGCGCCGTCCGGATCCTGCGAGGCGGACGGCATGAAGACGCCCGTCGTCTTCGCGAGCGCGGCGCTGACGTCGGGCCGCCGCACGACCTCGGCGAAGTGCGGCGAGCCGATCTCCTCCTCGCCCTCGGCGACGAGGACGAGGTTGACCGGCGGCTTTTTTCCCGCGCCGCGAATGGCGTGGAGCGCCGCGAGAAACGCGGACTCGGGCCCTTTCTGGTTCACCGCGCCGCGGCCCACGATCACCTTGCCGAAGCCCGGCTTGTCGACGAGCGCCGCGTCGAACGGCGGCGACGACCACTCGGCGGGGTCGACCTGCTTGACGTCGTACATGAAATAGACGCCCACGGTGCGCGGCGTGCCCGCGTCGAGCGTCGCGAAGGCACCCGGGTGTCCCGAGGTCTCGACGCGCTGGGCGCTCTGGAAGCCCGCGTCTTTCGCGAGCCGCACCATGGTGTCGCACCCTGCGCTCATGCCGCGATTCTCGGCGGCGATGGCCGGCTGGCGCACCCAGTCTTGAAGGCGCTTGACCGCCTCGTCGTGGCGGCGGCCGATCTCGGCGTAGACCGCCGAGAGATCGTCCGCGGCGAAGGCGAAGCGGGGGAGGGACGACACGGCGGCCGTGGCGGCGGCCGCACCGAGGAGGTCGCGTCGGTTCATCGGCATGGCGCGAAGTCTACAGCCGCCCGGTATGCTCTCCCTGATGGGCTTCCGGGGTGATGACTCGAAAAAGCCGGGCGGCACCGGCCGAGAGGCGGGCGAAAGCTCCGATCTGTCGAGGGAGATGACGGCCGCGACGCCCTCGCCGAGCGCGGGTCCGCACGGGAGGCCCGCTTCTTCGATCGACTCCGGGACGACGCTCGATCACTTCGAGGTGCTCGAGCTCCTCGGCGCCGGAGGCTTCGGCGAAGTCTACCGAGCGCGTGACACGCGCCTCGGGCGGATGGTGGCGGTCAAGGTGCTGCCGGAGGACTTCGCCCGGGACGCCGAGCGGCGCGAGCGCTTCCGCCGCGAAGCGATGGCCGCGTCGGCTCTGAACCACCCGAACATCTGCACGGTCTATGACCTCGTAGAGGCGGGCGAGAAGTCCTTCATCGTGATGGAGCTGGTCGAAGGGAAGACGCTTCATGCGGCGCTCGCGAACGGGCCGCTCCCCGCGAGAGAGGCCGTCTCGATCGCGCTCCAGATCGCCGATGCGCTCGCCGAGGCGCACCGCGCGGGCATCCTCCACCGCGACATCAAGAGCGCCAACATCGTGCTCACGCCTCGCGGGCAGGTGAAGGTCCTCGACTTCGGCCTCGCGAAGCGCCTCGCGACCGGACCCGCGTCCGGCGAAGCGGCGCCGGAGCTGACGCGCGAGGGAACGACACTGGGCACGCTCTCCTACATGTCGCCCGAGCAGCTTCTCGGAAAGGCGGTCGACCGGCGGAGCGACCTCTTTTCGTTCGGCGTCGTCCTTTATGAGATGGTCACGGGACGGCTACCGTTCCAGGGGAGCACCATCGTTGCCGTCGCCGACG